>Ga0187874_10000039_pt1 | contig 159542 bp, 138 predicted proteins | sample June2016WEW_16_1_3_FD_132993 | JGI IMG/M metagenome (GOLD analysis project Ga0187874, IMG submission 132993) | Peatland microbial communities from SPRUCE experiment site at the Marcell Experimental Forest, Minnesota, USA - June2016WEW_16_150 | ecosystem: Environmental > Terrestrial > Soil >... | reverse complement strand
GGAGCATGGTGCGGAGGAGCCACTCCTCTACAGCGCCAAGGGGATGATACTGATCGAGGTAAGCCTGGGTGAGGGCCTCCAGTTCGGCGGGGTCTTCACCGCGGATGAGGTAAGGACGGAGGTGATCTGGCCACGGGCTCGCGCTTGCGGATCATCTTCGAGCCGGAAGGCGCGCGTCCGTAAGAAGACTCATTGGGAGCCGCCAGCAGCAGCGCGACGGTTTGCCTCATATCGTCGTTACGCCGCTCGTGAAGGCCCAATTTGCGCAGCCCACCCGATGCCAGCGTCTCACCCGATGCATTCACCGGCTGCCCGCCTCGACATCCCGCCCTTATTCTGGTAACATGTAATGGAATCATTGTGGTGCTTTCCCCCGATATCCCTGCTGCCGATTCGTCGGCATTTTTTGTCTCCAGCAATCCATCCGAGGAGTAAAGCGTAGAAAATCTATGGCTTCCAATACCTATTCTCAGGGCGCTCAAGTCGAGCACCAGAAGTTCGGCTTGGGAACGGTGCTCTCCAGCAGCGAAGAGCGCATCACCATCAAGTTCGACGACCACGGAGAAAAAAAGTTCGTCACCACCCTGGTGATGGGCAGTTTGAAGAAGAGCGACCGGCAACCGCCCGCCGAAAAGAAGGGCTCCCGCAGGAAAAAGGCCGCGCCCGCCGCGGTCTGATCGCAACGGCCACCCGAGGACACTTTCGTTGAACGCACTCCAAAAACGATTATTTGAAGAGGCTCGGAAGCGCAATCCGAACCTCAAAGTTCCCACCGATACCGCGCCCGTCCAGGAGCTCACCGAGGACGATCTGGCGCTCATCAAGCAGGGCGTCGGCGACAAATCCAGCCGGGCTTCGCAGTCTGGCGCGGAAGCCGGAGACGCCGGCGGCGAATTGCCTTCCGGCGAACAGTCCGGCGCCGTGGTCACCTATTTCGAAGCCAAGGGCTTCGGCTTCCTCCGCCCCGACGACGGCGGCAGGGACATCTTCTTTCACGTCTCGCGCCTGGTCGAGGGCCTGGCCACCGACCTGCGCGCCGGCACGCGGGTGCTCTACGAACTCGGTATGGACCGCACCGGAAAGATGGCGGCGAGCAGTATCCGCATCGCTCCCCCGGCATAAGGCATGTTCGACAACCTATCGGAAAAACTGCAGCGGGTATTCAAGAACCTGCGCGGCGAAGGCAAGCTCTCCGCTGAAAACATGGAGAGCGCCCTGCGCGAAATCCGCCTGGCGCTGCTGGAAGCCGACGTCAATTTCCGGGTTGTCAAACAGCTCATCGAAAACATCGAGGCCAAGGCCATGGGCGAAGAAGTGCTCACGGCGCTCTCGCCTTCGCAGCAGGTCATCAAGATCGTTCACGAGGAGCTCATCAAGATCCTCGGCAGCCACGAATCCAAGCTGCGCTTCGCCAATGAACCGCCCAGCGTCTTCCTGATCGTGGGCCTGCAGGGCTCGGGCAAGACCACCTCCGCCGGCAAGCTGGCGCGCTGGCTTTCGCGCAACGGCCACCGGCCCATGCTGGTCTCGGTGGACGTCTACCGCCCCGCCGCGCGCGAGCAGTTGAAGGTGATCGCCAAGGAAATCGGCCAGTCCATCTGGGAAGGACTGCCGGAAGAAAAGCTCCCGCTCGATCTGGCCCGTTCGGCCCGCCGCGAATGCGCCAACATGGGGCGCGACGTTCTGCTGGTGGATACCGCCGGCCGCCTCCACATCGACGACGACCTCATGATCGAGTTGCAGCAGTTGAAAGAGCAGCTCAATCCCGTCGAGATCCTTTTCGTGGCCGATGCCATTACCGGCCAGGACGCCGTCAAATCGGCCGACGAGTTCCACAAGCGCCTCGGCATTACGGGTGTCATCCTCACCAAGATGGATGGCGACGCGCGCGGCGGCGCGGCGCTCTCCATTCGCAACGTCACGGGCCAGCCGCTCAAGTTCGTCGGCGTGGGCGAAAAGTTCGATGCCCTGGAGCCCTTCCATCCCGACCGCGTGGCCAATCGCATCCTCGGCATGGGCGACATCCTCTCCTTTATTGAAAAGGCCTCCGAGGAGATCGATCAGAAAAAAGCCGTGGAGATGCAGCGCAAGCTCATCGACAACGAATTTACCCTGGAAGATTTTCGCGACCAGTTGCGCCAGATCCGCAAGCTCGGCCCGCTAAGCGGCCTGCTCGACATGATGCCCAAAGTCGGCATGCTCAAGGAGCTGAAGGACGTCAAGGTGGACGAAAACGAAATCAATCATGTGGTGGCGATCATCGATTCCATGACGCCGCGCGAACGCGACAACCACATGATCATCAACGGCAGCCGCCGCCGGCGCATCGCCAGGGGCAGCGGCCGATCGGTGCAGGAAGTCAACCAGTTGTTGAAGCAGTACGCCCAGGCCCGCAAGATGATGAAATCGCTCTCGGGCGGGTTTTTGGGTCGAAAATTTGGCAAGATGAAGATGCCCGCCGGGTTTCCCTTCGGAAACCTCCCCGGGCGGTAATTCAATTTCGAGTTGGAGCACAGATGCTGATGATTCGCCTGGCGCGGTTTGGCGCCAAAAAGAAGCCGTTCTATCGCGTGGTCGTGATCGAGAAGGAGCGCGCCCGCAATGGCCGCCACCTGGAGGTCATCGGTCACTATAACCCCCTCACGCATCCGGCCAAGGTGCTGCTGAAGCACGACCGCCTGGAGCACTGGACCAAGAACGGCGCCCAGATGTCGGACACCGTCAAGCGCCTGGTCGAAACCAATCCGGCTGTCGCGGCGCCCGTGCCCGACGCTCCCGGCGTGTGAGGAACCGGACTTTCGTCACACTTGTTACGAGTGACGGCGCGTCATCGCCGGTGGGTGGTTCGGGTTACCATGGGTGCATGGAGGCGGGGCTGTGAAACAGTTAATCGAAGACATCGCGAAGGCTCTAGTTGATATCCCCGAAGAGGTGGTTGTCCGCGAGGTGCTGGGTGAACAGGTCACCGTTTTGGAACTCAGGGTGGCCCCCACCGATCTAGGCAAAGTGATTGGCAAACAGGGACGCACGGCGCGTTCCATCCGCACCATCCTGGGTGCGGCGGGAATGAAGCTGAATCGCCGGTTCACGCTGGAAATCCTGGAGTGAGCGAGTCGTCCGCCGGCTGGATCGCCGTGGCCTTGCTTGGCAAGACCAGGGGCAATCGCGGCGAGATCACCGCGCTTTGCTTGAGCCCCAAGCCCGAGCGCTTCGAGGGCCTCGAAGAAGTCTTCCTGTTCGGAGACGGCGAGCGGTTCGAAGTGGAAGACACCTGGTTCCACCAGGGGACTCTGGTCTTCAAGTTCCGTGGTGTCGACACCATTTCCGATGCCGAGCGCCTGTCCGGCGCCGAAGTGCGCGTGCCCGTCGAACAGCGCATTGCGCTCGAGCCCGGCGAGTTTTTTCAGTCCGACCTGGTCGGCTGCGAGGTGGTCGATCGGCGCTCCGGCCAGTCTCTGGGACGGGTTTCCGCCTGGCAGGAGGGCGGCGGTTCCGGTTTGCTGGTAGTCGGTGACGGCCTGCTGATTCCCTTCGCGCGCGCCATCTGTGTGGAGATCTCGCCGGCCGCCCGCCGCATCGCGGTAGAATTGCCCGAAGGATTAAAGGATTTGAACCCGTCGTGATTTTCCATGTGCTGACGATTTTCCCCGAGTTCTTCGAGGGGCCGTTCGCGCATGGCGTGGTGAGCCGCGCCCGCGACGCCGGCGTCCTCGATATCCGCGTCCACAATCTGCGCGACTGGACCTCCGACCGTCACAAGACCGTCGACGACCGGCCGTTCGGCGGCGGCGAAGGCATGGTACTCAAACCCGAGCCGCTCTTCCTGGCCGTCGAATCCATCTGGCCGCAACGCAGCGCCGCGCAGAAAGTGCTGCTGCTCTCGGCGCAGGGCCGCCTGTTCGACCAGGCCATGGCCAACGGTCTCAGCCGCGAAGGCGAACTGCTGCTCATCTGCGGCCGCTATGAGGGCGTGGATGAGCGCGTGGCCGCTCACCTGGCGGATGACGAGATCTCCATCGGCAATTACGTGCTGAGCGGTGGCGAACTGGCCGCGGCCGTGGTCATCGACACGGTCGCCCGGCTGCTTCCCGGCGTCCTCGGCAACGAGACTTCCGCGGCGTTCGATTCCTTTCAGGATTCCGGCCACACCGAAGGGTTGCTGGACTGCCCGCACTGGACCCGTCCCGCCGATTTTCGCGGCTGGAAGGCGCCGGAAGTATTGTTAAACGGCAATCACGAAGAGATCCGGCGCTTCCGGGGCCAGGCCGCGAGGGAAAAGACCGCGCGGCTGCGGCCGGACCTGCTGGGTGGTGCGGAGCGCGCGACTTAGCCCGGTCTAACCCGGGTTAGACCTGGATGTTACAGGCGCCGGTCGGAGAGTGGCGATGGTCAAGCAGCGCACAGCCACCGGCGGCAAGACCGCCGGCGCCACCAGCGCTGACTCCCGACTTCGTATATGATAGAAGATTAAGGAAATTTCCATGCAGAACGCGTTGTTGACGAAATTCATTAACCGAAACAAGCGGGCCGATGCCGTCCCCACCTTCCGGCCCGGCGACACCATTCGGGTCCACGTAAAGATCAAGGAAGGCGACAAGGAACGGCTCCAGGCCTTCGAAGGCACCGTGATTGCCCGCAATAATACCGGGTTGGGTGAAACCATCACCGTTCGCAAGGTCAGCTTTGGCCATGGTGTCGAGCGCATCTTCCCCGTACACGCCAAAGTGGTCGATCACATCGACGTGGTACGCACCGGCCGCGTTCGCCGCGCCAAGCTCTATTATCTGCGCGGGCTCAAGGGCAAGGCCGCCCGTCTCAGAGAGCGCGAATAAGCCGGCCAACCTCCATGCGGCCCGACCGGGCGGGTGGCAAATTCCGTTGTGAAGCAACGCTTGAGCGCGAGTTGCGCGCGCGCGGCTTTCGGGCCGTGGCGGGCGTCGACGAAGTCGGGCGCGGCTCGCTGTTCGGCCCCGTGGTGGCCGCCGCCGTGGTCTTGTCGCCCGATCGCCCCATCCGCGGTTTGAACGACAGCAAGCAGCTCGAAGCCGATCGCCGCGAGGTCCTCGCCGAACGCATCCGCGAGCGCGCCGTCGCCTGGGCCATCGCCGCCGTCGACGCCGCCACCATCGATTCCATCAACATCTACCAGGCTTCCCGGCTCGCCATGCGGAAGGCCGTCAGCCGGCTCGCCCCCGCGCCCGATTTTCTGCTGGTGGACGCCGTCTCGATCGATCTCCCCCTGCCGCAGCGAGCGCTCATCAAAGGCGATGCCCGCTGTCACGCCATCGCCGCCGCGTCCATCATCGCCAAGGTCTATCGCGATGCCTGCATGCGCGCCTGGGACGCCGTTTTCCCGGCCTACGGCCTGGCCTCTCATAAGGGCTACTGCACCACCGGGCACTGCCGCGCCATCCAGGAGTTCGGCCCCACCCCGCTCCATCGCCTCAGCTTCGAGCCGGTGCGGGCTCGTTCGTTGTTCCCGGTGAATTACAATTCTCAAATGGAGCTGTTTGAAACGGCGGGCGCCGCATGATGCCATCCGGCCCCGTTCGCGGGGAGACTCCGCCGCCATCGTCCCCGGATCTGGTCACCGCCGAGGCAGCTTTCCCGGCGCCGCCCGAGTATCGCTGGTATCACAAAGCCGGCGCGGTCTTATTTGTCACCTTTTGCGTGGAGATCGGCTTCTTCCTGCTGATCTTCCCCTGGACCGACAACTGGGACAAGTTCGCTTCCTTCGCCACCCGGGTGCGCCCGTATTGCGACAACCTATACGTGCGCGGCGCCATCAGCGGCATCGGGATCGTGAATTTATATATTTCGCTCACCGAAATGATCCGCCTGCGGCGCTTCGCCAGGCGCTGAATGGGGCGCGCTGATCACTGCTCAGTTCGCAGCTTTGCGCGATTGCCTGAAAAAACAAGCCGAGCGCCAGGAAGCGTACCCCCTGCCCGCCAAGGTACTGCGCGTAAACCGCCCGGCTGACCGTTAAGCCGCTCCCGCTAGAACGTGATCCCCAGCAGAAACTCCCCCTGGTTCACGTTGCTATGCAGCAGGCCGTTGAGGTCGAAGAAATGTTGCGCGCCCCAGCGCGTGTAGCGGATCTCCGGCAGCAGGTGAATCACCAGGAAATGAATATCAATCCCGCCGCCGATTACGAAACCGCGCGTGCTGCTGTTGTGCAATTCACTTGGATTCGAAGTGCTGGACGCGGATATGATGCCATTCACCACCGTCGTCACCTGCTGCTTCACGCCCGCCAGCGAATCGAACGCCACCCCCGCGTCCACGAACGGATGCACCACCTTGAGCTTCGGGAAGCGGTATTTCCCCAGCAGCGGAAACTCGAAGTCGCTGGCGGTGGTGCCGGCTGCAACTGTGCTCGAGCTTTGCTGGTAGTTCAAGTGCCGGTATAACGCGTCCACTTCCACTCCCAATCCGAAAGGCAAATGCAGCTCCGCGGTCACACCGCCGATGAAGCGGTTGGTGGCAGTTACGTAACTGACATTTTGGCTTTCCGCGGCGTTCAAGAAATCGGTAAGCGGCACGCCGGCCTTGATGCCGAAACTGAAAGGCTGGCAGAAAGCGCCCGCCGCGCCGGCTAACAGAAGGAACAAGAGCCTCATAGTTCTACCATACGAACTTTTCCGCTCCGCCGTTTCCTAGAGTTCGAAGGATTCCCCCAGATAAATACGTTTCACTTCCGGATCGCGCCCCAGCGCTTCGGGACTGCCCGCGCGGAAGATGCGGCCGTTGTTGATGATGTAGGCGCGGTCGGTCACCGAGAGGGTCTCGCGCACGTTGTGGTCCGTCACCAGAATGCCGATGCCGGCGCGCTTCAGGTCGAAAATGATGCGCTGCAGCTCCAGCACCTGGATCGGGTCGATGCCCGAGAACGGCTCGTCCAGCAGCAGGAAGCTGGGGCTGATCACCAGCGAGCGTGCGATTTCCACCCGCCGCCGCTCACCGCCGGACAGCATGTAGCCATGGCTGCGCCGCACCTTTTCCAGTCCCAGTTGGTCGATCAGCCGGTCCAGCGTTTCGCGCCGCTCATGGTTGGTCACCGCCAGGGTTTCCAGAATCGCCATCAGGTTTTCTTCCACCGAGAGCTTGCGGAAGATCGAGGCTTCCTGGGGAAGATAGCTGATGCCGCGCCGCGCCCGCTGGTACATCGGAAGGCTGGTGATATCCTGGCCATCCACTGAAATGCGCCCGGAATCCGGGCTGATCAATCCCACGATCATGTAGAACGACGTCGTCTTGCCTGCGCCGTTCGGCCCCAGCAACCCCACCACTTCGCCCTGCTGCACGTGCACCGTCACGTCGTCCACCACGCGGCGGCCGCGATACGATTTGGAGATTTCGTGGGTTTCGAGAGTCTTCATGCGCGGCTACTTGCGCTTGGGGGGGATTCGGGTGTTGATTCCCTGGGGATCGCCTTTCATCAGCAGCCTATCATCGTTTGCCCAGTAGGTCAATTCACTGCCCTCCATGGTGGTGGGCGAGCCTTTGATGGTTCGAACCAGCTTCGCGCGGCCCCCGTTCAGCAGGAGTTTCGGCTCGATGCACGGCCCGATTCCCGGCACGGATTCCGGCGGGCAAGGCACTTTGGTGTAGTATTCGGCGTGCTCCGAGTTGCTGTGATACGTGCGTCCGTTGGAACTCCCCAGGATGTCCACCGCGCCATCCGCGAACGCGTGGTCCAGACTGGAATCGGAGCCGGAATCGGCCAGCCAGGCCCGCAGCTCGCGCGACTGTAGCTGCATCCCGGTGCGGTCCAGTTTCACGCCCCCGGAATAGATCGCCAGCCGGTCGGTATCGGTGTACACCAGGTCCGGCGCGCGCACCTTGGTAAGAACCGGCGAAGCGCTCTTCTTCTTGTCGTCATCCTTGGGCTGCTCCCAGAGATTGCTCACCACATTGCCATGGGCCGTCAGCGTGTGCTTGTCTTTGTCGATGTCGATGACGTCGGCCTCAATGCGGTTGGCGCCCTGCCACAGGGCGGCATTTCCCTGGTACCGCGTGTGCCCCTCGCTTTTCTTGCCTCCCTGCTGGCGCGGGCTGGTGTATTCCATGCGGCGCGCCTGGGCGTGCAGCGGCGCGTCGGAAGAGAGCATCTGGGAGTTCTTGTTCTGGTCCTGGTCCCGCAGGCGGGTCGAATTGACGTTGCCTTCCGCCGTGAAATCGCCGGTGGTTTGATCCATGCGGATATGGTCGGCCGCCGTGGAGCCCGTCGAGTCGCTCACGGCCGTCGAGGTATCCAGAGTAATAATGTTCTGCTTCCCGTCGAGGCTGGCTTTGGCGGCGTGCGCTTTCCGGTCGCCTTCCTGGTAGGTGAAGTCGCCGGTCTGCTCCATCGAAACCAGCTTGCTGGTTTGCGGATCGAAGTGGGCTACCATCTCCCGGCTGGCCGTCACGGACCGGGCGCGGTTGCGGCTGCGCTCTTCGTCGTTCGGATCGGTGGAAGTTTTTACGTCGCTCGCCTTGAAGCTGTCGATGCGGTTTTGCGCCGCGTAGGCGATCGCCATCTCCCGGCCCTCCAGAACGCGGTGGTGCTGGGCCGGCTGGTTGGGCAGAAACTCCAGCGTCGCCGGAACCTGCGAAACCACGCTCTCGATCTCTTTTCCGCCCGGCCGCATCTTCATCTCAATCGACTCGCTCCGCATGATGTGGGTCTCCGAGGGCTCGTGCCCCGGCGCAGCGATTGGCTTCGAGGTCACGACCGCGTGCTGGTTGCAAACCGCATTCGTCAACAGGCTGTCTTTCGGGCCCGGGTCGAAGAACAGGTCCACGCGGTTGGCCGTGGCGGTGGTTTCGGAATATTCGGCCGTCGAAACCACCCGCGCATTGCCTTCGCCGGCGATCTTCTGTACCTTGCCCTTCTGGTTGTAGTCCACCCACACCTTGTCGGCCGAATAGTCCAGTTTGCGGTTCGGCTGCACTTCCGTGCCGTGAGCCTTGCTCGCGTCCACTTCCTTGATGGTCCGGTGGCCCTGGCCGTCGTCCTGCATGTGGATCACCGGAGTGTCGCCTTCGAAGATCGCTCCGTCGCGCGTCAGCTTCCCGTTCGGCAGCAGGTCGATCTGCTGGGACGACTCGTGGTAGTACAGGCTCGGAGCTTCGATGTGCAGCTCTTTTGATTCGGGCGTGGCCGCCTTCCAGTCGATCTTCACGTCGTGCTTCATGAAGAGCTCGCGGCTCGGCGGATCGTAGGTGGCGCCGGTGGATTCTCCGCCGCCATTCTTGAAGACGTACCTGGTCGGCCGGTCCGTGTCGGCGTGCCCGGTTTCGCTGTCGAAGGTGACACCCGAAGTGGTGATCTCGACCAGGGACGCAGGCGTGTCGCTGTCCTCCCGCTCACCCAGCGAAATGCGCACTTCGCCCTCGGAATAGAGCCGCTTCTCCGAGGGAAAGAAGCTCGCCGCGGCGCTTTCCACCACGTCGTACTTCTCTTCGCACTTATGGTAGATGTACAGCTTGGCCCCTAGCAGATCGTCGCGCCCGGAGTCCTTCACTTCGCGCATATTATCGGCAAGGATGTCGACCGTTTTGCAGCCGGTCTTCTGGTCCTTCTGGGTCCACACCACGTGCTCGGAGGTTCCCGCGATCTCCGGCGGCAGCGGCTGCGGCGTCGGCAATACTTGCGCCTGGATCGCCTTCTTCTTAGTCTGATACGTGAGGACCACGCCGCAGAGGACGGCGGCAATCACGACCAGCAGGAGCCAGCGCATACCTCTCATGGGATTAATTTCACTATAGCGCGCTTGCACGGACCGCGATTTGTGCGGCAATCCCAGCCAAACTCAATCTCAGCTAAACTCAAGAAAGGAGCAGCCACACTCCCATGAACAACGCCCAACTTTACCTGGCAGTCGGAATCCCCACCCTCGCAGTGCTGGTGGGAATCCTCATCAACTCCATGCAATTTCACCACGCCGCCGGCGCCATAAACGCTCGCCTCGCCAGCGTGGAAACCCGGCTGGACCTGCTCATCGGAAAAGTAATGGACTTCGACGGACGGCTAACTCGCCTGGAAGAGCGCGGAGACCGCCGCTAAGCGGCAGGGCCCAAACCAGTGCGGGCCTCTCACCACACCGCATGAACCAGCAACGCATCCAGATTTTCGTCACCGGCGGCACGTTCGACAAGCAATACAACGAGCTCAGCGGCGAATTGTTTTTCAAGCAGACTCACATCGCCGACATGCTCAAGCTCGGGCGCTGCCGCCTCGATCTCGCCATCGAAACCCTCATGATGATCGACAGCCTGCAGATGACCGACGCCGGCCGCCAGCTCATTCTGGAACGCTGTGAAGCCGCTCCTGCCACGCGCATCGTCATCACCCACGGCACCGATTCCATGGAACACACCGCCGCCGTGCTGGGCCGCGGCATCCGTGGCAAAACCATCGTTCTCACCGGCGCCATGGTCCCCTACCAGTTCGGCAGCTCCGATGGTTTATTCAATCTTGGCACCGCGCTGGCCTTCGTCCAGACCCTGGATCCGGGCGTCTACGTGGCTATGAACGGGCGGTGCTTCCCCTGGCACTCGGTGCGTAAGAATCGCGAGCACGGAATCTTCGAATCGGTGCCCGGATGGCACGACCCCACGTGATGGGGCCAGTATTCTTGCCAGGGCATGGGACCCTCTATCCCCAGCCGTTAGCCGGCAATTATCGATTCCTACAAGTACTATTATTAACAATTAGTTACAGGCAATACTTGTCACTCTTGAGCCGAGTGTGCTAACATTATCTCAGAGTTTCGAGGGAAGCCCCGGGGCTCACCCGAAACGAAACTCAGAATATCCAAATATTTCTTAAAAGGGAGGTAGATGATCAATGAAAATACGTCCGCTCTATGATCGCATTGTGGTCAAACGGATCGAGCAGCAGGAACAGATGCAAGGCGGCCTGTACATCCCCGATACCGCGAAGGAAAAGCCCCAGGAGGGTGAAGTGGTGGCAGTGGGCAAGGGCAAGCGCCTGGAAGACGGCAAGGTAATCGCGCTGGACGTCGCCGTGGGCGACCGGATTCTGTTCGGCAAGTATTCGGGCAGCGATATCAAGCTGGATGGCGATGAGTTCCTGATTATGCGTGAGGACGAAGTCCTCGGGATTCTGGATGCCCAGCCGAAATCGGCCAAGAAGGCGTCCTAAGGAAAGTCGAGAAAAACAAAATGGCGAAACAGATTATATATTCAGAAGCATGCCGCCAGGCGATCCTGCGCGGCGTCAACCAGCTCGCCGATGCGGTGAAGGTTACCCTCGGTCCCAAGGGCCGCAATGTGGTCCTGGAGAAAAAGTTCGGCGGTCCCACCATCACCAAGGACGGCGTCACCGTCGCCAAGGAAATCGATCTCAAGGATCCGCTGGAGAACATGGGCGCACAGATGGTGCGCGAAGTGGCCTCCAAGACCAGTGACGTGGCCGGCGACGGCACCACCACCGCGACCATTCTGGCGCAGGCGATCTACCGCGAAGGCGTGAAGGCCGTCGCGGCCGGCGCCAACCCCATGGCCCTCAAGCGCGGCATCGAAAAGGCCGTCGAAGTAGCCACCGAAGAAGTGAAGAAGCTCTCCAAGCCGGTGTCCGGCGACATGATCGCGCAGGTCGGCACCATCTCCGCCAACAGCGACAAGCACATCGGAGAAATCATCGCCGACGCCATGAAGAAGGTCGGCAAGGACGGCGTCATCACCGTGGAAGAGTCGCGCACCATGTCGACCGAGCTGGATACGGTGGACGGCATGCAGTTCGACCGCGGCTATCTCTCCCCGTATTTCGTGACCGACGCCGAGCGCATGGAAGCGGTGATCGAAGATCCCTACATCCTCATCCACGAAAAGAAAATCAGCAACATGAAGGACCTGCTGCCGCTGCTCGAGCAGATCGCGCGCTCCGGCAAGCCGTTGCTGATCATCGCCGAGGAAGTGGAAGGCGAAGCGCTGGCCACCCTGGTGGTCAACAAGCTGCGCGGCACGCTGAACGCCTGCGCCGTCAAGGCTCCGGGCTTCGGCGATCGCCGCAAGGCCATGTTGGAAGACATCGCCACCCTGACCGGCGGCAAGTCCATCATGGAAGAGACCGGCATCAAGCTGGAAGGCGTAAAGCTGGAAGATCTGGGCCGCGCCAAGCGCGTCACGGTGGACAAGGACAACACCACCATCGTGGACGGCGGCGGATCGCAGAAGGCCATCGAGGGCCGCATCAAACAGTTGCGCGCGCAGATCGACGAGACCACTTCCGATTACGACCGCGAGAAGCTGCAGGAACGGCTGGCCAAGCTGGCCGGCGGCGTCGCGGTAATCAAGGTCGGCGCGGCCACCGAGACCGAAATGAAGGAAAAGAAGGCGCGCGTGGAAGATGCTCTGCATGCCACCCGCGCCGCGGTTGAGGAAGGCATCGTGCCCGGCGGCGGCGTAGCTCTGCTGCGCGCGTCCAAGGCCCTGGCCAGCCTCAAGCTGGAGGGCGACGAGCAGATCGGCGTGACCATCGTGAAGCGCGCCTGCGAAGAGCCGCTGCGCCAGATTGTGGCGAACTCCGGCACGGAAGGCGCCATCGTGGTCGACAAGATCCGCGAGCACGCCAACCCGAACTTCGGCTACAACGCCCAGACCGACAACTACGAAGACCTGGTTTCCACCGGCGTCATCGACCCCACCAAGGTGACCCGTTCGGCGCTGCAAAACGCGTCGTCGATCGCCTCCCTGATGTTGACCACGGAAGCCATGGTTGCCGAAATCCCCGAGAAGAAGCCGGCCGCGGCCGGTCCCGGCGGCCACGGCCCCGAGATGGATTACTAAGCCGCACTTTGCTCCGGCGACTTACAGCCGCGCTCCCCGGGCGACCGGGCAGCGCGGTTTTTTTGTGTGGGGCAGAACGCGTGGCTGGCTTTCCGTCGCTTTCCGGTCCAGCGTGGAACGAGTGTCGGATCGAGGCTGCGTGGCCGGGTCGTCTGCATCCGTGCTCAATTGGCGTGAACGGCGTTCACGGGAGTGATCGCTTGAAACCTTCGGAAGCGCCCATCGAGCGACGAAATCCGTGCGGCATGAAACTCCAGTATCGGCATTCGGGTGTGCCCCCACCGTAATCGGCGAGCGCGCTACCAGCATTGCGGCGCACAGCCAAGAGGCCCTGGAGCGTCATGTCGCTGCGCATCCCGAACAATAGAGCGGACCTATCCTCGGCGCACACTGCGTGCTAGAATCACCGATCATGGCAGGGCCTTCGTTTGATATCACATGCCCCCGTTGCGGCCATAAGTTCCAGGAGGCGACTAAGCGACTTCTAGATAATCTGAGCGTGATTTGCCCCGGCTGTGGCGGAAAGATTGATGTCAAGTTCAAGGACGAGCACGGGCTTGAAACAACGACAGAGGTTGGTCCGGTACAGGTAAGGCAGGGCGTGCGCGGCTCCGTGAGCTATTCAGTCGAAGTTCAGAACCGGGGCCTGAACAAGCACCGGCTTATTCGGGGTCCTGACCGCGAAGTCATCAAAGCGAAGGTGCTTTGCCAAGTCGCCGAGTGGAACGAGCAGTGGACAAAGAGGGCCGCTGCTAAGCGGCAGATGACGATGGCTGAGCGCCACAAGGAAGAGGCAGCGGAAAGAACCGCCGAGGCTCAAGGGACGCTGCAAGCACTTCGCGAGGTGCTGTCATCTTCGTTGTCGGACTCCAAGGCCCTTGACTGGGAGGCGTTGAAGGACAAGACACCGTTCCCGAAGCCTACACCGGGCGCTCCTAATCGACCTTCGAGGCCGACACAGGATCCGATACCGGAGGCACCCTCCCGCACTTTCGAGCGATACCAGCCGGAAATCGGCTTGTTGGACAAACTCATCAAGTCCCGTCGGGCAGAAAAAGAAAACTGGAAGGCGAGACTATTCGAGTCGGATACCAGGGAGTGGGAAGCCACGCGGGATCGCATCACGGCGGATTATGCCGCGAAGCTTGAGGCGCACAATAAGGAACTGGCTGATCTAGACGCGGCTCACAAGCGGGCAGTGGGGCAGTGGGAGGCCGAACGAGCCGCATTCCTCTCCAAGCAGAAGGAACAGCACGAAGCGATGGATGCCTTCCGTGCGCGGTACGAGAGGAAGGATCCGGCGGCGATCGCGGAATACTGCGATATGGTGCTGGCAAGCTCTGAGTACCCAGATTGCCTGCCGAAAGAATTCGATCTCGACTTCAACCACGATACCGGGGTTTTAGTCGTCAACTACAAACTTCCCGCCCCTTCTGACATCCCGACGCTCGGCGAGGTGAAGTACGTTCAATCCAGCGACAGCGTCTCGGAAAAGCGCCTGTCTGAGGCCAACGTCGCGAAGCTATACGACGATCTTGTTTACCAGGTCGCGTTACGAACATCGAACGAACTGCTCGAAGCCGATCAGTCCACCGCATTAACAAGCGTCGTCTTCAATGGATTTGTGACCGCCATTGATAAGGGTACCGGGAACGAAGCCACCGCCTGCATTATCTCGATGCAGGCCTCCAGGGAGGCGCTCCGGGCTATCAACCTGGCGAAGGTAGACCCGAAAGCGTGTTTCCGGCAACTCAGAGGCGTCGGTAGTTCCAAATTGCACAGCGTCACTCCCGTCGCGCCCATTATCAATTTTCGCAGGGACGACAGAAGATTCATCCCCTCGTACGGAGTTGCCGAGACGTTGAATGAGGGATTCAATCTCGCCGCGATGGACTGGGAAGACTTCGAGCATCTCATTCGCGAGATTTTTGAGAAGGAGTTCACGGCGTCGGGGGGGGAGGTGAGGGTAACCCAAGCCAGTCGAGACGGCGGCGTTGACGCGGTTGCGTTCGACCCTGATCCTATTCGGGGTGGAAAAATTGTGATTCAGGCCAAACGTTACTCCCACACGGTCGGTGTGTCGGCGGTGCGCGACCTCTACGGCACCCTAATGAACGAAGGGGCGACCAAAGGCGTTCTCGTAACAACCTCGGACTACGGACCGGACGCCTACGAATTCGCAAACGGCAAGCCGATCACACTATTGAATGGCGCTAACCTCCTGCACTTGCTGGAGAAGCACGGCACAAAGGCCCATATCAATCTCGTCGAAGCACGGCTGGCCGGATCCGAGACGGCCGCGAAGTGAAAAGAAAACCCGTCAAAGGCTTTCCGTTTTCACTCTCACAGGACCCCTGGCGGCCCGCGTGTCTCGTTTTTCTACCCTCCCGAAGAAAACTTCGCCCTTCGATCGCAGCCCTTTGCCACCCTAGTCACCCTCGCCGCTGCACATCTCGCTGTTACCCTGAGATCGAAAAGGAGCCGCTCGCTCGCCGGGGACACGACAACCGACGGCGACAGAAACCTCGACGGGTGCGGGACGTAACCGTTCGTTTGGGCAGAATCCGTCCTGGTAAGTCCCCGTCACGTCAACCGAACGCGTAACGCCCACACGCGAACCTTGCTACATCGATGCACTACTAGCCCGCGCGGCGGAGCTCGTCCCGAATTACGCGCCTCAGGGTGGTTTCCAGGGGTTCCTGCTTCTGACGCATGAAACTGCGGAGCGCTTCATTGATGAGCGTCTGGTAGTTTCCGCCGCCGGCGTCGTCAACCTGCTGGCGAAACCAGTCCAGAACGTCCGTGTCGAGCCGGATCGTGACCCGGGTCTCTCCCGGTGGCACTCAAGACCGCCCCGCGCCTGCCCTTGCTGAAGTCATATTCCTTCTTCATAACCTTCCTCGTATTGGCACCTCTCCGTATCCGAGACGGTGGCTAGTGCTCTGACCACTAGAAGTCGCTCCATCAGCCGGCGACGCTCTCTTACGTTCGCGGCTCTGATCCGAGCCGCGCGCGTTAGCAAGCGGTATCCCAATAGGATGAAATCTCGCGGTCATGGGGCTAGACGACCACTGGCACAAGGCCGGACTCGATGATGCGCTGATCTGAAGTCAAGAGTCGAAGCCTTCGAACACGGGCCGTGGCAACCATCGCCCGGTCAGCGGGATCGCGCAAAGACCCACCTAGCGCGGCGACCTCCGCGGCCACATCCACCGTCAGTGGAACGATCTGAAAAACCGGACTTGATTCAAGCTCATCGAGGAGTTTCTCGACTGGGATACCGCTGCGGGCGCTACCTTGACCAAACAGAATGGCAATTTCGAGCAGAGTGATCGCGCTGACCGCCAGGGATTCCCGCCGGCGGACCGCGTCGCGCAGAACCCGCGCTTGCTCGCGTGAAAGCTTCCTGGGCGCGGCAAGCCAGCGAACGACCACATGCGTGTCGAGGAGGAATCGGGGGCTCAACCCTTCGCTCCAGAATGCGGACGCGCCACTTCCCAGAGTTCGGATGTATCCGCTTCCAGGACGTCACCGGCGAGAGTCACCTTGCCAGTCCATGCGCCTTCCGGAGACTTCCATGCGGACTGATGCGCAGGGCCTACTCTTGCGAGCGGCCGGCCCCGTTTTGTAATCATGATCGTGCCGCCGCGCTCTCCGATGTCATCGAGCAGGGCGAGGCACTTTGCCTTGAACTCGGTCACGCTCACGATCCGATGCTTCATGCCTGGATGATAGCACGAACTGGTCATCTGACCAGTTCAAGGTCCGGCCTCTCAGGCCGCGGAGGCCGGCTGAAAGCCGGCTGCGGGCAGAATTGCCCGCCCCGCTGGCGTGCGCGGCGCTAAGATGGCTGCTCCGGCATGTTCACCTTGGTCGTGCACGCATGGAGATCCTGGAAGAGCGCCAAGACGGTCGCTCTGCTGGCTGCCACCGCGCTGGCCGCCGGAATCGGATCGGCTACGGCGATCTATACCGTGGTCGACGCCGTACTGCTCAGACCCGTGCCCTGGCAGCACGGCGAGCGCTACGTCGAACTGTTCAGCGCGCGGCTGAACAATTCGAGCAAGTGGCAGGTCTACGGATCCTCCTGGTTGGATCTGCTGGACTACCAGCAACGAACGCGCAGCTTCGATGCGTACGGAGCGCTTCAGTTTCGAGAGTTCAGTCTGACCTCGCCGGGCCAGCCGCAGCACCTGAGAGGTCTCGAGGTGACGCCTTCGCTGGCCTCGAGTCTGGGCGTCGCGCCGGTGGTGGGGCGATGGTTTGGCGAGGCGGCCAGCGAGCAGGGCAACGTCTACCTGGCGGTGATTTCGAGCGCGCTCTGGAACCGCCTGGGCGGCGATCCGAAGATCGTCGGCCAAGCCCTCACGATGGACGGGAAGCAGTACACGGTGACCGGTGTAATGCCCGCGTGGTTTCGACTTCCGGTAGCCGGTTTGGAAGGCGCTGGAGAATTCCGGACCGACGTTTGGGTGCCGCTCAACCCGCAAGGCGCGGAGAGAAACCGGGATGTTGCACAATTCTTCTCTTACGCCAGGCTCAGGCCAGGCGTGTCACTGGCGCAAGCCGACGCGGATGTGAAACGCGTGGCCGCCGAGATTGCGAAAGAGCATCCGCAAGAACACCGGGACTATACGGCTCGTGTTACCAATCTGCTGGAATACACCGTCAAGGACATCCGCCCGGTGTTGCTGCTGCTATTCGGGGCAGCCGGAGCGCTGCTGCTGATCACGTGCGCGAACGTTGCAGGCTTGCTGCTGGCGAGGTCGGTGACGCGCGCGCGAGAGACCGCGATCCGCGTGGCGCTGGGGGCCGCCCGGTGGCAACTCGGTCTCCAGTACTTCGTGGAAGGGCTGCTGGTGGCCTTGGCAGGCGCGGCGGGCGGGATTGTCGTAAGCGTGGCAATCGTGCGCCTGGTGCTATCCATGGCGGCCGATTACATTCCGCGCGCGGACGGAATCGGCATCGAATGGACGGCACTCCTGTTCGCATTCGGCGCCGCGATTCTCTCCAGCGCACTGTTCAGTATGGCGCCGCTGTGGCAGGCCGCGCGCATCATGCCCAATGAGGCGCTCAGCGACGGAGTGCGCTCGTCCGCACCCGCTCGTAGCCGGAGATTGTCCAGAACGCTGGTGGCGGCGGAGATCGCGCTGGCATTTGCACTCCTCTCGGTGAGCGCGGCGCTCATCGCGCACTTGAATCGCCTGCTCGACACTTCGCCGGGATTCGATCCCGAAGGCCTGCTGACGTTCAGCGTGAACTCGAGCAGCGCCGAATATTCGGACATGGCGCGCCTGGTTCCGTACCAGAAGCGTTTGCTCGATGCCGTCGAACGGATTCCAGGCGTGAGCGGCGCCGCGCTGGTCAATCATTTGCCACTAGCGGGCTGCTGCTACGTCACTCTGCTATTTCCGGAAGGAACTCCGGGTGGCGACAAGGGCGTCCACGAAGTGAATTTCATTGTGATCAGCCCAGGCTATTTCCGGACGATGCGAATCCCGGTGCTCCGCGGGCGCGGTTTCGACGAGAGGGACGACGGGAAGGGCGATGTCGTGGGGATCATCATCGACAACACCACCGCCAGGCGATTCTTCCGGGGCCGCGACGCATTAGGCGCTTACGCGCGGCTCGGAGACGCGAATGGTTCCCGCCTGACGATCGTCGGCATCGTGGGAGACGTTCGGAATCGGGGACTGGGCGACGAGACCCAGGCCGAAGTGTACATTCCTGCCACGGTCGCGCCGATGAATCCGCTCCATTTCGTGGTGCGCTCACGCCTTCCGGCGTCGACCCTGGCGCCGGAAATCAGGCGCTCCATCCGGAGCGTCGCCCCCTCGCAGCCGATCTATGAAACGCAGACGATGCGGGAGATTGTCCTGGGTTCCGTGATGAACGAGCGGCTCCAGTCGTCGCTCACGTCGTTCTTCGCTTTTGCGGCGCTGCTGATGGCGGCTCTGGGGATTTACGGCGTGGTGTCGTATGCGGTGCGGCACAGGACGGTAGAGATCGGCACGCGCATGGCGTTGGGGGCGGTGGGCCGCGATGTGCTCGGCCTGGTGCTGGGCGATGGGCTCAGAATGGCGGCGTACGGAATTGGCATCGGTGGAGTAGTGGCCTTGGCCGCCGCGTTCCTGCTGAAATCGGAGGTCTTCGGGATTCGCATGGACGATCCGCGCCCGTTTCTCTATTCGACCGGAATTGTAGCGGCCGTCACCGCGCTGGCTTGTTTCTTTCCTGCCTGGCGCGCGACTCTGGTCTCGCCCATGGTCGCGATCCGCGACGATCCCGGATCGCTCTGGAGAATCGCCCGAACAGGAGCACGGGGCTTCGCGAAGCGCGTGTCGGGTTTCATCTCCGGCCCTGGCGACGAATCGGCTGTGTCCGAAGGGGCGTTGCTGGCGGAGTTCGTGGACTCAAGCCGGAATGCGGAATCGTTCCGCCAGGCTATCCAACTCGCCCTGGCGGCGTTGCGCGAGACCATCCGCTGCGAGTCTGCCCTGCTGCTGGAGAAAGGCTCAGCGCGGGAGTACCGTTGCGCCGCGCGCGTGCCCGGCGAGTGCGAAGACGGCTGCAAAGTGCCGGCGGGCGGGTTACTGGTTGGCCGGCTGCGCGGTTATCCGTACCCGCTGCCACTCTCGCCGGGCGATTTCGATGCCTGGAGCCGATGGGCGGCGGCGGAGAAGCCCGAGCACCTGGCGGAGATCGAGTGCCTTCGCTCGACCGGCGCGGCGCTGGCCGTTCCGCTGCTTGCCAAGCACGAAATTGCCGGGATCCTGCTGCTGGGCCCGCCGGTGGAGCGCGCCGAATATAGCGCGGCGGAAAAACGCGCTCTGCAGAATTGTGCGGCACAATTCGCGCTCATGATTGAGAACGCGCGGCTGACCGATCGAATGGTGGAACAGGAAAAGCTGAACCGCGATATCCAACTCGCGGCGGAAGTCCAGAAGCGATTGTTCCCGGACAAACCTCCAGCCACCGCCACGGTGACGCTCGCCGGGGTGTCGCTGCCGGCCCGCAGTGTGGGGGGCGACTATTACGATTTCCTCGATCTGGGGGACCAGCGGATCGGCATCGCGCTGGCGGACGTAGCGGGTAAGGGAGTCGCAGCGGCCCTGATCATGTCCGTGGTGCAGGCCTCCCTGCGCATCCTCGCAACCGAAGAGAATGTATCGCTCGGGACGCTGGCGGCAAGGATGAACCGCTTCCTGCATCGTTCCACCGGATCGAACGCCTATGCCACGTTTTTCTATGCGCAGATCGACGAGCGAACCCGGCAGCTTCGATATGTAAACGCCGGCCACAATCCGCCCTGCCTGCTGCGGTGCGCGGCGGACCGATCCATCGAAGAATTGCCCGCGGGAGGCACCGTGATCGGGCTGTTTCCGAAGAGCAAGTATGAAGAAGCCGCTCTCGATTTGCGGCCGGGCGATGTGCTGATGGCGTTCACCGACGGAGTCCCCGAAGCGCAGAATCCTAAAGAGGAAGAGTTCGGCGAAGAGCGATTGAAGGATTTGCTGCGCCGGTCGGCTCATCTGCCTGTGGGTGAAATGGCATCGATGATGTCGAGTGAGCTGAAGGATTGGATGGATAATGCCGCACAATACGACGATCTGACCTTCATCCTGGTGAAAGTCAACGCGGAACCCGGATTGACGCCGGGCACTTGACCGCGGCTTTCGTGTTGTTTTGTAAAGACTGCCCCCAACCCGCAACCCAATAGCCCTCCCTGGGATCTAAGTCAATAGGAAAGGAGATTTCAGATCATATGTTTACCATGTGGAAAACGACTTTCCGAACGATTGGAATCGGACTCGCCGCAGGGGCTTTGGCGGCGTACGGGGCCACGGCCCGGCCCGGTACCGTGAACTACATCGAGGGTCAGGTCACCTTGGACGGTCAGTCGGTCGGAGCTACAGCCATGGGTTCGACGGAGGTGCAGCCGGGGCAAATGCTCCAGACCGGTCAGGGCAAGGCGGAAATGCTGCTCACCCCGGGCGTATTTCTGCGGTTGGCCGATCAAAGCGCCGTCAGGATGGTATCGCCCTCGCTGATCGATACCCGCGTGGAACTGATCCGCGGGGAAGCCATGGTGGAGGCGGACCAGGTTCTGCCGGGGAATCATCTGGTGATTTCCGACCAGGGAACCGATGTCCAAATTCAGAAGAACGGCGTCTACAAGTTCACCGCCGAACCGGCCACGGTGGCGGTCTATGACGGCAAAGCGCAGGTCTTTCGGGACGACCGCACCACTGAAATCGGCAAGGGCAAGGAGCTGACCCTGGCTGCCACCACCGGGCAGAAGCCCAGCAGTTTCGATCGCAATAACGTCGACAGCCTCTACCAGTGGAGCGACGTCCGCTCCGAATACCTGGCGGAAGCCAACCAATCCTCGGTTCAGACGATTGTGGCGGGCACCCCCGGCTGGTGGTATGGCACGGGCTGGTATTGGAACCCGTGGTTTAGCTCGTGGGCCTTCGTGCCTGCGAACGGCTTCTTCTATAGCCCGTTCGGTTTCGGCTTCTACTCGCCGGTTTATTGGAGCTACTACCCGCCAGTGCACTATTTTGTGCGGCCGGGCGTGTTAGCCACGGCGGTGCGGGTGGCCGCTCCCGCTTCGCGCGCGTCGATGATGGCCGCACCAGCCATGCGGTCCTCCATCGGCGGCGGGATGCGCATGGGCGGATTCGGCGGTCGCCGGTAAACTGCGTCCGGATCGACTTCCTTCTCCCCCGGGTTGAGCCTCCCGGGGGATTTTTTTGACCCAACATGGGTCGGTTTTATAGACTAACTCCTTTGTTTTTGACAAAAACCGACCCACATCTGGGTCGGTTGGCTCGGGCTAATCTTTTTCCTCCGTATTGCCGATATCCGGGTCAGGATGGCGGCAAACGATCTGGTCGAGTTGGAGCTGATGCTCAATCGCTTCAAACGGCTCATGGGCGAAGTGATGCGCGGCGTCATCGCCCGCAATTCTTTCCAGCCCTGGGAACTGGAAATCCTGATGGATATGGAAAACTGCCAACTGGATCGGCGGCGCCGGTTCGACATTCTGCGCCAGTACCAGCGGGCCGTGGAGCGGCAGATGGTCACTGGGCCCGGTCCGCCCATGACGCTCTCCCAATTCCTGGCGATGCGCGAGCAGCGGTCGGGCGACGGCCTCAAGTCAGCATGACGCGGCGGCCTTCAATCCGGTAGTTGCCGGCGAGCACCAGCCGGATGGCTTCCGAATAGACTCGGTGCTCTTCCCGCAAGATGCGGGCCGAGAGCGTTTCGGCGGTATCGCCGTCCAGCACCTCCACCGCGGATTGCAGAATGATGGGACCGGCGTCCAGTCCCTCATCCACGAAGTGCACGGTGCAGCCGCTGACCTTGACTCCGTGAGCCAGCGCCTGGTGCTGCGCGTCCAGGCCCGGAAAGGACGGCAGCAGGGACGGGTGGATATTCAGGATGCGGTTGGGAAACTGGCGAATGAAAGTGGCGCTCAGCAGGCGCATGTAGCCTGCCAGGCAAACGAGGTCGACCGCATTCCTGCTCAGTTCCTCCAGCAGCATGCGGTCATAGATTTCGCGGTCGAGACCCTTCGACGGAATACACACGGCGTTCACGCCGAGGTGCAGAGCGGTTTCCAGGCCGCGCGCCTCCGGGCGGTTGGCGATCACCACGGCGATCTCGGCCGGAATGGAACCCGCGGCGATGTTTCGGGCGATGGCTTCAAAGTTCGAGCCGCGTCCGGAGATCAGAATGCCGAGCCGCTTCATCGGTACTCCACGCGTGTTGGACCGCGCTTTTGTTCGGTCACCTGGCCGATGCGGAACGGCGATTCGCCGAGTTTGCGCAGCACTATTTCGGCTTTGCCCGCGGAGCGCGCGGGAACCACGAAAATCATGCCCACGCCAAGGTTGAAGGTGCGCCGGTAATCGTCCAGCGGGATGTTGCCGATGGAGCGCAGCACTTCGAAAATCGGTGGAATGCGCCAGGCGCCGGTGTCGATGGCCGCGGCCAGGCCTTTGGGAAGGACCCGCGGGGTGTTGTCGGTGATGCCGCCGCCGGTGATGTGGGCCGCGCCGCGCAACAGGCCCGCGGCCAGCAGGGCGCGGATGGGTTTCAGGTAGCTGCGGTGCACCGCCATCAGCGCATCCCCCACGGTCGAGCCCACTTCCGGCAGCAGCGTTTTGGGACCGTAGCCGGCGGTTTCGAAAAGCAGTTTGCGCGCCAGCGAGTAGCCGTTGGTGTGCAGGCCGGTGGAGGGTAGCGCGAGCAGAATATCGCCAGCCCGAACGTGGCGGCCGGTGATCAGTTGCGACTGTTCGGCGGCGCCTACAATGAAGCCCGCCAGGTCATACTCGGACTCCGCATACAGGCCGGGCATCTCGGCCGTCTCGCCGCCGATCAGCGCGCAGCCGTTTTGCTTGCAACCCCGCGAGATTCCCGCGACGACCGCGGCGGCCACTTCGGCCCGCAGTTTGCCCACCGCAAAGTAATCCAGGAAGAACAGCGGCACGGCGCCCAGCACGGCGATATCGTTGACGCAGTGGTTCACCAGGTCCTCACCCACGGTGTCGTGGCGGCCGGTGAGAAAGGCCACTTTCAGCTTGGTGCCGACGCCGTCGGCCGAGCTGACCAGCACGGGCTTGCGAAAGCCGGTCAGGCGGTATGCCGCGCCGAATGATCCGATGTCGGTGAGCACGCCGCGGGTGAAAGTTTGCCGGGCCAGCTTCTTGATGGAGGAAAGCGCGCGATCGGCCTCGTCGATATTGACGCCGGCATCGCGATAGCGAACGCGTGTGAGTGTGGGCAAATTCCAGTATAAAGCGGTTGTGAGGGTCACCTCGGCGCGGCGGCTTGGCGGTGGGTCAGTTTGTCCGCGCGGACGATTCACTTCCACGGGTACGCGGCGTTACATCCCAAAGTGGATTGTTTCCGGGGGGCCGACGACCGACCGGAGTTTGCAATCCGCAAATGATTGAGGTTTGCGCGATAATCGAAACATGATGTCCGTTCACCCGCGCATCACGATCGAGTCCGACAAGCGCGACGGTAAGCCCTGCATCCGCGGGATGCGGATTACGGTGAACGACGTTCTTGGCTGGTTGGCCCACGGCATGACAGAAGAAGAGATTCTGGAAGAACACCCAGGCCTGGAGAAAGAAGACTTTGCGGCCGTGTATGCTTTCGCGGCCGATGTGGCAGATACCGCCTACGGCGGCCGTTGACCGGTGCGGATTCTCCTCGATCAGAACCTCTCGCCAAAACTGATTCGAAAGCTTGCCGACATTCTTCCGGGCTTGGAGAGCGTTTATGATCACGACCTGACCGGCTCATCCGATCCATTTATTTTCGAGTGGGCTCGGCGATCGGAGTTTTCCGCGCTGGTCAGCACGGATCGGGACTTCGTTGACTTGGCCGAGCGTGTCGGGCCTCCTCCCAAGGTCATTCGGATCGAGCGATGTGATTTTCCATCCCGGACAATTGAACTCCTTCTGCGGCGCGAGGCGGTTCGAATTTATTCTTTCCTGGAATCGAATCGAGCCGTGTTGCTGCTGAGCCGATGAGGGGACCCACGGCGGCTCAACTTTCGAGCCACTGGTTTGACCATACGGCCAAGTGGCCGGGCCAGTCTGCTCCGACTGACATGAGCGGCGCAACACGGGAGTGACGCATAGCATTTTCATCTGACGGGCCGTCGCTCTACAATGAAAGCTGGTGAAGGTTCGAGACTTGGTACGACTCGTTGAGGCGGATGGTTGGCGGCACGTGCGGACGACAGGTAGTCACCGGCACTACAAGCACGGGACGAAACCAAGCGTCGTCACGATTCCAGGTCATCCCGGAGATGATGTACCCACGGGCACGCTGAAGTCGATCCTGAAGGCTGCCGGATTGGAGACAAAGCCATGAGCGAGAGATACGCTGTCATTTTTGAGCGGGCCGAGAACAACTGGGCTGCTTACGTTCCCGATCTGCCGGGATGCATCACGACCGGAACAACCCTTGAGGAGACCGAGCGAAACATCCGGGAAGCGATCCAGGGCCACCTGCAAACGCTCCGCGAGTTCGGCGAGCCCACACCTCCGCCCGTGAGCCTGGCCCGGGAGATCGAGATCCCTCCCGCCGCATAGCAACTGCGAATCACCGGTGTACGACGGGAACGGCTTGGTCAAGGGACCGATCCTGGCATTGCTCCGGAACGTTCCGTCTGTCACCAGCATCGGTCACCAGCATCGTGTCACCGGCATCTCCGAGCACCATTGCTTCGAGGCGGGGAACTTGCTACCTTCAGAGTTGTGCTCGTCCGAATGAGGATGGATATCCGGCCCCGCTGCTGCGTTCACCATGAGTCCGAGATGGTGCCCGTTGAGGTTTGTGGCAAGATTGACGAGCACCCCTGTTCATTTAGAGCGTTTGCGTGCGAAGCGGGTTGCGACCAGCTTTACAACATCGTCCACGGATACTTTGAACTTTCGGGCGGCAAAATTTCTTCGCTCGGCCAATTTCGAAGACCCTGCCCGAATGACGAGTCGCCGATGTACTTGGAGAGTACCGATGTTGATAAGACCGGAGTGGGCAGTTATAGATGCTCGCAATTTGGCTGTGATGGCGAAGGGACGGGCTTCTTTCAGCACAAGTATGAAGGCACTCTAATCACCTGCCTAAAGTGTTTCAAGACGAAGAATGATCCTATACACGGCTCCGTGTAGCCGTATTGTGAGTTTGGGAGTTTCCGGGGAGTTTCGGCGGCGCAACCCCCAATCGCCCAGCCGCTGGCATTTGGGAGTTTCATCGCCTGTCCCCGAAATGCCCCCAGGCTTTTCCCTAATGCGGTCCATGCCTCTGACACGTGCCTGGTATGACGTGAAGTGTTTCCTCGGGATGCCGTACTGGGCCTCGTTGCGAAAGCAAGCGGTTGGGCGTGACAATGGGGACATGGACAGTAACCCCGAGACGGACCGCTTGCTCACTCTGATACAGTGGACGCTCGATCGCATTTTGAGTCTCGAATATGAGGTGACCCTGGATAGTGACGGCAACCCGGAACGGCTGGAAGTGAATCCTGACTATGGCTTGCGTTCCGTGGAGACGATCGAGGAGAACCTCAAAGCGTGCCTCCCATGGGAATGGCTTGAGAAGCTGTTTGCGTTGCGGAACCACCGAACGCCGGACCAGGTGCGCGTGGCTGTCGCTGCGTTTCCTATCGAGTTTCAGATGGGAACTGCGGCATTTGAGAAGTTGCTCTCAGCGGATTGGGCGGAGATTGTCACCTCTGTGTATTGGACGTACCTCCAGTTTCATGATGATCTTATGAGTTCCTTAATTGCGTCCAGGATTGGGCTCGGCCGGCCTGATGCCGCGAGATTCGAGACCCACATGCAGTGGAGTAGGCCCGATGCGCTACCGCAATGGGCGGCACGGCATGTTGTCCGCGAAATGAGCGAGACGCTGCCAGCCGTCGTGGAACGATTGCGGGGTTTCCAAGTTACTCCCGTATCAGCCGCCGTGCCGACAAGTGTTGCCCAATACGCGCGCGAGGCCAGCCGCTGCTACCTATACGGGTTCTTTTCGGCCGCCCTAATTCTGTGCCGTTCCTGCATCGAAAGTGGGATTCAGGAGAGGCTCGTCGAGAAAGGCCATCGGAAGCAGCTAAATGCCATAGAGTTCAACAAGGTGCAGGCGATGCTCGATCTCGCACTCGACTCGGCAGTGTTGGACGACGTCACGTTCGCCATGGCGAACGACATTCGCAAGAGCGCCAATCAGGCGGCCCATGGGACTGTTCCGGCCGCGACAGACTGTCAGGAGAGACTCGATCAGACGCGGGCGGTGCTTCGCCACCTCTACGAATAGGCGCGACCAAATAGGTGTTTCAGGCTACGCAACCCCCAATCCGTCAGCCGCTGGCGTTTGGGAGTTTCGCTGCCCGAAACACCTCGGAAACGACGTTATTACGCCCGTGCAATCGCTGCGCGACACGCTGGTCTCGACTCACGGATAGCGCGGCCGGAATCCCATCTTAGCGGTAGTCGAGGATGAGTTATTGCAGCAGGCGAACAGAAGGATGTCCGCCCCGGCCGGCCCGGAAGAGCCGGCGGTCCGCGGTGAGAACCGGACAGTCGTGCTCCAGGGCCAGCGCGAGGTAAACGCAATCCCACAAGGACAATTGGTATTGCAGAGACAGATCGAGCGCGCGGAAAAGTCGCGGGCGCATGTCGAATAGCCGGGGCGCACATTTCGTCATCAACGAGAAGGCCTGGCGAGCCTGCTCCGTCGAAATCTCTTTTCGGCGGTTACGCTTCGCAACCAGGCTGGCGAATTCCGCCAGGAGAATATCGGGAGCGATCAGCAGAACCTCGCCCGAGGCGTACCGCTCGAACAATCCAAGGGCTGGCGCGCGGTGCGGTTCGGGCAACACCCATTTCGCCGCCACACTGCAATCCAGAACGAATGTGTCCGGCATCCCCTATCGCTCCCGGTCCCCGCGAATCAGCGGCACACTCTCACCGAGTGGCGGCAGGGAGGCTGCAAACCGGTCCAATTCTCTCCGCAGGGCGCTCAATTGCCGTCGCCGCTCCGCCTCGGCCGCCTCGGTTTCCAGCGCCTGGATGATTTCGGCATTGAGACTTCGCCGCTTCTCTTTCGCCTCTCGCTTCATCACCCGATAGACCGATTCGGGAATACCCTTGACAGTGATGTTCACGGAACCATTTTGGAACCATTTGCGCTCTCTGCGCAACCGGAGTCCTGACCGTCCCAACTCTAAACGGTGGGGCAGCCAATCCTGGCTGCCGCCGGCTTTCAGCCGGCGTTTACTGGTGCGACAACTTGCGCATCGGCGCGAAAGAGCCGCCTGAAAGGCGGCTGCGGGCAAGATTGCCCGCCCCGCATTGCGGCAAGCCGCAAACAGCATACTCCGCACAGAGCCCGGAGGGCGAAAGAGATTAGCCCAGGGCGCACAGCCCTGGGTTTTGGGTCGCCAATTAGCCAGCCCCGGAACGGGGCGAAAGAAGCACTCGTCTCCAACTCTTCCGCCCCGTTCCGGGGCTCGCCTGTTCCTCACGCCTTTCCCAGCGCTCACGCACTGGGCTATTATGTGACGCCCCTCCGGGGCTGGGGTTGCGGCAGAATCGTCGCGCGCTGCGAAGGATTGACAGTGGTGTAATACAAAACCGGCAAGACTGCGGACCGAGATCACTAGCGCCGGTTACGGGGGCAACCTCGGCGCGGCGGCGGGGTCCTGCTTGTGCAGCTCCGTGTCAGGCCTTCGCGGGCATTACAGCTTGAACCAGTAGACGGGGGCACATGCGGCGAGGGCCGCGACGGCTTGCAGCGCGAGCACGCGCAACGCCTGTCCGGGAGCCCGCGCGAGCCATTTCAGCGCGAAGTACGCCACTACCGGCACCTGTCCAGCCATGAGAAGTTGCCAGAGATGAGCCGCGGTTCCCTCGTCGGCTTCATGCACGACGCCGAATATCGCAACGTGACCCAGCACCAAAGCCAGGGCGGCTACGGACATTGCGATTGGAAGCAAGGCGCTCGGCTGCTTTATCAATGAGACGTTCATCAGCACCTCCGCGGCTACTGACCTAAAGGTATCCGCAATGAAAAGTACTTTGCATTGTAATGTAAAAACGGCTTCCTGTCAATATCCCTGAGTCCGAAAGTGCGCTTTGCAACGGGCTTGCTCGTGCCGGCGATCGCAGGATTCTGGACTAGGCCGCCGCTCACAACTTTGTCCTGGTTTCGACAGACAGCGATTTCGAACGTCGGTTGGGGCAAGTCCCTGGCGCCAGGGTCGTCATTCTCCGTTCCTGCGATTATCCAACTGATGGCGCGGCCAAGTGATTCGGCGCAATGCGATCCGTATCGCCGAGTTGCCGGGATCCCAGGATCAATTGATTATTCTCGACCAGTAGCTTCTGACCGTGTAGTCGGCTGGCATCGCGAGGCGCTCCACTCGGACGTCTAAACGCCCGAACCGCCGAGATGGTACGGGCTTTTCAAAGCTGACGCCGGTAACCTGCGGTCCGCATTGTGCGCCATTACTCCCTACGTACCAAACGCTATATAATACCGGCATTGCCTTATGAAGAAACTACTATTGAGCGCGTTTCTTGTGTGGTGCGCATCGGCCCTCGCCGAGGTTCCCTCGACCGTCGCGATCCGCAACGCAAAAATTGTGACGGTGAGCGGCCCGGTGATCGCCAAGGGCACGGTGATCGTTCGCGGCGGCTTGATCGAAGCTGTCGGTGAGAATGTGCCGGTCCCGGCCGATGCCTGGGTGGTGGACGGGGAAGGCATGACCGTCTATCCGGGCTTGATCGATGGGCTGAGCACCGTCGGAATTGCGGGCGCAGCACCGGCGGCGGCTGCCGCAGGCGGTGGGGGACGCGGCGGGCGCGGCACTACGGCGACGCCGGCGACGCCAGCCACTCCAGCGGCGCAGGCGGCTCCCGCGGAGCGGTCCTGGGGACCGGAGGACCGGCCGCAGACTACCAGTTGGCTTCTGGCGGCGGATGAGATTTCGGCGGGCGACCGGCGCGTCGAGACGGTTCGCGGCGCCGGTTTCACTACCGCGGTGACGTTCCCGACGCGCGGCATCTTCGGCGGGCAAGGCTCCATCATCGACCTGGTTTCGGGCGAGAAGGCCGCGGAAATGATTCTGGTTCCGGCCGCCGGCCAGTACATCGCCTTCGGGCGCGGCGGCGGTTTCGGCGGTGGTGGTGGCGGCGGATTTCCCAGCTCGCTGATGGGCATCATTTCCTACGTCCGGCAAATCTATCTGGATGCCGATCACTACCGGCTGGTGAAGGAAGCCTATGCCAAGAATCCGAATGGCATGCAGAGGCCGGAGTATGACCGGGCGCTCGAAGGCGTGCTGGCCTCCAAGCGGATCCTGCTTCCGGCCAATCGCCTGGTGGAGATCGACCGTATGCTGCGGTTTGGCGCCGAGTTGAAGCAGCCGATGATTCTCTACGGCGCGCGCGACGCCTATCTTCCGGAAGCGGCCGATCTCTTGAAGAAGGCCAATGCGACCGTGCTGCTGAGCCTGCGCTGGCCCACCGCTCCGGCCCGCTCGCCGGACGCCGAGGATACCGACACGTTGCGCGTGCTCGAAGAGCGCGACAAGGCCCCCACGGCGCCGGCCGTGCTCCAGAAGGCCGGCGTCAGATTCGCCCTCTACTCCGACGGACAGGACGCGCCACGCGATTTCCAGCGCGCGGTGAAGAAGGCCATCGACAACGGGCTGTCGCGGGAAGACGCGCTGCGCGCGCTGACGCTTTCGCCCGCCGAAATCTATGGCGTGGCCGACCGCGTGGGCAGCATCGAGAGGGGCAAGATCGCCAACCTCGTGCTGACCAAGGGAGATATTTTCGAGAACGGCACCACCGTGGTGATGGTGTTCGTGGACGGAAAGAAGTACACGCCGGCGGAGACCACCGCGCCGGGCGGCCGCGGCGCGGCCACCGACGATCCGGGCAATCCGGGAGGAAACCGATGAAAAAGACATTACTGGCAGTCCTCGTGGCGCTGGCTCCGCTGTGCGCGGAAACCATCGTCATTCAGAACGCCACCGTCATGACGGTGGGCAGCAAGGGCACGTTCAAGGGTTCGGTAGTGGTGAAGGATGGCAAGATCGCCGAAGTGGGCGAGAAGGTGATGGTGCCGCAGGGCGCCACGGTGATCGACGGCGGCGGACAGTACCTGATCCCCGGCATCATCGATTGCCACTCGCACATCGCCGGCGACGGCGGCATCAACGAAGGCAGTGTTTCGGTTTCCTCGATGGTGAACATCCGGGACATCATCAACCCGGACGACATCGCCATCTACCGCGCGCTGGCGGGCGGCGTGACCACCGCCAACATCCTGCACGGTTCGGCCAACTCGATCGGCGGGCAGACGCTGCCTCTGAAGATGCGGTGGGGCAAGAGCGCGCAGGAAATGATTTTCGCGGGGGCCACGCCGGGCATCAAGTTCGCGCTGGGCGAGAACCCGAAGCGCTCCGGCAATCCGCAAGGCGGCCGCGGCGCCACCACGACCGTGACGGCGCGTTATCCCGCCACCCGCATGGGCGTGGAGGACGTGATCCGCGAGGCTTTCAACGATGCCAAGGCGTACAAGGCCGAATGGGACGCCTATGACGCCCAAGTGGCGCGCGGCGAACATCCCCTGGCCCCGCGCGTCGACCTCAAACTGCAAGCGCTCAAAGAAGTGCTGGAGAACAAACGCTACGTGCACGTGCACTGCTACCGCGCCGATGAAATTCTGATGATGATCCGCGTGGCGGACGATGTGGGCTTCAAGGTCCGCACCTTCCAGCACGTTCTGGAAGGCTACAAAGTGGCCAAAGAGATTGCCGCGCACGGCGCCGGGGCATCGACGTTCAGCGACTGGTGGGCGTACAAAATCGAAGCCATCGACGCAATTCCGTTCAACGCGACCCTGATGATGAAGAAGGGCATCGTGGTCAGCCTGAACAGCGACGACGCCGAGCTGATGCGCCACCTGAACAGCGAAGCCGGCAAAGCCATGAAATACGGCGGCGCCACCGAAACCGAGGCGCTGGCCATGGTCACGCTGAACCCGGCCAAACAGTTGGGAATCGATAAAACCGTGGGCTCGATCGAGGTGGGCAAAGACGCCGACCTGGTGCTCTACGACAGCTTCCCGCTTTCGGATTTCGCCAAAGTGCAGAAAGTGCTGATCGATGGAACGGTCTACTTCGACCGCGACAAGGAACTGGTCGCGCAAGCCGCCAAAGAAGCCGAGAAGAAAAGGCTCATCGATAAAGAGAAGGCGAGCCAGCAAAGAACGCAGCCCGTGAGGAGGCCGAACCAATGAAACTCCTGGGAATTCTGATGGCGAGTGCAGTAGCCGCTTTTGCGGCGGGCGAAACCGTGCTGATCCAGAACGCCGACGTTTATCCGGTCTCGAGCGCCCCCATCAAGGGCATTTCGCTGCTGATCCAGGATGGCAAGATTCTCGATATGGGCGCCAAGATTGTGGCCCCCAAGGGCGCCATGGTGCTGGACGTCAAGGGCCTGCGCGTGTACCCGGGGATGATCGATTCGGCTACCGACCTGGGGCTCGAAGAGATTGAGTCGATCCGTGAAACCAACGACACGGGCGAAATCGGCGACTTCATGCCGCAACTGCGCGCCTTGTCGGCGGTCAACCCGGACAGCGAGCATTTCGGCGTGGTGCGCGTAAACGGCATCACCGGCGCGGTCACTCTTCCCTCGCTGGGCGGACGCGGCGGGGGTGGCGGCGGCCAGTTGATTTCGGGCCAGGCTGCGCTGCTGCATACCGACGGCTGGACCTGGGAAGAGATGGAGATCAACCGATCGGTGGCTATGTGCCTGAACTTTCCGAGCGCGGGCGGCCGCGGAGGACGCGGCGGCGGCGGAGGAATGCCGGCGGACATGCAGGACATGTTCCCGGGCGCTGCCGGAGCGGCCGGCAACGCGCAACGCGCGGTTCTGGAGCAGATCGCCAAGCTCAACACCTTCTTCGACGATGCGCGGAAATATCAGAAAGCCAAAGCCGCGCACCTGCCCGATTTTCACCCCGATCTGAAGTTCGACGCCATGATTCCGGTGCTCGAGGGCAAGATGCCGCTGGCGGTATCGGCGGCGCGCGCCAACACCATTCACGACGCCATCGCGTGGGCCGAAAAGCAGAACGTCAAGATCGTGATACTGCAGCCGCGCGAGATCACCAAGGCCGGGCCGGAACTCAAAGCCAAGAACGTGCCGGTGATTCTGGGGCGCGTACTGGCGTTGCCGGATAACGAGGATGCCGAATACGACCAGGCATTCACCCAGCCGTTTGAAGCGTACAAGGCCGGCGTGAAATTCGCCCTGGGCACCTTCACCAACGAGTTCGTCCGCGACCTGCCGTATCAGGCGGCCACCGCGGTGGCGTACGGACTGCCGCACGACGAAGCGCTGAAAGCTCTCACCATCAACCCGGCGGAGATTTGGGGCGCGGGCGATAAGTTGGGATCGGTGGAAAAAGGCAAGTACGCCGATCTGCTGATCACCGACGGCGATCCGATGGACATACGGACGCAGATCCGGCACTTGTTCATCAACGGCAAGGAGATCACCTTGTCCAACAAGCAGGTGCGGTTGTACGAGAGATACAGCGGCAGGCAGTAAGAGGGTCAGCTTTTCAGGCTGCGGACCCGCTTTCCAGCGGGTCCAGCCGGCTGAAAGCCGGCTGCGGGCAGGATTGCCCGCCTCACAACTAAAGCGGACTCATCTCTTCAGGTCGTCGGAATCGATGAGGATGGTGACGGGGCCGTCGTTCACCAGGTGAACCTGCATGATGGCCTGGAAGACGCCGGTCTCCACCGGAACCGGGCCTTTCCGCGCGGCTTCCACAAAATACCGATAGAGGGCTTGCGCCTGCTCGGGGGGCGCGGCCCGGTCGAAACTGGGCCGGCGTCCCTTGCGGCAGTCTCCGTACAGGGTGAATTGGGAAACGATCAGGAGCGCGCCGCCGGACTCCGCGACATTGCGGTTCATTTTTCCGGCGTCGTCCGGGAAGATGCGGAGGGTGACGAGTTTTTCCAGCAGGCGATCGGCGTCGGCGGTGGTATCGGCACGGGAGATTCCCAGAAGCACCAACAACCCCTTGCGGATGGATCCCACGATGTCATCGCTGACAGTCACGCGGGCTTCTATTACTCTTTGGATTACCAGTCTCATGGAGTTTACATAATCGCCCAGTAACTATAAGATAGAAATGCGGGCGCGGTCCTTAAATCATGTTATATTATCCCGCGGAGAAGATGTCATGGCACGAGGAACAAAGACGATCGGCCAGATGACCTTACAAATGGCGCTGGCCGGCTACGCGATAGAGCGGAATAAGATCGAAGACAAGATCCACGAGATTAGAGCCGAATTGAAAGGGAAGAGCGCACCGGCAGCGGCTGGGAACGGGGAGAAGGCGCCGGTGAAGCGCAAGATGAGCGCCGCGGCGCGTAAGCGCATCGCGGCGGCGCAAAAGAAGCGGTGGGCGGAGTTTCACAAGCGCGCGGCGGAAGGCAAGGGCTAGGTTCTTGACCGCGAGGAAACAGTCGCGGGACGGGCGCCGCTCCCTCACGGTCGAGCGACAAGTCGCGGCTCGCATCGGGGCCACCAGCGTGAGCGACGGATTGCGCAAAGGCGCCGAGTGTTGAGGCCGACGATTACTGGGCCGATTTACTCGGTTCGCCGGCGAAATCCCAGCCAAAACGATTTACGATTTCCTGGACCGGACCCTCGGCCGCGATCCGGCCGTCCTGGAAAAAGACCGCGCGCGTGCATAGAGACCGCGCCAGGGCGGCATCGTGCGTCACCAGCACCTTGGCCTGCGGCAAGCGGGCCAGCAGTTCGGCGAGCGCGCGCTGGCCGGGAGGATCGAGGAAAGTCGTGGGCTCATCCAGCACCAGGATTTCGGGGTTCATCGCCAGGATACCGGCAATGGCGACTCTCTTCTTTTCGCCGGCGCTCAGGTGGTAAGGGGCCCGGTGGATGGCGGCGGACATGCTCACGGTGTCGAGCGCGGCGCGAGCGGCGGAGGAAGCATCCTCGCGGGTCATGCCGAGATTGAGCGGGCCAAAGGCCACGTCTTCGAGCACGGTGGGCATGAAGAGCTGGCTTTCGGAATCCTGGAAGACCATGCCGATTTTGCGCCGGATGGCCGGCAGATTGGCTTTCCGGACGGGCAGGCCGCAAATCTCGACGCTGCCCTCGCCCGAGAGCAGACCGTTGAGGTGCATGACGAAGGTGGTCTTGCCGCTTCCATTCGAGCCCAGCAGGGCCACGGATTCGCCGGCTTCGAGGTGGAAATCGACGCCGCGAAGAGCGGGTGTGCCGTCTTCATAACGAAAGCTCAAATTGTGGACTTGGATCAGGCGCGGCATCAGGCGAGCCTCTCGATGGCGGCGCGAATGAGGGCCGGGGCCAGCGCGGCGAGCGCCAGGAAAGCGGCGTCGGCGGCTCGGAAACGAAGAGCGCCCAGGGTATGAAAGCGGCCGGGGAAGGCGCGCGCCAGCATGGCGCGGTGGATCTCCGCGGCGCGCGCATAGGAGCGCGCGAAGAGCACCGCCAAGGCTCCCGCGGCGGCGCGAAAGCCGCCGGACCGCCGCGCGAAGCCGCGCGACGCGGCGGCACTCCGCATGTGCTGGGCCTCTTCGGAGATCACGAACAGGTAGCGATACAGAAACTGCGCGACCATCAATAGGAAACGCGGGGCGCCCAGCAGTTCGAGGCCGCGCAGCAGCAAAGGCAGCGGCGTGGTAGAGACCACGGTGAGCACGGCCAGAGCGGAGAGATAGCTTTTCAGCACCAGGTGAAGGCCGCGCGCGGGGTCGCCACCGAACCAGCAGAGCGCGGCCGCGAGCAAGGTGAAGGGCAGCACCAGGGCGGCGCGCCGGAGAGCGCCCGCGAGCGGTACGCGCGCCCACAGGAGCGTGGCGGCGAGCAGCAGCAGAAATGCGCCGGCCAGTAGCGGCAGGTCGCGGTGCGCGGTGGCCAGCACCACCAGGAAAACCAGCAGGGCGGCGAACTTGGCGCGGGGATCGCGGCGATGCAGCGGGCTCGCGCCGCGGCTCCAGCGTTCCAGCACGACGTGATGCAAATCAGGCCCTCCCGCGGCGGGCGACGCCGCGGCCGATCAGCAGGCAGGCGCCATAGACGATCGCAATGCCCGCCAGGCCGGCGGCGGTCTTGCGCAGCCAGGGGTCACCGTATAAGGCCAGTTGGTAGCCTGCCAGCGGCGTGGTGAAGAGGCGGCGGACGTGGTCCATGCCGGTGGCATGTCCCAGCGATTCGATGCCGTCGGGAGCGGTGGAGGCAAACAGGAAGCCCACCGCGGCCAGCACCACGGCTGCGAGCCCGAGCGCGCCGCGCGCGAAGGAGCGGCCGGCCGCCGGCTGGCGAACGAAACCCGGCTGGATGGCTTCGAGCGCCTGGACGACGGCCAGCGTGATGGCCCCTTCGAGCAGCGCGGAGACCAGGAACAGGGCCAGGGAGACGCCCACCACGGAGTGCGACATCGGCACGCCCGAGATCAGCAACTCCGCCAGCGCCAGAATGGCGCTGACCATCACGGAAAGAGCGCCGCCGGCGAAGATGGCGAACTTCCGCCAAGGCGTGCCGCCCCACAAGTAATAAGGCAGATAGCCGGCGAGGACGCCGAGGATCGCCATGTTGATGAGGTTGGGTCCGAGCGCCAGGATTCCGCCATCCTGAAACACCAGAGCCTGGATGGCAATGATGGCGCAGAGCACGACGCCGGCGGCCGCGGGGCCCAGCGTGCAGGCGAGGAGCGCGCCGCCGACCAGGTGGCCGGAGGTTCCGATTCCCACGGGGAAGTTGATCATCTGGGCGGCGAAAACAAATGCGCCCATCACACCGAGCAGCGGGATACGGCTCTCGTCGAACTGGCGTTGGGCGCGCCGCACCATGTAGCCGACGGCGGGCACCGCGGCCACGTCCATGGCCGCCCAGACCGGTGTCGAGAGGAATCCGTCGTAGATGTGCACGCCTACGCCCACGGTAGCACGAGTGGTAGAAACGTGCCACCGGGTGAGCTAATCCCGCGGGTGCTACTATGTGTACGCATGAGCGGCTTGAGCCGAATTGGCGTGGCAATCGATACCCGTCTGCTGGAGAAGTTCGACCGCCTGATCGGGCAGCGCGGTTATACCAGCCGGTCGGAGGCGTTTCGCGACCTGATTCGCGACGAGCTGGTGGAGCAGACCTGGGAATCGCCGGAGAGCCAGGTAGTGGGGACGGTGACGCTGGTTTACGACCATCACGTGCGGCGATTGAATGAGAAGCTGGTTTCCATCCAGCACGATTTTCATCGCGCGATTCTTTCCACGCTGCACGTGCATCTGGACCACGACCATTGCCTGGAGGTGCTGGTGGTGCGAGGCAAGGTGGCGGATGTGCGGAAGGTGGCCGATTTGCTGATCAGCGCGAAGGGCGTGAAGCACGGACGACTGACCATCACGACCTCCGGGGCGGAGTTGAGATGATCGTCGGCACGGGAGTGGACCTGTGCGAGGTTCCGCGGATTCGGGAATCGATCGCGCGTTTCGGGGCGCGCTTTATCGGACGCATTTATACGCCGGCGGAGATCGCTTACGTGGAGCGAAAGGCCAATAAGTTCGAGCGCTACGCGGCGCGGTTTGCGGCCAAAGAAGCCGGCATGAAAGCCATTGGGACGGGCTGGAGACACGGCGTGCGCTGGCAGGACTTCGAAGTGGCGAATCTTCCTTCGGGGAAGCCAACCCTGCGATTTCACGGCGTGGCGGCGGCAGTGGCGGCGAAGCTGAGCGTGCGGAATGTGGCGCTCTCGATGACGCACACGAGCGAGATGGGGATGGCGCACGTGATTCTGGAAGACTAGCGCTTTCACCGCGTGATGTCTTGCTGGTAGCGGCCCTCCGCTCCCTAACGGTCGTGCGACAAGTCGCGGCTCTGTGTGGAGGTGGGGCGCCGCGAACACGGACGCGCCGGCGCGCGGCCGCTGCCCTGGGCATCAGCTATACTGCACATGGAGAATCAGATGTCAAAATCTCTTATTGCTCTATTGCTGGTTCCGCTGGGACTGATCCGGGGCCAGGAACCCAAGCCGGTTGCGCTGCCAACCCCTCAAACCAGCGGCGGCAAGCCGTTGATGCAGGTCCTCAAAGAGCGAAAGTCGGTGCGCGACTTCGGCCCGGAGCAGCTTTCCAAGCAGATGCTTTCGAACCTTCTGTGGGCTGCCTGGGGCATCAACCGCGAAGACGGCCATCGCACGGCGCCTTCAGCATCCAACCGCCAGGAAATCGACGTCTATGTGATCCTGGCCGATGGAGCCTACCTCTACGATGCCAAGGCGAACGCGCTGAAGCCGGTGGCGCAAACCGACCTGCGCAAGCTGGCCGGAACCCAGGCGTACGCGGCCGATGCGCCGGTCAATCTGATCTACATCGCCGACACCGCCAAGTTGGGCGGCGACGACGCGGCAAGGCTGGCTACCGCCAACGCCAACACCGGGTTCATCGCCCAGAACGTGTATCTGTTTTGCGCTTCCGAAGGCCTGGGCACGGTGGTGCGCGCATCGGTAAATCGCGCCGATCTGGGCAAGGCGCTGAACCTGCGCGCGGAGCAGCGGATCACGCTTGCCCAAAGCGTGGGTTACGCGAAGAAGGCGCAAGGGCTCCGTCCTTGATATCCCTTCGGGATATGGGAGTCAGAAGACAGAAGACAGAAGACAGGAGTCAGAAGTCAGAAGTCAGAAGTCAGAAGACAGGAGACAGGAGACAGGAGACAGGAGACAGGAGACAGAAGACAGAATGCTTCTGGCCAGCGGTTGCACACAACGAGTACCAAATTCTCGTTGTGGCGGGGTGTAAAGGCGCCTCACACCCGCGCAGGCGGCGGGTTACATAAAAGCGCCGCGCATGGAGGCGGCCGAGATTACGGCTGGGCCACCAGTTCCACGCGCCGGTTCCTGGCCCGGCCTTGCTCCGTGGTGTTCGTCGCGACCGGCGCGAAGGGCCCGCCGCCATGCGGCGTGAGCCGCCTGGGGTCGATGCCGGCCGCCACCAGCGCCTTTACCACCGCCGCGGCACGGGCGCTGGAAAGGGCCAGGTTGAATTCCGCGGTACCGAGCACGATCGGGCTGCCGGACTTACTGGCGTCCCAGATACTTTTCGTAGAGCTCTTTCTGGCGTGTGTCCAGACTTATTAGGTTGCCGTCGATGAAGACCAGATTCACGTTTGTTCTGACGTCCAAGGGATTGCCGTCGACGACGATGAGGTCGGCGGTCTTGCCTTCGTCGATGGAACCGAGGCGGTTCGCAATGCCGAAAATCTGCGCGACATTCAGCGACACCGCTCTATAGGCTTCATCCATCGGCAGGCCGTAGGGAACGGCGGCAGCGGCTTCATACGGCAGATTGCGCGAAGAGCGGGAGCTGAAAGTGGCGATACAGAATTTGACACCGGCTTGGTAGAGATCGCCGGGAGTGGTGTAAGAGCGGTCGTATGGGTCGTCCGGATCGAGCGGCAGCGTATGAGTGGGGCCGAGGACGACGGGCGTATTGGTCGATTTCAGGAGCGGCAGAACCTTATACGCCTCGTAGGCGTCGGCGAGAATGATTTTGATCTTTTCTTTCTTGGCGAACTGGATGGCTTCGCGAATCTCGCGTTCGCGAACGGCGGTGACGAACATCGGCGTCTTGCCCTCCAGCACCGGAAGGAGAGCTTCGTATTTCAGATTTACCGGTGTGGCGGGCTTACCGATGCGGGCCTGACGGTAGCGGCGGGCCTCGTCGAAAAACTGGTTGAGGGCGCGCATTTTCTGGTCGTAGTCGCGCCTGGCATCGGCGTAAGGAATGGGCTCGATCTCTTTGGATGGATCTTCATCCTCTTCGTCGGTCTCATGAGGCGGCACGGGCACGGTGACGATCGCCGGGAAGCGCAGGTGAATGGCGGTGCAAGGAACCACGGTCATGGCGTCATTCGACGAGCCGTCCAGATGGACGATGGACATTTGTCCCGAGATCAAGTCGCCTTCGGGCATTTCGATCGCGCTGGTGACGCCGTTCGCGCGGGCGGCCGGGATTTGCTCGCTCGAGGAATTCACGGCGGTGACGGCGCGAAGCTGGGGGTTGAGCAGGCCCAACTCCCAGGCGTCGGAGGCTTCCTGGTTGGAGGCTTTCTCCAGGCCGATCATGGAAGCGCCGTCGATCATGCCGGGATAAATGTGCTGTCCGTGAATGTCGAGGACCTTGAAGCCTTGGGGAGCGGACAGGTCTTTGCCCACGCCGATGATTTTGCCGTTGTGCACGAGGACGGAGCCGTTCTCAATCACCGGTCCGGAAATGGTGTGGACGGTGCCGCCGCGCAGGAGATAGCCGGCGCCGGGGGGCGGGGCTTGCGCCCAGGCGAGCCCGAACCCCAGAGTGAACACGCCGATGATTATGCGACGCAATGGAAACATTTTATCCGATTGGGAGGGGAGCGGCGTGGGGCTGCGGCAACGGTGCCCGACAGACCACGAAAGGCGATGGTCTGTCCCACTCAGTGGGGCGCGGGGGCGCTTTCCATCTTCTTGCATTCCTGCCAGGTATAGATCATGCGATGCACCACGGTGAGATTGGAGAGCACGGCGATGACCCACAGAGTGGCGGCCATGCGGTTGAAGAGCGCGCCGATGATGATGAGAACCACGCGCTCGGGCCGTTCCAGGAAGCCGACTTTGCATTTGGGGATGGCATTCTCGGCGCGCGCGCGGGTGTAGCTGATCATGACCGAGCCGGTCATCACGATGGCGGTGAGCACGATATAGAAGAAGCGGTTGATGGAAGCGTAATAGACCAGCAGGCCCATGTAGAGCGCCAGGTCGGAATAGCGGTCCATGACGGAATCGAAGAAGCCGCCGAAGCGGGTGACCTGGTGAGTGGCGCGCGCCACGCGGCCGTCCACCATGTCGAAGAGGCCCGCGCCGATGACTACCGCGCCGGCCCACTTGAAACTGCCCCTGGCGAACAGCCAGGCCGCCCAAATATTGATCACCAGGCCGAGGAAGGTGAGGACGTTGGGGTGAATTTTCGAAAGCGCCAGCCAGCGCACGATGCGATCGATGATGGCGCCGCAGACCATCCCGATCCCACGGGTAAAGGTCATAACTTAGTCAACTGCATCATGGATGGTGGTGAGTTTCAGAATCTCCAATTCCTTCATGCCGCCCGGGCTCTGAAACCGGACCACATCGCCGACTTCCTTGCCCAAGAGAGAGCGGCCGATGGGCGACGTCGTGGAAACCTTTCCGTTGGCGGCGTCGGCCTCTTCGGTCGTGACCAGATTATACGTCATCTCTTCGTCGCGGTTGACGTCGAGCACCACGACGGTGGAACCGAGCCCGGCGCGATCGTGCGGGATCTTGGAGAAATCGATCATGGAAATCTCAGCCAGGCGGCGCTTCAACTGATTGAGACGGGCGTTGACGAAGCCCTGGCGTTCCTTGGCGGCGTGATACTCGGCGTTTTCGCTGAGGTCCCCGTGGGCGCGGGCTTTCAGGATTTCCTTCGGCAGCTCGACTTTCAACTCGTGATCGAGCACGGTGATTTCATCCTGCAGCTTCTTCTTAATATCGATCATCGAACGGGGACAGCTCCCAGGTTCACATTATACCGGAGATGCGAGTCCTTACTGTATGGGCAGTTGCGAGGTCTTCGAAGCCACGCCGCCGATGGAGAGGATCAGCGGCTGAAGGCCGGTGGGCACATTGGCGGGAACGGTGATGTTGACCTGGTATAAGCCGACGATGCCGGGCGCGAGTCCACTGAAAATTACGGGCGCGTTGACGCCGCCGATGGTGGCGGTGGGGATGGCGGTGGTCTGGGCGAGAGAAGGAGGGCCCGGACTGGGCTCGCCGGACACGACCAGGTTTGCGTTGGTAACGGGGCCGAGGCCGTTGACGTAGAGCTCCACGAGGTCGCCGCGGTTGACCTTGCTGGTCGAGCTGACAATCTGGGCGGTGTTGGCGTCGACGGACGCGGCGATGCCGGAGATCTCGAAAAAGGCGGGTGCATAGTTGGCCAGCGGCACGGTATAGACGTTGCTCTGGAGATACGCGGAGTTGCCCTCGACGGTCACCTTCATGAGGACGGATGACTGGCCCTGGAATTCCCAGGGGATCTGAACGTTGATCTGGCCGGGGCTAACGAAATGAAGATGGCCCGGCAGGCTGAGTCCGCCGCCATCGAAGCTCACGCTGACTGTAGAAAGAGCCACGGGCAGGTAGGGTGTCGAATACACCTGGGTCGTGTCCGAGAGGTTGGTACCCTTGATGGTGATGTAAGACCCCGGAGCCAGGCCAAAGTCGGTGCGGAAAGAGGCGGCGTCCATTACGCTGTTGGCCCCGATCACCGGGAAGGGGCGCGCGTAGCCGTCGAACTCGACCGTGAGGTTGGAGCCGACGGTTCCGTGGAAGATCTGCGGGCCCGGCTGCGAGCCGAGATTGACGAAGGCGCCGGCGATGCCGTAGCGGAATTCCTGGCTGTCGCCCGAGGCGATCTGGCCGCCGCCGGAGACCACGCTGAAGATGGGACGGTAGGTGGTTCCAATGACCGGCACTCCAAATGCGTCGTTGAGGCGGAAGGCAATCGGCCAACCGGTGTCGCCGGGAGCGCCGATGAAGTTGCCGTCATAGACCGGGAAAATGTCGGTGGGTACGCCGCTGGCGACGAGGAACTGGTATGGCAGGCGCAGCGTGGGCGTTCCGGCGGGGCCGGTGACTACAATGACGCCTTCGTACGAGCCGGCGGCCGGCAGCGTGCCAGCAAGCTTGACGGTGACGCTGTTCTGCGCGCCCGCGGCCAGCGTGAGGGAAGATGGCGAAACCGCGATGCTGGCGGTTGAGGAATCGCGCGCGGTCACGCTGAAGCTGAAAGTGGCGGAGACGCCGGTCACGTTGGTGATGTTCAGGGTGCGGCTGATGTTCACCGGGCTCGATGAGATGGGTCCGAAGGCAATGGTGGCGGGGTCGAGAGTGGCGGCCACGTTCATGGCGTCGACGGCGCTGAGCTCGCCGGCGCCCACCGCGTTGACACGCGCGATGGTGCCATCGGTATCGGTGACGCCCTGCGCGGCGGTCGAGACCACGGCGGACTTGAGCTGCGCGGGGCTCCAGGAGCTGTGCTGCTGCTTCACCAGCGCGACGGCGCCGGCGACCATCGGCACGGCGTAACTTGTGCCTGTGACGCCGGCGTACCCGGTGGGGTTGTAGACGTCGCCATTGGGATCGAGTTTCTGCGCGGCGGTGTAGATGTCCGCGCCCGGGGCCACCAACTCCGGCTTGATGACGAAGGTCTGGTAGGGGCTGGGGGTGAAACTGCCGATGGAAGGGCCGCGCGAAGAGGACGGCCAGATGCCGCTCGGCGCAGTAGCGACCGGCGTGAATGACAGGTCGAACTGGGCGGTGACGCCGGAATGGGCGTCGATGAAGTTTTTCAGATTGACGCCGTCGGTGTAACCGACCATCATGGCGGGGATGCCGGTATCCTGCGCGCCCCAGGAACTATAGACGGTGTTGATGCCGGCTTGCTGATAGATGACCACGCCAACAGCGCCGGCGTTCTGGGCGTAGTTGATCTTGTCGCTGTACGTGCAGGAGCCGCGCAGGATGAGAGCGACGGCGCCCACGAGCGACCCGGCGGCGAGCGGTGCGCACGCGAGGCCGTTATCGCCCAACAGCGCGACATCCAGAATGGGAGCGGCTGTCAGAATGGGATAGGGCGCCGAGGTGGCGTGCGGCCCATCGCCGAAGAGGGCTTGCAGGCTTTGCAGGCTGGAGGGAAGGCCCGCGCCGCTCAGGTGCAGAGTCTGGTAGAGAGCGTGGGAATTGAGGGACGCGCCCACGGTGATGGCGGCAGGATCGGTGCCGGGGGTATGAATAGTGCTCAGCGTGTGCGGCAGCACGCCGATATTTCCATCATTGCCGGCGGCGGCCACGACCACCAGGCCGGCCTGCACGGCGGTTTCCACGGCTTGGGCGTAGATATCGCAAGGGGCCGGGGTCACGTTATCGGAGCTGCAGGATGGGTCGACATCGAGCGGGCCCCAGGTGGGCATGTCGCCTTCTCCGAGAGAGAGCGTTACGATGTCCATTTGGTCGGTGACGGCGTCCTGCAGGGCCTGCACAAAGGCGGCGTAGAGCGCGTAGTCATTCACGCCGGGCGAGCCGAAGATTTTGTAATTGCCGAGGAAGGCTTTGGGCGCGACGCCCTGGATGGTGGCCTGCGGCCCGGTATTCTGCACGCCGGCGGCGATCATGGCGATGGCGGTGCCGTGGCCGACGCGATCGCGCGGAGTGGTGTCGTCGGGCGTGGAGGAAGCCGGGTCGGTATAACTGTCGAGCGCCACGTAACTGCGGGCCACGATCACTTTGTTGTTGGTGTAATGGGTATCACCCTTGGGAAAACCGGGGGGCGGCGCGAGGGATGTGTCTTGAAATCCCGGATGGTTCTGATCGATGCCGGTATCGATGATGCCGATCTTGATGCCGGCGCCGGCGTTGGCCGCGCCGCCGGTGATGGCGCTCCAGGCGCCGGGGACGTTCACCAGACCAAGCGCCGTGTTGAGATCGCGGTGCAGGCGCGGCGCGCGAACTACGTGCACGACGCCGGGAAGATGTAACAGTTGTGCCGCGGTCTCAGGCGTGGTGCGCACGAAGATGGCGTTCACCAGAACCTGGGAACTGCCTCCCACGGTGACCTTGCGGCGCTGCAACTCCGCCAACAGACTGTCTTGCGCGGAACGGATGCGCGCCATTTGCGCCTGCGCATCGGCGCTCTGAAGGGCCAGCCGGCCCTGGGTCTTTTGAGCTACGGGGGCATCCTCCAGCAGCAGCGCGTAATCCACCAGACGGCTGCCGGACTGGCCGAATCCTGCGAAAACCAGCAGAAAGAGGGCTGAAATCGCACGTTTCATAGCAATTCCTTAGACGGAGTGCAACGTACAAAGTTGCATGGTTTACGATTCTTTGGTGCGGAGAATCTCATCCGCCACGCTGGCCGAGGCGCGCATTTCACGGACGTCGTGGACGCGCACGATGTGGGCGCCGCGCAACACCGCGATGGCCACCGCGGCGGCGGTGGCATAGCGGGTCTCTTCGCCGGAGGGTTGGGTGAGAAAGCTCTTGCGCGAAGGTCCGGTAAGGATGGGCAGATCGAGCGCCGCGAGGTCGGTGAGGCGATCGAGGATCAGCGAATTCTGCTCCTTGCGTTTTCCGAAACCGAAGCCGGGGTCGATGACCAGGCGCGATTTGTCGATGCCCACGCCGCGCGCGCGGCTAACGGCGGCTTCCAGATCGTGCAGGATGGTGGTCATGGGCTCGCGCATGGGGCCGAGCTTGGCCCAGGTTTCGGGCCGGCCGCGCATGTGATTCAAAATGAGGCCGGCGTCGTGGTTGGAGACCACGCGGGCCAGTTGCGGCTCGAAGGTGAGCCCGGAAGGATCGTTGATGATCTCGGCGCCGAGTTCGATCGCGCGTTCGGCCACTTCGGCTTTATAGGTGTCCACCGAAATCGGAATGCCCAGGCGATCGCGCAGCCGCTTCAGCACCGGAACCAGGCGCTGCAGCTCGACCGATGCGGTGATGCGGGACGAGCCGGGGCGCGTGGATTCGGCGCCGATATCGATGATGTCGGCGCCCTGTTCTTCGAGTTCGACGGCGCGGGCGAAGGCGCGGTCGGGATCGGAGTATTTCCCTCCGTCGGAGAAGGAGTCGGGCGTAACGTTGAGCACGCCCATCAGCAGGGTGCGGTCCCCGAGCTTGAGTTCCCGTTGCTTGAGCTTCCAGTAGTAGAGCTTTCTCACGGTGTTCCGAGCGCGACCTTCCGCCAGTTTTTGCCGGCATGGACGATCATTTCGGCGGGCGGGTCTGCCAGCACCAAGTCTCTCACCTTTTCACCGTTGATCTCCACCGCCCCGGCCTTGATCTTTCGGACAGCCTCGGTGACGGATTCGTAGAGGCCGATGCGGGCGAGCATTTTGTCGACGCGGATACCGGCGGCGACGCGCACGCCTTCCGGCAGCGCGACGGTTTGAATATCGGCGGGAATTTCGCCGCGGCGCACCACGGAGTTGAAGACTTCGGCGGCGCGATCGGCGCCGGCGGCGGAGTGGAAGTCGGTGACAATCAGTTTGCCGAGCGCGATTTTGATTTCCATGGGATGCAATTGGCCGGGGGCGATCTGGCTGCGCATGGCGGCGATTTCGGCCAGGCTCTTGTCGGTGAGCAGCTCGTAGTAGCGGAACATCAGCTCGTCGGAGATCTGCATCACTTTGCGGAACATGACCTCGGGCGGCTCGGTGATGCCGATGTAGTTGCCGAGCGATTTCGACATCTTGTTGACGCCGTCGAGGCCTTCGAGAATCGGCACGGTGACGACGATTTGCGGCAACTGGCCGAAATCCTTCTGAATCTCGCGGCCCACCAGCAGGTTGAATTTCTGATCGGTGCCGCCCATTTCGACGTCGCATTCGAGGGCGACGGAATCGTAGGCCTGGGCGAGCGGGTACATCAGCTCGTGCAGCGAAATGGGGACGCCTGCTTTGTAGCGCTTGGCGAAATCGTCGCGCTCCAGGATGCGCGCCACGGTGTACTTGGAGCAGAGCCGGATCATGTCCATGTACTTCAGCGGCTCCAGCCAATGGCTGTTGAAGCGGACCTCGGTCTTGTGCGGATCGAGGATTTTGAAGACCTGGGACTTGTAGGTTTCGGCGTTTTGATCGATGGCCTCGCGGGTCATGGGGGGACGGGTGGCGTTGCGGCCGGAGGGGTCGCCGATCATGGCGGTCATGTCGCCGATCAGGAAGATGACGGTGTGGCCGAGGTCCTGAAAGTGCTTCATTTTGCGGAGCAGCACGGCGTGGCCGAGGTGAAGATCGGGCGCGGTGGGATCGAAGCCGGCTTTGATGCGCAGCGGGCGGTGGCTCTTTTCGGCGTGGAAGAGCCGGTCACGGAGGTCTTCTTCGCGGATGATCTCCGCCGTGCCTTTGCGGATGTATGTGAGTTGTTGGTCGATGGTCATGCGTTCTGTGACAAATCCAAAGCTATTTTCAAATCTTCGGAGAACTTCCGGATGGCTTCCACCTGGTCCGGTGCGGCGGCGGTCCCGGCGGCTCCGTGGGCGGCCAGGATGGGCTGGCCGTCACGCCACACCAGGTAGGCCAGTCCGTTTTCGGTCATGATGCCGGAACTGCCGACGGAAGCGAAGCCGGGCTCGCCGAAGCGCACGAGGGCCGCACAGGTTCCGCGCCCAAACATGCCATATTCCTTGGCTTGCGCTACCATTTGGATCCCGAGAGCCTGGAGACGCGCGGCGATTTCGGGGCTCACATTTTGTAGCGGCCGAGGTCCTCGTCGTTGAGGCCCTCCAGCCACCGCCGCAGTTCTTCGTTGTTGACCTTGTCGGTCACCGCGGCGGCCTGCTTGGAGGATTTCAGGACGCTCTCCTCCACGTAGATGGGGCAATCGAGGCGCAGGGCCAGGGCCAGCGCGTCGCTGGGGCGCGAATCGACGCTGATCAGATCGCCATCGCGGTCGAGCCAGATGACCGCGTAAAAGGTATCGTCCCGGAGCTCGCTCACCACTACCTTCTGCAGGTTGGCATTGAGGCCCAGCAGCAGGGTCTTGATCAGGTCGTGGGTCATGGGACGGGGGGTGGAAACTTTTTCAATCTCGAGGGCGATGGCGTTGGCTTCATACGCGCCCACCCAGATCGGCAGGACGGAGTTGCCGCTCATGTCCTTGAGGATCACGATCGGCATGTTGGTAACGGGATCGATCATGAGACCGCGAATTTTCATTTCGACTTCCATGATGCCCTCCCGCCTTCATTACACCACAGTTACGCTTTCGCCCACCAACGAGTTGGGGCCGGCGCGGGTGACGCGGACCGGCAGATAGGTTCCCAGCAGAGAGCCGCCATCGATATCGGGGTGGGTGAAATTCAGCGTGCGATTGTCGGAAGTGCGGCCGATCCACTGTCCGAGCGCCTGGTGGCGGCCCTCGACGAGCACCTCGCGCACGGCGCCGATGGATTCGGCGTTGCGGCGGATCTGGATGGCGCGCTGCTTTTCCTGCAGGATGACGAGGCGGCGCTGCTTCTCGTCCTCGGGAATTTTGTCGTCCATCTCCAGGGCGGCGGTGTTGGGCCGCGGGGAGTATTTGAAGCTGAAGAGGGAGTCGTACTGGACTTCGTCGAGGAGGCGCAGGGTCTGGTCGAAATCCTCTTCGGTCTCGCCGGGGAACCCCACCATGATGTCGGTGGTCAGCGAGTAGGGGCGCCTGGCGTTCTTGATCCACTCGATGCGGCGCAGGTAGTCATCGCGGGTGTAGAGGCGGTCCATGGCGGCCAGCACTTTCGAAGAGCCGGATTGGACGGGCAGGTGGACATGGTCGCAGATGACGGGGTTGGAGTCCATGGCGTCCACGATGGAGCGGACGAAATCGCGCGGATGCGACGTGGTGTAGCGGACGCGGCGGATGCCGGGGATTTCGGCGACGCGGGCCAGCAGGGCGGCGAAATCCCAGCCGGCGGGGGACGGGTCGCGGTAGCTGTTGACGTTCTGGCCGAGCAACTGGATCTCGGTGTAGCCCTGTTCGGCGAGGCGGCGCGCTTCGGCCATCACGCTCTCGCTGGTGCGGCTGCGCTCCGGCCCGCGCGTAAACGGCACTACGCAATAGGCGCAGGATTTGTCGCAGCCCTCGATGATGGTGATATAGGCGCGGTGCGGATTGTCGCGCCGGGTGAAGGGCGTGTCGAAGGTCTCTTCGGTATCGAGGCTGAGGCCGGTGACATGGCGGTTGCCGGCTTCGAGTTGCACCAGCATCTCGCCGAGGCGCGTGTAACTGGCGGAGCCGGCGACGAGGCTGACGTGCGGGGCGCGCTCGAAAATCTTTTCGCCTTCCTGCTGCGCCACGCAGCCGAGGACGCCGAAAATCTTGCCCTTGCCGGCCTCGCGCTTGAAGTTTTGCAGGCGGTTGAAAACCTTCTGTTCGGCCTTGTCGCGGATGCTGCAGGTGTTGTAGAGCACCAGGTGGGCGTCTTCGGGCGTCTCCACCTGGGCATAGCCCCGAGCCATGAGCGTGCCGACGACCTTTTCGGAATCGTGCGCGTTCATCTGGCAGCCGAAAGTTTCGAGGTAGAAGGTTTTCCCAGGCACGTCGCTTCTATTGTAGTCGAGCTTGACAGGGCGGAATGCCGTCGTAACTGCACAGCGCACGCAAGCGCTCCGAACGGCAGGCCGGTACGACTTTGCTAAACTTGGGACCAGGGGCGAATCCTTGAAAATCTTTCTCGATACCGCAAACCTGGATGAACTGAAAAAGGGCGCGAGCTGGGGCATCGTCGATGGCGTCACCACCAATCCCACGCTCATCGCGAAAGAGGGACGGCCGATCGCCGAACAGGTGCGCCTGATCTGCGATATCGTCGACGGCGATATCAGCGCGGAAGTGGTGGCGACGGAAGCCTCCGCGATGATCAAGGAAGGCAAAGAGCTGGCCAAGATCCACAAGAACATCGTGGTGAAGTGCCCGCTGACGCGCGACGGCATCCAGGCGACCAAGGCTCTGTCGCCGGAGGGCATCCGCGTCAACGTGACGCTGTGTTTTTCGCCGGGGCAGGCGCTGTTGGCCGCCAAGGCCGGCGCGTACATCATCAGCCCGTTTGTGGGGCGCCTGGACGACATCGGCTGGACGGGGATGGACCTGGTTCGCCAGATTCTACAGATTTACAGGAACTACGGCTTCAAGACCCAGGTGCTGGCGGCGTCGCTGCGTTCGCCCTTGCACGTGGTGGATGCGTCGCTGGCGGGGTCGCACATCGGGACGATGCCCTTCAAGGTTCTCGACATGCTCTTCAACCATCCGCTGACCGACAAGGGATTGGATCAGTTCCTGAAGGACTACGCCAAGGCGTTTCCGGAGGCGCCGGCCCGGTAAGGCTCGCATCCGATGCCGTTTCCTCTGGCTTGGTCCTACAGCACGGCGCAGGCCGTCACGCTTGCGCTGGCCGGACTCCTCACGGTTCTGTTGGCGATTTTGGGATACCGCGCGTGGCGGAATTCGCGCGTCACATCGGAAGAACGCGAGCGGCGGAGGCGCGACGCGCTGGCGGCGCACGGCAAGATGGGCGACGCGGTGCTGGTTGAGATTCGCGAAGATCTTCTCTTCTATACCTATGCCGTGCGCGGCGTGGAGTACACGGCTTCGCAGGACGTTTCAGCGCTGACGGAACGGGTACCAAGCGATTACTCCTCGATTGAGTCGGTGGTGGTGAAGTTCGATCCGCGGAACCCCGCGAATTCCATCGTGCTGGCGGAAGGTTGGAGCGGGCTGCGGGTTGGGCAGACGACCGGCGCGGAGGGCGAGCACGACGAGCTGCGGCGATCCTGATCCTGACGCCTGGAGTTATTCCAATCAGCAGGCGGACGAGGGCGTCCGCCGCGGTCCAGGGGGGACCGCCCAGGGGGGACCGCCCCACTTGGCTGTATCCGACTCAAAACAGGGCTAATTTTCCCCTTGACACCAATTGCATATTGCAATATAGTTATCACATATTGCAATAAAAAAACCCGGCGACGGGAACAGAAAGACTCGTACCATCGTAGAGGTGAAAGGAGCGAATTCCAGGACATTTATGACAGCAACCAGTAGTCCCCGAACGGGGCAAATTCATGCGCTGCTGGCGGAGAAGGGTTATGAAGTCTCCGAACCGGCGCCCGACACTTTGAAAATTCGCGAGACGCACAGCGGGGTTTCGCTGCAGGCGGTGCTGGAGGGCGACATCTTGTACCTCTCGCTGGTCTGCACGGTGGCGCCGCGCGCCTCGATCACCGCCGATGTGATGGGTAAGATGCTGGCGGCGGATAATGGGATTTCGACTTCCCATTTCCAGTTGCACGACGCCGCGGGCGGCAAGGTGGCAGTGACCTTGAACAATTTCTGCAAGCTGCAGGAGATGGGGCCGGACGATGAGGACGATATCCTGTCCGCGGTGCATTTCCTGCTGGTGGATGTGATGAGCGCGCGCCGCCTGTTGAGCGGCCTCGCGGCGTAAGAGGAGGACGACGATTTATGGCATTCCTATCCGATATCTTCAACCGAATGGGCCGGGTGGCGCGGGGTCAGGCAAACCAGGGAGTCGACCACCTCGAAGACGCGACCTTTGAGGCGACGGTGAAACAGACCGTGGCCGATATGAAGAACGAGCTCAACAACGTGGTGCGCGCTTCGGCGTCGGCGATGAGCAACTACAACACGCTGGACGCGGAGTACCAGAAGTATGTGCGGCAGTCGCAGGAGTGGAAGGACCGCGCGAACATGGCGCTGGACGCCGGCAATGAAGACCTGGCGAAGAAGGCGCTCGCGAAGAAAGCCGAGAGCGACCAGCAGGTGGCTTCCATGCAGCAGGCGGTTACCTCGGCGCAGCAGACCAGCGACAAGCTGAAATCGCAGGTGGGGGAGTTGAAGCGCAAGATTGAGGAAGGCGAGCGGACGGCCACCACGCTGGTGGCGCGCAAGAACGCGGCCATGGCGCAGCAGAAGGTGTCGGAAGCCGTGGCGGGCGTGGGCAGCGCCGACAACGCGTTCGCCCAGCTCAACAGGTTCGAACAGTCGGTGGCCAAGGAAGAAGCCACGGCGAAGGCCTTCGACCAACTGGCATCGGCCGGCAAGGACGACGACCTGGAAGCGCAGTTCGCACAACTGGGCGGCCACAGCGTGGACGCGCAACTGGCGGCGCTGAAGGCGGAGCGCGCACAAAAGGCGCCGGAACTGCCGAAAGAATTGCCCGCCGGCGGCCAAAAGTAACGGCGATGTCCTTCTTCAGGAAAGATACTGCACCGGCCGAAGACCTGGCCAACTTGAAGGTGACGGACGCCCGCACCGGGGACGTGATTTCCCTCTCCGGGGTGGGGGAAAACTTCAAAGATCTGGACTTCACGGCCGATCGCACCACCCGCTACCAGGCCGGCGCGCGCCGCTGGTTCGAAGTGGCCGGCCCGTACATGGAGCGGCGCGTGGCGCTGCGCGTGAGCGGCGACGAGGAAGTGGAAGTGCACCTGCACGCCGACCCGCGCGCAGTTTCGCTCGAAGATCTCGGCCTGGCCGAAGAAGATCTGGCCGAGATGGACCAGCGCCAGAATACCGCCGATTCGTTCCAGTTCGACAACAAGGTGTGGCTCTATCGCCTGAGCCGCGAAGTGCAGGCTTTCCGCGACGACCAGGCGCAGCCCACCGGCTATTATTACTGGGAATTTCAGGAACAGGATGGCAAGGGTCTGATTGCCATCCGCAAACCCGAAGGGGAACCCTTCGCCGTGACGCGGTACGACGGTATCCCCGCCGGCGACGTCACGATCTACCGGCCCGCGGGACGATAACCCGCACGACCGCCTGGCGGCGGTCGATCGAAAAGACGTGTGCCTTATGAGTCGAAAGACGCTGCGGTTTTTCACGGTTGCTTTGAGTGTTGTGATTGCGGTGCTGGCGGCCAGTGCGCTGGACCGGCTGCCTTCGAGCGTGCGCGCGCAGATCGATTCCGAGCGCGCGGCGCTCAATTCCGCGCGGAACCAGCTTCACGCGGAGCGCGGCCAGGTGGCCACGCAGGCGAAGTCGGACCCCGCGTTGTTCGGGGCGCTTCCGTTCGGCAGCGCGTGGCCGGGCCGGTTGGATCAGGCGGCTTTCGGGCTGGACTCGGCCGGCCGCGACATGGACGAGCTGACGCGGCTCGAAAAGCACAACCGGCATAGCGACGCGGCGCAAGCGAAGTCGGTGCTGGCGAGCGAAAGGAACCTGCGGACGCAGGCGCTGTCCGAGGCCGAGGCGGTTCAAAAAGAGGCCGCCCACTGGGTGGACGCGAAGAACCATCTGCCGCAGCAAGTGCAGGAGATGGAGCGCGCCTATCATGCGATCCACGCCTTTGATCTGGCGCCAGTCAGCGCGGCGGTTGCGCACGCGGAAGCCGATTGGCCGGCTAAGAAGCCGGATCTGGAGGCGCGGCTGGATGCCGAGCGCGCCATCGTCACGAACAGCGACAAGCTTTGGCAATCGACTGCCGAGGATCGCCGCAAGGCGGCAGGAGGGGATCTCAGCGGCGTCAACACGGGGGCGCTGCTGGCGGCTGCCGATACGGTGACCACGTCGGCCGCCGAACAGGCCAGGCAGGCCGGAGAATTGCAATCGCTGACCGGCCAGCTTTACACCTCCTGGGACAAGCTGCTGGTGGACATGCAGGCGCGCGGCGAAGGCAACGCGCGCGAATACGACCAGAAGATCCGCACAGTCCGCACGCACATCGCCGACGCCGCCGCCAAGACCGGCGATACCGCCAGCGACGAGCAGTGGGTGATTGTGACGCGTCCCACTTACGACGCGATGCGCGGCGACCTGGGGATGGCGGTCGAGCACAAGTCCGCCGGCCTCTACGATTCGGAAGCCGAGCGCGTGGCGCAGCCGGCCGGAATGGCCTACGTGGCGCCGCCCGCGCAGGGCTCCAACCAGTACGGCTACTGGGACCATCGCGACGGGCGCGATTTCTGGGTCTTCTACGGACAGTACGCGCTGCTGCGCGACCTGCTTTCCAACCACGATTACCGGCCGTACGACCGGTACGAGTACGAAGGATACCGGACGTATCAGAGCCGGGGGCAGACATATTACGGGCGCGATAACGAGAGCGATGCGCCCAAGTACGGCTCGCAGGGCACGACCACGCAGAACCGGTATGCGGGGAGCAAGTACGCGCAGAGCGGCGGCTTCCACGATTCGCAATACGCCAGCAAGAGCGGCGGATATCGCGATTCGCGGTATGCATCGCCCTCCATGCGCGAGCCCGGCGCCGACCGCAGCCCCAAGAGCTTCGGGCACAACAGCAGCCCGTCATCGCCCGCGCCGCGGGCCGCGCCGGCTCCGCGCAGCTACCATCCGGCGCCGTCGCCATCGCGGGCGCCGATGCGCAGTCCGGGGCGCAGCTTCGGACGGCACAGATAGCCGGTGGGACAGGCCGAGCGCCTTCCGTGGCCTGTCATTGCCAGGTGCAAGAGAGCAGCCGACAGACGACCGAAGGCGATCGTCCCACTTCCGGCTCGAAGCGCAGTTAGTGTGTGGAGCGGCTCTGCTCTTTGGCGGCGCGCGTGGCCAGCTCGTCGCAGCGGTTGTTATCGGCGTGCGAGGCGTGACCCTTGGTCCAGACCCAGGTGGTCTTGTGGCGGTTCACCTGTTCGTCCAGGGCTTTCCACAGGTCCTGGTTGACCACGGGCTTTTTCGCGGCGGTCATCCAGCCTTTGCGCTTCCATCCGTGGATCCACTCGGTGATGCCGTTCTTGAGGTATTCGGAATCGGTCACGACTTCGATTTCGCAATTCTCCCTCAACGAACGCAGGGCTTCGATGGCGGCCGTCATCTCCATGCGGTTGTTGGTGGTGTGGGGCTCGCTGCCCCACAGCTCCTTTTCGTGATGGTTGTACCGCAGGATGGCGGCCCAGCCGCCGGGACCGGGATTGCCGGAGCACGCTCCGTCGGTAATGACCTGGACTTTCTTCACAGGGCCAGCGCCGGTTCTGCAAAGAAGGCATCCACCAGGTCGAGGATGGCAGCCGCATCCTGAGCCTTATAGATGGACGCGCGGAGCTGCGCGCCGTGGCGCACGCCGTGCGTGAAATAGGTGGCGAACTGTTTCATCTTGCCGACGGTGTCCTTTTCGCGCTGTTCGATGAGCATGGCGTAATAGCGGCGCATGATCTGGTAGCGGTCGTGCTGGGTGGGCTGGTCATAGGCGCCGGTGGAGAGATACTGCTGGATCTGGTGGAAGATCCAGGGATTGGAACTGGCCGCGCGGCCGATCATGACGGCGTCGCAATTGGTCTCCCGGACCATACGGACGGCATCTTCGGGGGTGACGATATCGCCATTGCCGATGACGGGAATTTTCACGGCGGCTTTGACCTCGGCGATGCGCCGCCAGTCGGCCTGGCCGCTGTAGCCCTGCTCGCGCGTGCGCGGATGCAGCGCGATGGCTTGGAGGCCGCAGTCCTCAGCCAGTTGGGCCATGCGGACGGCCACCAGTTCTTCGTCGTTCCAGCCGGCGCGGTATTTCATGGTGAACGGGATGGCGAGGACTTTGCGCACCTCGCGCAAGAGGCGTTCCACCAGAGGCAGGTCGCGCAGCAGACCGGAGCCGCCGTTGCACTTCACCACTTTGTTGACCGGGCATCCGAAGTTGAGGTCGAGAATATCGAAGCCGAGATCCTGGCAGACGCGGGCGGCATCGGCCATGACGGCGGGATCGCTGCCGAAGAGTTGCGCGGAGATGGGATGTTCTTCCGGTTGGAAAGCCAGGTACTTCAGGGTCTTGCTGGGTTTGCGCGCGCCGAGCGAGGCGCGGACGCCGTGCGAGCTGGTGAACTCGGTCATGATCAGCCCGCAGCCGCCCAGGCCGCGGATGAAGCGGCGGAAGACGGTATCGGTGACGCCCGCCATGGGCGCCAGCACGGTAGCGGGAGCGATCTTCACCGGGCCGATCGAAAATGAGTCTGGAAAATTCGGCATGACCCTGGGATGATCTGATTTTACCGATTACGAGAGGGAAACGGAACTCGGTTGCAGCGCATCCATTTTCTTAGAAGAAGGAAAAGGGTGACGTCGAGCCCGACGATTGCTCCTCCACCCGCGTGCACAGAACCGGAGAATGCGACTCCGGCCGGCTCCCCGGGTTCCACGCCCGCTCCGCCGCCTCGCCAGGTTACGCTGAACGCCGGTTCGTTATTGCCGGTGAGCCTGGTGGACGATTGTCGTGGAGCGGCACGCCCCCGGCGACGCCTTTCTCGCCACCCTCGATGGGGATCTGGCGGTGGACGGCCTCGTGATCGCAGAGCGCGGCGCGCGGGTGGAGGGCACGGCGCAATGAGTGCGCGTTTCTCACACCTGGCCCGAGGAGGTGGCGCACGCGCGAGTGCGTGCGCCACATCGCCACTACCGAATTGTTGAGAGAAATGCGGGTTAGCCGGCGGCCGGGGTGGGCGCGGTCGAGTCGCCCAGTTTGCCGGGCGCCATGGGGCGCGAACGAATCCGCTGGCCGGTCGCGTCGAAGATGGCATTGCCGATGGCGCCGGCGATTCCCATGATGGGAGTTTCACCCGCGCCGGCCGAAGGAATGTCCTTGCGGTCGAGCAGCACGGTCTCGATCGACGGCATGTCGGCGAAACGCGGCACGCGGTAACGCGAGAGCCGGTCGTTGAGAATCTGGTTGCCGGCGAAATCGATGTGCTCGAAGAGCGCTCCGCCGATCCCCATGGCGACCGCGCCTTCCACCTGGTTGCGGAGATGATCGGGGTTCACCACCGCGCCGCATTCGAAGGCTGCCACCACGCGCACCACTTTCACGGCGCCCGCGGCAACGCTCACTTCGCAGCAGTTGGCCACGTAGGAGCCTTTCTCGAAGCCGGCCGAGATGCCGAAGCCGCGGCCCGGAGTTTTCTTGCGGCTGTTCCATCCGAACTTGCCGGCGGCGGCTTCGAGCACGTTGCGCAGGCGCTCATTTTTGGCGTTCTTCAGCCGGAACTCGAGCGGGTCCATCGGAATCGAATGGGCCAGCTCATCCATATAGGATTCGCGCACGAAATGATTGGCGGTGCCGGCGAGGCCGCGGTAGGAGCCCTGGCGCAGCGGCGTCTTGGTTTGGTGTACCTGCTCTTTTTTGCTGGGCACATCGTAGGGCGTCTGCAAAGCGGAAGGCCCCGAGTTGTAGTTGTGGAACTCCCACTCGAGGAGCGCGCCGTCGGGGTTCACCTTGCCACTGACTTCGATCAACCCGCCGGGACGGAAGTAGGCCCAGGTCATCTCCTCTTCGCGCGTCCAGTTGCGCTTGACGGGCGCGCCCGCGGCCCTGGCGAGGCGCGCCGCTTCGTAGGCGGCTTCGCCGTTGTGTTTGCCGCCGTAACCGGAACCGGTGTCCGGCATGAACACGTGGACGTCATCTTCCGCCAGATTGAAATGGCCCGCCAACTCGCTGCGCACGCCGAAGGGCCGTTGGGTGCCGGTCCAGACGGTGAGCTTGTCGCCGCTCCATTGAGCCACGGCCGCGCGCGGCTCGAGCGGCACATGCGCGATGTAGGCCACGGTGTAGGCCGTCAGGTTGGGGCTGGACGCGGCGTCGCGGCTGTTCTTTTTGAAATACGCGAAGACGTCTTTGCTGGAAGCTTCCGCGGCGAGCGGCTTCCATTCGGCCTTCAACGCCGCCACGGCTTTTTCGGCGGTGAAGGGATCGGGCGCAGTGACGCCCACGAAATCGCCGTCGTGCACCACCTTCACGCCAGGCATGACTTCGGCGGCGGAGCTATCGAGCGATGCCAGGGTGGCGCCGAACGACGGCGGATACAGCACCTTGCCGTAGAGCGTCCCCTTGGGACGCACGTCGTACGCGTACTTGTGCGCGCCGGTGACCATCTCGCGCCCGTTGACCTTCGGAATGGAGTGGCCGGCCACCTTCCATTCCGCGGCGGGCTCGAGCGCCACGCTCGCGGGGATGGTCCTGGTGAGCTTCTGCCCGTTGGTGATCTCGCCGAAGCCGGCGGTGTGGCTGCCGGCCGCGACCTTGCCATCGGCCACCTGCACGGAGGTGCGTTCCACCATCCACTTCTGCGACGCCAGGTCCACCAGCGTCTCGCGCGCGGCGGCGGCGGCCTTGCGGATCACCGGCCACATCTGCGGGGTGGTCTGGCTGCCGAAAGTGCCCATGTCGAACGGCGTGAGATCGGTGTCGCCCATCACCATGCGGATGTTGGCGACGGGCGCGCGCAGTTCTTCGGCCACCGCCTGCGTGAGCGAGGTGCGCGCATTCTGGCCTACTTCCACCTTACCGGTGTAAACCGTCACGAGGCCGGTTTCGCCGATGTGCAGCCAGGCGCTGATATTCTGGGGCGCCGGCTCGCGCATGCCGCGGCGCTGGCCGCCGCCGGTTTCCTGCGCGTCCGAATCGTCGGCGATCAGCACCACGATGCCGCCGCCCAACACCGCGAAGAAATCGCGCCGTTTCATGCCCGGCCTCCGTTCTTCGACGCCATCTGAATGGCGCGCACCACCCGCCCGTATGTGCCGCAGCGGCAAATGTGCCCGTTCATACCGCTGACGATGTCGGCGTCGCTCGGGTGCGGCGTGTGTTCGAGCAGCGCCACGGCGCCAAGGATCATCCCCGGCGTGCACCAGCCGCACTGCATGGCGTCGGCTTCGAGGAATGCTTCCTGCACAACATGCGGCCTGCCGTTCGACGCCAGGCCCTCAATGGTGGTGATGCGTTTGCCCGCCACGGTTCCGACTTTGGTGAGGCACGACTTGGTGGCCGTGCCATCGACGAGCACCGTGCAGGCCGCGCATTGGCCTTCGCCGCAGCCATACTTGGTGCCCGTGAGGTCGAGATCGTCGCGCAGGACGCTCAACAGAGTGCGGTCCGCATCGGCATCGATCTGCCGGCGCGTTCCGTTTACATGGATTTCGGTGACCCTCGCCATAGGCCTATTGTGAACCAAAATCAGGGCTTCTGGGATTGGCGTGGCGGCAACTACGTTTGGGCGCCGGGCCGCTGGATGCGCCCGCCGCACGCGCGCGCGGTCTGGGTTCCCGGCGTGTGGGTGCAATCGAACCGCGGGTATGCTTCCCGCCGCGGCCACTGGCGGTAATGGATTGGTTACGGGGGGCGCGATGGCGGCACGTCGAGCTCCAACATGAGTGCTAAAGTCAATTAGGTCCGGCCGATAAGGGCGCCATGAACTGGAACCGGATTTCCTCAATCGCCGCGCTCCTCACCGTCCCTTTGGCGCCGGCATTGGCTGCCTCGATGCCGGAGGATAACGGGTCTTCCCAAGCTGCCGGCAGCCCGCCTGCACCGGCCTCCAGGTCGTTTGCCGACTGGTCTCCTTTGGAAAAACTGCCGGCCTGGTTGCAATTGGGCGGAGAGATTCGGGGCCGCTTTGAGCGCACCTCCGGGACTTCGCTTACTAACAACGCTCCCGACACTTACTATCTGAACCGCCTGCGCGTCCACCTCGGCATCAAGCCCACTTCCTGGCTCCGCTTCTATGCCGAGACCCAGGACGCGCGCGTGGAGGGCTACAACCAGCCGGTCGCGCCGAGCACTATGTACAACCCGCTCGACCTGCGCCAGGCGTTTGTCGAAGTGAGCACCCACGGACTGCTGAATTTCGATCTGCGGGCCGGGCGCCAGGAATTGCTGTTTGGCGGCCAGCGCCTGATCGGTCCGGCCGATTGGGGCATGTCACGGACCTTCGACGCCTTGGATCTCGCGGTGACTCGGGGCAACGCGAAGGTGGATCTGCTGGCCGGCTCGGCTGTCCTGATCGACCCCACGCGCTTCGACCGCCACAAGCCCGGCGAGCATTTTTATGGGGCCTATGGCTCTCTAAAAAATCTCCCCGCGGGCATCACCCTGGAACCTTACCTGCTTTTTAAGCGGAACCTGCTCATCAAGAGCGAAACCGGCGTATTGGGAGATGCCCTGGTGGTGACTCCCGGCGCGCGCGTATTCGGCAAGGCCCCCGGGGGTCTGGATTACGTCGCCGAGGTGGTGGTGCAGCGCGGCGCTTATTCCTCCGACCGCATCGCGGCCATGGGCCAAAGCTACGTGCTGGGCTGGACGATCACCGATAAGAGATGGAAGCCGCGCGTCAGCGGAGAGTACAGCTACGCTTCGGGCGATCCCGCCGCCAAAGACGGCCTTCGCGGCACCTTCGACCAGTTCTACCCCAGCAACCACGGCTACTACGGAATGATCGACCAGTTCGGCTGGAAGAATCTCAAGAACTGGCGCGCCGGAATCGACTTCCAGATCGGCAAGAAACTGACGCTGCGGAGCGATGTCAACGACTTCTCTCTTGCCACCGTGGAGGATTCGCTCTACGACTCCAGCGGCAGCTCCGCGGTTCTGAACCGCAATGCCACCAGTGCCCACATCGGCTGGGAAACCAACACGGTTGCGCTCTACCAGTGGTCCAAGGTCTGGAAATTCGGCGCCGGCTACGGCCACCTGTTCGCCGGCCAGTATCTGGAGCAATCCAAGGTCACCTTCGGCTACACGTATCCATACCTGTTTTTTACCGGCAGCTTCTGACTTGCGGCGCTACTTCTTGCGCACTTCCAACTCCAGCGGCCGCGCCATGGAGCTCACTTCCGGATCGTAGTATTCATAAGCGCGCGACGCGAAAGTCCGCGTGCGGATCGGATACTTGGCGCGCAGGCGGAACTTCACCGTGACGGCGTCGCCCGCGGGGATGGAGTCGAAATATAGAATCGCCTGCGTGGCGGTCAGGCTGAACTTTTCGAGCTTGCCTCCTTTGCGGCCGGCGGTCTTCTCCACCATGTCCTGCAGGTCTTCGCTGAGCAGGTCGAAGCCGGGCGGAATGCCGAGATCCACCATCACCATATTGGCGGACTTGTTCAGGTTGTTTTTCACCGTCGCGGTTGCGGTCGAGATGTCGTCCTGCGAGAGTTGCGTGCGGTCGTAGGCCACACCGATGGAGAGCGGCTCGTTGGCGGGGCGCTCGTTCCAGGGGGTGAAGTAGCGGCCTACCACCTGGTAGGCCAGGCCGCCGTTGCCGTCAAAATGGAGCGACACGGTGGTGGCCTTGCCGGCATCGGCGGCGGGGAAGACGAACTGGTGGAAGAGGTCGTTGTTGTCGGCGGTCAGGGTCAGGTGTTCCACCGGTTTGCCATTGAGCGCAATCTCCACCGTGCCGCGCACATCCGCCGATCCTTTTTCGGTGGAGAGCAGCAGCGCCCGCAGCGCCATGATGGTGGCCTGGGTGGTGCGCCACGCGCCGCTCGAGTCTTTCTTCGCGGCGATGTAATTCAGCGCCTTGCCGGCGGTCACGGAGGCTTCGCCGGCTTTCAGCAGCGCCTGCACGGCCAGCCCGGTGGTTTCGACGGCCGCGCTCGAGCCAGTGGAATACACGCTGGCCTCCTGCGCATTCCACCATGCCTGGTCGTCTTTTTCGGTGCGGGCATCGAGCAGCATGTTGATAGCCCGATGGGTAAACTCCCGGTCCTTTCCGTAGTCGGCGGCGAAATTCGCGAGCACCGCCAGCGTATAGGTGTCTATGCTGCCGCTCATGTGGTTCTCCACATACTGGCGGGCCTTTTCGACGGCGGGGCCTTGGTAACCGGTATTCTCGAGCGACCAGGCCAGGTATGCGGTGATGCGCAGCACGTCGGAATTGTACCGGTTGGTGGCGCCTTCATTGATGAAGGACGTGTCGGGTTTCCAGCTTCCGTCGCCCTGCTGTTGCGCGGCCAGCCACTGCTGGGTTCGCTGGATCAGCCTGGGGTCCACGTCATAAACCTTGCTCATGTCGGAGAATTCCATCAGCCCGTAGGCAGTCAAGATCTTGTTGGCGGGCGCCTGGCCGAACCAGGAAAAACCGCCGCCCGCCACTTCGAAAGTCAGCAGGCGCTGGTAGCCGTTGGCGATGAAGCCCTCGGCCTTGGCGTGTACTTCGGGGGTCAGTTTCTTGGTACGCTTCATATAGTCGAGCGCCAGGACGTTGGGGTAGGTGCTGGAGGAAGTCTGTTCGAAGCAGCCGCCGGGCATGCGCAGGATGCTGTCCATGCCTTCGATCACCTGGCTGAGCGGACCCGGATAGAGCCGCACGAAAATCTTGCTGGCTTCGGCGATGGCAGCCGCCGGGAAACCGACCTGGTGCTCCACGGAGGTTTCGAGCTTCCCGTTGAACACGGTGTTCTGCTCGCGCCCATTGGGCACCACTTCGATCTCGCGGACTACGATATCGGCGCGGTTGCCGCCGGCCATGCGCGCGGCCAGAGTGAGTTTGAATTTGCCGATACGCGCAGCCTGTAGAGTGAATTGCGAACCGCCCACGCGGCCGGAATCCACGGTGAGGCGCTTGTCCGGTACATCCTCCACCAGGCGAAACCAGTCCTCGGTTTTCAGTTGCAGGCTGACGTCGCCGCTCGCGCCCGAGTAGTTGTAGACCGCAACCGGAATGGATACGCGGTCGCCCTGAGTGAGCGTTACGGGCAAGTCGAGTTCGGTGAAGAAATCCTGGAAGACCTTGATGCTGGACGCGCCGCTGCCCAGCGCGCCGTGGGGCGTGGAAGCGACGAGGGCCATGCGCCAGGTGGTGATGGAATCGGCCATGGGGATGGAGATGCTGGCCGCGCCGTTCCGGTCGGTGATGATCTCCGGATTGATGTAGAGGGCTTCGGGGAAGTACGAGCGGACGTGGGTCTCTGGTGCGGACAGGCCGTTGCTCACCCTGAACGCACCGCCACCAATTCCGCCCCCCGAGCCGGGACCAAACCCGTTGCCCATGCCGGAGCCAATTCCGCCACCGGAGCCGGTGCCATGCGAAGGTGCGCCCCAGACAGGCGGCGCGCCGGCCATGACTTCAACTTTCGCACCCTTGAAAGCCGCGAACTCGGCATCGTCCGCTACGAAGGCGGCGCCGGTATCATCGGTCCAGGGCCACTCAGCTACAGCCACGCTTCCTTCCCGCGCACTCCTGAGCACCACCGAGAGGACTGCGCTGTCTCGCACTGCAAGCGTGAGTTCCTTCGACACGCTCTCCGATCCCATACTGACTTCCACCTGGTATGCGCCCGCCGGCACGGCCGCCAGGCTGAACTGTCCATCGGCGTTCACATGGGCCATTCGCGTCTGTCCCGTACTGGCTGCGCGCACCGTGACGATGGCCCCCTCCACTGCTCCGCCCCGCTGATCCACCACCGTTCCCGAGATCGCCGCGCTGCCGTTATAAGGGCCGCGGTCGTGCTCCAACTTGACTTGAATGGCGCTGGGGCCGGTGCTCGGCCGCCCCACGATCTTGCTCGCGCGAACTTCCACGTAGGTGGTCAAATCGTCCGACGTATTGAAGCGCTTGTCCAGGCCCGCGCTGCGGACCAGGTATACGTCGCCCGGCCGATACCACACGGCACGTTCGAATTTCAAATTGTTGCCCCAGGCGTCGCGCAACGCGGGCCCGGCAGCTTTCGTCAGATCGCCGCCGGTCTCGATGTAAGCACGGCCGACGTCCGCCGAAAGCCGGTTGACCTGCGCCACAAACTGCGTGCGGTACCGGTTGAGGTATTCGTAGTATTTGGTCTGCGGTATCGTTCGCCCGAAATCGGTTTCGAACTTGTTGTTGTTGACCATCTCGGTAGCCGCGAACAAGGCACGCGCGGCGCGCTCGCGCTGCGCCGCTTGCGGCAAGGGAACCGGCTCGGTGATCTGCGGCATTCCGATGGAGTGGATCTCATAGCGCGGCTTCATGGCTTCCTGCTCCAGGTAGAAGAAGACCTTGGCGAAGCCCGGCTGTTTTTCCGCCAGCGCAAACACGGCCTCATCCACCACCTGCACGCCCAGGGCGGCCTGCACGCCTTCGCCGCGCGCATTGGTCACGCGGAAGCGGATGCGCGCATCGTCGCCCGGCTTGTAAACCGCGGCGTCCGCGGTAGCTTCCACCTTAAGCTCGTCGGCCGGCTGCACGAAGACCAGGCGATGGTCCGCCACGGGGCGCGCGTCGCCGCCGAACAGATAGGCATCGCAATCGAGCGTGCCGGCGAGCTCGGGCGTCGCGGTGAGCGTCAGCTCCGCCTGGCCGTTCACGATGTCCACATCGCGCGTCAGCACGGTCTGCCCGTCCTTCACCACGTCCACGTATGCCGTGCCGCGCTCCCTGGTGGAGAAGACACGGAAATCCATGCGGTCTCCGGCGCGATAGACCGCCCGTTCGGTGCGCAGCAGGATCTGGTCGGCGCCAGCACGGGACTGGACGGTCAGGGAACTGGCGGCGTGGTTGCCGTCGCGGTCGGCGGCGTCGATCTCGAGCGTTTGGTTGCCGGCGCCGGGCCGCAGCCGGATCACTGCTACGCCGCCTTCATCGGTGGTTACTCTTTGTTCCGGATTGCCGGCCGCCTGCACTTTGATATTGGTCCTGGCCGGCTGGCCATCGGGATAAGACGTCAAGATGAAAACCTGATTCTCCAGATTCGGCACAAGCGTCCCGCCCTCGGGAACGGCCGTGACAAGCAGCGGCGCCTGGCTCACCACAATCGGTTCGCCGCGCGTCTCGGAGTGGCTGGCCGAGTCTTTCACGGTGGCCTCCACCAGCACCTTGGCGGCGCCCTGGCTAAGCGGCCGTCCCGCGAAGTAAGTGGGCAGCGCAATATCGAAACGATAAGCGCCATCGCGATCGGTCTTACCCTCCACGTGTCCGGCGTCAAACATGGCCACGTCCATGCCGGTCGCTTTGACGGTGATCTGAGCCTGATCCACCGGCTTCCCGAAGAAGTAATTGGCGCGGACGGTTCCGGTGACGTGGTCGCCGGGGCGGTAACCGTGTCTGGCTTGGTTGTCCTGGCCCGCAAAGTCCACGGCCACTTTGAACTTCGGCAGCACATACCGCTCCACATTCAGCGCCAGCTCCCGGTCGCCGCCGCCGGCCATCGCCACGCGCAGATGGTAGGTCCCTAAGTTCACTTCGTCGGCCAGCCCGAATTCGGCCGACGCCACTCCAAAACGGTCGGTCTTAGCCGCTCTCTTAAAGACCTTATTGCCCTTGGAATCCTCGATCTCGAAGGTCAGATTGCGGTCCGCGGTGGCTTCATGACTGGCGCGATCGAGCGCCAGGGCACGCGCGTGGATGGTTTGACCCGGCTGGTAGATGGGCTTTTCGGTAGTCAGTAGAATGGAGACCTTGTTTTCGATGCGCACCTGCTCGGTGTACTCGGCCGTCCCAATGGGCGTCTCGACGACATAGTGCAGCGGATAATCTCCCACCAGGCCCGCGGGCAGCCGGAACTGCGCCTCGGTAGTCCCGTGTTGGTTGAGCCGGCCCGTGAAAAGTACGCGCGCCGGTTCTCCGGGCGCCGCCAAATCGATCTTGACCGACGCCGGCCCGGCAATCAGCTCGTTCTTGGAATCCGTCACGATCACGCGCACCGCCGCCGCCCCGCCGGCCAGGTACGATCGCTGGCCCACGATGTGGACTGCCGGTCTCCGCAGGATTTCCGAGATCGATTCCGTACCCTCGATGGCGGCTTCCTTGGCTTCGCCGTACGAGAATCGGTAGCGCACGCGTTGCCACACAATGTCGTCGAGGGTCGATGCGTTGGGCAACTGGATGTCGGTGCGCCACGTGCCGGTTCCATCGTTGGCGATGGCTGCCCGCTCGGTCCGGCCCACTACCCGGTCTTCGGGGTCCAGGACTTCGACGATGAGCGTTCCCGGGCCGGCGTGCCCAGCGGCATAAGGAATCGCGACGCGCAGAGCTCCCTGCGAGTAAGTCGCGGTCACCGCCGCACTGTTCGCTTGTGTTCCCTGGAAGGATTGCAGTAGCACTGCCGAAGCGATCAATAAGAAGAACCAGAAGTAAATGGACTTACTAAGTCCACGTTGGCTTGTCATCACGTGCCTCCATGTCGATACTCACGGCGCGCTAACTAAGCGCCGGGTTACAAGTGCCGAATACGCACAACTGTGCCATCCGGTCCCGTAACCGAAGGGCCGGTCGCGAACGCCTATACGCTTGTGATATGCCGCCGGACCGTGATTCCTTTCACGCCGCCGCAAAACGGGGACTGCTACCAATTCCCGGCTCTGGAATTGGTAGCTGTCCCCGCTTTGCTGTCCCCGCTTTGCCCCCCGGTGTACCATGAAAACGGCGCTTACCGCATGCACACCAACCGCCTGGCCCACGAAAAGAGTCCTTACCTGCTTCAACACGCCCACAACCCCGTGGACTGGTACCCCTGGGGTCCGGAAGCCTTTGAAAAGGCCCGGCGCGAGAACAAGCCGATTTTCCTTTCGATCGGCTATTCGACCTGCCACTGGTGCCACGTCATGGAGCGGGAGTCATTCGAGAATGAGCAGATCGCCGCCCTGCTGAACCGGGACTACGTCTCGATCAAGGTTGATCGCGAAGAACGGCCCGACGTCGACCGCATCTATATGACCTTCGTGCAATCCAGCACCGGCGGTGGTGGGTGGCCGATGTCCGTCTGGCTGACTCCGGATCTGGAACCCTTCTTCGGCGGCACGTACTTCCCGCCGGAGAACCGCTACGGCCATCCCGGTTTCGCGCCGGTCCTTACTCAGGTGTCGAGCGCCTGGCAAACCAGGCACGAACAGATTGTCGATTCCGCCCACGATATCATCGCCCAGCTCGAAAAGCACGTGACCGTCGCCCCCGGTCGCACCGGTCCGGCCGAGATGGACCACGCCATCCTCGACACCGGCTATTTCGCGTTTCGGCGGACCTTCGACAGTCATCTGGGCGGTTTCGGCGGCGCGCCTAAGTTCCCGCGGCCGTCCGTGTTCCAGTTTCTTCTCCGCTATCACGCCCGCACGCATAGCGAAGAGGCGCGCGAAATGGTGCTGCTCACGGTGCGGGAAATGACCAAGGGCGGCATCGACGATCAACTCGGCGGCGGATTCCACCGCTACTCGGTAGACGACCGTTGGCGAGTTCCGCACTTCGAGAAAATGCTTTACGACCAGGCCCAGCTTGCCATAGCCTGCCTGGAAGCTTTCCAGATCACGCGCGATGCGCAGTACGCCGATACGGCCCGCCGCATCTTCGATTACGTACTGCGGGACATGACCGACGCGGGAGGCGGCTTCTACTCCGCGGAAGACGCCGATAGCGCGACCGATGCCGCGCAGCCCACCGTGAAGAGCGAAGGGGCCTTCTATCTCTGGCGCGCCGCGGAGATCCGCGCGCTGCTCGATCCGCGGACGGCCGAGTGGTTCTTCCACCGCTACGGCGTCTCCGAAGATGGCAACGTGGCGAACGACCCGCACGGCGAATTCGGCGGCCGCAACATTCTTTATCAGGCCAATGATGTGGAAGACACCGCGCTGCGCTTCGAGCGGCCGGTGGAGGAACTGCGCGCGGCGCTCGATGGCGCCGTCCAGACGCTGCTCGAGGCGCGCGCCAGGCGGGTGCGCCCGCATCTGGACGACAAGGTTCTGACTTCCTGGAACGGGCTGATGATTTCCGCGTTTGCGCTGGGAGGCGCCGCGCTCGATGAGGCGCGCTATGCCGAGGCGGCGCGCCGCGCCGCGGAGTTTCTGATCGCGAACGCCTGGGACGCCGCGAAGGGCGTTCTGTTGCGACGATACCGCCAGGGCGAATCGGCCATCCCCGGATTCCTCGACGACTACGCGCTTTTCACCCAAGCCCTGCTGGATCTCTACGAAGCCCAATTCGACCGCCGGCATTTGGAGCTGGCCCTCCGCCTCACCGAACAGATGCGCGAACGCTTCGAAGACCGCGCGGTGGGCGGTTTCTTCAGCACCGCGGCGGGCGACTCCAGCCTGGTGCTGCGCGTGAAGGAGGATTACGATGGCGCCGAACCCTCCGGTAATTCGGTGGCGATCCTGAACCTGCTGCGGTTGGCGCAGATCACGAACCGCGGCGAATTCCGCGAGTCGGCCGAGCTGGCCGTCAAGGCATTCATTCCGAGACTGGCCAACCTGCCCGCGGCGCTGCCGCAGATGCTGGCGGCTTGCGAGTTTATGCTGGGCGACGCCCGCCAGATCATCCTGGTGGGCGAGCGCGGCGCCGAAGACACGCGCGCCCTGCTGCGCGAATTGTGCACCCGCTTCATCCCCAACCGCATCGTGCTGCTGGTGGATTCGGCCGAAACCCGCAGCGCGCTGGCGGCGGGTATCCCGGCCATCGAAGAGATGCACAAGCTCGACGGCCGCGCCGCCGCCTATGTATGCCGCAATTACACCTGTCAGCTCCCCGTTTCAGAGGCGGCGCGTCTGGGGGAGTTGGTACAATACTAAATTCACCGTAAAAACTGGAGGAAGCATGGAAAGACCAGGAGCAACAACCCTGAAAGGCAACCCGTTCACGCTGATCGGCCCGGAACTCAAAGCCGGCGATGCAGCGCCCGATTTCCACCTTGTGGACACCAGCCTCAAGCCCGTCACTTTGAAGGACACCGGCGGACACGTGCGCATTATCAGCGTGGTGCCCTCGCTCGATACGCCCGTCTGCGACGCGCAGACCAAGCGCTTCAATGAAGAGGCCGCGCGTCTTCCGAGCGTCGATATCATCACCGTCAGCATGGATCTTCCGTTCGCGCAGAAGCGCTGGTGCGGGGCCTTCGGCGTCGACAAGGTCAAGATGCTCTCGGATCACATGGACGGATCTTTCGGTTCCAACTACGGCACCCTGATCAAGGAGTTGCGCATTGAAAGCCGCGCAATCTTTGTGGTGGACACGCAAAACAAGATCCGCCATGCCGAATATGTGAAGGAAGTCGCGGATTTCCCGAACTACGAGGCGGCGCTCGCTGCCGCGCGGAACGCCGGCGCAGCGACGGCCTGAGTGGCAAAGGTTCGACTGAGTTCAACCCGACCATCTCCGCTTGCGACCGACGGGGCGCTCGCCCGTGCCGTGGAGAGTCCCTTGGTGCGCGGCGGCCTGACGCTGGTGGTGGGCGTGCTGACCGGCAACATCCTGGGCTTCGGCCGCGTGGCGCTCACCGCGTCTTTCCTGGGGACGCAGAGCGGGGCGGATTCGCTGGCGGTGGCCATGGGTCCGATGGACACGCTGAATTCGGTGATGATCAACAGCGTGGTCTTCGCCTTCGTGCCCATGCTCACGGCCTGTTCGGGCGCGGACCGCACGGCGCTGTTTCTCAAACTGAACCGCTGCCTGGTGTGGGTGTTCACGGCCGTGGCCGCGGCCGTCATCGCGGGCGCGCCGTGGCTGATGCGGGCGCTCGCGCCGGGCATCGATCCGCGGTTTTTCCCCGCAGCCGTCACCAACCTGCGCATCCTCTCGCTCTCCACGATCGCGGGCGGCGCCGGCGCAGTCCACTGCGCGCTGCTCTATACCGACCGCCGCTTTCTGCCCACGGCGTTCTATCAAGCCGCGCTCAACGTGTTCACCATCATCGGGGCCCTGAGCCTGTGGAAGCTGCTGGGCGTCTACGCATTCGCCGTCGGGTATACGGCCGGCGCCTGGGCGCAACTGGCGATTGTCTGGTTTGCCGCGCGCTCCGGTCTCGACACGGCCGCCGCGCCCGGCAGCAGCATCCACTGGCGAGAGATTCTGGCCAAGCCGTCGTTCTTCGTGGTGTACGCCGCCGGCCTCGGGCTCAATATCACCTTCACGCGAGCCTATGCCACCCACGCCGGACCGGGCGTGGCGGCGGCGCTCGATTACTGCATGCGCGGCGTGGGCGTACCGCTGGCGATCCTGGTGACTCCCATTTCCAATTCGCTGCTGCCCGAGATCGCGCGGCTGCGCAGCCTGTTCCGGATACGCGATGCGTTCCGCCTGATCGACCGCACGACGGCGCTGGCGGGGCTGGCGGCGGTGGGCGGCTGCGCCTTCGCCCTGATTTTCCGGCGGCCCGCCATCTCTTTGTTCTTCCAGCACGGCAAATTCACCATGGAGTCCACGCGCATGGTTTCCGCGGTCTTCCTCGGGCTCGGCCCGAGCCTGGTGGGCTGGAGCCTCATCGAGATCGATTCGCGTTCCCTGTTCGCGCTCGACCGTCCGTGGCCGCCGGTGATCGCGGCCTGGATCCCGGTCATGTTCAATGTCGCGCTGACGCTGTGGCTGCGCTCGTACTCGCCGCAACTGGTGGGCATTGGCGCCTCACTCGGCCTGCTGGCGGGCTTCGCGGTTCTGTTTGTGATGGGCCGCGCGCAACGGCGGCGGTGGGCGGAGGAAGGGTAGCGGCGCTTGTCTCAAAGGCGCAGGTTTCGCACAATGTGGGGCGCTTCTGGGGGGCGGGCGTAATTGAGGCTAGTGCTTTGACCGGCTGGTTTGGCGCCTTTGCGCAATCCATCGCTCACGCTGGTGGCCCCGAGGCGAGCCGCGACTTGTCGCACGACCGTGAGGGAGCGGGGCCCGTCCCGCGAATGTTTCCTCGCGGTCAAGGACCTGGCAACGGACCGGCGCCAGCCACTCACGGCTTCAACGCCGGCTTCCAGGCGAGCAGCGCGATCGCGATGGTCAGCACCTGCACAGTGGCCACCAGCGCGACACAGGCCGGCCAACCGCCGCGGTTCCAAAAGATTCCGGACAACGCCGAGCCCGCACTGCCGCCGATGTAGTAGAACATCACGTACAGGCCGACGGCGGCGGCGCGCGAGTCCTCAGCCGCGGTTCCGATGTAGCTCGAGGCCGAAGAGTGGCCGATGAAGACGCCGGTTGAACAGAGCGCCAGTCCCAGGATCACGGCGGGCAGGCTCTGGACGAGCGTCAGCACGATGCCGAGGATGCCGAAGCCGAAAGCCAGCGCCAGGGTATAGCGGTGGCCGATGCGGTCGATCCAGCGGCCCGCCACCGGGGTGACGAAAGCGCCCACCAGGTAGACCGTGAACAGCAGGCCCAGCGCGGCGGTGCCCAGGCGGAACGGCGGCGCGGCCAGGTAGAAGTTGACGTAGTTAAAGGTGGCGAGCAGCGTGAACAGGACGCAGAAGCCCACCGCGAAAGTGGCCAGCAGGCGCGGATGGCGCAGATGCCGCCACATGGCGGCGGCGGTGGAAGCCGGAGGCCGCTGGCGCGCCGGGTGGCGGCTGGCCGGCAGCCATGCCCAGATGGCCACACCGCCGAGCGCGTTGAGCACGCCGAGCGAGAAAAAAGCCCAGCGCCACGAGAACTCCGACGCCGCCAGCGCCGCTACCATGCGGCCCGCGAATCCGCCCATCACCGTGCCGCCCACGTAACTCGACATGGCCGCGCCGGCGCCCTGGTCCCACTCCTCAGTGATGTAGGCGATGGTGACGGCGAAGATTCCCGGCGTGAAAACGCCCTGCCAGAAGCGCCAGAAGAGAAGCTGGGCGAGGCTGGTGGAGGCGCCGGCCAGGAGCGTGGGCACCACCAGCAGGAAGGCCGCCGCCACGATCACGCTCTTGCGGCCGAAACGATCGGCGATGGCGCCGGTGAGCGGCGCCGAGATGGCGACGGCGATGGTCGACACGGTGACCACCCAGCCGACCGCCCCGGCGGAAGCTCCGAAAGCCTTGGCCAGCAGCGGCAGGAGCGGCTGCGGCGCGAACAGGCTGAGGAATGCGCAGAAGCCGGCCAGCACGACGGCGGCGGTGCGAGTGCGCGTGTGGGTGCGCGCCGCGAGAGCCGGCGCCGGTCCAGACATTCACTCCATTATGAATGGTGCGCGGGCGCGCGCGCCGCAAAGCGATTCCTCGCCAAGCGGGTCAGAGCGTGGATGCCAAGTGCCTTCCGCCAGGAGGCTCGCCGCCATACGGGCTGCTAGACTGACAGCTTGGCCGAAATCAAACCACGACGCCAGCTCGGGCTCTTTGACGCCACCATGATCGTAATGGGCGGCATCGTGGGCTCGGGCATTTTCATCAATCCGTACGTGGTGGCGCAGCGCGTACACACGCCGTTCCTGATCCTGGGAGTCTGGTCCGCGGGTGGCGTGCTGGCCATGATGGGAGCCTTCATCTGGGCGGAGCTGGCCACGCGCCTCGCGGGCGCGGGCGGCAACTATCTTTATTTAAGGGTGGCGTATCACCCCTCGGTGGCGTTTTTGTACGGCTGGGTGCTGTTGCTGGTGACGCAGACCGGCGGGATGGCGGCGGTGGCGGTGACGTTCGCGCGCTACTGGCGCGAGATTACCGGCGTCGGCTGGAGCGACGGCGCCATCGCGGCCACGGCGCTGCTGGGGCTGACGGCCATCAACTGCTTCGGGGTGCGCGCGGGCAGCAACGTACAGAGCGCGCTGATGCTCATGAAGTCGGCGGCGATCGCGGGCATGGTGGTGCTGGGGCTGCTGTTGGGCGGAGGACGCATCCATCCGCTGCCGCTGCTGGATCAGCCGGTGTCGTTCGGGCTGATCGCGGCGATCGGGGCGGCCATGACGCCGGTGGCGTTCGCGTACGGCGGATGGCAGACCGCCAGTTTCGTGGCGGAAGAGATGCGCGATTCGCGGCGCGATCTTTCGCGGGGTTTGCTGTTGGGCGTGAGCGGCGTGGTGGCGCTATACCTGGCGGCGAACTTCGTGTGCGTGAAGGTGCTGGGGCCGGCGGGGCTGGCCGCGACGAAGACGCCGGCCACGGCGGTCATGCGCGCGGCGCTGGGCGATTCGGGCGCTCTGTGGATCGCCGTGGGAATCGCGGTATCGACGCTGGGATTTCTGAGCCAGGGCATCCTGACGGCTCCGCGCGTCTACTACGCCATGGCGCGCGACGGCCTGTTCTTCGAGAGTGTGGGGCGCCTCGCGGAACGAACCGCGGTGCCGGTGCTGGCGATCGTGCTGCAGGGGCTGGCAGCCACGGCGATTGCGCTGATCGGGAAGTACGAGCAGATTTTGAACTACGAAGTGTCGGTGGATTTCATCCTGTTCGCATCGGTGGCGCTGGCGCTGTTTGTTTTACGGCGGCGCGCAGGAGGGGTAGTGAGCGAAGGGATTTATCGCGTGCCGGGGCACCCTTATACGACGGGGCTGTTCGCGGCGAGTTGCGTGGCGATTGTGGCCAGCACGGTGTGGAGCAATCCGGAGAATTCGGCGATCGGCTTGGGAATCTTGTTGACGGGGATACCAGTGTATCTGTATTGGAGCCGGCGCGCGCAGAGCCGCAGCATTCGATAGCATGGAAGCGTGGACCGACGAGACTTGCAGGCGCTGTCCAAAATCCGCGTCAAGGAAGCGAAGGCGCTGTTGAGCGCCGGACTGCACGATGGAGCTTACTATCTGGCTGGTTATGCAGTGGAGTGTGCGCTGAAGGCGTGCATCGCGAAGGAAACGCGGAAGCATGAATTCCCGGACAAGAAGAGGGTCGATGACAGCCATACTCACAGTCTGAAAAAGCTCGCCGAATTGGCGGAGCTGTGGGATGCTGGTCAAGACCGGTCTCGTGCGGACCCCGAGTTCGCCAGATATTGGGACATTGCCCGGCTGTGGTCAGAGCAGAGCCGCTACCGCCGGCATAGTCCCGAAGAGGCCCAGCGGCTTGTGGAGGCGGTTGATAATCGTAGTCACGGAGTGATCGCATGGCTAATCCTATATTGGTAGGCCCGGAGATTGATGCCGGAGCCGCGCTGCTTAAGGCCCTGGACGCGGCAGGCCTGAAGGTGAAAGTGGCAATGTGGGCAGTCCTCTCTGAGTATGAAGATTGGCGCATAGTGCTGGCATCCCCTCAACTCGACCGGGCCGGGCGGCAAGGCCCGTATGGTCTGATTCGGGATGCATTGGACAAAGCCGGATTCGCTCTGGAACGTAAGCCCGATTGCGTGGTTGTGCGCATGACCGATCCGTTCGTCCGCCAACTGCGCCGCCGCTTTGGCAAGGCGAAGAGTGTCGAGGGAATGCGGCTGGGTGGTCAATTGTTCGGCGATCGTTACATCGAAGACGCGTACGTTTACCGGATTGTGTAGCGCATCCTGCCTGAGAGTTCATGCAACATAAATCTTCCGAGTACATGCATTGGGCCAAGACCGCGAGCAAGGCGCGGTTTAATCTGGCCACCAGCGGAGTGGGCGCCTTTCCGCTGCGGGAACTGCCGTTCGATTACGCGCAGCTCGAAATCAACGGCAACAATCCGTATGGCTACGAGCCGTTGAAGCGGGCGATCGCGGAGCGCGCCGGCGTCGATGTGGATTGCGTGGTGACGGCCGAAGGCACTTCCATGGCGAATTACCTGGCCATGGCCACGGTGCTCTCGCCGGGCGACGAAGTGCTGATCGAGCACCCGGCGTACGGGCTGCTGGTGGATGCGGCACGGTACATCGGCGCGGAGGTGAGGCGCTTCCCGCGCGATGAAGCCAGCGGCTGGGCCGTCGACCCGGCGGCCATTCGGCGCACCCTGACGCCGCGGACCAGGCTGATCGTGGTGACGAATCTGCACAATCCTTCGAGCGTGCTGACGCCGGATGCGGTGCTGCGCGAAGTGGCGGACCTGGCAGCGAGCGTGGGCGCGCGGCTGCTGGTGGATGAGGTGTACCTCGACGCGGTCTATGAAGGCACGCCGCGCACGTCGTTTCACCTGGCGCCCGAGGTGATCGTGACCAACAGCCTCACCAAAATCTACGGGCTGAGCGGGCTGCGCTGCGGATGGATTCTGGCGCCGCCGGACCTGGCGCGAGCCATGTACCAATTGAACAACCTGTTCGCGGCCACCTGGGTGCACCCGGCGGAGCTGCTGAGCGTGGCCGCGTTCCAGCATCTGGATGCCATCCGCGAGCGGGCGTGCAGGATTGTGGAGGCGGATCGCGCGGTGCTGGCGGAGTTTCTGGACGCGCAACCGGGGGTTTCGGCGGTGCGCACGGCGTGGGGAACGACGGCGTTCCTGCGGCTGCGCAGCGGCGATGCGGATGAGTTCCTGGCGCGGCTGCGGGCGGAACACGAGACGTCGGCCGCGCCGGGACGGTTCTTCGAGATCCCGGACCATTTTCGCGTGGGCATGGGCGTGAATGCGGAGATGTTCCGGGAAGGGTTGCGAAGAGTCGGGCTGGCGCTGTAGAAGTGCTATGATGCCGGTCGATATGGCCGAATACTCGATTGGCATCGATCTGGGCGGCACGAATCTGCGGGCGGCGGCGATCGACCGCTCCGGAAACATACTCGATAAAATTGGCGGCGCGACTCACTTTGAGAAGGGACGCGAGGCGGTGCTGGGCGATATCGTCTCCGCCATCTCGACGCTGCGCGGGAAGCACTCGTCCGGCGATCTGGCCGGCATTGGAGTGGGCGTGCCGGGCTTCATCCGGATGAAGGAAGGCTTCATCACCAACTCCAACAACCTGCCGTACCTGGAAGATTTTCCGGTGCGCGACGAACTCAGCCAGCGCCTGGGCACGCCGGTGATTCTGGAGAACGACGCCAACGCGGCGGCGCTGGGCGAAAAGTGGATGGGCGCGGGAAGGGAAGTGGACGACCTGGTGCTGCTGACGCTGGGGACCGGCATAGGCGGCGGCATCATCTCGGGCGGCCACGTGCTGCGCGGATGCGTAGGGATGGCGGGAGAATTGGGACACACCACGGTGGTGCCCAACGGCAACCCGTGCGGGTGCGGCAATCGGGGATGTCTGGAGAAACATGCGTCGGCCACGGCCGTGGTGGCGATGGCGCACATGATGCATCTGGGAGAGAACCTTACGGCCAAAGATGTCGGCGACCTGGCGGCGCAGCCGGGGGAAGTGGGGGACAAGGCGCGCGCCATCTGGCGGTCGATGGGCGAAGCGCTGGGGATCGCGCTGGCCACGCTGGTCAACACGTTCAACTTTCCCTTGTATCTGCTGAGCGGCGGCGTGCTCGGGGCGTGGCAATACTTCGCCCCGGAAATGATCAAGACGGTAGAGCGCAGATCGTTCACGTACCGGGCCACCAAGACGCGGATCGAGAAGGCGACCCTGGGGAATGAGGCGGGATTGTACGGTGCCGCCTATTTGCCGTGGTCCGAGGCCTAGGCGCGCGACTCCCAGTCTTGAACAATTCGAGCGCGTCAGGGCGCAAGAGAGTAGCCCGCGGCGTGAGCCGTGTGGAATCAGAATGTAACCAAGATGACTTCCGGATGCCCCGTGGTCCTTTTCACAGTCCGGAGCCGGTCTCGTTGTTACAATAGGCACCTTAGATGAGGGACTCTTGGGCATCCATAGCAGGCAGGAGGTTTGTGCTCTGCCTGCTGTTATTGGCCGCAGTTCTGGCGGCTTACTCCAACCACTTTCACAACGATTTTCATTTCGACGACTCCCCTGCGATTCAGCACAACCCGGCGATTCGCGATCCACGCATGATCCCTCGGTTTTTTGTCGATCCGAAGCTGTTCAGCGCAAAACCCGAGCAGCGAATGTACCGGCCGGTCACAACGGCGTCGCTGGCACTGGACTACTGGCTGGGTGACGGCCTGAATCTCTTTTTCTTCCATCTCTCCACCTTCCTGTGGTACGCAGTCCAACTGGTGTTGATGTTTCTGTTCTTCGGCCGGATCATGGATCATGCAGATCCACATCCCTCGAATGTCTGGACCGCGCTGGCAGCGGTGGCCGTTTTCGGACTTCACCCCGCCAGTGCGGAAACCGTTAATTACATAATTCAGCGTGCGGACCTATACAACGCATTGGGATGTGTCGCCAGCCTGTGGTTGTTCATCCGCTACCCCTCGCAGCGCAAGTTCGGATGGTATTTGTTGCCGGCACTGGCCGCCATGCTGGCCAAGCCACCGGCCTTGATTTTCCCGTTGCTCTTGCTGGCATATGCCCTTCTATTCGAGCAGGATGGGGCCCTCACGGTCTTCCCCTGGGTGGAACACCGCAAGAAGTGGGGAGGCGCGATTCGCTCCGCCCTTCCCGCGCTGGCAGTGGCGGGCGCAGTCGCCTGTCTCCTGCTGTGCATGCGGGTTGGCACCTGGGGGAACCGCGTAGCCTCCCCGTTCCTTTACCGCATCACGCAACCGTGGGTGGCGCTGCACTATTTCAAAGCTTTCTTCCTGCCCACCGAATTGAACGTCGATCCGGGCTGGCACTACCTGGCGGGCCCGTTTAGCCCCCAAGCTCTGGAGGGGTACCTATTCTCCCTGGGGCTGCTGGGTGTGGCGATCATAGCCTCGCGAACGCGCTGCGCCAAACCCGTGGCCTTTGGGATTCTCTGGTTCTTCGTAACCTTACTGCCTACTTCCCTGATGCCTCTGCCGGATGTGGCAAACGACCACCGTATGTTCTTCGCCTTCGTGGGGCTGACGCTGGCGGTATGCTGGAGTTTGCGGATGGCGCTCTTCCGCGTAACCGACCGCCTGACGGCCAAGCCCCTTTGGACGTACGGTGCCGTGTCGGTGGTGGCAGCGCTCCTGGTGCTGGCGGGCCTGGCCACGCGAGAACGCAACCGGGTTTGGTTCACGGAGGAATCGCTGTGGCGCGATGCAACCCTCAAGAATCCGCGGAACGCCAGGGCTTGGATCAATTACGGAATCGTCTTTCTCAAGGAAGGCGACTACGAGGCGGCTGTATCCCTCTTTGAGCGTGGGGCAGCGGTCGATCCGACCTGGCCCATCTGCGAAGCCAATTTAGTCCGTGTCTACGTGAAACTAAACCGCGATGAAGTGGCCGAGCGCCACCTTCAGCGTCTGGTGGATCTGGAACCAACCATTCCCGACCCGTATATCGCCTACGGGGACTGGCTGCGCAGGGAGGGCCGCCTCGCCCAGAGCGGCAGGCCGCTGGAACGCGCAGCCCGGTTATATCCTCGTTCGCCGGAACTCCGGCCAATTCTCCTCCAGTACTATATGGAACGGGACGCCGCCGACCGCATTGCGGCGCTCAAGGCGCTCGATGCCAACCAGGATCTGATTCTCTCGCCCTGGGAATTGGACACCGCGCCCGCGGCTTTGGCCACGCTCGACAAGAATGGCGACGGGAAACTCTCCGCGGAGGAGTGCGGCGCCCACTTTGGGGACGAAGCGCACCTGAGCGCGGCATTTCTCCAGCGCGCGCGTAAAGAGTTTATGCGTTCCCAGCCCATTCTCGACGCGCTCGATGCCAATCACGACGGCGAGATTTCGGCCGCTGAGATCCGCAACGCCGAGCGGGAATTGCTGGTGCTGGATACCAATGGCGATGGACAACTGGAACCCCACGAAATGGTTCCGCGGCACGTGGCAGCCGCGGTCCGCAGCGTCCTGGCGGCATTGGACCAGAACCATGACGGCAGCATCGACGCAAAGGAACGGTCGGGCAAAGCCGGCGAACTGTTTCGCGATCTATTAGACGCCGCCGACGTAGACGGAGACGGCGTAGTGACCCTGGATGAGCTGACCAACGAGATCTATTATCGGGCGGACCTGGACAAGGACGGCGTCGTGACTCCCGCGGAGTTGGACGAGGCTATCCGGTCTGGGGTGCTCGGCCCGATTGCACTCCAACCGCATATTTCCCGTCCACGTTCCAGTCATGGTATTGTCCCGAAAGGCCAATAGCTACGCCAGGCGTTTTGCCACGTCGGCGCGGAAGCGGTCGACGAAGGCCAGCACGTAATCGGCAACGGGCAGGCTCGGGTCTTCGACCAGCGGGGTCAGGTCCATCGCGAAGTTGAGGGCGGTCTCCTGGTCGGTGCCGTGACTGGCGTAGTAAGTGGCGTGGGCCAGCCGGCGGCCGGCCGTGGCCAGGTCGTAGCGCTTGCCGCCGGTCACCTGCGAATCGAAGACGCCCACTAACGAGGCGGCGATGTTCGATCGCACGGAGGCCGGCAGGAGCTGTTTGTCGTCGTCCTGCAGCCAGTCCAGATCGCGCCAGACTTCGCAGCCGTAGACCTTGTTCGGTTTGGTTTCGGCGCGCACGGCGCGCAGCGCCGCGATGGCGCGCAGGGAGACGCCGATGTGGGTGTCGTGCTTGTCGGCCAGGTTGTGCAGGTAGACCACTTCGGGCCGCGCGGCGCGCAGGATCCGCGCGAGATCTTCCGCCACGGCGGGATTGTTGCGGTCCTTGACTTCGGCGCTGCTGAAACCGAGCTGGATCTGGCAGGCGTACTCGCCGACGTAGGCGGCTTTGCGCTGCTCGATCACGCGGACTTTCTGCATCTCGTCGTCGCTGTATTCGCCGTAGATGCCGGAGCGCGGGCTGCCGGCGCCGTTGGTCACCACCACGCCCGTGAACCACTTGTCTTTCAGGCCGAAGCATTCGGCGATGCCGTGGTAGGCCATGATCTCGATGTCGTCCTGGTGGGCCGCGATCGAGAGATGCGTAGTGCGCGCGAGCGCCTCGGCGGGCGCGAGATTGTCGGGAATGAAGACGTCGGCAGTCGATTTATGAAATTGCATGATTGTGTTCCTTGCGGGGTAAGCTGGCGGCGGCGATGGCCTGGCCGTGACGCTTTTCTTTTTCGTCGGGGATGTGGAAGCGCAGGCGTTCAGCCAGTTCGGGAAACTCGGCGCGCAGCACTTCATTGGCAGTGGAGAGAATCAGGTCGCCGCCGGCGCCGGTGAGCACGCGGCCGAGCACCAGAAGATTGCGGACCTCGTAGAAATCGGCATAAGTGGCGATGGCGTAGCCGAACCAGACGCCGATGGTTTCGTAGATGCGGCGGGCGCGCGGGTCGCCGGCGGCCATGAGTTTCTGCACCTGTTCGAGCTTGACGGGCAGCGGCATGCCGGCGGGCAGTTCAATTCCGGCGGGCGCCAGCAGGCGTCCCACGGCCTGCTGCGAAAAATACTGCACGCCCACGCCGCGGTCGCCCGACCACTCGTCGGCCGGGGCGTCTTCACGGTAATCCACGGGGACGAAGGCCAGCTCGTTCAGCCAGGAGGTGATGTTGCCCTGCGGCGTGACGAAGCCGGCGGCCAGGCTGGAGCCCATCGCGACGCCCAGCACGGCGTTGTCGTGGAGCGCCATCGAGCCGGCCAGCGCGGTGACTTCGCCATCGTTCACCACGTCGAAGGGAATGCCGCCCCAGGCGGCCTGGAGCTCGAAGAACAGGCGGCGGATGCGGCTGTCGAAGAGTTCGCGGGGCACGCCGCGATAGAGCGAGCCGACGCGCACTTCGTTGCCGACGTAGACTCCGGCGGCGCTGCCGCCGATGGCGTCGACGCGCGGCAGATGGGCGGCGGCGCGTTGGAGCGAATCCTGGATGCCGTCGAAGTGATATTGCGGATCCCGCTGCGCCGCCGGGTTCCAGGCAATTTCTTCGCTGGCCACCACGCGGCCATCCACCACGGCGGCGCACTTGCGGTCGCTCGCGCCCAGATCGAAGCCGATGCGGCAGCCATCCAGGTGGCGGCCCAGCGGCGCGGCGGTTTCGCGTTCCGCGGGAGCGGCGTCGTAAGCCGCGCTCTCGACCCTCATCGGCCGGCCGTAGACGCGCTCGCCCATGAACTCATAGTCGAAAGCGCGGGCGCCGGTGGGCGAGTAGACCGCGCGGATATGATCGGCAATGCGCGGATCGCCGGCGATGGTGACGCGCCAGCCGCCCTTCTGCCAGAGCAGGAATTTCAGCAGCCGCTCGACATAGCGCTGGTTGAGACAGCGGTGGTCGAGCGCGATGGCGCCGCCCGCATGCGGCAGAACAGCGCTGTGGAAGACCGAGACCGAGCCGCCGCTGCGTTCCAGGGCGATGGCCAGTGGGCGGCCGCCGGTTTCGGCAACGCGGGTGCGGTAAGCGCGGTTCCACAGAGAGGCCGGCAGGAAGGCCGGGTCGAGCGCCGGGACGAAGCGGGGGGCAATGCGGAGCGCCGTGGACATGAGCAACTTTCATGGTGCCGCTTTCCGGCGGCGGCTGTCCAGTTCGGGTGGGACAGACGATCGCCTTGTGTCGTCTGTCAGGCGGCGTGAACTTATCCGTGGCCGTGCGACATGGGCGGCGGCGCCGGCTGGCCCTCGTATTCCAGCATGGTCATGAAACCGAAATCCATGTGCAGTTGCATGTGGCAGTGAAACAGCGACGGCCCCGGGTTGTCGGCCACCAGATCCACCTCTACCTGCGTGCGGGCCATCACATCCACCACGTCCTTGATCACGCCGCGCGTGGCTTTTCCGGCCACCTTCACCAGTTCGAAAGAGTGCCGGTGCAAATGCACGGGGTGCATGTCGTCGCTCTGGTTATCGAAGATCAGCCGGTAGCGGCCGTTCGAGCGCACGCGGATCGGCGCGGTCTTGGGATACTCCTTGCCGTTGATGGTCCAGTGATCCACGGCGCGGTTGCCGGCCCACTTTTGCTTGAAGACCAGGGGGATTCGCTCGTCGGGTTCGGGGGCGGTTTCATTCCGGCCGAAGAGCGTGTAGTCCCATCGCTCGTCCGGCGGCGCGGTCCATTGCGGGTCGCCGGTGCGGCCGGCGTATTCCACCACCACGCCCAACCCCAGGTTGCGGACCTGGTCGTTGGCCTCGCCCAGCATCGTAATGCCGGGCTGGTTCATTTCGACTACAGCATCGGCACGCTCGCCCGGAGCCAGCTCGATCACGTTGACGGCGGTGGGATTCGGCACGGCGTTGCCATCGAGCGCCACCACCACGAACTTGTGGCCCGGAAGCGCCAGGCGGTGCACCGCGGTGGCGTTCGAGTTGACGATGCGGAAGAGCACGCGCTCCCGCTCGCGGACGCGCACCGGCTCGCCCGCGCCCAAAGCGTGGCTGTTGACGGTGAAAGCGCCGTAGTGGACTTCGAGCGAGCCTTCATCCCCTTCGCCGCCGCCGTGGGTGGATAGAAAAGGATTCCAGCCATGCAGCGCGAGCGGGATCTCCCGATCGTAGCGGGCCGGGTTCTGGCGGGGTTCGAGGATCAGAATGCCGTACTGGCCGGAATAGGTGGAGCGGTGCAGGTCGCGGCCGGCGTAGACGTGCGAGTGATACCAGCGCGTGCCGGAGGGTCGCGGCACGAAGGAATATCGCCGCCGGCCGTGGGCCGCCACCATGGGCGTGCCTTCTTCGGCGGAGCCGTCGACATCGGTGGGAATGAAGAGGCCGTGCCAGTGAACCAGCTCCGGCGAGCCGGTGTCGTTGACCACATCCACGGTGACGCCACGGCCTTCGGGGAAGCGCAGAACCGGGCCGGGGAACGAACCGTTATAGCCGATCGTGCGGATGGTGCGTTTGGGAGCGATGGCGACTTCCACGGTCCCGATCTGAAGCGTGAGATCGGCCGGGCCCTGCGGGTCGAAAAAGAAGGCGGCGGTGGTGGAGAGGAAATCTCTGCGCTTCATGCCGGGGCAACCAGATCCAGTGTAGTGCGTCGCAATCGTCGCCGGGTTGACACCCAACTGGTAACGCCGGCGGTCTTGCCGCCGGTGTCTTGTGCGGACAACTGGTAACGCCGGCGCTACAAATCAGCCCCTACGCCTGGGTGCGCGAAAAGATCTGGGCTTCGAAGATTTCCAGGCGGGCTTTGGAATCGCGGACCGCGTTCGCGCCGAGCGAACTCTTGCGGGCCAGCGCGCGGAAGAATTCGTCCCTGGTCCATCCATGCCCTTCGGCCACTTGCGGCAAGAGCAGTCCGGAGTTTCGGCCCAGCCGCAGGACCGCGCCGTGACGGCCCACCTCGAACTCGCTGGTGGAGCGAATGCGGCGAAACGGGGTCAGGATCGACAGTTCGATCTGGATGGGGCCTTCGGCCGATGCGGCGTGGCGGAAACGCGGATCTTCGAGCGCGGCGGCCAGCGTGAGATCGGCGATCTCTTCCGCCAGCGGCAGGCGCCCGGCGCAATTGCCGATGCAGCCGAGCAGTTCGTCGCCCTGGTGGAGGCTGACAAACGCGCCGCGGTGGGCGGCCAGGGCGGACGAGCCGCCGCGCGCGCCGGCAGGTTGGCGCTCACCGCTGCGGCGCAGGTGGGCCAGCGTATCGCAGGCGACGTCGAGAAGCACTTCGCGATCGGCGGCGTCCAGATCGTATGCCGAGCGGGGAAAGTAGCCGAGAGCGGCGTAGCTGACGCAATGTTTGAAATCGCCGGTGCGGTCGCCGGAGGTTTGGTAGTCGAGAGTGTGCTCGTACACGGGCTCGCCGGGCAGGCGGCGCAGAGTATCGAGCAGCAGAGCGATGGGGGCGGCGCCGCAGACGGTGGCGTCGTGCCGGTCGAGGGTCTCGAGGAAGAGAGTGGAATCCAGGCTGCCGGCGGCGTCGATGTACTCGTGGTCGAGCGCGCGCAGCCGCGCGGCGATTTCGGAATCGGCGGGGAAGGGAACATGCGCGAAGTTGCGGCCGTAGTGCGTGAAATCGGAAGAGGCCAGGAACACGGTTCCGGGCCGCCACAGAGCGGCCAGTTGGCCGGCGGCTCGCTCGCGCGCGGCGGCGTCCATGCGGCCCACGTAAAGCGGCGTAATGCGGGCCCGCGGCGCGGCCTTCTGCAAGAACGGCAATTGAAGTTCAAAGGAGTGATCGCAAAGGCGCGCTTCGGGGAGGCACGGGAATGGGGCTGCGTCCATCGGCACATCGCCGAAAGGGGTCGAGATGGAAGCGACGTCGGGCACGGCGACACCGCTCAATCCGCCGCGGTGCGGGAAGGCCAGCAGGATGACGCGCTCCGGCGGGTCGAGCGAGAGCGAGCGATAGACCGCCGCGGCGACGGCCCCGCAATAGACCGGGCCGGCGTGCGGCACCACGAAGCCCAGACCGTTGCGGAACAGGTGCGGCCCGGTGCGCTCCCGGGATTCTTCGAAGCAGCCATCCAGCAGGCGCGCGAGATCGGCAGCCGGCGCCGGATACCAGGCGCCGCTGTAAGGCGAAATGTGGGTAGTGGACATGCATCACCCGCAGCGGATGTGCAGCAGGCCGGCGGCCGGCGCCTGCCGGCGGAACGGCGGGTTCCACCGGCCGGGGATGGGTGCGCCGCAGCCGGGACATTCGCCGGCGGCGGTGAGACGGTTGCGGACCACCTGAAAGCCGCGGCGGGCGATCAGGGTTTGCGCGCAACACGGACAGCGGGTGTCTTCCAAAGTGCCGGTCGAGCCGGGAAGATTGCCGGCGTAGACATAGCGCAGGCCGGCGGCCGAGCCGATTTCCGCGGCCCGGAACAGGGTCTCGGGCGGCGTATGGGCGGGGCCGGCCATTTTGTAATCCGGATGAAAAGCCGTAACGTGCCAGGGAATATCGCGAGAGATGCCGGCCAGGAATTCGGCGATGGCGCGCAGTTCGGCGCTGGAATCGTTGAAGCCGGGGACCACCAGAGTGACCACCTCCAGCCAGAACCCCATCTGGTGGATGCGGCCGATGGAATCCAGGATGGGCCCGAGGCGCCCGCCGAGTTCGTGATAGCGGCGGTCGTCGAAGCTCTTGAGATCTACCTTATACAGATCCACCCAGGGCCGGATGTATTCCAGCACTTCGGGGGTGGCGTTGCCGTTCGAGACGAAGCCGGTGGTGAGGCCCGCGGCCTTGGCCTCGCGGAAGACCGCGACGGCCCACTCGGCCGTGATCAGAGGTTCATTATAGGTGCTGACCACCGCCGCCGCGCCCTGCCGCACCGCCATCGCCACCAGTTCCGCCGGGCGCACGGCCTGGAAATCCACTGTGGAACGGAAATCGCGCAGCGCCTGGGAGGAAACCCAATTCTGGCAGTAGCCGCAATGCAGGTCGCAGCCCAGCATGCCGAAGCTCAAGGCGCGCGCGCCGGGCAGGGCGTGGAAGAAGGGTTTCTTCTCGATGGGATCGCAAAACACCGCATTGACGTACCCGGCGGGCGCATACAGCGTGCCGTCGCGATTGAAGCGGACCTTGCAAACACCCGCGAAACCCGGCGGAATGGGGCAGCGGTGGCCGCAGGCGAAGCACTCCACGCGGTTGCGGTCGAGCGGGCGCCACAACTCGGCGGGAGCGGTCTGGCGGGCGAGTTGTGCTGCCAGCGTGGCCATTCGGTTTTCCTGACCTGATTGTAACTCCCGCGTGGCCTCGGCCGCCGGCATTGTGGCGCACGCACTCGTGCGTGCGCCACAGAGCCAGGCGCGCAAGAATAATGTGGCGCAGGCACTGGTGCGTGCCGCGCCGGTCATGCCGACGCCCCCGCCCCCGTTTATAATGCGGACATGCCTACTCAACAAGCCACCTACGAAGATGCCAACCTGGTGCTGCGGCTCTACGAACTGCGCCGGGAAGAAAAGCTGCGCGCCGCGCGAGCCTGGTTCGCCGCCAATTTTCAAGCCTCCACGGTGGAGGACATGCAGCGCATCGCCCCGCCCGGAAGCCAGGAGAACGCCTACGTGCGGATGGTGGCCAGTTACTGGGAGATGGTTGCCGCCTTCGTCGCCTCGGGGGTCTTGAACCAGGACCTGTTTTTCCAGACCAACGGCGAAATGCTGTTCGTCTGGGAGCGGTTGCGGGAGATGGCGCCCTCGTACCGGGAATTCAGTAAGAATCCGCACTCCTGGCACAACCTGGAAATCGTGGGCAACTCGTTCATTAAATGGATGGAATCGCACGGTCCGGAGGCCTATCCGGCCTTCCAGGCGATGGTAAAAGGGGTACCGGTAGACCGTTGAGTCCAAATCGGTCAGGTAGATTCCCTACTCGGCAGTTTGGGGATGGGGCATTAGTACCGCCCCCAGCATCCACGATAGTACTCAACGCTATATAATGGCGAAATTGTAGTTGCATTTCGGTTCGAAACTGCGTAGGATCGTATGGAGACGTAAGGCTATATCCGCTGGGTGTGTTAACCCGCATCCGACGGCACGTTAGGCATCAAACGCTGCAGCCGGGCGGTAACGCAGCGAAGAAGTCACAAATTCTATTCGGAGAAGGAGAGTTAAAAAGATGAAAAAGCTTCTGTTATTGATGGTTGGTTGCTTATTGGTGGCGGGAGTTGCAAGCGCCAGCACCATCTTATTCGGTTGCACTGGCGTCACCGGCGCAACTGGCGTGAACAGTTTCGCCACCACTAGTCTTGTTTGCGATACAACGGGCATAACCCCGGCAACGATGGCCGCGGCGGGCTGGACCATACAGGACGTCAGTTTGGAGATCTACAACGATTTCTCACTCGGTGCTCTGACAAACGATAGTTTCACTTTTACTTGGACCATCCCGGCGGCGTTCACAGGGGCGCCCGCAACCTGCGTCGTGTCAGGCTTTGGCGGCGCCACTAATTACACTTGCGGGGCTTCCAGCGGTCCCAACACCACCACTCTATTCGACACTACCAGCGGCACCTGGGGCACCTACCTCACTGGTGGCGCCGGCGGTGCTGTCGCCTCTGTGAGCGGTAACGGCCTCAGCCTGTCCACGAACGGTGTTATCGATGCGCGAATTACCTTGGATCTCGACTACGGCCCCACTGGCACCACTCCCGAGCCGATGACGATGATGTTGGTCGGCGGCGGCCTGCTGGGCCTGGGTCTGGCGGCAAGCAAGCTTCGCAAGAAAGCGTAAGGACGGACTACTGGCTCTCGGGCTTCGAATCGAGAAGGGTTGGTGTGCCTCAACAGCACGCCAGCCCTTTCGTTTTTTCACCGGGCGCCGTGGAGGCGTCTGAACTTTGCATTGGATGCGCCGACGGCCACGAATCCTCCTGGGCCTGGCGGTCTTCGCGATCAGCTTTGCCTACGTCTGGTGGATTGCCGGAGACTTGTTCAGCTTGGGGGTGGATGAAGGGATCTACCTGGAAGGCGGCCGCCGCGTGGCGGCAGGCCAGGTGGTCTATCGCGACTTCTTCGTTCTCACCGGCCCTCTGACGTTCTGGACCGAAGGCGGCCTGGCGCGCTGGGGTGGAACAGATATCCCCTTGCTGCGGTTGCCGATGCTTCTGGACGTGGCCTTCCTGGCCTGGGCGGTGTACTGGCTGGCGGCGCAGTTCGAAAGCCAATGGTTTGCGGCCGGCTTGGCTCTGGTCTTTCTGGCATTTGAATCCAGGCCGCACCTTCTTGTGGTGAAGCACCGCTGGGACAGCGCCGCGCTGGCCACGGCCGCCGTGCTGGCCGCGGTAGCGGCCGATCGCAGAGGCAGCCGAAGCCTGTGGCTGCTGTCGGGCGCGCTGGGGGCGGCGGCGGCGTGGGCCACTCCATCGGTGGCCTGGGTGGCAGTGCCGCTGCTGCTATGGGCGGCGCGACGCGGTTTGGCGCCGGCGCTGGCCTGGCTGGCGGGCGGCGCGGCCGTGACGGCGGCGGCGGCCGGATATTTGGCAAGCAACCACGCGCTCGGCCCGATGATCGAAGCCCTGCGCTGGACCGCGGCCAACTACACGCAAGCCAATTCGGTGCCGTACGGCGCGCCGGGTCCCCTTCCCGACGCCGCCAGGGTGGCCGTGAGCGGCTGGTGGCACCAAGCGGCCAGACTGGCCGCTTCCGCGTTCGCATCGCTACCGGCCGTTTTGCCGGCCGCGGCGCTGGGCGGTTGGGCGTGGCGCCTGTGGAAGCGCAGGGAAGCCGCCGAAACGCGTGCCATCGTGCCCCTGCTGGCCGTGACCCTGGCGCTGGTGTTTTCGGCCTGGCCGCGCTGGTCGTCCCTGCAACTGCTGTTCGTGGCCGCGATCCCGTTCACGCTCTGCGGCATCCTGCTCCATCGGTGGATGGACGCGCGGCGGCGGCCCGCGCTCTATGCGGCATTCCTGCTGCTGGCGGCCCTGGCAGGCTTCCAGAAGATTGCGGCGGCCTTCGACTATAGCGGGTTTTCGACGCGCGCGGGCTGGATGCGCGGCACGCCCGAGGACGTCGAATTCCTGGAGCCGTTCGAACGGCGCATCCAGCCGGGCGATTCGCTCTTCGTTTTCCCCTACCTGCCGGTGCTCTACCCTTTGCTCGACGCGCACAACCCCACGCGCTATCTCTATCTGCAACCGGGCATGATGACGGCCGGCGATGAGCGCGAAGCCATCGCGGAAGTGGAGGCGGGCCGTCCGCGCTGGGTGGTGATGGAGGAACTTCCGCGGGAGTCTATTCTGGAGGTCTGGCCGCGAAGCGAACCCTCGCGTATCCCCATGGAAGCCATGCACCGGTATCTGCGCACGCACTACCGGGAGGTGGAGCAGGTCAACGGGAAGTGGGGCGCGATGAATATCCTGGAGCGCCAGTGACGGCGGCGAGTGAAGCCGGTACGGAGGCTGGCCGGCACGAAGCGTTGGAACGGCAACAGGGTATACTCTTCTCATAATGACGGATCAGGCTGCGCACATCCGGCGGGCCAGGCTACTCGATGCAGGTGGCGCGGCCCTGATTTTCGCCGCCACGCTGCTGGCCTATCTGCCGGCCATGGATGGGGCGCCCCTGTGGGACGATGACAGGCACATGACGCGGCACGGGTTGTGGCCGCTCGCCGGGCTTTGGCGCATCTGGTTTCAGCCCGGCGCCACGCAGCAATACTATCCGCTGCTGCACAGCGCGTTCTGGTTCGAGCACCGGCTCTGGGGCGATACAGCCTGGGGATATCATCTGACCAACGTCTTCCTGCACGCGCTGGCGGCGTGGCTGGTGGTGATGATTGTGCGGCGCCTGGAGCTGCCGGGGGCGTGGCTGGCGGGCGTGGTGTTTGCGCTGCACCCGATGTGCGTGGAATCCGTGGCGTGGATTTCCGAGCAGAAGACCACGCTATCCGGGGTATTCTACCTGGGCTCGGCGCTCTGCTACCTGCACTTTGACCAGACCCGCCGCGCGGCGCATTACCGGGCGGCTGCCGGGCTGTTCATGCTGGCTCTGATGACCAAGACGGTGACGGCGACCCTGCCGGCGGCCCTGCTGGTGCTGTTCTGGTGGCAGCGCGGAAAGCTCGGGTGGAAGCGGGACGCGCGGCCACTGGCGCCCTGGCTGGCGCTGGGCGCGGGGGCGGGGCTCTTCACGGCCTGGTGGGAGGCGACGAGCCTTGGGGCGCACGGTTCCGAATACGCGCTGACGGCCGTCCAGCGTTTTCTGGTGGCGGGCCGCGTCATCTGGTTCTATGCGGCCAAGCTGCTGTGGCCGGCGAACTTGATGTTCAATTATCCGCGGTGGAATATCAACCCTGGCGACTGGCGCCAGTATCTCTTTCCGGCGGGCGTGGGGGCAGTGGCGGCGTTTTTTTGGTGGATGGCCCGCCGCCATCGCGGGCCGCTGGCCGCCCTTCTGATCTTCATCGGAAGCCTGTTTCCCGTGCTGGGCTTCCTGAACGTTTATCCCTTCCGGTATTCATACGTGGCCGATCACTTTACATACCTGGCGAGTTTGGGAATCATCGTTCCGCTGGCTTCCGCGGCGGCGATGGCGGCCAGACGGATGACCGGGAGATGGCACGGCGCCGTGGCGCTGGGTGCGGTGCTGGCACTGGTTTTGGGCGGATTGAGCTGGCGGCACAGCCGGCTTTTCGTCGGTCCGGAGACGCTGTACCGGGAAACACTGGCGGGCAATCCCGCCAGTTACATGGCTGCCAATAATCTGTGCTATACGCTGGGCCAGATGCCCGAGCGGCAAGCCGAAGCCCTGGAAGAATGCGAAGACACCGTGCGCACCTTTCCGGAAATCGAGGGCGTGCACGTCAACCTGGCATCGGTTCTTACGCGCATGCCGGATCGGTTGCCGGAGGCGGTTGCCGAATGCCAGACGGCATTGCGGCTCGACCCCTCCGACTACATGGCGCACCTCGACTTAGGGTCCGCGTTGAGTCAAATGCCAGGGCGGCTGGCGGAGGCCGTGACGCAGTATGAATTGGCGCTGCGGATTGTGCCGGACTGGCCGCTGGCACACCTCGAAATGGGAAATGCGCTGGTGCGCATGCCCGGCCGGCTTGCGGACGCCATCGCCGAGTACCAGGCGGCGGTGCGTGTCAAGCCCGATTTCGCCGACGCGCACTTCGCCCTGGGAACGGCCCTGCTGCAGATGCCCGGCCGGCGGCAGGAAGCGATGGCGGAGCTTGAAGCGGCGGCCAGCCTTCGACCGGATTGAGAGGCGGCGTGGCAGATGGCGCGGAGAGCGCGGGCGGAGCGATGAAGGCGAGATTAGCGCACGCGCTTCAGGAGAACGCCGCCGGCTTGCCCGACATCCAGAGGATCGCCTCCCACGGCCATCTCCCTCTGGTAGTTTTCAGAGACCCAGCCCAGGATCGACTGGCCCTCGCCCGGCGCTTCGCCGTAACGCCCGATGCCGTACTCGCGCAAGTCGCGGCTGATGATTACGACCCAGTCGGGAGGGTGCTCGCTCAGTTGATTGACCAAGGCTGCCTCGCGGCCACCGCTCAGGGCAAAGGAGTAGAAGAAAAACGGCGCCACGGGACTCGGCATTCGCGCCAGGTAGTTGATCATCTCGCCCTCCGGCAAGACCAGCAACGTCTGCCCGGGCGATCCCTTGGCAAGCCGGTCCACAAGAGTGCCCATGATTTTTCCTCTTGGATCCAGATCCGGAGGAAAACAGTAGAACCGGTCCATAGCCTCTCCGACGGGGTAAGTTTTCAAGTTCAAAATCTCCTGGGACCCCGCACTTAGCGTCACAACTCCGGACTCCACTAAGATCAGGCTTCCCGCCACCATCAGCGTCTTGCCGAATCGGCCGAGAGCCAGCCGGGCCGGCAACTCGCTCACGATTATGGCGGGAATCAGCACACCGGCCAGCGCCGCTTGATAAAAACCGTATTGGTAAATCCGGCCATTCAGGAACATGCGGGCCATAAGGGCCGCCGCCAGTAAGGCGATCAACAACCGCAACGCCAATGTTTGGTCGAGAGCGCCAGGTCTTGAGCGGCGTGCCATCGAAATGGCGCAAACCAGGACATAGATCATGTTGAGTCCCAGGAAGCAACGGCCTGCCTGCAGCCAGGGAATTTCAAAGCGCCCGAGCCCCGCTACCCCTCCCACCAGGAGTCCGGCCAGGAGAACACGTCTCCAAAGACCGGTAACGCGATCCGCCATCCTGGCGACGATGGCTATGCCCGCGACAGTCAGTATCGCGCCTAGAGTCGCAGTCGCATGCACCGCGAGATTTCGTCTGGCTTGACCCAATCCGGTAAAGGCTCTCTGAATCGCGGCATCCGTGTAACGGGTCGAGGAGGCGACGCTTAGCCATGCGCGGCAGGCGAGTGGCAAGGCGTCTCTCCAAGGAAGATAGGCGGAAAAGTAAGCGGTAAATGCGAGGGTCGGCAGCACGGCGCACCCGGCCCACGCCGCCACGGCTGCGAGCGGAATCGATTTCCGGAAATACCATCGCATCGCCCAGGCCGCAAACGTAACCAGGCCCGCGGCAAGCATCATCTCCGGCTTCAGCACTGCTGTCAGACCGAATAGGCCGCCTGCCAGGGAACTGCGGAGAAGCGTGGGGTGTTCCACCCAGCGGAAGAGCACGGCTACCAACAGCAAGCACACCAGGAAGCCGTGCGTGGCCTCATGGGAGTACGGAGTGGCGTAGTTGTAGTTCCCAATTCCAACGTATTGGGCAAACCCAAAAACGGAAACAAAGATGGACGACGACACCAGAGCCGCGCCCGCGCCCCAGGCACGGCGGATTGGTGCGTAGATCGAGATCGCGATCCCCGCAAACACAACCAGGTTGGCCGCGACCAGAACCATGATTCCGGGACCGAATACCTTAAACAGCCCCGCGTTCAGATACGGTGACAGAGGTCCATAGGCGTGCTCGACGTCGCGGTAAAGAACCGCGCCATGCGCCAGACGCCAAGGCAGGTAAAGTTGACCACCAAAATCGATCAGGGGATCGGGCCACTTGCGCCACGACGTGGCAAGAAAGAAAAGCGCCAGCCCGGCCAGTGCCACCCAGCCAAGCCATTCTATCGATACGAATCGGCCGTTCGGTAGAGGGGTGGCGGGAAATGCCGGGGGCCTCTTGGCGCGCACGAATGCCTGGAGCTTGCACAGGAGCGAACGCATTCTCATCAGAGTCTAGCAAGGCAGCTCACGGGGTGAGGGTTGGGTTCGCGAACCTTTCCCGACAGGGTATAGCAGCCGAACTCGAGCGAGGCTCGGCTCGCCGCCGTGCTCGCCGCCAGTGACGGCCCGTCATCCGGCGGCCGGCTGGGGCGGGGAGAAATCGACGTTCTCGTACAGGTCGGCCAATGCCAGGTGGCAGCCCACGGATTGCAGGTCGATTGAATCTTCCAGGCGAGAGCTTGCGGTGAGCATCCAGCGGCCATCGGGTTGCCGCGTGAAGAGTTCGGCACTAACCCGCTGGGATGAAATCAGCACGTATTCCGCCAGAGATTCCAGGGAGCGATAGAGTTCGAATTTACGGCCGCGGTCGTAGGCTTCGGTGGATTCGGAGAGGACTTCGATGATGACCGTGGGGTTGAGCAGGGTATCGAAGGTGTCGTCCGTAAACTGGGGCTTTGCGCAGACGATTACTACATCGGGATAGGTGTAGAGGCCGGTGGCCGTGACCCGGACCCGCATATCGTTGGAAAGGGGACGGCAGGGCCCCCGGCGGAGTTGCTGATGTAGCGAAGCCACGGCATTGGCGACGATCCCAATGTGCGGGTAGCTCGCGCCCGACATGGCAAACATCTCGCCCTGGTAGTATTCGCTCTTGAACTCGGCCTTGCGCTCAATTTCGAGATACTGCTCGGGTGTCAGATAAGTTCTCGGCTCAATAGCCATCGGCGTCTCTTAGCACAACATTAGCACGCGCGAAATGCGGGGCGGGCAATCCTGCCCGCAGCCGCCTTTCAGGCGGCTTTTCGGGCTCGGCGCGAATCCTCGCACGCGGCCAGTCGCCGGCTGGAAAGCCGGCGTTGCGGGCCGGAGGCCCGCTCCACGGCCAAGTTGCTGCCATCGGTCCTGCAACGCCGCCATTCCAATACAACCGTGCGGTTACGCCGTTCGCATGGTCTCCAACTTGTCTCCCGGGATGGCCGCCTGCGCGGCAGCCAGCCGGGCGATCGGTGCGCGATACGGAGAGCAGGAAACTTAGTTCATGCCCACGCGGTAGCAGAACTCGACCGAGCTCGGTTCGCCGCCGAGTGAAACAGGGGTGGGGCAAGGCGGCGCCGCCTGCTGCTTCCGCCTTGACCGGCGACTCTCTCTCCGGGAAACTGCCACAGTTGAACCGCCCTCGGATCCGGGGCTATCCTTGTGTCTACGGAGGTTCAACTTGCGCAGACGCATGTTCATGGTGTTCTTTGTGCTTGCTCTTGTACTCAGGTTGGCCGTTGCCTTGGCATCCGGGATGTTCCACTACCCCACCCGCAGCGAAATGGAAGCGATTGCACTCAACGTTGTCGGATACGGTGGCTATGACCTCTTTAGCGGACCGACAGCGTATGGTACACCGGTCTATCCTCTGTACCTCGCCGGGCTGTTCGGCATTTTCGGAACGGGCTTGCTGGCCCAAATCGTGAAAGTCACGATAACCTGCGTTGTCTCGGCTCTGCGCTGCGGGCTTGTGCCTCTCTTCGCCATCGATGCCGGGCTCGATCCCGGGATCGGCGCGCTCGCCGGCGGCATCAGTGTTATATATATCAGCGCAGTGTACACGGAGCTCAGTGGCGGGGTTGACGGGCCATTTGTGGCGATCGCCCTGCTGATCCTGGTTTGGGCCATCCTGCGGATGTGGCGCGACGGATCCTGGCAAACGCGGACGCCGTGGTGGTTTTTCGCGTTTTGCGGGTTCTGCGCCTTGCTCAACCCGAGTCTTCTCCCAGTCATGGGCGGGTTGCTCCTGGCCGGCGCGGTCGCCTGCCCCGCGGGAGCGCGCCGGCGATATTTGCGGCAAACCGCACTGGTGGCACTTGGCATCCTGGCTTTCCTGCTGCCCTGGGCGATTCGAAACTACGGGAGCGTAGGCGCGCCGATCATGACGCGGAGCAACTTCGGCATCGAATTCTGGGTGTCTAATGGCGGACCAGATAGAACATTCAACCATCCGTACAACTACGACACATATCACCCCAGCCAGTCCCCGCTCGAAGCTGCAAAGTTAGCCGATCTTGGGGAGGTGGAATACAGTCACATGAGGCTACAGGACGGTATCGATTGGGTCCGGGCCCACCCTGGCGGATTCCTTCGCCTCACGGCGGAGCGCTTCGCCGCCTGGTGGTTTCCGCCGATCCCTGTCATCTTACTGCCGCTCAAACTCGCCGTGACCCTGCTGGCTTTTGCCGGCCTGTGGCTGATGTTCAGGCGCCAACCGATGGTCGCGTGGTTATTCCTTGTCACTTGGATGACGTTTCCCGATGTCTACTATATAGTCCACTGGAGTACCCGATACCGCTACCCCATGGACTGGCAAATTTTGCTCTGCGCCTCGGTCGCGCTCTTTGCAGCTTACCAAGCGGCGATCGCCAGGCGTCGCGGCCAGGCTTCACGGTCCTCTTAGACTGCGAGCGGAGCAGTGACGGGCTGGGGCGGAGTGAAGTCGACCTTCTCGTACAGGTCGGCCAGAAGCAGGTGGCAGCCCACGGATTGCAGGTCAATCGAATCTTCCAGGCTGGCCTTCGCGGTGAAATTCCAACTGCCATCGGGTTGGCGGGTGAAGCGTTCGACGCCGACCCGCTCGGAGGAAATCAGCAGGTATTCCGCCAGAGATTCCAGGGAGCGATAGAGTTCGAATTTACGGCCGCGGTCGTAGGCTTCGGTGGATTCGGAGAGGACTTCGACGATGACGGTGGGGTTGAGCAGGGTATCGAAAGTGTCGTCCAGAAACTGGGGCTCTCCGCAAACTACCACCACATCGGGATAGGTGTAGAGGCCGGCGGGCGTGACGCGGACCCGCATATCGTTGGAAAGGGGACGGCAGGGCCCCCGGCGGAGTTGCTGGCCTAACTCACGCATCGCATTGGCGACGATCCCAATATGCGGGTAGCTCGCGCCCGACATCGCGAACATTTCGCCCTGGTAGTATTCGCTCTTGAACTCGGCCTTGCGCTCGATTTCGAGATACTGCTCGGGTGTCAGATGAGTCTTCGGCTGAGTAGCCATCGGCGCCTCTTAGCACTACATTAGCACGCGCGAAATGCGGGGCGGGCAATCCTGCCCGCAGCCGCCTTTCAGGCGGCTTTTCGGGCTTGGCGCGAACTCTCGCACGCGGCCAGCCGCCGGCTGGAAAGCCGGCGGCAGCCACGATTGGCTGCCCCACTTTTTTGCAACACAGCAGTGCTGTTACGCCGTCCGCATGGTCTCCGACTTGTCTCCCGAGATGGCCGCCTGCGCGGCGGCCAGCCGGGCGATCGGTACGCGATACGGAGAGCAGGAAACGTAGTTCATGCCCACGCGGTAGCAGAACTCGACCGAGCTCGGTTCGCCGCCGTGCTCGCCGCAGATGCCGATTTCGAGCTTCGGATTGGTCTTGCGGCCCAGCTCCACGGCCATCTTCACCAGCTTGCCCACGCCTTCCTGGTCCAGCACGGCGAAAGGATCGTTGGCGAAAATTTTCCGGTCCTTGTACTCCTGCTGGAACTTCGTATAGTCGTCGCGCGAGAGGCCCATGGCGGTCTGCGTCAGGTCGTTGGTGCCGAAGCTGAAGAATTGCGCTTCGGTGGCCACCGAATCGGCCGTCAGCGCGGCGCGCGGAATCTCGATCATGGTGCCCACCAGGTAGTGCTGGTCCTGCATGCCGGCCGCTGCCAGAACCTCTTCCGCCACACGCACCACGATCTCCTTCTGGTTCACGAACTCCTTCACGCCGCCGATCAGCGGAATCATGACTTCCGGAATCACCTTGATACCCTTCTTTGCCACCTGCACGACGGCTTCGAAAATGGCGCGCGTCTGCATTTCGGTGATTTCGGGATAGAGAATGCCCAAGCGGCAGCCGCGAAGGCCGAGCATGGGGTTGAACTCGTGCAGCTCTTCCACGCGCTTCAGCAGGGCGGGCAGCACGGTCTTGAGGTTCTTCACTTCCGCGCCGAGGCGCTGGTACCTGGCGGCGAGTTCCCGCTTCTTCTTGATGTCGGCGTAGGGCAGGATGGCGATATCCACCATCAGCTCTTCGCGCTTGGGCAGGAACTCGTGCAGCGGCGGATCGAGCGTGCGAATCACCACCGGGAAGCCGTTCATAACTTGGAAGAGGCCGGCGAAATCCCTGCGCTGGAAGGGCAGCAGCCTGGCCAGAGCTTTGCGGCGGCTCTTTTCGTCGCGCGCCAGGATCATGGCCTGCATATGCGCGATGCGATCTTCGGCGAAGAACATGTGCTCCGTGCGGCACAGGCCGATGCCTTCCGCGCCGAAGCGCAGGGCAGCCTTGGCGTCCCGCGGAATATCGGCATTGGCGCGCACGCCGAAGCCGCCCCGGAATTCGTCGGCCCATCCCATGAAGCTGGCCAGAACGCCGGAAGCGGGGTCGGCGTCCAGCGTGTTGGCCTGCCCGGCAAAAGCTTCGCCGGTGGAACCGTCCAGTGAGAGCCAGTCGCCTTCCTTCAGGGTCGTGGTCTTGCCGTTGACGCTGACGCCGACTTCCTTCTTGTGTTCGTCCACCGCGATCGATTCGGCCCCGGCCACGCAGGGCGTGCCCATGCCGCGGCAGACCACCGCCGCGTGGCTGGTCATGCCGCCGCGCGACGTCAGGATTCCCTTGGCCACTTCCATGCCATGGATATCGTCCGGCACGGTTTCCTTGCGCACCAGGATCACCGGCGCGCTTTTGGACTTCTCGACGGCGTCGTTGGCGGTGAAGACGATCATGCCGACCGCCGCGCCCGGCGAGGCCGGCAGCCCCTTGGCGAGCAGCGTCAGCGACTTCTTCGATTTCGGATCGAGCACCGGGTGCAGAAGCTGGTCGAGCTGCTGCGGATCGACGCGCAGCACGGCTTCCTTCTTGTCGATGAGGCCTTCGCCCACCATCTCGACGGCGATGCGCACCGCCGCCGGGCCGGTGCGCTTGCCGTTGCGCGTCTGCAGCATGTAGAGCTTGCCATCCTGGATGGTGAACTCGAAATCCTGGATGTCGCGGTAGTGCTTCTCGAGCATGGTGGTGATTTCGCGAAGCTGGTTGTAGACCGCTTCATTCCACGTCTTGAGCTCGGAGAAGGGATGCGGCGTGCGGACGCCGGAGACGACGTCTTCGCCCTGGGCGTTTTCCAGGAACTCGCCGTAGAAGGCCTTTTCGCCGGTGGCCGGGTTGCGCGTGAAGCCCACGCCGGTGGCCGAAGTTTCGCCCAGGTTGCCGAACACCATGGCCTGCACGTTGACCGCCGTGCCCAGGCTGTCGGAGATCTGGTTCATCTTGCGGTAGTACTTGGCGCGGTCGTTGAACCAGGAGCGGAACACCGCGTCGCGCGCGCCCTGAAGCTGTTCCATGGCATCTTGCGGGAATGCCTTGCCGGTTTTCTTCTCTACCAGGCCCTTGTAGCCGGCGATTACCTGCTCGAGGTCCGCGGCCGTCAGTTCGGTATCGAGCTTGGCCTTGGCTTTCTTCTTCTGGCCGTCGAAGACGGCGTCGAAATCGTGCTTGCCGACTTCCAGCACCACGTTGCCGTACATCTGGATGAAGCGGCGGTAGCAATCGTAGGCGAAGCGCGGATTGTTGCTCCTGGCCGCCAGGGTCTTGACGGTCTGGTCGTTCAGGCCCAGGTTGAGGATCGTATCCATCATGCCGGGCATGGAGAACTTGGCGCCCGAGCGGACGCTCACCAGCAGCGGATCCTTGACATCGCCGAGTTTCTGTCCCATGCGCTCTTCCAGCGTCTTGAGTGCGCCGATCATCTCGGCGTGGATCTCGGCGGGGACGGCGTAATTGTTCTGGAAGTAAATGTTGCAGACTTCCGTGGAAATCGTAAAGCCGGGCGGCACCGGCAGCTTGGCGCGGCACATTTCCGCGAGGCCGGCGCCTTTGCCGCCGAGTATGTCTTTCATCTTTCCATCACCGTCGGCGGTTCCGTTGCCGAAGGAATAAACGTACCTTTTCATGCTTGGGCTCCTATGAATGAGTAACGATTTCAGAAAAATCCGCTATGGGGGAAAACTCCGCCAGCAGCGTGTGCAGTAACGCCAAACGGTTTTGCCGGACGCGCGCGTCCGGCGCATTCACCAACACTTTGTCGAAGAACAGATCGACTTTAGGCCGCAATTGGGAAATCACGTGCTCGATGGGCTGCCCGGCGATGCGGCGATACTCTTGGTACAGATCCTGTTCGGGGCCCGGTTCGAGCAACTGCTGATTGAATCCCACCCCACCTTTGAATTCCGCCTGGTCCAGAATGTTTCGGATACGCTTGAAGCTGGCTGCGAGCGGTTCAAAATCGGGAGTGGATCGTAGGGCCTGGACGCGCAGCAGGCGCGCCTTTAGATCCAAGAGGCTGCTCCACCCGGATGCCATGCAGGCGTTCACTTCGTCGTAAGCGAAGCCACAATGGTCTTTGAAGTAGAAGCGAACGCGGTCTTCGAAGAAGGCTCTGAGGGCGTCGTCAGGTCCAATCAGGTTAAGCAGGGGCACGCTGATCTCACCTTCCACGAGGATTCTGACCACGCCTTGCGCGGCGCGGCGCAGCGCGAAGGGATCGCGCGAGCCGGAAGGAACCATGCCCACGCGGAAGCAGCCGCGCAGCGTGTCGAGCTTATCGGCCAGCGAGACCAGTTGGCCGGTGCGGCCGCGCGGGATCGCGTCGTCCATACTCTCGGGCTTGTAGTGATCGTAGACCGCCTGCCAGACGGCTTCCGGTTCGCCATCCGCCCGGGCATAAAGTCCGCCCACCACGCCCTGCAGTTCGGTGAACTCCTTGACCAGCTCGGTGGTGAGATCGCACTTCAAAAGTTCCGCGGCGCGAGCGGCGTCGGCGTCGCCACCCAGTTCCTTCACCAACTCGACCACGCGGCCGGTCTTTTCGAGGTACGTGCCCAACTTGGCCTGGAACGTAACGTGCGCCAGGTCGAGCTTGCGTGCGGCCAGCGTCTTCTTCCGGTCGGCCTCCCAGAAGAAGCGCGCATCGTTGAAGCGGGCTCGCAGGACGCGCTCGTTGCCGCGGCGCACGAAGCCTTCCGGATCGGCGGGGATGTTCATCACCGCGACGAACTGGGGCGCCAGTTTGCCGCGCGCGTCTTCCACCGAAAAGTATTTCTGGTGGTGGCGCATCACCGTGACCAGGACTTCTTCGGGCAATTCGAGGAACTGCGCGTCGAAGCTGCCGGTGATGGCGGTGGGGTACTCGGTGATGTAGACCAGGGTTTCGAGCAGCGCGGGGTCGGGCTTGATCCGCACACCGGCGAGTTCCTTGCGAATTTTCTCGCGCCGCCGCTCGGCTGAAAGGATCACGTAGTGGTCGCGCAGGCGTTGTTCGTAATCGGCGGTGGTGATGGCGATTTCGCGCGCGCCCAGCCTGCGGTGGCCGCTGGTCAGCGCCCCGGAATGGACGCCGGCAATCTCGAACGGAACAATCTCTTCCCCCAGCAGCGCCACCATCCAGCGAATCGGCCGGATGAAGCGCGGGCCGCCCTTGGCCGTCCAGTACATCGTTTTGGGGAAGTAGATTTGGAGGATGAGCGAGGGCAGCGCTTCGGCCAGGATGTCTTTCGAGGCGCGGCCGGCCACCTTGCGCGTGAAGCTATAATACTCGCCCTTGGCGGTGGTCTCCACGGCCAGGTCTTCGGGCTTGACGCCTTGCTTGCGGGCGAAGCCGGCGACGGCCTGCGCCGGCGCGGATTTTGCCGGCCCCACCACGCGCTCTTCGGAATCCGCCTGCCGCTCCGGAAGGCCTTCGGCGCGCAGCACCAGGCGGCGCGGCGTGGCATCCATGGCGATGGATTCGTGCGGGATCTCGAGCTTCTCGAATAGCAGGCGCAGGTTTTCGAGCGCCCCCGGTATCATCCAATCGGGGATTTCCTCGGTGCCGATTTCGAGCAGGAAAGGCAGGCTCATTGGGCCACCTCCTGCTGCTGATCGGCCCAGGCTTGCGCCACCCCCACCGCGATCTTGCGCACGCGCTGGATGACGCCGACGCGCTCGGTGACGCTGATGGCGCCGCGCGAATCGAGCGTATTAAACAGGTTCGAGCACTTGAGCGCGTGGTCGTAAGTGGGCAGCAAGGGAAATCGCTTCTTGTCCGCCGCTTTGGGGTCGTAAAGTTTCAGCAGCCGCGCCGCTTCTCGCTCATGCAGCTCGAACAGCTTCCACAGCGTGGGGATATCGGCCGCTTCGAAGTTGTAGACCGAATACTGCAGCTCGTCGCGATAGCGGACATCGGCGTAAGAGAAGCCCTTGGTCCATTCGATGTCGTAGACGCTGTCCTTGACTTGCAGAAACGCGGCGAGGCGTTCCAGGCCATAGGTGAGTTCGGCCGGGACCAGGTCGAGATCGATGCCGCCGCACTGCTGGAAATAGGTGAACTGCGTGATTTCCAGGCCGTCCAGCATCACCTGCCACCCGATCCCCCAGGCGCCCAGCGTGGGCGCTTCCCAGTTGTCCTCTTCGAACTTGATGTCGTGCTTGCGCAGGTCGATGCCCATGGCTTCCAGGCTGCCCAGGTATTGTTCGATCACGTCGTCGGGCGAAGGCTTGAGAATGACTTGCAACTGCGAGTGTTTGAAGAGGCGGTTGGGGTTGTCGCCGTAGCGGCCGTCGGCCGGGCGCCGGCTGGGCTGCACGTACGCCACGCGATAGGGATGCGGGCCGAGCACCCGCAGAAAGGTTTCCGGGCACATTGTGCCGGCGCCCACTTCCACGTCGTAAGGCTCCTGGATAATGCAGCCGCGGTCGGCCCAATATCGTTTCAGCGTGAAGATGATGTCCTGAAAAGACTGCATTCGCTTAGCCTGCCAAGCTCTCTTCCAGCAGCGGCGCGGTCACCAGCCGCCGGTCCGCGTGCGTCTCGATCTGCTGCACCAGAAACCTTCTCAAATCGCCCGCGGTGGCCTGGCTCCAGCCAGGCTGCCGGACCGCGGCTACCGGCGTCCGCAACATCTCCGCCGCCAGGGCTCGCGACGCGGCGCTCAACTCCCAACTGCCGCCGCCCAGGCTTTTCCGGCAGTGGCCGCAGACCAGACCCTCCCGCCCGCGGCTGAAAAAGGCCCGCTCGGGAGCTTCCGCATCGTCCAGCAGGCTCCCGCAACCGAGGCAGACATCCAACTGCGGCAGCCAACCGGAAAGCCGCACCGCCCACAAGGAAAAATAGGTGACGGCGCGCCACGCACTGCCCTCCTCCGCCGGCTGCAAGGAATCCAGTACCGCCAGCAGCAGACGGAAAAACTTCTCGCTTGGCTCCGCGGCAGGCAGCAACTGGTCGGAAACCTCCGCGAAATAATCCAGCGCCACGCTCGCCCAGTAATCGGAAACCAGGCTGAATTGCGATCGGATCAGCTCGCAGGAATCCAGGTTCACCAGCTCGCGGGTTTCGCGCTGGAAGTACGCCATGCGCACGTGCGATAACCGCTCCAGCCCGGCCCCGAAAGCACTCTTCGGGCGGCGCGCCCGCTTGGCCACGCCCCGCAACTTTCCCTGGTCCCTGGTCAGAAAACTGACGACGAGGTCAGCCTCCTTCAAGGGGAAAGTCCGCAGAACGAGAGCTTCACTGACACGCGCTGGCACACGTGGAAAGTTCAGAGTAACACAGTTGAAAACTGGGCTGGTGCGTCGTCACTGGCGCAAAGTGGGACAGTCCTCCCGGCCTGTCTGGCGTCCGGCACTCGTATCGACGCCGGTAGTCTCAAGACCAACTGGTAGCGCCGGCGGTCTTGCCGCCGGTGTGGGACAGGCAAGACCAACTGGTAGCGCCGGCGGTCTTGCCGCCGGTGTCTTTTCCTTCCCGGCTTCGAGCGTCACAGCCGCACCGGCTTGCCGTAGCCGGTCATCTCCAGATAGCCTACCCCGGTGGCTGAGCCGGAGTAAGTCACGGCGCCTTCCCAATAGGTAGGGACGGCGGCGTCCTTCGAAACCAGTTCCTGATCGGGGACGGCGGCCGCGCATTCGAGTTGTATCTTCAGCGACGGAACGGAGACGCGCCACCGCACGGGATAGCGCGCGCCGGTCTTCGGGCTGGTCCAGGAATCGAGCGGCTGCAGCTCAAAATCGGCGCGCTTCAGGTGCGTGGTGCGGCCGTCGCGCGCGATGTAGGTGCCGGAGGAAAACGGGTCGATGCCGCCATCCTTGCGGCGCAGCTCGAAGAGCATGAGTTCGGCGCCGCTGTCCAGTTGCACGCTGAACCAGTCCCAGCCCTGCTGGTTCCGATCGAGCTGCTGGGTGAACCATTCGTGGTCCATCCAGGCGACGCCGCTGACCTCCGCGCCGTTGAGCGTTCCCTCCACGCGGAGCCGCGGGAAGGAAACGTAATACGACGCCTTGCCCGCTCCTGCGGCCTTTTGGCTCACGCCGTTCTCGCCGTGGATCACGGGCGGCGTTTCGGGCGCGAGCCGCAGCGTGAAGCGCAGTCCTTCCGCCACCGCGGAGAGCGTCTGCCGGCCCGTGGCCTTATCCCATCGCGATTCCCAGTTGCCGTTCCAGATGCGGCCTTCGTCGAAGCGGATGCCGGCGATGCCGGGACCGGCGCGGTTCAGGCGCTTAAAGTAGCGGAACCGCTTCCCATCGACATCGGTGAGCGCGAGATTCCCCAGGTAGAGATCGTCGACCCGCCACGCCGAGGGGTTATCGCGCGGCGCGTCATCTTTCCCCTGGCGCAAGAAGACCAGCTCGAATCCGTAGCGATGGCCGTCGCGCGCCCGCAGGTTGCCGGTGTAATACCACCATTCGGTTTGGAAATCGGCATGGGCGAAATGATCGCGCGGGAACTCGTAGTGGTAGCCGGGCACGGCCAGGCGATAATCGGTGAACGCGAAAAACAGCAGCCACGCGAGCGGCATCCACTATCGATATTATCGGATAAACTTGGACAATCATGACAACCCGGAGTTTGCTGTCCCTCATCTGCTTCGGCGCCGCTGCCCTTCAGGCGGCCAACACGCCTGCCAGCGCTTTGCTGGTCCTCGAGAAAGAGCAAAACACTTTGGTCATCGTCGATCCGGCGAGCCTGACGATCGTGGCGCGTGTGCCCGTCGGAAATAACCCGCACGAAGTCGCCGTATCGGATGATGGCAAGACCGCATACATTTCGAACTATGGCGGCGCAACCATCGCCGTAGTCGACCTGACCGCCCAAAAGCCGCTGGCCCCCATCGAGCTGGGCGCGTTGCGCGCGCCTCACGGACTGGTCTTCGCCGGCGGTAAGTTGTACTTCACCGCCGAAGGAGCCAAGGTGGTGGGCCGTTACGATCCTTCCACTCAAAAGATCGACTGGGTCATCGGCACGGGCCAGAACCGCACCCACATGGTGATCGTTTCGAAAGACCTCAAGACCATCTTCACTTCCAATGTCAGTTCCGCGACCATCAGCATCGTCGAGCAGGGCCCTGCGCAGGGGGCCGGACCCGGACGCGGTCCGGGTGGTCCAGGCGCCCCTGGCGCTCCTGACGGCCGTGGCAGGGGAGGCCCACCGCCGGGCGGCGGTGCGCCGGACTGGAATGTCACCAACATCCCGGTCGGCCGGGGATCCGAGGGCTTCGACCTGGCTCCCGACGGTAAGGAGCTTTGGGTAGCCAACGCGCAGGACAAGACCATCTCCATCATCGATGTCTCGAGCAAGAAGGTCGTCCAGACGCTCCCGTCCACCGGATCCGCCAACCGCCTGAAGATCACGCCGGACGGCAAGTACGTTTTCGTGTCGGATTTGAGCGGCAACGATTTGCTGGTGGTGGACGCGGCCACTCGCCAGGAGCACAAGAGAATCACCCTGCCAGCCAGCTCGGAGGGCCTTCTGATGGCGCCCGACGGCTCGCATGCCTACACTACGCTGAACTCGCGCGATGCCGTCGCCGTGATCGATCTGAAGACCATGACGGTGGCTGGTGAGGTCAAGACGGGCCGGGGGCCCGATGGCTTGGCGTGGGCCGCGCGGAAGTGATCAGAGCCACGGCCTTATTGGATCGTTTGCCGCCCGCCGAGCGTGGTTCAAATGTGCCTACAATGTAGCTCCGCGCGGTAAACCGGCAACGCCTGGTCCGGAAGCTGGGCTCGGTATCGGCGAAGACTGCGCATGCTGTCTCAACCGTACTGGTTGAGATGTTTACTCGATTGTGAACCGCTACTTTTTTATTGCACGATCTCGATGGGCGTCTTCACGCGCGGCGGATAAACGTACGGCGTCACCAGGCTCTCGCCCCCGTTTGTCCCGATGGCCTTGATGCCGAACTTCAAGTCGTCGATCGAGACGTCCTTCATCAGATACTCGGTCACCTTCCCGACGTAGATTTGCTGCTCCCAGTAGGGCGCCGTAGTCGGCCGCACCACCACCACGTAGCCTTTGATGCTGGAATCCGGTCCCGCTGGTCTCCATTGCAATTGGGCGTCGTATTGCGACCGGCCGCGTGTAATCAGGGGTGTCGGCCGGCGTCCGCCGGCTGCGGGTGCAGCCGTGCCGTCCGCGCCGCGGCCTGCCGCGCCTGGTGTGCCCCCCGCATTGGTTCCACCGCCCGCGGCGTCCGCGCCATTCCCGCCTCGGCCCTGGCCTGCGGCGCGGAAAACCAGTGGAGCTTTCGGCGCGAGCGCCAGGCTGGCCGCCACTACCGCATTCACGCGCGCCACTCTGGCGGTGTAGGGCACCGACATATTTTCCAGCGTGTCGGCCGCGTGGTGCTGGTTGGCATAGATTTCATTGGGCGTCGAGAAACGTACCGCGGCATAGCCTTCCCACTGGAACGGGGTGTGGTCGCCGCCGCGACCCAAGCGGTCTCCCATAAAGACCGTGTTCACCTTCATCGACGGAATGTACCGCTCTCCGATGTCCCGCACATAGCGCGACAATTCCTGTGACGGAGAATCCAGCGACTCATCGCTATAGACGCTCACCGACGCGTTGCCGGTGCGGCCGGTGCCGCTCACTTCCGTGCCGATGATGTCGTTGTTCAGCACGCCTTCGATGACGGTGTTTTCCTTGTGCGCCTTCTCGGCTTCGAGCTGGCTGCCGACCAAGCCCTGCTCTTCGCCGGCGAAGGCCGCGAACACCAGTGTCTTGTCGAAATCGTACTGGCTCATCACGCGCGCCAGCTCCATCACGGCGGCGGTGCCGCTGCCGTCGTCGCAGGCCCCGGGCGCGGGCAATTCCGCATTCTTCTCGTAATCCGCCGGCGTCAACTGAGGCGCGGCGCCCGCGCCGCCCGCCGCGGCATCCCCTCCCACTCCCGGCGCCGCTCCGCCGGCCGGCCGCGTTCCCAGGTTGAGTGAATCGTAGTGGCCGCTGATCCAGACCTGTGTTTCCGGCATGGTCTTGCCGGGCAGCACGGCGATCACGTCGTAGAGATCCACGTCCTTGAAGATTCTCTGCCCCTGTTTCTTCACGCGGAATTTGTCGAAGCGCACTTCCAGCCGCGGGCTGTAGCTCTTGAACTGGTCGAAGATCCATTGCCGCGCCGCGCCCACGCCGTGCGCCGGATCGTCGGCGTTCGACATGGTGTTCCGGGTGCCGAAACTCACCAGCTTTTCAATGATGGCTTTGATGCGGTCTTCGGACACTTCGTTCATCACCTTGACCACTTGCGGGTTCACGGCGCTGTCGTCCGCCGGGCTGTAGCCGGTGAAGAAACACAGGGCCGCGCCCAGGGCGAGCGCTTTGCGGGACATTTTCATTTCAGGAATATCTTATCCTAACTCTTAGGTCTCGAATGCCCAGTCCTCTGTCGCCAGGCGCCGCCCGGGGAAATGCCCCCGGCCTGATCCGCCAGCTCGGCTTCTTCAGCGCGACCGCCCTGGTCATTTCCAACATGATTGGCATGGGCATCTTCACCACCACGGGCTATATGGCGGGCGATCTGGGCAGCGCCGGCCTGATCCTGGCCTGCTGGAGCGTCGGCGCGCTCTTTGCCATCGCGGGCGCTTTGAGCTATTCCGAACTCGGCATCAACTTCCCCAGTTCCGGCGGCGAGTATGTCTACCTCACGCACGCCTTCGGCCCGGAATGGGGCTTCATGACCGGCTGGGTCTCTTTCTTCGCCGGCTTTTCCGCGCCCATCGCCGCCGCTGCCGTGGCCTTCTCCGATTACCTCGGATACTTTTTCCCCAATCTGAAGCAGGCCAATGCTTCACTGGTTCTGGGTTCGGGCATCTTCACCGTGCGTTTGGGCGCGGGCCAATTGGCGGCCGCGGCGCTGATTGCGGCTTTCACCGCGCTCAACTGTTTCGGGGTGGGCCGCACCGCCAAGGTGCAGAACGTGCTCACCTCCACCAAGCTGATGGTGATCGCCGGCTTCATCGTGCTGGGCTTTGCCTCCGGCGCCGGAAGCTGGGGCCACTTCTCGCAACCGGCTGTCCGCACTTCCATGGCCGCGCTGCCCACGCAGTTTATCGTCAGCCTGCTGTGGGTGATGGTGGGGTACAGCGGATGGAACGCGGCCACTTACGTCGCCGAAGAGGTGCGCCGTCCGGAACGCACGCTGCCGGCCGCGCTGGCCGCCGGCACGGCCATCGTCGCGGTGCTCTACCTGGGGCTCAACCTGATTTTCATTTACGCCACGCCTCTCGAACAGATGAAGGGTGAAATCGCCATCGGGGGCATCTCCGCCAGAAATCTTTTCGGGCTCAACGTAGGCGGCGCCTTCTCCGCTCTCATGGCGCTGTGCATCGTCTCCACCGTCAGCGCGCAGGTGACCATCGGGCCGCGCGTCTATTACGCCATGGCGAAGAATCGCGCCTTCTTCGCCGCCGCCGCCAAGGTGCATCCGCGCTGGCGCACGCCGGTCGTCGCCATCGTCAGCCAGGGCCTCTGTGCCATGCTGATGACGGCCACGCCCTTTCCCGATCTGGTCATCTACATCGGCATGAGTCTCACGCTGTTCACCGTTTTATCGGTGGCGTCGGTCTTTGTATTTCGCCGCACCCGCCCGGGCTGGCAGCGCCTGCGCGCTCTCCAATTCGCCTGGCCGCTGATTCCCGCTTCCTATATTCTGGTGGGCGCCGGCATGGTGGTTTTCGGCCTCGTGCAACACCCCTGGGCCTCGATCAGCGCCTTCGGAACCATCGGCGCCGGCGCGCTGGTCTATCGTTTTGGAATCCGCGCGAGGGGCGTTTAACGCGTGCCGCCCGCCGCCCTCCGCGCCACGCGTGTGCGCTACTGGGTGATCGTGTTCGCTGTCCTCCTGGCGGTGATCACCTACATCGACCGCGTCTCCATCGCCACCGCCGCGCCTTACATCCAGCATGATGTGGGGCTCGACGATGTCCAGATGGGTTGGGCCTTCAGCGCCTTCGCGTGGGCCTACGCGCTGTTCGAAATTCCCGGCGGTTTCCTGGGCGATTGGATGGGCCCCCGCAAAGTCCTGCTGCGCGTCGTCGCCTGGTGGTCTTTCTTCACCGCCGCCACCGGGTGGGCGTGGAGCGTGGTCTCACTCACCGTGACGCGTTTCCTCTTCGGCATGGGAGAAGCCGGCTGCTTCCCCAACCTCACCAAGACGTTCACCATCTGGCTGCCGCCCGATGAACGCGTGCGCGCCCAGGGCATCATGTGGCTGAGCGCGCGCTGGGGCGGTGCGTTCACGCCGCCGATCGTGGCGCTGGTGATGGCGCACGTGGGCTGGCGGCACGCCTTTGAAATCTTCGGCTGCCTGGGGATACTGTGGGCCGCCGCGTTCTGGTTCTGGTATCGCGACAACCCGCTTCACAACCCCAACCTGAACGCCGCCGAACGCGACTTGCTGCGCGACGAGGCCTCGCTGGCCGCCGGCCATACGCATGTGCCCTGGCTGCGCCTGGCTGGTTCCCGGCAGGTTTGGCTGCTGATGTGGCAGTATTTCTGCCTCTCCTACGGATGGTATTTCTACATCACGTGGCTCCCCAGTTACTTGCAGCGTGGCCGTCACTTGCCGCTCGATTCCGCCAAGTGGCTGGCGGTCCTGCCATTGTTTTTTGGCGGTCTGGGAAGCCTGGCGGGGCACTTCGCCGCCGCGCGCCTGGCGCGAAGCGGGGGCAGCGTGGCGCGAGCCCGCCGTACGGTGGCATCCATCGGGTTCATTGCCGGCGCGGGATTCCTGGTGCTTTCCACGTACATCGAATCTCCGCTGCTGGCGGTTCTGGCGATTGGCGTCTCAAGTTTTGCGAGCGACCTCTCCATGCCCTGTTCGTGGGCTGCCGCGATGGACATTGGCGGCCCGTGCGCCGGCACCGTCTCTGGCGCCATGAACATGTGGGGCAACATTGGCGGTGCCATTGCCGCCACCGTCAACGGCTATTTGCTGCGCTGGTTCCACGCCAATTGGAACATCACGTTTTATGTGTCGGCCGTCATTTACCTGGTGGCCGTAGTGCTCTGGAAGTTCCTGGACCCGGTCACGCCGCTGCGCCAGCCCGACGAGCCCAAGGCGATGCCGCTCGCTCCGTAAAGCAACTCACTGGCCGCGGCCCACGAATCGGCCGCCGCTCGTGCTGGCCTGATCCAGTTTAACGGCGAAGAGACCGCAGCACCGGGGAAGCCAGCCACTTTGACCGTCAAGCGCGCGTTCCGGACAGGTGGCGTTCGCCCGTCAATCGAGCCCGGTCATGATGGTCATTCCCGCGTCGACCGGCCCTGTTTTATAATCCTTCTAAGGATACTTACCAATGGACGAAGTCCTGACGATCGCCGAGATTGAGGCAAGATTCGACGCCGAGTGGATACTGATCGAGAACCCATCGACTGATGAGGCCCTGGAAGTTCGCAGCGGAACGGTGCGCTGGCATGACAAGGATCGCGAGGAGGTCTACCGCCGAGCCGCCGAGACCCGTCCTAAGCGGTTTGCGATCCTCTACACGGGCAAGATGCCTCGCGATACTGCGATTGCGCTGTGAGTTCCTCATTCGATCCGCGGAGCGGCCTCATCGTCATCGGGGCGGAACTTCATGGGCCGAGTGGCAGCGCCATCCTGCGGATGGCCCTCGATACTGGAGCCACCAGCACGTTGGTGAACGTTGCGATGCTGGTGGCTATTGGATGCGATCCGGCGCTAGCTGCGGACAGGGTCCAGGTCACCACGGGAAGTGGCGTTGAGTTTGCGCCTCGCATCGAATTGAAGAGACTAACCGCCCTCGGGCAGGAGCGCTTCGGATTTCCGGTGCTGGGCCATACCTTACCGCCAAGCGCTGGAGTCGATGGACTGCTGGGGTTGGACTTCTTTCGAGGACTGCGCATGATCATCGATTTTCGCACCGGTCAACTGCACCTCGCTTGATATTTCGGGATATTTCGGGGACAGGCTACGCAACCCCCAATCGCTCAGCCGCTGGCGTTTGGGAGTTTCGTAGCCAGTCCCCGAAATACCCTATCCGGCAGCGGCTCAAACAGTTGAGAAGTGAGGTGAAGAATGCCGAAAAGAGAAGCCCTTGTACAAGAGCCCAGTACGGGCAACGTATTCGCTGACCTCGGCCTGGCCGACGCAGGCGAACACCTGATCAAAGCTGGACTGGTAGTTCGGATCGACCGGACCATCCGCCAGCGAAAGCTGACCCAAGCAGCCGCGGCACAGCTCATGGGCATCGATCAGCCCAAAATCTCAGCTATGCTGGCTGGTCAGTTCCGGGGATATTCGGTTGAGCGCCTCATGCGTTTCCTGGTTGCCCTAGGGCACGATGTAGAGATCGTCGTAAAACCTAGAAAGCGCGGTACGGCCGAGCTTCGCGTCGCGTAGAGGCCGCAGTGGCGGGCAAGCCGTGATGTACCGTTAAAGCCGGATTACTCCCCCATAAGTCCAAGTCGGCTTGGGTCCGCCAATGCCTCGCGTCGGCCCGTACTCTTGCGCTTACTTGCCGATCGTCAGAATGGTAAACGAACCTGGGACCGCTGCGCCCTGGGGCCCGCGGCCTCCGCCCGGCGGGGGCGGCGGCGCCGGCCCACGCTCCTGGCTCATCGTCAGGATGTGGTTCGTCTTGCTGTCGAACGTGATCGTTCGGGCGCCATTCATCGTCTGAAGATTCTGCTCCACCTCGAAACTCGTCGGGCTCTTCTCCTTGACCACCGTCAACGTGCCGTTGCCTTGCGTGCTGTAGGCTTCCATCGTCGAGGGGTTAAAAACGGCGCCGTCAGACCCGCCGGCGAGCGGCAGACTCGTGAAGATCTTGCCGTCCTCGGCGCTCAGAATCACCATCATGGGCTGCGCCGGCTGGGCCGGCGGGTTTCCCGAGTTCCCGCACGCCGCGAACAGCACATGATTCTTCGCGTCCAACGCCAGCCCGTTGCACCTGCCCTTGTCCCCGAAGGGGTAGTGCGCGATCGCCTTCATCGTCTTGACGTCGACGGCCGTAACACTGCCCTGCGCGTCCTGCATGACGACGTAGAGCATGCCGTTGCCGTCGCCCACGCCCTGCTCCGGCACGCCGCCCAGATCGATCGTGCCGAGCACGGTGCCGTCTTTGGCGTCGATCACCGTCGCGTCCTTCGTCGGGTGACTGAAGACGTAGACCCTTTCGTTGAAGGCATCGAAGTAGATGCCGTCCGGCTGTGCGGCGCCCACATCAATGGACTTGATGAGCGTCATCGTCTTGGTGTCGAACATCGACACTTTCGGATGGTCGCTGGTGAAGCCGTGGCCGGACTTCGGATCGACTGCGGTGCCATTCCCTCCGACGCCGGCGATCTCACCGACCGGCTCGAGCGTGTCGAGATTGAAGATCGTCAACCGTGCTGGGCCCGCCGGCGCCGCGGGCGTCGTGTCCGTGGCCGCAACCGCGCGGGTCGCGCCGCGCGGAATATATAGCCGGCGTCCGGCAACGTCGGCATAGATGTAGTCCCAGCCACCTTCTCCGCCGACCCTAGCCGTCTTGAGCACCTTGTACGGGCCGGCTGGTTGAGCCAACCCGATTGGCGCGAACGTCGCGATTGCCACTGCCACCACTAAGCAAAACTGTCGCATTGGAGTTCTTCCGGAACGAGTATAGCAGCACAGCCCAGGCAAGGCTCATCGAACCAGAGTTTCAGGCTACGCCAACCCCGATCATTCAGCCGCTGGCGTTTGGGAGTTTCGTCGCCCGTCCCCGAAATACCCTTGCGAGCGACCTCTCCATGCCCTGTTCCTGGGCTGCCGCCATGGACATCGCCAGCCCTTGCCCCGGCACCGTCTCCGGCGCCATGAACATGTGGGGCAACATCGGCGGCGCCATTGCCGCCACCGTCAACGGCTATTTGTTGCGGTGGTTCCACGGCAACTGGAACACCCACGGTTGATCGGCGCGGCCCCAGGGAAAATGTTACGATGCCATCACCGCAAGACCAATGGCTCCGCAAACCCCTGCCGATTCCGCCGGCCGGCACTTGATCCTCTATGATGCCGTGTGCGGGTTGTGCGACCGCCTGGTGCGCTTCGTTCTGCCCCGCGACCACCGGGAAGTGTTTCACTTCGCTTCGCTCCAGAGCAAATGCGGACAATCTCTGGTGCGCCAATTCGGGCGCGATCCGGATTGCCTCGATACCTTCTACGTGGTTTCGGACTATCGCTCCGCATCGCCGGCCCTGCTGTGCCGGGCGCGGGCCGCGCTGTTTGTGGCGAAGGCTCTCGGTGGTCCCTGGCGCGCGTTGGCGGTCTTGGGCGTCCTGCCCGATGGCCTGCTCAACCCGGCCTACCATCTGGTGGCCCGCCATCGCTATCGCCTGTTCGGCCGCCGCGAGGGCTGTCTCATGCCGCCGGCCCAATATCAGCGTCGCTTCATCGACCGGTGAAGCACCGCGGCACTCCATGCCAAACCCCGGCGGCCGGAGGCGTACGGCCCTCTCCGTGCTCTGACTTCCCTCGTGTTGGCGGGGTTTGTCTCATCGTCGGTTGTTTTCAGCGGCTCCCCAGGATCGGGATCGTGCCGTTTTCGCACACCGGTGTGGCCGTCGGGCATCACCGCCGGGGCGCAAGCCCTTGCTATACTTGTGGTTTATCTTGGCATCGCAAAGAATCCATAGACACAGCGCATGAAGTGTATTTCGCTATTCCTCCTCTGCACGGCGGCTCTCTTCGCCCAAAAGTTCATGACTGGACAGGCCGCCCGGGCGGTGATCGGACAGGAAACGTTCACCAGCCAGGACACCAACTCCAGCGACACGGTCGTCGGAGGGGTAAGCGGTCTGGCGTTTGCCGGCGACACTTTGTTTGTCGCCGATTCGAACCGCGTGGGTTCCTATCCGTCGAACAATCGTGTCCTGCTTTTCCAGAATCTCTCGTCTCAACTGCCCGCGCCCACCGCCGAGCTCTCCTATAGCCGCAAGTGCCCGGTGTGCGTGGGGGAGGCCAACATCGTTCTGGGACAACCCGATTTCGTCACCACCACGGTGAACCTTACGGCCACCCAGAACGATCTGCGTCAGCCCACCGCGGTGGCGTCCGACGGCGTCCACGTGGTGGTGGCCGATACCGACCACAACCGCGTGCTCATCTGGAACACGATCCCGGGTTACAACAACGCCCCGGCCGATGTGGTCATCGGACAGCCCGATTTCGTCAGCGTCGGCCTGCCCGGCAATCAGCCCAATGCCAACTCCATGCGCGGGCCGCAAGGCGTGTGGATTCAGAACGGCAAGCTGTATGTGGCCGATACGCAGAACAACCGGGTCCTGGTTTATAACCATATCCCCACCACCAATGGGGTGGCGGCGGACGTGGTGATCGGGGCCCCCAATTTCACCACTTTTGTGGAACCGGATATCAGCCAGCAGACTACCACCGCCTCCTCCAGCAACCTGCTTAACCCGGTGTCCGTGACCTCCGACGGCGTGCGGCTTTACGTCACCGACCTGGGCTACAACCGCGTGCTGATCTGGAACACCATCCCGACTACCAATGGCGCACCCGCGGATGTCGAGATCGGCCAGCCGGACATGGTGAGCTCGATTTCCAATAATGCCTATACCGGGACCGCAGCCACTTCGAGCACCGACACCACCGACAAGGAAGTGCCCGTGTTGTGCACGGTCTCGAACGGCACCGACCCCGCCGGAAATCCGACCTATCCGGCCGGCTGCAGCTCCACTCTGAGCTTCCCCCGGTTCGCGCTGGCCGGCGGAGGCCACCTGTTTCTGGCCGATGGCGGCAACGACCGCGTGCTGGTGTTCGACAAGATTCCCACCGCCAACGCCGCGGCGGCCGATTACATCCTGGGCCAGATCGGCGGCGAAGTCGACCAGGCTACCAACGACACCAATTCGCTGGAAACGCCTCTCTCGCTGGCCTGGGACGGCACTAACCTCTTCGTCAGCGACTCCTACAACGACCGCATCGTGGTGTATTCGATCGGCGCGAATAACGTGCAGTACCAGGCCGTGCGCAATTCCGCCAGTTTCGACATCACGGCGCACGGCACCATCACGATCGGTGGCACCATCCAGGCGGGCGACGTCGCCACCATCACCATCAACGGCACCAACTATACCTACACGGTCGTGGCCACCGATACCTTAGCCAGCATTGTTACGTCCATAACGGCCTTGCTGAACTCCGCCAATAACGGCGCCGGCGATCCCTATCTCATCGCCGTCGCCGACACGACCAACCTGTTCGTGCAGCTCAATGCCAAGACACCGGGCGATCTTGGCAACAACGTCACCTACTCAGCCGCCGTCGCGGCGGCTACGAGTACCACCAATATTACGGCCACCGCGGGGCTTACCGCTACGGCCGCCACCGCCAACCTGTCGGGCGGCGGGGATGCCGCCTCGGTCGCTCCCGGAACCATAGTGAGCATCGTGGGCTCGGGCCTTTCCGCCAACACGGTGAGCGCCGATCTTACAGCCAACCAATTGCCCACCCAACTGGGCGGCACGGAAGTCTATTTCGACGGAATCCAGGCGCCGCTGGTGTATGTCTCGCCAACCCAGATCAACGCGCAAATCCCTTGGGAACTCGGCGACAGCACCAGCATCAACGCCTACGTCCGTTCGGTGATGAGCGATGGGAGCATCATGGTAACCACCTCGGTGGCGACTACCATCGTGCCGGCCAACCCGGGCATCTATACGAAGAATGGAACTACCAACCCGGAGATCGCCGTGGCCATGCACTCATCCAGCTACGCCACTGCCGTGGTTTCGGTGGATGGCACGGTTACCGCCGGTAACCTGGCGACGGTCACGGTGGCGGGCCGTTCCTATTCGTATACCGCGCAGAGCACCGATACCCTCGACACCATTCGCGACAACCTGGTGATCCAGATCAACAACGATCCGCAAGTGAGCGCCATGGCCGCGGGACTCTTCGACCGTATTATCCTCACGACCCGCGTGCAGGGTCCGGAAGGAAACGGAATTCCCATCACGGCTACCGCGACCGGTGGGCCATCCAACAGTTCCTTGTCGCTCACCATGACGGCCCTCGATTCCGAAACCTGCTGCGGAAATGTGGCGGGCGCGCCCATTACCCAGACCAATCCCGCGCTGCCGGGTGAGATCATCGAGATTTTGGCCACCGGCCTCGGAGTGCCGGTGCTGTCCGATTTGGTTATGCCGCTGATTCAGACGGGCGTCAAGTATCCGTCCAACGGCCCCATCACGTCGCCGCAGGAATCGGTCAGCTCATTTGTCGGAGGAAGCACGGGTGACGTGCTCCAGGCCACGCTGCTGCCCGGCTCGGTCGGAATCTACGAAGTCCTGCTGCATACCAATTCGGGCTTGGCCAGTAATCCATACGCCGCGGTCACCATCGCGCAAGATATTTACGTAAGCAACCAGGTCACGGTGCCGGTGGTCAACAATGGCAGCCTCAACGTCGCGCCGGTCTTGTCCGTCTCCAAGACCCACACCGGCAACTTCACTCCGGGCCAGCAGGGCGCGACTTACACGGTGACGGTCTCGAACGTCGGAACCCAGAACCCCACCGCCGGCGTTGTGACCCTCACCGACACCATTCCCGCCGGCGAGACCTTGGTGTCCATGATTGGGGACGGGTGGTCCTGCACCAAGAACGTCTGCATACGCAGCGACGCTATTCCCGCCGGCGGTGGTTATCCAGCTATTACCGTGACCGTCAATGTGGCGTCGAATGCCGCCTCCTCCGTCACCAACACGGTGACGGTAACCGGTGGAAGTTCCGCCACTGCTACCGCCAGTGACGTGACCACCATCACCGGCAGTTAGCGTCCCTTGAGCCGCCGCCTTCTCACCCCGTTCCTGTTCGCGTGGTTCTTGTTCTTTTCGTGGGACGGCCTGCGCGCGCGCTTTTCCCCCGACGACATGATGAACATCGACAGCTTCTACTGGACGCCCGGCGCGTGGCGGCTGTTGGTCTCCCAGTTCCTGTTGTGGCGCGGCTACTACCGGCCCATGGGCGGCTTGTTTTATCTGCCCATCCTGAGCGGCTGGGGTTTGAATCCGCTGCCCTACCACGTGGCGCTATCCCTAATCCTGCTGGTGAATGTCTGGCTGGTTTACCGCCTGGCGCGCCGGCTGGGCGCCGATTGGCCCGCCGCCGCGCTGGCCGCGCTGGTGGCCTGCTATCACGCCGGGCTCAGCAACCTTTACTACAACACCGCTTTCGTCTATGACGCCCTGTGCGGCTGTTTCTACTTCGGTGCGCTGCTCTATTACCTGCGCACCCGCGCCGATGGCCGCTTCCCCGGCGCGCGCCAAACCTTGATCTTCGCCGCCCTGATGGTATGCGCGCTCAACTCCAAGGAGATGGCGCTTACGCTCCCCGCCGCGCTCCTGGCCTATGAATGGAGCTACCACCGGCCGCTGGGACGCGGCGCGGCAAAGATGGTGGGACTCGCCGCCGTCCTGGTGCTGCTGGATCTCTACGGCAAGATATGGGGCGTGGATGCGCTGACTGGCATGGAGGGCTATCGCCCGGTCTTCTCGCTCCAGCGCTTGCACGATTTTGAGCGGACCTTCCTCGCCGACGCCGCCTTTCTGCACGCCGGCTGGGGCGGAATCCTGGCGTTCTGGGCGGTGGTCACCTACCTGGCGTGGCGTCCCGGCGCGCGTATCGTTCTACGCTTCTGCTGGCTGTTTCTGCTGCTGGCGCCGCTGCCCATCGAGTTCCTGCCCGGCAAGAGCCAGGCGTGCCTCTATATCCCGATGATCGGCGCCGCGGTTTTCGCGGCCGTGGTGCTGGTGGATGCGGCGCGAGCCGCCGCCGGTTTTCTCTCCCGCGAACCGCTCTTTGGCCGCTTGGGGCGGCCAGCCCTGTTCGCGGTCCTTCTGGCGGCCGCCGTTTTCTACTGGGGCCGCTTCAACCTGAATCGAAAGATAGTGGATGCCAAGCCGGTGATGGCGGCTTTGGGACGCCAGACGGCGCAGGTCATCGAGCAATTCCGGGAGTTGAATCCACAGGTGAGTTCCGGCAGCCACGTGGTCTTCCTGAACGACCCTTTCCAGGAATGGGACATGCTGTTCATCGCCGACCTCTGGTTCCGCGATCGCAGCATCACCGTGCACCTCCAAAAAAAGACGCCGCTCACGCCCGCTTCGCTTGCCGGCATCCCATACTGGTTCGATTACCGCGAGGGCCGCCTGGTGCGGCTGAAGTGAGAATTGAGCGCATTCACCCAAAATATCCCCACATACGCGGGGAGCGGGATTGGGGCTAATCGCGCAGCGCGGCGGCTCCCTCACGTGGGGCAGCCGTTCAGGCTGCTGACGCGCTCTCCAGCGGGTCCAGCCGGCTGAAAGCCGGCTGCGGGCAGGATTGCCCGCCCCAAACAAGAAACACAAAGGGCGCGAGATTGCTCTCGCGCCCCCGGTGGTTAGAGCTTATGCCGCCAGCAGTTCGTCCACCTCGGCCGATTCGAACTCGTGGCGATCCGCCGCTTCCTGGCAGGTGATGCAAAACTTGGTCCAGGGCACCGCATCCAGGCGCTTGGGCTTGATCTCCTCTTCGCAATGCAGGCAGATTCCGTAGCTGCCATCGGCGATCCGCATCAGCGCGCCGCGGACGTTGCGGAGCAGGTTCGATTCCCGGTCCAGGTTGCGGATTGCGAGCTCGCGCTCCCCGGCGAGTTGCACTTCGTCGAGGGCATCCGGAGTCTTTTCAATGGCGATGTCTTCGCGGTTACGCAGTCCCACGGAAAGTTCGGACTGCCTGGCCTCGAGCACCGCTCTATATTTGTTTAGTTCGGTCTGGTTCATAAAATTGTCTCCCGGTTCTTTTTTATCTTGTCGTTAGCGTTCTTTCCTTCCGCAACAGTATAGACGGAATTTTCTGCTAAAGGTTTCACGCCTCCCAATCCCTCTTCAGGGCTATTGGCTCGCCGTGCGTTCACCCAGCGGCGACCTACGAGGGCTTTTCATAGCAATTTATTTGCCAAACTTTCAGCCTCCCCAAAAACCACTTTTCGTCCAGCCGCGCTCTTTCCACTCACTCATCGGCCAAGATGTTAATATCTCTAGTTGGATCGTCCTCCCACCCCGGCAAAATCTCAAAAGTATAGACTGCCCGGCACTCTCACGGCGTTGATGGCTTGCCTGTATTTCCTGCTCGCCGGGTTGACATTTCTTTCCAACATCGGTGTCGAACACGACGAAACCATCTTCGCCATGGCGTTTCTCAAGCCCACCGGCGAAGCTTACGCCATCCGCATCGGCCATTCCCATATCCCGCTCATGATCATGAGCTATATCGGCACATTGAAAGCGTGGCTTTACCGTCCGATTCTACGAATGTTTGGAACGGGAATGCTGCCTCTCCGGCTGCCCATGCTGCTGGCGGGAGTAGCCAGCGTGTGGCTGTTTTTCCTGCTTCTGCGCCGCATCGCCGGAGAACGTGCCGCAATCATTGGATGCACTTTGCTGGCGGCGGATGCAACCTACCTGCTGACCCTCTGCTTCGACTGGGGACCGGTCGCCTTGCAACACCTGTTGCTTCTGGGCGGCATGCTCCTGGTAGTGCGGTTTTGCCAGCAGCAGAGCCACCACGCGCTGTTTTGGGGCTTCTTTTTGTTGGGGTTGGCGATCTGGGATAAAGCCTTGGCCGTGTGGATGTTGTCTGCCGTCGGGGTGGCTTCGGCGGTGGTCTTCCCCCGGCTTATCCTGCGCCTGCTGACCGGGCGCCGCGTGGCGCTGGCCGTGGCCGGTTTCCTCCTCGGTGCGCTGCCGCTCCTGATTTATAACGAAAAGAACCATTGGGACACCTTCCGGGGCAACTTCCATAAGGATTCGAGCGACCTCCCCGGCAAAGCCCGCATGCTCATGAACACGGCCCAAGGTGGAGGCCTGTTCGGCTGGATGTTCGACGAGAACTGGCAGACCACCGCACCCCACCCGGCCAGAGGCTGGGCGCAGGAGTTTAGTGCCAGAATATCGTCACTTGCCGGGCACCCTCGGCGCCACCTCCTGTTTTATGCGTTCCTGCTGGCGCTCGCGCTGGCGCCACTGGCGCGCGGCGACGCCCTGCGCGCCATGGCCTTCGCGCTCATCGCCTTGGCCGTCGCATGGATACAAATGGCCATCACCGCCAATGCCGGCGGCAGCGTGCATCACACCATCCTGCTTTGGCCGCTTCCGCAACTGGTCGTGGCTGTTTCCTTTGCCGCCGCCTCGCGCCGCCTGGGGCGCGCCGGCCTGCCGGCCCTGGCCGTCGCCGGCGCGGCCATGGCGATCGCGGGCGTGCTGGTGACGGCCGAGTATCAATATGTCAGTTTCCGTTACGGCGGCTCTCCGGTTTGGACGGATGCCATCTTCGCTCTCCGCGATTACATGAAAGGCGTGCACGCCGCCCACATTTACAGCTTGGATTGGGGAATTCTGGACAGCCTGCGCCTGCTCGGCAACGGCGCCTTGCCGCTGCTGGTGGGCGACGATCCCATTTCCAAACCGGAGCTGAGTCCGGAGGACCGCGCGCCCATCGCGCGCATGATCACCGACCCCGGCGCGGTTTTCATCGCGCATACCAAGGACTTCGAAAACTTCCACGAAGTCAACAACAAGCTGATTAAGTTCGCCGCGGGGATTGGCTACCAGCGCGCAATGATCGCGGTGATTCCGGACACCTACGGCCGCCCGGCGTACGAAGTCTACCGCTTCGTGGCCACGCCCTAACTATGACTAACGGGGTTAACCCGGTCAGCTCCAATGCTAGCCCGGGCTAGCCCGTCAGCTTTCGGACTGCGTGCCTGACACTGACCACGCCTGCTAACGCGGGTGATTGGCGAAGAGGAAATTCAGGCTGGAGCAGTACGGGCACCGGTAGAACAGCCCTGCGATGGGTTCGGCGCGCGCCTGGTCCAGGGCGGAGCCGCAAGACATGCAGACGTTCAAGCAGCCCGGCTCGGGTTCTGGCTGCTTTGCGTCCGGACCGAATGCCAAGGCCCAGCCATAGCGCGAGAGCCTCGTAGAGAAGCAGCAATCCGCGAGCCTGCTGCCCAGGTTGAGGAAGAGCTTGGTGCCGCCGAAACACCAGGAAGGCAGGTGGCCGAGCCACCGCATTCTCCTCGGCAGCGGACCCGGCAGTCGGCCGCGCGGCGACGGCACAAAATTGCGTTTGTCCACAAAGATAAACGAGGCGAAAAGCTCTCTCCATCCGGCCAGATGCAGCTCCGTGCCCGATTCGATCGCGCCAATCACGCTCTCAAAACTGAAACGCTGAAAGTGGCCTCCACCACACAACAGCAGCCGGTATAGGCGATCACAGAAGCTCCTGCCGTCGGGAACCGACACGAACAATCGGCCCTGTGGTTTCAGCACGCGGCGGATTTCGCGGATCGCGCCTGCCGGGTCGCGGAAGTGCTCCAGGCTGTGGTGGCAGATGACCAAGTCGAAACTCCGGCTCGCGAATGGCAGGCTGTGGCTCTCGGCGCAGGCACTGGACAGTTCGCGGTTGCGTGCCAGTTCCTTGGGATCCACGTCCACCCCGATGACGGTCAATCCGGCCAACTGCGCTCTCAGGCTTCCGGCTCCGCACCCCAGGTCCAGGATTCGCTGCAAAGGGGATAATTCGCCGAGCCAGCTCTCGAGCAATCGCATGCTCGATACAGCATAGCGTACGCCGGCAACGCTCGTGTTATGCTGCAAGTTTGCCTGTCTCAGCCCTCCGCTCCTCCACGGCCGCGGCGCGTTACGGAGCGGCCGCGCTTTTCCTGGCCGCCTACTTCGTCTATTTTTCGTGGGACCGCCTGCCAGTGCCTTTTTCCTCCGATGACCTGATGAACCTGGACTTCTATTGGAAGCGAGGGCCAGCCTGGATGGTATATGCGCAGTTCCCCTTGTGGCGCGGCTACTACCGCCCCATGGGTGCGGTGTTCTATCTGCCGCTATTCCATGGATTCGGCTTGAACCCCACCGCGTACCACGCCACCATCATGCTGCTGCTTCTGGCCAATGCGTATCTGCTCTACCGTTTCGCGAAGTTGTTGGGCGCGGGAGAATTGGCCGCCGGCCTGGCTGCGCTGGTGGTGTGCTACCACGCAGGATTGGGCCCGCTCTACTATTACACCGGCTTTGTGTACGATGTGCTCGGCTTCTTCTTCTACGTGGGCGCGCTGGTGCTTTACGCGAGTGTGCGAACGCGCGCCCGGCTGCTCGGCGTGTGGGAGACCGCGGCCTTCCTCGGCCTTTTCCTTTGCGCCCTGAACTCCAAAGAAACGGCGGCCACCCTGCCGGCAATTCTGCTGGTCTACGAATGGATTTACCACCGGCCGGCGCTCGGGCTACGCGCCTGGTGCCGCGGCGGGGCGCGTGTTGCGCTCTACAGTGCAGGGATGGCTCTGCTTTCTCTTTACGGCAAGCTGTTTGGACCCGATCCCCTGGTGAATGCGGCGGGATATCGTCCCATCTTCTCGCTGCACCAGGTCCAGCAGTTTCAGACCGCCGCACTCGGCGACCTGCTTCTCAACCAGCATTACTCAGGGTGGATGAGGATTCTGGCGATGTGGGCGCTGTTGTTCTTTCTGGCATGGCGAAGAGACCGGCCGGTCCTGCGATTCTGCTGGTGGTTCGTGCTGATCGCGCCGCTGCCGGTGGAGTTTCTGGAGCATCGTACGGGAGCGAACCTGTATGTCCCGCTGGCTGGCATGGCGATATTCGGCGCCGTGATTTTCGTGGATCTGGTGGCCTGGCTCGCGACCGTGCTCCGGCGCGTGGATCGGCGCGTGGTGCTGGCCGTGACCATCGCGGCGGGAGTGTATTTCTGGGCGCACCGCAATCACCATCTCAAGGAGCGGTTCGTCCGGCCGGCTATGGCCCAGACCGGCAAACTGCAGTGGGAAATTCTGCGGCAGTTTCGCGCGCTCAACCCGCGCGTGGCGGCCGGGGACCGTGTCGCAATCCTGAACGATCCGGTGGAGCCGAACGATCCTCTGAACGGGTTGGAGACGTTTTTCATCGCGGAACTCTGGTTTCGCGACCGGAGCGTAACGGTGTATTTGCAGCGGCTGAACCGCCTGCCCCCGGAAGAACTGGCGCGGTTGGACCACGTGTATGCATTTCAAGACGGCCGGCTGGTACAGGTGAAGTGACTCACTCCGGTTCGATCGGTCACAATCCTATCGGGGCAGCACCCTGACCAGCTTCCCGTCATCCCACCGGAACACGGCGTCATAACGCCCGCTCATCGCCTCGCCGTCCTTGGCGCGAGCCACCTGCAGCGTTGAATCGTGATAGAAAAGCCGCGCCAGGAAGACCAGCCAAAAGGTCCGTTGCGGAAACGGATCGTCCTGGAAGAACAGACGCGCTCCGTGAGGCAATGCCGGTTGGACGCGCTCGAGCCCGGCGGTCATTTCCTCCGTCGGCAGGCGGGCGTTGGTAAACACCTGCATGGTCTTCCTGGATTCCCGGGCGTGCAGTGGCGCCAGGGCCAGGGCCACCGCCAGGAACAGAACCGCCGGCGGGACCGCCTGGCCCACTTTCTCCCTCAGCATTACCAGGACGGTTGCGGCGTACAACGCCCACCCGGCCATCGGCAAATAAATGAAGAAGCCCGAATAGTGCGGCACGAAAATGAAGGGCAGAACGCTGAACAGCACGAAGAACCACGCGAACAGCAAAGGACGCGAGCGCCGCCATACCGCCAGGGTCAACATCGCCGCCATCAGCAGGACGGTGTTGCCAGCGCGAAAAAAGTGCTCCCGGTAAAACAGCACATTCAGGTACAAAGGAAACGTGTGCAGGTAGCGCGAAGCGGAGATCGCCGGCCGGTACGCCGGATTGGCGGTGAGGCTCCCCGGACCCGTGAGCTTGCCAATCAAGTACGGTATGGTGATCAGCGCCGAAATCGCCGCGCCACGCCCCTCCCGCATCAGCCAGCCAGCCCAGGCGCGCACGCCGCGTTCCGGCCCGTGCCAGATCCACTCATAACATGCCACCGACAGCGGCAGCGTCACCGCCAGTTCCTTGGAATTGAGCGCACAGATGTAAAGGGCCAGGAACGCCGTCCACTGCCGCCAGTTCAACATCGCTCCCGCCCGGCGGATTCCCAGGTAGTAATACAGCGCCGCGAAGTAAAACGCGAAACACAGCAGCTCGTAAATGGTGCCGGAACTGTAGTACAGGTTTACCAACCATGCGTGATAGCTCATCAGCAGCGTCGCCAGCAGCGCGGCCTCGCGCCGCTCGGTCAGCCGCAGGCAAACCCCGTACAGCAGCACCAGGTTCCCCGGCAGCAGCGCGAAACAGACCACGCGGAAAGGCAGGGGGTGGAACCCCAGGAGGCGATAGACCGCGACGTACGCCACTCCGCCCATGGGTCGATACGCCGGGCTCCAATAGGTAAGATTGCTCAGGACGAGCCGCGCGAACGATGGCGTCAGATGAATATGGAGGTTCGCAAGGTCGTCGCCCGTGAACCGTGCCCACAGCCCGCCGCCGGCGAACCAGAACAAGTATCCAACCAGGAAGAGACCAGGCCCAAACCGGGCCACGGTTGTTCGCACTGCGCCATTATCGCTCAAGCCGTGATGCCGGGTCCATTCAGCGGGACCTAACGGGTGTGCGTCCGCGGTGCTGCACGGGAACTCTGAACACAGGTGGGTCCTCGGCAAACGTGAATGTTTGTTTCTACCGAATCTCAAACACCCCGAAGGCCAGCCCCAGATCCCTCCGGTCGGCCGCCGTGTGAAACGTGCGCGCCACTTCCACCGCAACCTCAATCACCGGCCGCCCCGTCGCCGCTTCCGGCAACCCATACGCCAACTCAAAGCTGTTTTCTCCCGGCCGTATCGTCGCCGCCGGAAGTGCCACGCCATCGATAGCCACCGTCACCTCGAGCGGCCCGGCGCGCAACTGCTCTTCGGGGCACGATCCGCGCAGGTAGAGCTTTTGGCCCGCGGCGCTCCCTCCGGCCAGGCGCAACGTGGCGCGCTTCGCCATCCAGCGATGGTTGCCATCCACCGCATACCACCCGGGGCCCAGCAGCGGCGCGGCCAGCGGGTTCGCCAGCAGCACGGTCTTGCCGGGATGCAGTTCGCCGGCCGTCGCGAGTCCTTCCACCAGGTCGCGCGCCCGCATGGTGATGCGATTTTTCCGGTCCGAGGCGGCCAGCGTCCGCGGCATCGCCATCACGATGTAGACACCAGCCAGAGCCAGCGCGGCGTACATGGCGCGGCTCCCGGAGCGGAAAGTCTGCGCCAGCGCCCAGCCGCCCAGCCAGCACAGGCCGATGGCCGGCACGAACGCATAATAATCGGTGATGTGGTCGCGCAGCGGCAGCACGGGCGCGATGGCGATGACGAACCAGGCCAGCGCAAAGCACGCCGCGCGCCGCGAATGCCAGCAGTCCCAGCGAGACCAGCGCCACGCCCGCCATTACCAGCCACTTCGGCGCGTCCACCGGCGTCCAGAAGTACTGCGGCCCAACCGTCCAGGCCCAGTATTTCGCCAGCGTGCGCAAAGCGCCAGAACCGGGAAGACAAGTTTCCCGCGCAGCTTCATTTGGCCACCAGCCCGGCGCTCTCGACCACGATGCCCAGCTCACGCAGATCGGAGGCTCCCGGCGCGATGGCTTTGTCCAATTGAAAATCGATGCGCACGGCGTCGCCGGAGATCAGGCTGGCATCCACGTCGCGCCGGTAAGTGTATGCCCCGGCCTTGCGGTACGTTTCGGGCGCCAGGATCGTGCCACCTGCCGACGCCGTGAGCGTGAGACTCTTGAGTGCGTCAATGCTGGGCTGGGGCACCGTGAGGTGGAGTTCGAGCACCGCGCCTTGCCGCGCGGCTTGCGGGGGCGGGCGCAGCGTGACGGCGAACTGCTTTTGCGTCCACCGCCAGGAGCCGCCTTCGATGTCATGGAAGCCGCTCACAAGCTGCGCGGCCGCCGTGGCATCGCCCATGTGCACCGTGGAAGCCAGCCGCGGTGCTTCTTCGATGGTTGGTTGCTTGTGGACCTTCTCGTAGTGGCAGCCGGCTGCCGCGAGCAGCAGCGCCGCAAGCGCGGCCGGGACTGAAGCCCGGCGCGGCTCCGCGCCGAGCCGCGACTTGTCGCACGGCCGTAAGGGAGCGGAGGCTCGCCAAACCCAGCTCAACCTCCCAACGGATCGACTGAGTGACATCGGGCGAAAGCGTTTCGTCATCAATCTCCGATTCTCTCAACTTCCACGAGACAACGGTGAAACACCGGCGCCGGATCGCCGCGCGGCTTGGAGCCGCGCCCCTGCTCCACGTTGATCAGCAGCGAGCGGCAGTCCGGCCAATCCAGCGCGCGGAGGTGGGACGATCGCCTTTTGTCGTCTGTCAAGCGCCGCCTGCCAGCTCTTATCCGGTCCGCTCCGCCGCTTCTCCCGCGTCGCCATACACCTCTTCGCGGATGATTCGTTCGGTGGCCTGGTTCAGGTATTCGTTGAGCGCCGAGCGCAGCTCCTGATACTCGGGCCACAGCGTCCTATCGACGAACGACGGGGGAACCCGCACCATCACCGTAGTGTAGCGCTGCCGCTTGTAGCGATACGGCTCCAGGCCGTAGCGCCGGCACAACGCGGAGAACAAACGCCGCTGCCACCGGTCCGGCATGCTGAACTGGAATTCCCGCGGCTGCTCGGTTTGTTGCGCGACGCCGAGCGCCTTCTTAATGCGCTCGATGGCGGCCGCCGCCGCGCTGCGTTCACCCGGCGTGGTGGCGCCTTCGAACAAAGCCGCGATCTTGCGCAACCTTGCCCGGAGTTGTTCTTCGGTGATCATCGCGATTCCCTGATGGTACAACGACGCTCCCCTCAGCGCACCGGCGCCATGGCCGCGATCTCCGCCCCGATGGCCAGCGACGCCGTCGCCGCCGGGCTCGGCGCGCTCAGCACGTGCAGCGCGTTGGCGCGCGCGATGATACTGAAGTCTTGCGCGATCTCGCCATCGGGAAGGATGGCTTGCGCGCGCACGCCGGAGCCGCCGGTCTCGAGGTCGCCGGGTTGAATCTCCGGCACCAGCCGTTGCAGCGAACGGCAGAATAGTTCGCGGCTGAAAGAGCGGCGCAACTCGTACCAGACGATGGATGGATACCTGGCGAGAAAGCGCCAGAAGCCGCGGTACGTGAGCGCGTCGATGAAATCGGCCAGATTGAAATCGGTCTTGCGGTATCCTTCGCGCGCGAATGCCAGCACCGCGTTGGGCCCGGCTTCGATGCCGCCGTGGATCAGCCGCGTGAAGTGGAGGCCCAGGAAGGGAAGACGCGGGTCGGACGTGGGGTAAATGAGGTGGCGCACCAGGTATTGGCGCTCCGGGCGGATCTTAAAGTATTCGCCGCGGAACGGCAGGATGCGCGTGTCGCGCCGCTCGCCGGCCAGTTGCGAAACCCGGTCGCACTGGAGTCCGGCGCAGTTGATGATGTAGTCGGCCGGGAACTCGCCCGCGGTGGTTTCGGCCATCCAGCCGGCGCCGGAGCGCCGCAGCCGTTTGACGCGCGCCCCCGTGACCACGCGCGTGCCGTGCTCGCCAAGGCGTTCGACCAGCGCGTTGCAGACGGCCGGGTAATCGACGATGCCCTCCTGCGGCACATGCAGCCCCGCCACGCCGCCCACGTGCGGTTCGATTTCGCGCATCTGCTCAGGCCCCAGCCAGCGCAATCCTTCGAGGCCGTTTGCCGAGCCGCGCTCGTGCAGCCCGCCGAGGCGCGGCACTTCGCTTTCGTCGGCTGCCACCACCAGCTTGCCGCAGATCTCGTGCGCCACGCCGTTGGCCTGGCAGAACTCCACCATCTGGCGGATTCCCGTGACGGCCAGCCGCGCCCGGATGGTGCCGGGCTTGTAGTAAAGGCCGCAGTGCAGCACCCCGCTGTTGTGGCCGGTCTGATGCCGGCCGACGCCCTCTTCCTTTTCGAGCACCGTGATCTCCGCGCCCGGATCCCGTTCCCCCAGCCGGTAAGCCGTGGCCAACCCCACGATGCCGCCGCCAATAATCGCAACTTTCACAGCTACCAGCGTACTGCGTCTTCCCTCCCCACATTGCGGGCGGAGCTTGCAGTTCGCGTGCTACTCTTGGCCGAAAGAAGATCATGCGCAGTTCACAACCCGCGTTGTCTAATAGCCCGTGTGCCCTCCGAAAAGACCACGAGCAACCTGCGGCCACTTCGGCACATGGCTGGCGATATCACCACGTTGGCATTCCGACCGGCGTTCCGCGCCCCGGCGAACGCTATCTGGAACAGTTCAAGATGTACGTCTCCGCGTTTGAGACCAGTCCTTGCGGCATTCAATGGATGCGCTTCGAGCCGGACAGCCCCGTGCACCCGCTGATCCAGTCCGTGCCCCACATCGCATTCGAAGTGGACGATCTTCAAGCCGCGATCGAAGGAAAGGAGATTCTCACGGCCCCCAACTCGCCTTCGGAAGGTGTCATGGTGGCGATGATCCTCGATAGCGGCGCCCCGGTTGAACTCCTCGAATTTCAGCGCGACGAGCCAGCCGCGGCCGTAAAGTAAGGGAGCGGTCTTCGCGGACTGACCTCCGCTTCAGCCTCGTGCGCCTGCATGCCGCCAAGCCGCCTGCCAGGCGCCGACTCCTGATATAACGGAATGCAGTCATGTCCATCCGCCGACCCATCCTGCTCTTCTTCCTGGCCGCCGCCACGGTTCTGGCCGCCGGGCCGGTATATGTCCACACTACCGGCTCCGCCATCTCGCTCGGAAACGACTATCTCGAGCGCACCATCTCCATCGCCGATTCCGACGTCGGCACGCGCCAGCTCCTCAACAAGCTCACCGGCCGCGCCTACTCGCTCCGCGGTGACGAGTTCGAGCTCAAGCTCAACTACGAGCGCGTCGGCTACAGCTTCGGCAATGAGAACCCGCGCGTGGTCACCGCAGCGGGCGCCCGCCTGGCCAGCCAGAAGATCGACGACACCCCCGCCGGCGGCAAACGCGTCACCCTTCATCTCGCCCCCGCCCGCGGCGCCTCGATCGACCTGGTCTACGAGCTCAACCCCGCCGATTTCTTCACCCGCCAATGGGTTCACGTCGCCAAGCCCCCGCAGGGCACCTGGTTCCTCGACTGGCTGGCAGTCGCCAAAAACGAATGGGGCGTGCCGCGCTTCACCCTCGGCGGATTCGGCCAGCCGCTCTTCGCCGAAGATCTCTTCCTGGGCCTCGAATTTCCCACGGGTGTCAACACAGCCGCCCGCGCCGAAGTCACTCTCGGCAACAATCCCGGCATCAATATTCCCGATGCCGGCTACACCAGCGAGCCCGCCGTCATGGGCGTCGCTCCCGCCGGTCTGGTCCATCGCCAGTTTCTCGATTACGTGGCCCGCATGCGCGTCGCGCCGGTCCGCCCGTTCCTGCTCTACAACACCTGGTATGACTATCCGCGCCTGACGATGAATGGCGGCAACACCGTCGCGCGCGTCTCCGATTTCCAAAAGCTGCTGCTCTCCAAATACGGCCTGCACCTCGATTCCTTCGTTCTCGACGACGGCTGGGACGACATGCACAAGCTCTGGGCCATCGATCAGCAGCGCTTCCCCAACGGCTTCCGCGATCTCACCGCCGCGCTCAAAGCCATCGATAGCAAACTCGGCATCTGGTTCGGCCCCATCGGCGGCTACGACCAGAGCCAGGTCCGCATCGCCACCGGCAAAGCCGCCGGCATGGAGATCACCTCCAACGGCCGCTATTTCTGCATCGCCGGCAAGAATTACAGCAAGTTGCTCGGCGATACCATGCTGCAGTACGAGAAGGAATTCGGCATCAACTATTTCAAGCTCGATGGCATTGCTTTCGGTTGCAATGAGCCCGACCACGGCCACCCCGTGGGCATCTATTCCGACGAAGCCACCACGCGCACCTTCATCGGCATACTCGAAAAGCTGCGCGCGCAGGACCCCCAAGTCTTCCTCAACATCACCACCAGCATCTGGCTCAGCCCCTGGTGGCTGCGCTATGCCGATACCGTCTGGATGGGCGGCGCCGATTCCGGTTACCTTCCGTCTGTCCCCACCATGGCGCAGCGGCAAAGCGCCATCAGCTATCGCGATTCGGTACTCTACGATGACTTCGTCACGCACAAAGCGCAATTCCCCGTCTCGTCGCTGATGACTCACGGCATCATCAAGGGCCAGGCCAACATGCTCGGCGGCAACAAGGAACAGATCGAGGACTTCCGCGACGAAGTGGTCCACTATTACTCGGTCGGTAACATGATGTACGAGCTTTATATCTCGCCCGACATTCTGTCACCGGAAGAAATGGACGTTCTCGGCAACGTGACCAAGTGGGCCGAGGCCAACGCCCACCCGTTGCTCGACAACTCGACGATGGTCCTCGGCGACCCGGCGAAACGCGAGCCTTACGGCTACGTGCATTCGATTCCGGCGAAGTCGATTATCACTTTGCGCAATCCCTTTGTCCGCCCACAGACTGTGAAGCTCAACGTTGATGAGCAGAACGGATTTCAGAAGTTCGCAGGCGAGCAGGTGTTGGAAGTGCAGTATCCGTATCGCAAGGTCGAATCTCTGGGAGTAAAGTTCGGCCAGACACTTACATTTAATCTGGACGCCTATGAGGAGATCGTCGCCGAACTGCGGCCGGGAACTGGCGAGCAGCTTCCAGCCTCGATCGCCAGGCTAGCGGGTAAGGATATTTCCTTCTCTCCCGCCGCCCTGTACAGAAACTCCGACAGCATCAGACTATCCACCACCATCAATGTGCCGGGCGACTATACCCAGGCCCGCATAGCGGTATTGCTGGAGCCGAATCAGGAGACCCGCGGGATCACAGCCGCCGCTCAGGACGGCGACCTGCCGCTGGAACTCACCACCGAGAACGGCAACCGCGGTGTCTGGTACTGGTTTTATGCCAACCTCAGGCCCGGGCTGCACGACGTCGAGTTGACCATCCATTCCTCGGCGCCGGCTCGTGTTTCGGCTTGGCTGCTGACGCGGCGCAATCTTGGGACGCCGGCGGCCGCCAGCCTGCTGCCCGCCCAGTCCAACATCGAGCGTGGCACGCACTTACTCCTTGAGGAAACCATCCGCCAATGAAACTCACCCGCCGCAAGTTTTTATGTGGGACAGGCCTCCTGGCCTGTCGATTGCCCGCCGCCGCGCAATCCCCCACCCACACCTTCACCTCCCGTGCCGACCAGTTCCTTCTCGACTCCGCTCCCTTCCTCATCCGCTCCGGCGAGATGCATTACCCGCGCGTTCCCCGCCCTTACTGGCGCGACCGCATGCGCAAGATGCGCGCCATGGGCCTCAACACCCTTTGCACCTACGTCTTCTGGAATCTCCACGAGCCGAAAGAAAACCAGTTCGATTTCACCGGCAACCTCGATCTCGCCGAATATATCCGCACCGCGCAGGCCGAAGGCCTCTACGTGCTCCTGCGTCCCGGCCCCTACATCTGCACCGAGTGGGATTTCGGTGGCCTGCCTTCCTGGCTGCTCCGCACGCCCGATATCAAAGCGCGCAGCGCCGACCCGCGCTTCCTCACCGCCGCCGCGCGCTACATGACGCGCGTGGGCAAGGAAGTGGCTGGCCTCCAGATCCAACGTGGCGGGCCCATCCTGATGGTGCAGGTCGAAAACGAATACGGCTCCTTCGGCAGCGATCACGAGTACATGGGCGCCGTCCGCCATATGATCCAGGACGCCGGTTTCGACTGCCAGCTCTATACCTCCGACGGCTCCGGCAAATCCAATCTCGCCGGCGGCACGCTCGATGGCGTGCTTTCCGTCATCAACTTCGGCGACGACAGCAACCTCGAGCGCGAGTTCGCGAACTTCGCCGCCTTCCGCCAGAACGTGCCGCGCATGTGCGGCGAATTCTGGTACGGCTGGTTCGACCATTGGGGCGAGCAGCACCACACGTCGAAGCCCAAGCCGGGTGCCGACGGCCTGGAGTGGATGCTGTCACGCGGCATTTCCTGCAACCTTTATATGGCGCACGGCGGCACCACCTTCGGATACATGAGCGGCGCCAACTGGAGCCGCGCGTATCAGCCCGATACCTCCGCCTACGATTACGACGCCCCGCTCGACGAGGCTGGCCGGCCCACCGAAAAGTTCCGGGCGATTCGCGACGTCATCGCGAAGCACCTGCCCGTGGGCGAAAAGCTGCCCGAGCTTCCCGCGGCGCTCCCCATGATCGCCATCCCGCGCTTCGAGCTCACCGAATCCGCGCCACTCATCGCGCGTCTGCCCAAGCCGGTACCCTCCGAAAAGCCTCTCGCCATGGAAGCCATCGGACAGGATTACGGCTTCATCCTGTATCGCCATAGGCCCGCGCACTCCGCCAAGGGAACGCTCGAAATTACCGAGGCGCGTGATTACGCCGTCATCAGCCAGGGCGAAAAGCGCCTCGGCGCGCTGGACCGCCGCCAACGCCAGACCAGACTCGATGTGGAGCTGACCGCCGGCGAACCCCTCGACATCCTGGTCGAAAACATGGGCCGCATCAACTTCGGCCCACAGCTCGTCTCCGACCGCAAAGGCATCACCGAAAAGGTCACGCTGAATGGCGGCGAGCTCACGGCCTGGGAAATCTATCCGCTGCCCCTTGCCGACCCCGCCCACTGGCCGTTCTCCACGAAGCCCGCCGCCGGGCCAGCGCTGCACCGCGGCACGTTCCGCTTGACGGCAACCGGCGACACCTTCCTCGATATGCGCGGATGGGGCAAAGGCATCGTCTGGATCAACGGTCACAACCTGGGCCGCTACTGGCGCATCGGTCCGCAGCAGAGCCTCTTCGTGCCCGCGCCGTGGCTCAAGCGAGGCGCGAACGAGATCATCGTCCTCGATCTGGAACAGAGCGGCCCGCGTTCCATCCAATCCGCCACCGATCCCGTGTATGAAACGCCCGCCGGTTGAGGAATGGTGCGATATAATTCCTCCCATGACTTGGATCGTTCGAATCTCCTGCGCCGCTCTGCTCGCCGCCGGCGCAGCTTCCGCACAGACCGTTCCCGCCGGCTGGCAAGTCGTCAAGGATAACAAGAACCTTTGCCAGATTGCGGTGCCGGCCGACTGGACGCCCGACAAGCTGGTGAAGAGCTTTGCGACGTCGCCTGACAAGAAGGCCAACGCCGTGATCCACGCTTTGGCGCCGAACGCCAACTACGCACAATCTATGGCCACTGCCAAACAGATGATGATACCCATCAAAGTGTTCGAAGATACCCCCTTACGCACCTGGTTCGCCATAGCGCGCGGCAACGGCAAGCCGGGAACCTCGTGGTACGTGGCCACCGGCGGTTCGCAGATCTGCACCGCCCAGATCGACTTCGACGATCCAGCCTTCGAACCCACCGCCATAAAGATCGCCAACACAATTGGCAAAGCCAAGTAGCCTGACTACGCTTGGAGGGCGGGCGCCCTCGCCCGCGCCGGACCCCCTGGTCCGGCCTTGAGCGTCCAACACGCGCATCGCCCCACGTTATAATCGTCTCCGGATGGACGTTTTCGAAGAGCTCGTGCGCCTGCGTAACCTGGGACAGAAGTGCGCGCTGGCTACCATCGTGGAAGTGCGCGGCTCGATCCCCAGTTACGAGAGCGCCAAGCTGCTGGTGCGCGAGGACGGCTCCATGGCCGGCACCATCGGCGGCGGCTGCGTGGAAGCCGAAGTCTGGAATGCCGCGCGCGAAGTCATCGAGACGGAGAAGCCCAAGCGACTGACGTTCAACCTGGGACAGGATGCGGCCTACGATAACGGCCTGATCTGCGGCGGACAATTGGAGGTTTTCGTGGAAGCTGTGCTCCCCGTGCCACGCGCCTTTATTTTCGGCGGCGGCCACATTTCCAAGAGTCTTTCCAAAATCGCCACCCTGGCCGGCTTTACTACGGTGGTGGTGGACGACCGCGAGAGCTTCGCCAACCGTGAGAGGTTTCCGGAAGCCGGGGAAGTGCACGCCGGCGAGTACGAAGAGATTTTCCCGCTCCTCGCCATCAACGAAACCAGCTACCTGATCATCGTCACGCGCGGCCATCGCGACGACATGCGCGTCCTCAGGCTGGCCGCCGGGACGCCGGCGCGCTACATCGCCATGATCGGCAGCAAGCGCAAAGTGCTCAACGTAGTTCGCGAACTGGAGAAGGAAGGCATATCGCGCGAAGCCCTGGAGAAAATCCATGCGCCCATGGGGCTGGATATCGGCGCGATTTCGCCGGAAGAGATCGCCGTCTCAGTCACCGCCGAAATGATCGCGGTGCGGCGCAACGCGGCCTCCAACTGGCGCTCGCTCTCGATGTCGGTGATGGCCGAATCGGCGCGGCCCACGCTGGCGAAGTGACCGCCGGGCTGATTCTGGCCGCTGGCGAATCGCGCCGCATGGGCTCGCCTAAGGCGCTGTTGCGATACCGCGAAACCACTTTCCTGGATGCGCTGTGCCGGTTGTTGGCGGAGCAATGCTCGCCGGTCATCGTGGTGTTGGGCGCATCCGCCGATGAGATTCGCGCCCGCTCCGCCGGCCCCGCCACCTTTGTGGTGAATGCCGATTACCAGTCCGGCCAGACCACTTCGATGCAATGCGGGTTGCGCGCCGTGCCGGCGGATGCCGGGGGCGTGCTCTTCACCCTGGTGGATCATCCGGCGGTAACGCCCGAAACTATCGCGCTCCTGCTCTCGGCTCCGTTCCCGCTGCTGCGCGTGCCGCGTTACCAGGGCCGCCGCGGCCATCCCATCTGGTTCTCGCGCGAATTGTTGCCCGAGTTTCTCGCGCTGCCAAATGACGGCGCGGCGCGCGATGTGGTCCACCGCCACCGCGATCGGACGGAGTTTCTGGATTTGGACGATCCCGGCATCGTGGCTGATATCGACGACCCCGCGGCTTACCGCGCGCTCGTCGGAGCCGACCTATGAGAATCCGCCCGCGCACCATCTTCCGGCTGCTGGGCGCGTTGGTGGCGCTGCTGCTGGTGGTGGGCTTCGGGGCGCCCTTCCTGAACGCGGACCAATATGCCGCGCGCCTGCGCCATTCGCTGTCGCGCGCCTTGGGCCGCGAGGTCGAGTTCCGCCAGGGCGTGAAGTTTAACCTCTTTAAAGGCCCCGGGTTTTCGGCCGACGATGTGGTCATCCACGAAGACCCGGCCATCGGGATGGAGCCGATCGCCTACGTGGATTCCGTGAACGTGCGGCCCAGCATCTGGTCCCTGCTGGGGGGCCGCTTCGTGGTGGCATCCATCCGCCTGGAAGGCGCCACCATCAATCTCACCAAGTCGGGCGCGGCATCGGACGCCGGCCGCTGGAATTTTCTGTCGTTCGTCAACCCCTCGGTGATGAGCGCCGCTCCGGCGATTCACGTGCGTGACGGCCGCATCAATTTCAACTTCGGCGATACCAAATCGGTCTTCTATCTGACCGAAGCGGATTTCGATCTTTCGCCGCCGGGATCGCTGGGCAAAGGCTGGAGTATCTCCTGCTCGGCCAAGCCTGCGCGCACCGACCGCCCCGCGCAGGGCCTCGGCTCGTTCACTTTGAAGGGCCGGTGGTTCGTTTCACCGGAACGCGTGGATCTCGACCTGGTGCTCGACCACACCGGCCTCGCGGAGATCACCGCGTTGTGGCGCGGTCAATCGGGCGCCGTGCACGGAACCGTTTCGTCGCGCCTGCACCTGGGCGGCCCCATCAACAATATCGGCATCGCGGGCCGGGTGGACGTGGAAGACGTGCACCGCTGGGACCTGCTGCCCATGGGAGGCCACGGCTGGCCTTTCGATATCCGCGGGCGCCTGGACCTGGTCGCGCAACAACTGGACCTGCAATCCAACTCGCCGGGCAATGCGCCCCTGCCGTTGTGGATTCGCTTTCGCGCCGCCGACTACCTGGCGCAACCGCGTTGGGCCGTGACGGCCAACTGGAATCGCTTCCCGGTGGGGCCGATTCTGGAACTGGCGCGGCACATGGGCGCCGCCTTGCCGCCCAAGCTGCAACTTGCCGGCGTGATGGATGGCGCCATCGGCTATTCCGGGCAGGGAAGTGTGCAAGGCACCGTGGCGTTTCAGGATGCCTCGCTGACCATTCCGGATTCGCCGGCGGTGCGCTTCGAGCACGCCGCCCTGGTCTTCGACGGAGATCACGTGCGCCTGTCGCCCGCGGTGGCGCGCATGCCGGATGAGGACTCGGCCGAGATCGAGGCCGATTACGCCATCGGCTCCGGCACACTCGATGTTTCCATCTCAACCGAAGCCATGAAGGTGGCCTCGTTGCGCGCGCAGGCGGCCGTGCCGTGGCTCGAACAGGTGCGCAGCGGCCAGTGGAGCGGCCAGTTGCGCTACCATCGCGAAACCGGGCACGCGGGATGGACGGGCCATCTGCAATTGAGAGAGGCGGAAGTGCCCATTCCCGGCCTGGCCGATCCGCTCCAAGTGGCGGCGGCGCGCGGGCAGATCGACGGCGCGCGCGTGGCTCTCGACCACATTGACGCACAAGCCGGCAAGGTGGCTTTCACCGGTTCCTATTCCTATGAGCCCGGCGCGGCGCGGCCCCACCACCTGCGCGTGCACGCCGGCACTTTGGATGCGGCCGATCTCGAAGCCGAACTGCGGCCCACGCTCTCGCGCAGCCACGGCATCCTCGCTCGCGCCCTGGGCCGCACCAGCGTGCCGGACTGGCTGGAACAGCGGGCCGTGGATGGCAACGTTCAAGTGGACGATCTGCTCCTGGCGGGCGCGCACCTGGAGAACGTGCGCGCCCGCCTGCTTTGGGATGTGACGCGCGTCGAGTTCGACGGCTTGCAGGCCAAGCTCGACCGCGCGGCCATCACCGGCAGCCTCAGCATCAACTTGCGCGGGGCGCGGCCGGTCTACAAACTGACAGCTACCGTGAAAGGCCTCGACTGGCAATCGGGAAAACTGGATGGCCAGGGCACGCTGGAAACTTCCGGCGCCGGTCTGCAGTTGCTGGCGAATCTCACCTCGGAGGGCGTCTTCACGGCCGGGGGGTTGGATTTTGGCGGCCTGACCGGACGAAGTCTTTCGGGGAATTACTCCGTGGCGTGGGCCGCCGCCGCGCCGCGCTTGCGGCTCACCGGACTGACGCTGCGCACCGAAGACGACTCCTACACCGGCAAGGGCGCCACGCAGGACGATGGCCGCCTGCTGCTGGTGCTGACCAGCGGCGCGAAGGAACTGCGCGTCAGCGGCCCGCTCGACAAGCTGCGGGTTGAAGAACCGCGCTAAAGGAGGGCGGACGCCCTCGTCCGCGCGCGACCCCCTGGTCGCGCTCTTTGCTTTCCTACCCTTTCTTCCGCCAGCGCTCTTCGATCATCTCCTGCAATTCCGCGATGCGATGGCGCAGCTTCCGCTCCTTCTGCGAAATCTGGAAGAGGTAGGCGAAGATCACCAGCCAGCCGATGCCGTAAGCGTAAAAAAGCCAGTTCAAGTTTTCCATGCGTCAGTCCCTCCTCAAGTCGTCCAACTCATGCGCGCGGCGCGTCAGGTCTTCGGCCGCGCGTTCCAGGCGTGCCACGCGGCGCCGCACCAGCAGGATGCACCACCACACCATCAGCATGGTGGCCATGCCGAAAAACAGCGTCGCCGACATGTCACCCGCCAGACCGGAGCCCTGGCCTCCGCCAATCACCGGCGAGGGGTGCTGCGTCCGGAAAATCCGGTTGGACATGTAGATCAGCGGCACATCCGCCATCCCCAGGATGCAGATCACGGCGCACACCGTCGCGCGCGCTTCCACCGGCGCGGCGCGGCGAATCACCAGGTAAGCCGCATAGATGAAGAGCAGCAGGAAGGCGGAAGTGAGCTTCGCATCCCAGGTCCACCAGATGCCCCACACGCGCTTGGCCCACATGGAGCCCATCGCGATGTTGACGATCTCGAAGACCACCACCGTCTCATTGGCGGCCAGCGACAGGTCGTCGTACTTGCTGTCGTGTTTTACCAGGTAGAGGATAGCGGCGATGCCGCCCACGAAGCAGGCCACGAAAGACGCCATCGCTGCCGGCACGTGGAAGTAGAAGATGCGCTGGATGATCCCCATGGTTCGTTCGGTAGAGACCCACATGAAGATCAGGTACAACTGGGTCAGCACCATGACTGCCGTGAGGCCCAGCATCCATACGGGCACCGCGGGCCGGTTGTCTGTGAGCGCCGAATCGGCGATTCCGTCACTCATCGGTCCCTCTCCCCTCTACTGCAAAGCTTCGTTGAGCGCGCGCGCCAGGCGCACGCCGGCTTTTTCGATCTGTTGCTTGACCAGCGGTTCGGCCTTCTTTTCGTACTTGGCGTCGATGGTGATCTGGGCCCCGGCGGCCACTTTGGGCAGGCGGCCGTAGGTGATCTTCTGGGCGGCCTTGTGCGATTGCTCGGCCCAATCGTTCACCGAGCCCTGACCCCACGATTTCTCATGCTTGGCCGCCTCGCGGGCATAGGCGGGGAACAAATCGTCTTCCTTCCCCATCAGGCCCAGCAATCCGCTGTCCCAGACGCTGTGCAGATTCGTCGCCCGGCCGTTGAACAGCACGTGCACGTCGTTGCCGCCCTTATCCTTATTGTCGGAGCAGTGCAGGGGCTGGTGCATGTCGCCCACAAAGTGGATCAGGAACATCAGGGCCTCGCGCCGCGCCACGCCTTGAACCGCGGGGTCGCGCAGTTGCTTCCGGAATTCTTCGATCTTGGCGATCACGCAGTCGCCCTTGTCGCAATCGCGCGCCATGTCGAGGTGCGGCTGGTCGATGGGAATATCGATGTAGTGCCACGGCCCGCTCTCGCGGCGCTGGTTGCGGACCTCGTCGGCCCAACTGGCAACCGACTGGATGGTCACGCCGGGCCCCAGAATTTCGGTCACCTTCGCTTGCACCGCGGGGGTCAATTCCCCCCAGGCGATGCGGGCCACCAGACTGTGGCCTTCGGGTCCCCACCCAAACGCGGAGACACACCCGCACAGCAGAATCACCGCGAACTTGCGCATACGATCTGAGCGTATCACGAAGCAGAGCCGCGGCTATTCCCGGCAGATCCCGCGGCGGCTGCCGCGAATGAAACTCACCACGTGGAGCGTCTCGGGAGTCGGAATCTCAGCTTCGATGCGCGTGAGCGCCTCTTCGAGCTTGAGGCCGGAGCGGTACAAGAGCTGGTAGGCCCGTTTGAGGATGCTGACGTCGGGAGCCTTGTAGCCGGCGCGCTTCAGCCCCACCAGGTTGAGTCCCTTGGCGCCGATCTGGAAGCCGGCGAAAGTGAAAAACGGCGGTGCGTCCAGGTTCACGCGCGTGTTGCCGCTTACCATGGCGAGGCGTCCGATCCTGGAGAACTGATGCACCAGGACGCCGCCCGAGAGGAAGGCCTGATCTTCCACTTCCACGTAGCCGCCCAGCAGCACGCAACTGGCGATCACCGTCTGGTTCCCGATTTTGCAATTGTGGGCGATGTGGCCGGAGGACATGATGAAGTTGTCGTCGCCGATTTCGGTGGCCGATTCCGGTGGCGTGCCGCGCGAGATGGTGAAGTGCTCGCGGATCTGGTTGTGGTTGCCGATGCGCAGGTAGCTGCGCGCGCCGTCGAAGTTCTTGTCCAGGGGATCGGTCGCGAGCACGGTGCCGGCTGAGATCCGGTTGTCGTGCCCGAGAGTGGTCCAGCGCTTCACATACACGTACGGTTCCAGCACGCAGGCGTCGCCGATGACGACGTCTTCTTCAATGACGCAGAACTCGCCGATGCGGACGCCCGCCCCGATGACGGCGTCGGGATGGATGCGAGCGGTCGGCGCGACTTGGGCGGAGGGATCGGTGGGCATGGTTATGTCAGCCGCGTGAGTACAGCGGCAAACAGCTTGGCGCAATTCGGCGCGGCCTCGCGGACAGACTTGGGTCTAATCGATCTCAACAATTCTGCGGCGTGTTCGGTTTTGTTATCGAAATAATTGCCCTTTGGCGTGTTCGTTGTGGCTTCTCGGAGGCCGGATTCCAGGTCCTTCTTGGAAATTTCTTCGACTTTGGGGTTACGCTTCAGAGCACTCCTCTTAAAGCCAGCGCCATAGAAGTCAGCGAGCTTCTCCTTGTCTGCGTAGAACCACGATTCCATCATCTCGACCATCCAGAAGACCGAGATGGCGTATGATTTTTTCCATTTGTGCTCCCTGCAAAGATCAAGGGAGAGGTGGTCGCTGAAGGGTACTTCGCTGTCCGCGAGAAGGATGTTCCAAGCGGATGGGTGTTCTCTAAGCGCGATGCCGAAGTCGCGACATGCTGCCGCTCCGGATCCCGATGCCACCAGGTTCAGCTTACAGCGCCTCTTTCTCGCGCACTCACGAAGGTCTTTGAAGAAAGCGTGAAATCCGCGCTTCAGCCCCTTGTCTCCCTCGAAATAGATCCGAATCTCAGAAGGCATCGGCTAGTAGCGGCCCCCGCCGATCTCGCCTTTTCGCCAGAGCTCGCCGAGCGAGTAATGTTTGAGCCATTCCTTAAGGCGCGTCTTCGACAACCGCTTCATTTGCGTGCCATTATCGAAATCGCGGTCGCATACGAGCACCGATTCTGGACGGCCCGTGAGCGCGTCAACCAAGGCCTCGGAATGCGTCGTGACGATCAATTGCATGGATTGAGAAGCTTTGACCAGCGCGCTAGCCACCAGTTGCATGGCATCGGGATGCAATCCTAATTCAGGCTCTTCTATGCACATGAGGGGCGGCGGATGTGGATGGAATAAGGCCGCGAGAAGTGCGAGAAATTTCAGTGTCCCATCCGACATGCGGATGGAGGACAACATTTCTACCAGACCAGTTTCGCGCAAGAAGGCGCGCGCCAGGCCGTTAGCGATCTCGATTTTGACATCTTCGAAACGTTCGCAGAAGCGCAGGAGGTATCCTCTTATAAGCTCGTGCCTGTCCCGAAAATCCAGCTCCTGAAGAATCAATGCAAGGTTGTCGCCACCATCTTGCAACGCGTCCTTGGCTACTATTGTTGAAACACCCGATCGCGCTCCCCCTCCACGCCCCGTTCGAAACTCCCGGTAGATCCGAATTTCTGCAAAGTGGTTCCCCACTTCGGTGATAGGGGTTGGGTCGTTTGGGTTTTTGAACGTAGCGAGGACGGACTCGGTCCTCGGAATAGGAGCCCCAAGAGACTCGCGTGTGAAATAGGGCCGGCGCCTGCCATTGCCCGTTCCCCGGCTGCTTTTCGTCAACTGCTCACCATCAATAATGAAAAACCCGTTTGGATCTTCGGAGAACTGCAACTGATACTCCAGGGGGCCCACCTGCCGGCCACGGCGCAATGTAACCTCGCATTCGATGGTCGCGATCGAGGACACGCGCGGGGAAGCCTCCGGATCGCCGAGCCAGAGCCACTGTCTGATGCCGCCGCCATTCAGGATCGTCGCTCCCAGGCGTCCGGATACCGGCGCCGCTTGGAGCAAGCTGATCACCTCAATGAGATTGGTCTTGCCAACTGCGTTGGGTCCGATCAATACATTGAGCTGTCTGAGTTCGACCGTCGCGTCGTTGAATGAAAGTATTTTCTTCAGTTTTAGCCGGTTGATCATTCGCGTCGCTTAAATCTTAGCGGATTTCGGAGATGCGCTGGGATCGACGGCCGGCTGGGTTGCGCCGCTCTTGAGCTACAGTAAAGTCTTGCCAGTCCCCTCCGTCACTTCCGGGATTGCTATCCCCTTACTGGCCACGGCCGTGGGCGTGGCCGGCGCGGCCCTGGGAGTGTGGCTCACGGGGCTGCGCGAACGCGCGCGCCTGGTGGTGCCGCTGAGCGCCGGCGTGCTGCTGGGCGTGGCGCTGTTCGGCTTGCTGCCGGAATTGGCCGAACAAACCAGTTGGCCGGTGAGCGGCGCGCTGTTCGTGGCCGGGTATGGATTGCTGATCGTCATTAACCGGTACGCGTACCCGGTTTGCCCGACGTGCGCGCACAATCACGACCACGACGCCTGCTCGACCGAGTTGCATGGATTCGCGGGTCCGCTGATCGCCGCGGCGGCGGTGCATAGCTTGCTGGACGGCTGGAGCGTCGCCACCGTGCAGTCGGCCGCGCCGCTGGGGTTGCGCGTGGCGGTGCCGCTGGCGGTGGCGCTCCACAAACTGCCGGAAGGCATGGCGCTGGGCGGAATTCTGCGCGCCGCCGTGCCGAACCGCGGAACGGCTATGGGCTGGTGCGTGGTGGCCGAGGGCTCGACGCTGTTGGGCGGGGTGGCGGGACTGCTGGCGGCCTCCCATCTGGGCACGGGGTGGACCATGTACCCGCTGGGCCTGACGGCGGGCTGGTTGGCTTACCTCGGTTACCACGCGGTCCACGAAGAGTGGAAGCGGCGCGGCCCCGCGGCGGCGTTCCTATCGGCGGCGGCGGGCGTGGCCCTCGCGGCGATGATTCAGCGCGGCGCGGAAGCCTTGTTTCGCTAAGGCAAGCTCCGGTAAATCAAGCGCTGGTAAATCAAGCTAAGCCGCGTGCGCGCCATGATCGTGTATCCGGCCAGCCACGCGCGGAGCTCGGGGTAGGTGTCGAGCGCCAGGCGCGGGTTGGCGAGGCTCAGGCTGTCGACCATGAAGGCCGGATGCGTGGCGGCCAGTTCCACGCGGTTGCGCGCCGCCCAATCGGGAATCAGCGATACGGCATCGCGCAGATGGCGATCGGCCGGCACGCCCGTCAGCGGCTGCGAATCCCCATAGCGCGAGGCAGCGGGCAGACGCGTATAGACGAAGAGGCCGGGTCGGTATCCCCACACGAAGAGCGTGTCGCCGGGCTGCTTGCGGGCGTTCACCAGCGCGGCGGCGGCCTGGCTGTCCTGGTCGAGCGCGATGTCGGTCCAGGGCGCGGCAGGTTGGAAAGCCAGCGTGAAATAGCGCGGGGCAAAGCGGACGAGAGGAACCAACAAAGCGACGGCGGCGATCACTGCGACGGCCTTGCGTTGGGCGATGGCCCGGGCGGAGACCAGGACGAGCGGCGGCAGAATCAGGAAAAAGTAGCGTGGGAAGAACCGGCCTCCGAGGGCCACGCCGAGAAAGCCGATCGCGGCCCATGCGGCAAAGTGGGGCAGCCAATCCTGGCTGCCGCCGCCTTTCAGGCGGCGTTTCACCCATTCGTGAGAATTCGCGGGCTGGAGGCCCTCTGCGACAGACGACGAAAGGCGATCGTCCGTCCCACTGAAGAACCATGCGAGCGCTCCCAAGACCAGCGCGGCGTGGAAGCCCGACCAATCGAGAACGCGGCGCAGGGCGTTGAGTACGGGCTGCGGCTCGGAGGAACTGCCGGCGTAGGCGAAGCCCCATCGCCAGACTTGCAGCAGGTAATCGGGCAGCGCGCCCGCGGCCGCCAGGACCGCGAAAGCCGCGCCATTCGGAATGAGGAATCCCACCAGCAGCAGCGGCAGCGCCGGCCAGGCGACCACCGCGCACACGGCCAATACGAAGACGGCCTTGGTGTGAAACAGGAAGCCGATGCCGCAACACAAACCGGACCAGAAGGGCCGCCGCTTCCACGCGCAGTGAACGGCCGCGATGTGGGGCAACAGCAGCAGCAGGTCCGGCGCGGCCGGGATGACGGCGGAAGGGAAATCGAAATTGAGGAAGAAGGCCACCAGCGCGGCGGCCAGGAAGGCCTCGCGCCGGCCCCACAGATCGCCGGCGAAGCGCCATGTGGCGGCGCAAATGGCCAGCAGCCAGACGGCGTCGAAGAGGCGCAGCGGCCAACCCGGCAGCGCGCCCAGGGCGGCATACAGCCAGGCGGCGAGAGGCGGCTTGTCGTACCACAGGTCGCGGTAAAGCATCTTGCCGTGGAGGGTCTCGAGGCCGGCGGCCATGTGGTAATCTTCATCCGCCCACAGGATGTGCGAGTGGCACAGGCGTAGCGCGAACATGACGGCAAACAGGGCCGCGAAGAAGAGCGCGGTGGTGCGTCGGGAGCCCGTCATGGTTGTTTAGTACACCGTTTCATCGATACGCTCTCGTATTCCACGAAGACCGCTCCCTTACTGTCGCGGCTCGGATGCGAGCCGCGCGCGTCAGCAAGCGGTTTTGCATACGTGAGCGAACTTCTGAAGCCACGTGCTTAGTCATGTTTGCTTAAAGGATGTTTGCTTGCAGCAAGGTTGCTTGCGCGCGCGCAAATGGCAGCGGATGTCGAGCGCCGGGAAGACCCAGGCCGCGTGCCGCTCATACCACTTGAGCGACGCGCCCGCGATCAGGCGGCCCAGGTTATCGAGCACGAAGTTGCCGCCGAAGGTGAGTGTGCATTCGACGATCTCGAAGCGGAAGGGCGAGCCGGCGAAGCTCGGGAAATCGCGGCCGGTGAAGTATTCGAAGCTGGCGGCCGCCAGGTGGCGCTTGTGGGTGGGGTCGGTGTAGGAGTTGTGCGAACTGAAGTGCGGCGTCGTAACAAACACGTCGGCGCCGTCGGCCGCCACGCGGTACACCTCCGCCATGGCGCGCATGGGGTCGTCGAGGTGCTCGATGACGTGCGACATGTGGATGCGGCTGAAGCGGTCGTCTTCGAGCGGCCAGGGGTAGCGGTCGAGGTCCCAGACGTGGTCGGCGGCCGAATCGGGTGAGATGTCGATGCCGATCGAGTCCGGCTCCGTCTTGCGGCTGCCGCAGCCGATGTCGAGGGTCATTATTAACTACGATAGCTTAGGGGGCGCTTCGCCCGCGTGGCTGACGGCAGGTGGCGCTGGCGTTTGGCAGGCTCAAGCCTGCCCCTGGAGTTTCTACATTTTTCAGGCTCCGTCAAGACCAACTGGTAGCGCCGGCGGTCTTGCCGCCGGTGTCTTGCTAGCGCTTGACCATCGCCACTCTTCGCGCACACGCTGCAAGGCCGCTTCTTAATTGGGCTGTCCTCAAACTCCAGGCGCCGGCTGAAAGCCTGCGCCTGGCAGGCTGAAGTCTGCCCCACCTTGGGTCATGCTTAACAAGGTAGCGTCAATTGTCCGCGGACAGATAGTCGGCCAGCCGGAGGGATTGGAAATCGAAGGAGCGCTGGATGTGGGCGACGGGAGTCTCCAGCACCAGCGCCATATCCGTCACCGGGCGCTTCCCTTCGAAGGCCGCTGGCACGGAATACTCTTGCAGGGGTCCGAACCACGGCGAAGTCGGATAGGGAGCGTAATCGTCGGTCCGGTTCGCCGGGGGGTAGAGAAACGACTTGCCGGATACCACGGCGAGAATGGCCCTGGGCAGCGGTGAAAGGCATCTTAACTTCATGATCGAACACGGACCAATCCCGGGGACATCCAGGTCGGCAAATCGGTCCGGCGGCAAGCTGCTGGTCCGGGCAAACAGCGTCAGATCGACCGAGCCGTGCAAGCGCACGGAGGCATCCTTGATGCGGTCGAAGTAGTCCGAATCGACAAACACGATGAGCCATCTCTTTCCCGTCGGCTCATGACGGATTCCCCAGTTCACGGCCCAGCCCGAACGCCATGGTGCCAGGCCGCCGCCTTCCGCTTGTACTTGTGTCCAGTCGGCCGCCACCTCGATGCCCGGCGGAATATCCTGCACTTGAATCGGAATATCGAGGCGCGTGCCATGGGGCGGCGTGAGGTTTGATGCCGGTGCGGGAAGCGGGACATCGTGGCGCGGATCGAACGAAACGCGGACCGCCTGAGGGTCGATCTGCTGTGTGGAGAACCAGGACTGGAGAACGAAAGCCCGCTGCCACGGCGGTGTAGCCCAGAGCAGAAGGACCAGCATTGCGGCGGCGGCCAGGACGGCGCGGGACAACGCGGTGCGACGCCGCGTGTATTGCAGGAACAGGACCACCACCGCTCCGCCGAAGGCTACCGCGGCGACGGCCGACGCGCGGATCCATGCCAGGCCGCCCCAGCCGGAGCCGGGAGCCAGGTAAGCCAGCAATGCGGCGGTCATTGCCAGTGGCACAGCCAGCAATAGGCCGCCGAGGATGGTGCGGCCTAGGCCCTTGGTCACGGCGGCCAGGGCCGCCACCGGCAGCACCAGCAAGGCCAAGAAGAATACCTGTTTGGCGAGCAGGTCCGTCAGATGGCCGGCCGGCGAGATCCCGTTCGCGGCGAGCACGGCGGCCTGGCAGAGGAATACCGGCAGGTTGACAAACGCCAGCAGGAAGAGAGCCTTGGCCGCCAACAGGTCGGTCCAGGTGAAGGGCCGGGTGAGCCAATACTGGTTGTGACCGATGGGTGTTTCTTCGTGGACCAGGGCAATTACCAGAAGCCAGCACGAGAGGGGAAGTAGAAGGTAGAGCAAGTTGGTGAGAGATGGGAACCCGTGGTTGCGTTGCGAAGTGTAGGTGGGATCTTCGCAGGCGAACAAAACGAGCATCGCCAGGAAAATCAGGATCTGCGGCCACAAGTGGGCGGCATCTTTCCTAAAAACCTGAGTGACCCTCTTCATCACTGTCACATCTCTCCCAGGCGAACTGCTTGCAGATCGAGAACCCGCTCGAAGTGCGCGACGGCCTGCCGCGTTTCAAAGAACACCGCGTAAGGCGAGGGCGGAGGTTTGTATCCGACACCTGAACTCAGACGCTCCCAGATGCTGAATACGTTGAGAGTGCCGGTCGGTTGCAAGCTTTCCACGGACTCGTACTCCTGCACGTCGCCGGTTTCTAGCGGCTGAAGCCGGACCATGTATTCCGCGGCCTTCCGGAGCGCAGCAAAGCATAACGGCGAGGGAAAGCCGGTGTTGCTCTGGAGGTAGCAGAAGCCATCGTCAGGGAGCGGTTGCCGTCGATTCGAGACGGTCAACCGAGTGGTCGTGGGCTTGCCGAGCAAGGTGAACGCCACGGTGATGCGCAAGTGTACGGGCGTTGTGGAGAACTTGTTGAAGAAGGACCTGTCGATATTCGCCTCCAGCCAGGGGCTTCCGGCGCCGGGAAGGATTTGCTTGCTGAGGAACGATACCTGAGTTGAGCGACGGATTGCATTGAGGGAATCCCAGCCGGAACTCCACGTCTCTCCGCCCGGCGTCTCCACCGTCACCGCGACGCGCTCGCTAAACGTCTCCATTCCGGCTGGAATTCCCGTTACGTGAATTGGCAGAGAGATGCCGACTACGTCCTGGTGTGGCCGAACGACGCTACCGCCGGGCCAGGCGTTCCGGTCGCGCGCCGGGTCGAGTGAGAGACGAACGGCCGTTGGATCGACGGCCGGCGATCGCTTGGCTAGCACCGCAAATGCAGCGCCCCACGGAACCAGCGTCGCGAAGATCCATGGCGCGACTACGCCGCACGCAACCAGCCAGCGAGCCGCAGTGGTGGCTCGGCGCGAGTATTGCAGCACGCAGATCGAAACACCGAATAGGGACGTGATGGCGGATTGGCACGCCACAACTACCGGCCCGGCGGAGCCCCACGCGAGCGCATCCGTTCCAACCGTCACAGCCATCCCGAGGAAGAGCGCATACAACCCCGCAAAGATAGCCAGAAAAGTCATCGCGAATTGAACCAGGTTGGCGGTGACGGCGGCCAGCGCGGCCACAGGCGCCAGGCTCATTGCGGCGAAACCTAGCTGTCGCCAGAGGAGTTTCGGAAGGTAGTGCGCCGGAGAGAGACCGGCGCCCGCTAACCCTGCGATCTGCGCCAGCAGGACGGGCAGGTTGAGAAACAGCAGAATGAACAGGGCCTTCGCCAGCAGCAAGCTCCTCCAGGAATACGGTCGTGTGATCCAGAACTGGTTGTTGCCGGTTAACCGGTCTTCGTGAATCACCGATACCACCACGAACCAGGCGGCCAGCATGAGCAGCAATCCGCAACCCCCTTCCGCAAACATCAGCATCGGGTTTCGCGGGAAGATGGCTTCGATATACGCATACACCGCCGCCAGGAAAACCACCACGGCGATCCGAGGCCACAGGTGCCGTACATCTTTGCGTAGAATGCGCAGGGTCTGTCGCATGGTGGCCTCTCAGCGCGCGTCCCGGCTGGCTTTCGCCAGCGTGACGAAGATCGAGCGCAGCGGCATGCCGTTCGAGGCCATGTCGCGGAAATCCGGGAACAGGCGGCGCGCGTTCGCGGCGGTTTGCTCGGGGTCGAATTGGGTTTCCACGAAGCGAACCACGGTTCCCGCGGTCTCGGGCTGCAGCCAGGTCTCCGGCCATTCGCGCGGCAGCTCCGGCGCGGTTTCGAACGTGAGTACGATCTCGCGAAACCGGGCGCTCAAGGTTTCCAGCTCTTCGGAAATCCGCAGCCGTCCCTGTTCCAGATAACCGATATGGCTGGCGAAGCTCTCGATCTCGGCCAGGTCGTGGGAGGAGATAAAGATGGTCGTGTTCTCCGCGCGCGCCAGCAGGCCTTCGATCAGCTCGTCGCGAACCAGCGCGTCGAGGCCGGTAAAAGGTTCGTCGAGCACAATCAGCTTCGGCCGGTAGGCCAGCGACGAAGCCAGCGCCGCCTTCATACGCATGCCGCGCGAGAGATCCTTCAGCTTGCGATCGGGCGTCAGTTGGAACTGGCGGAGCAGATCGCCGGCCAGGGCATGGTCCCAGGTGGGATAAAAGGGCGCCAGGTAGTCCAGGAAGTAGCCCACCGTCATCCAATCCGGCAGTTCCTGGTTCTCGGAGACGTAGCCGATCTGCGCGAAGTGGCGCGGCCCGAGACGGCGCGAGTCGGCATCCAGCACCTCGCTGCGCCCGCTGGTGGGAGGAAAGATGTTCATGAGCACTTTGATGGTGGTAGTCTTGCCCGCTCCGTTGGGGCCGACCAGCGCGTAGATGCTTCCGGCCGGCACTTCGAGCGAGATGCCGTTCAGCACGGGCGTGCGCCGGAATGCTTTGGTCAGATCGTAGGTCCGAATGGCGCAATTCATTTGTGTCTCCGCTCTCCTTTAGGGGAAGATGCCGCGGGACCGTCCCCTTGCATCTCCAGGCGGCGCCAGTGAGATGCCAGCGCGGCGGTGATTTCCTGCAGGCTCATGCCGATTTGTTTGGCTTCCACCGCCAGTTGTTCCACTTCGCGCTCCATCAGGCGGGCGCGCTCGGCGGCCGTGGATTCGCGCGGCTGCGCCACCACCGTTCCGGTGCCGGGCATCACTTCCAGCAATCCTTCATTGAGCAATTGCGTGATTACCTTGTGCGCGGTGTTGGGGTTGATCTTGAGGGCTGTGCTCAACGTGCGCACCGACGGGAAAGGGTCTCCGGGCCGCAATTGTCCGGAAACCAGGGCCTTCTTGGCGGCGTAGACCACTTGTTCATACAGCGAACTGCCCGGCCGAAAAGCCACCCGGAAGGGTATCACGGCTGTATTATGACTGGTAGTACAGTTAATGTCAATAGGCAACCCAGGCAACCCAGGCACAGAACCGCGAGCGTCAGCGAGCGGCCTGCTCCGGGCTCCGTGGCGGCCGCCCGAGTCGGGAGTCCTCTTCGAAGTGTCCCCCGCTGCCACCTGATATAATCCGGTGCGAAGGTCCTGAATCCAAAATGAAACGAATCCTCGTCCTTGCTGCCGTACTCTGCGTCTGCGGGTTGGCGGCCGCATTTGCCCAGACGTTGCCACCGGGCGTCCAAAAGGGTGTCTCCATGGGAGGCATCACCGAATATGACTATCCCAACGGTTTGCGGGTGCTGCTGTATCCCGATCCGGCGGAACCCAAGGTCACCGTCAACGTGACCTACCTGGTGGGCTCGCGTTACGAAGGCTACGGCGAAACCGGCATGGCGCACCTGCTGGAACACCTGGACTTCATCGAGACCACCAACGGCCGGAAGGTCAAGGAAGAACTGGTGGCGCACGGGGCGAACTGGAACGGGACGACCTCGGAAGACCGCACCAACTACTACGAAACGGTGTCGGCGAGCGACGAGAATCTCAAGTGGGCTCTGGGCCTGGAAGCCGACCGGATGGTCAACGTGAAATTCACCAAGCAGATTCTGGACACCGAGATGACCGTGGTGCGCAACGAGCTGGAGCGCGGCGAGAATCAGCCGGCGTCGATCCTGCGCGAGCGCGTGGCGGCCACGGCATACATCTGGCACAACTACGGGAAGTCGGTGATCGGCTCCAAGGAAGATCTGGAGAACGTTCCTTACACTCGTCCCGAGGCTTTCTATCACAAGTATTACCAGCCCGACAACGCGGTGCTGGTGGTGACGGGACGGATCGACGAAGCCAAGACTTTGCAATTCGTGGCCGATTCCATCGGCAGGATTCCGCGGCCGGCGCGGGTGCTGGATCAGACCTACACCATCGAGCCTCCGCAGGATGGCGAGCGGTTTGTGGCGCTGCGGCGCGTGGGCCAAGGCCAGAACGTGGATATCGCTTACCATGCGGTGTCGGCGGGACATGCGGATTCGGCGGCTCTGCAGGTGCTGGCGGGGATCATGAACGGCAGCGGCGGGCGCGGTGGACGCGGCGGCGGCGGGCGGGGCGGCCGCGGCGGCAACGATCCGAATGAAGGCCGGCTCACCAAGTTCGTGGTGGACACGGAGCTGGCGCAATCGGCCAACATGGGGTTCCAGGGCCGGCACGATCCGGGCCTGGTGGAGTTTTCCGCGACGTTGACCAAGGACCAATCGCCCGACGCGGCGCGCGATGCCATCTTCAAGGTGATCGACGATGTAGTGGCCAACCCGCCCACCGCGGCGGATGTGGAGCGCGTGCGCACACAGCTTCTGCTGGGGTTGGAGAACAGCCTGTCGAATCCGCAATCGATTGCCACCGGGGCATTGAATAACGCCATCGCGCAGGGCGACTGGCGGCTCATGTTCCTGCAGCACGACCGCTTGAAGGATGTGCAGCCTGCCGATCTGGTGCGCGTGGCCAAGCTGTATTTCAAGCCCTCCAATCGCACCGTGGGTTACTACATTCCCGATATGAGTCCGGACCGCACGGTGGTGCCGGCCACGCCGGATCTGAACGAGGTGATGCGGAATTACAAGAGCACGGTGAGCGTGGTGCACGGCGAGACTTTCGATCCGACCATCGCCAACATTGAAAGCCGCGCGGTGTTTTCCAAGCTGGCCAACGGAATGAAGGTGGCGGTTCTGGCGAAGAAGACCGAGAACAACGAGGTGACGGGCACCATCGAGCTGCGCTTCGGCGACGCCACTTCGCTGGTGGGGCGGCGGGAGGCGGCGTCGTTCGCCGGCGGCATGCTGATGGCGGGCACCAAGAGCCACACACGGCAGGAGATCACCGACGAGATGCGCAAGCTGAATGCGCGCATCACGGTGAGCGGCGGTGGCGGCGGCGGCTTTGGCGGCGGGCGCGGCGGTGGCGGCGGGCGCGGCGGCGCCGGGGGCGGCGGCAGTATGTCCAGCGCCACGGCCACAATTACGGCGCCGGCGCAGAACTTTCTGCCGGCCATGCGGCTGGCGGTGGAGATGCTGAAGGAGCCGTTGCTCCCGCAGGAAGATTTCGACCGCACCAAGACGCAACGGCTGAAAGCCCTGGAGGTGGTCCCGACGGAGCCGAACCAGTTGGCGCAGGAGCGGTTGAACCGGCACATCAGCCCGTTTGCCAAGGGCGATGTGCAGTATTCGCCCACGCGCGAAGAGCAAGTGCCGGAGATCCAGAAGGTGACGATCGACGACGCCCGGAAATTCCACGACCAGTTTTACGGCGCCAACTACGGCGTATTGGCGGTGGTGGGACCGTTGGATGCGGCGGAAATCCAAAAGGCCGCCGGCGAATTGCTGGGCAACTGGAACACTTCCAAGGCCTATAAACCGCTGGTGACGCCGTACAAGAAGGTGGCGCCGATCAACGAAAAAATCGAGACGCCGGATAAGGCCAACGCCGAATTCATGGCCGGCGAACGGTTCCAACTGTCGCAGAACGATGCGGACTATCCGGCCATGGTGCTGGCCAGTTACATGTTCGGCGAGCCGATTACTTCGCGCATCTCCGACCGCATCCGCAACCGCGAAGGTCTGAGCTACGGGGCCAACGCGCGCATGACGATTCCGGCCGAAGGCGATGCGGCCACGCTCGCGGGCACCGTCAGTCTGAATCCCAAGGTGGGGCCGAAGGTGGAGGACTGTTTCCTCGATGAGTTGAATAAGGCGTATAAGTCCGGCTTCACGGCGGCGGAATTGGCCGAGGCGAAGAAGGCCATCCTGGATGCGCGCATGGTGGGGCGCTCGACGGATGGGGCGCTGCTGACTCTGCTGGCGTCGCATCTGCAAATCGACCGGCCGCTGAAGTGGGATGCGGACCTGGAAGCCAGGATGCAGGCGCTGACGGTGGAGCAGGTGAACGCCGCCTTCCGCAAGCACATCGATCCCAGCGGGCTCTCGATCGTGAAAGCGGGCGATTTCAAAGCCGCGGGCGTGTTCCAGTAGGCGTACAAACCGGAAGTTTGTCCTACCCTGGAATTCGTGGGCGGCAACGCGGCAACCCGATCGATGGGCAAGCGCTTGTTCCTGGCGGCGCTGCTGATCTATGGCGTCTGCCCGCCCTTTACTTCGTTCGATTCGTATTGGACGGTTCCCACGGCGCTCAGCCTGATGCGGCACGGCTCGACGGCCGTGGACGAATTCGCGGCGGCGGCGCCGCCCCTGGCGCGCCTGACCTTGGAGTGCGTGCCCGCGGAGGGGCCGGCGTTTCGCTACCAGAGCGGCGCGGGTTGCCCGGGCGGCCACTGGTACAACTTTTTCCCCACCGGCGTTGCGGTGCTGGCGTTGCCGCTGGTGGCGGCGATGCAGATGGTCACGGGTCTTTTCGCGGCGGTCTTTCCCGGCGCCCCACGGATAGTCTCGCAGCCGGCCCTCGCCGCCTTTCTGGCGGGCGATTTGCTCGGCGGGCACGTCCTGGTGGAGTTGTGGTGCGCGGCTGCGTTTGGCGCCATCACGGTCTGGCTGCAGTACCGGATGGCGCGGCGGTTTCTGACGGAGCGCGCGGCGCTGGGGTTGGCGCTGGTGTTCGCCCTGGGCACATCCGAGTGGTCGGTGGCGAGCCGCAACCTGTATCAGCAGGGTCTCACGGCATTGCTGCTGAGCGCGGCGCTGTGGCTGGCGCTTCGCGCGCGTGAAGATGCAGAGTGGATTCGCTTCGCATCGGTTCCGCTGGCGCTGGCCTTTACGGTGAGGCCGTCGAACGCTGTTGCGGTGATGGTGTTCACGGTTTACGTGGCGGTTCACTATCGCGCCTGGCTATGGCGTTATGCGCTGTGGTGTGTGCCGGTGGCGGCGCCGTTTCTGGCTTACAATCTGCTGGTGCGGCATGCATTGCTGCAGAATTACTATCTGGCGGCGCCGACCCGGTATCCCGCTTGGGAAGGCCTGGCGATGCACCTGGTGAGCCCCTCCCGCGGGCTGTTCGTGTTCACTCCGGTCTTTCTGTTTTCGATTGCGGGCATGGTGCTGGCGTGGCGCTCCAGGTGGTGTTTTCCGCTGGCGCCCTACCTGATGGCGATTCTGGTGCTGCACACGGCGCTGATCGCTTCGGTCTGGGAGGGCCACGGTTTCGGACCGCGTTATTATGCCGATGTCGGGCCGCTGTTCACGTTTTTCCTGGTTCCGGTCTTTCGCCATTGGGAGACGATGCGGGGCGCGCCGCGAAACATCACCGCGGCGATTTTTCTGCTGCTGGCGGCGTGGGGCGTTTTCGTGCATGGGCGCGGCGCGACCTCCACGGCGGTCCAATATTGGAATGTGACGCCGGCCGGCGTGGATGCTACCGTGCGGGTTTGGGATTGGAGCGATCCGCAGTTTCTGAGAGGACTGTGACGGTGAGACTCGGCGCGGTCCGCGACAAACCGGTCATAAACCTCGCTGAGGCGTCGTCATATCTGGATAGCCGATCCAGTACTTTTCCCTTGAGCATTTGTGCGAAAGCGAACCAGCCCGCGCAGTTTTTTGATGTAGCCTGATAACGTTTACACATTCCCTGACGCCATTACTCAAAGTAGGGTGAGTTCCAAATGCCGGTGAAGCGGCTTTTAGCCAATCGGGACCGGGAATTCCGGTTACTCTTCGAAGAGCATCCACAGCCCATGTGGATTGTGGATGCGGCCAGCGCGGAATTTCTTGCGGCCAACGCGGCGGCTTGCGCGTTGTATGGGTACACCGGCGAAGAGTTCAAGAGCATGACGCTCGATGCCGTGGAAGCGCCCGAAGAGGCCGGCCGCTTCCTCGAAGAGCTGCACAGCGCGGCGCGGCCGGCGGCCAGCGCGTGGCATCACCGCGACTGCGGCGGCCGGCTCATCGACGTTGAGATCGCGGTCCACGAGATCCAATACGGCGGGCGGACCGCGGCGCTCGCGGTGGTCATGGATATCACCAGCCGCCGGCAGCTTGAAGAGCAGTTGAGCCAGGCGCGGAAGATGGAAGCCATCGGGATGCTGACGGGCGGCGTGGCGCACGACTTCAACAACCTGCTGACCATCATCACCGGTTACAGCCAGTTGATTCTCGCCAAGGCCCCCAAGGGCGATGCCAGCCGCCATTCGGCCGAACAGATTGTCAAGGCGGCGGAGCGCGCGGGCGAGCTGACCAGGCAACTCCTGGCCTTCAGCCGGCGCCGCGCGACCGAAGCCAAGCCGCTGGACCTGAACGCCGTGGTGTCGAGCCTGAGCGGCATGATCAAGCGGCTGATCGGCGAAGATATCGAACTGCGGCTGGCGCTCGGCGAGGAACTGGGCCGCGTGGTGGCCGACGCCGGACAAGTCGAGCAGGTGCTGCTGAACCTGGCCGTGAACAGCCGCGATGCCATGCCCAAGGGCGGAGTGCTGACCATCGAAACGGTCAACGCCACGGTGGAGCGCGATCATCGCGGCCGCACGCCCGCGCTGAAATCCGGGCCGTATGTTGTGCTGATGGTGAGCGACACCGGCTGCGGCATGGACGAAGCCACGCGGGCGCGTATCTTCGAGCCGTTCTTCACCACCAAGAGCGCGGGCGCCGGCACGGGCCTGGGACTTTTCACCGTGGCCGGAATCGTCAAGCGAAGCGGCGGCGCGGTGGATGTGTTGAGCAGCCCCGGCGGCGGCACGTGTTTCCAGGTTTACCTGCCGCTGGTCGGCCGCAAGGTGGCTGCCTCGCCGCCGGCGGCGCGCATCGCGGCGGCGGGCGGCGCCGAAACCATTCTGCTGGTGGAAGACGAAGAGATGGTTCGCGCCCTGGTGCGCGAGACCCTCGAAGCCCAGGGCTACCGGGTGTTGGAAGCGGCCGACCCAGCGCAGGCCCGCGCGCTGGCGGATGACTGCGGCGGCAAGATTCACCTGCTGATCACGGATGTCGTCATGCCCTACGCCAGCGGACCCGATCTGGCGCGGGCACTGCTGCGCGGCCGCCCGGATATGAAGGTGCTGTACATTTCGGGCCACAGCCAAAGCGCCATCCAAAGGCGCGGCGTGAAGCGCCAGCTCGTGGCATTTCTGTCCAAGCCGTTCGCTCCGGCGGCGCTTGCCTCCAAGGTGCGCGAGGTGCTGGAAAGCGACGACCAGGCGCGGCACGCCGGCGAGTAAGCTTTCGAGCTTCGATTCGCGTATGATCGTGGGAGAAGCATGCGGCTGCCGGTAGTGTGCGTCTGGATCATCGTGACCATGTGCCCGCTGGCTCCCGCCCAGGTGCGCGTGGCCGGCCGGGTGACGAACGAAACCAACTCGCCCGTTGCCGGCGCCAGAGTGACCCTTGAAGACCTTCCCTCGACCAAGATCTATCAAGCGGTTTCCGATCCAACCGGCTCCTTCCTCTTGCAGTTGCCGGCCGCCGGCGCCTATTCGCTGAAAGTCGACCGCGAAGGCTTCTACATTGTCTCCGAACCGTCGATCGCGGTGCCCGCCACGGCGCCGGAGGAGCCGCCTTTCGAATTGCACATCGCGCTGCAATCGATCCACGAGATTCGCACATCCATCGAAGTGAAGGGCGATCCGGGCATGATCGACATGGATCGGGTCACGCCACAGACCACGCTCAGCAGCCGCACGCTCTACGACGTGCCCTTTCCCAATCAGAACGACCTGCGCAGCGGGCTGCGCATGATTTCGGGAGTGGTGCAGGATTCCGGCGGCGGGATACACCTGTTCGGGGGATCGGAAGACCAGGCTCAGTACAGCTTCGAGGGCTTCCAATTGAATGACCCGCTGACCGGGCGATTCGACGCGCGCATGAGCCTGGAGTCGGTGCAATCGGTGGATGTCCAGGCCTCGCCAGCGGGGGCCGAGATGGGGCGGGGCGCGGCGGGAACCATGATCCTGCATGCGCGGACCGGCGGCGACGAGTTCAAGTACTCGGCCACCAACGTGTTTCCCGGCGTCGATATCGGCCAAGGCTTGCGGGTCTCCAGTTGGACTCCGCGCGGCAACATTTCCGGCCCATGGAAAAAAGGGCGCGCCTGGTTTTTCAATACCGCCGAACTGCAATTCATCCGCACCACCGTGCCGCAACTGCCCGCCAGCCAGAACTCTTCCATAAGCTGGCGCTTCAACGATCTGCTGCACAACCAGGTCAACCTGAGCAACAAGAACATTCTGTTCGTCGGGCTGCTGTTCAATTACTGGTATGCGCCGCGCAACGGGATTACTTATCTGGACCCTCGCCAAACCACCGTGAACCGCCGCTCCAACCAGTGGTTCGGTTACATCAAAGATCAGCACTCGTTCTCCCGCAGCTCACTCGTCGAGTTCGGATTCGCGGCCAGCCTCACGCGCAGCAGCGAAGTGCCGCAGGGCGATTCGCCGTACCTGATCACGCCCAACGGCCGCCTGGGAAACAATTACCAGAACGCGCGCCGGGACGCCACGCGGCAACAGGCGATGGCCAATTATTTTCTGCCCTCCTTCCACTTTCTGGGCGAGCACCAATTGAAGACCGGAGGCGACATTGTCCATCTCGAATACGACCAGAACATCAGCCGCTCCGGCATCGATTACCTGAACAACGCCGGGGCCACGGTTCGCGCGATCAGCTTCACGGGGCCGGGCCGCCTGAGCCGCGCCAATTATGAGAGCGCCATTTACGTGCAGGATTCCTGGAGAGTGCGGCCCTGGCTGCTGGTGGAAACGGGATGGCGCGCCGACCAGGACTACCTTCTCGGCCGCTGGAACTCGTCGCCACGCGCCGGATTTGCGATCTCGCCGCCTGGAATGGAGGGCACGCGCATTGCGGGCGGTTTCGCGCGGATCGTCGATCCCACCAATCTGCAACTGTTCACGCGGCCGGCCGATCAATCCGCCATCTCGACTTATTTCGACGCCGCCGGCAACCTGATCTACGGCCCGGTGGTGTCGGTCTTCACCTTCGGGCCGCACTTGCAGAATCCGCGCGCCGATGTCTGGAATCTGGGCGTGGAGCGCGTTCTGCCCAAGCTGCTGCAAGCCAGGATCCAGTTGCTGCGGCGGAGTTCGTCGCGCGGGTTCGACTACGAGAACAACCTGCCCGCCGCGGAACAGTTGCCGGCCATCCTGGCCGGCGCGCCCAACCCGGGTCCGCTCAGCGCCGACTATGTGTTGACCAACCAGCGGCAGGACCAGTATGATTCGGCCGAAATTACGCTGCGCCAGCCGCTCAAGGGCCGCTATGAGTGGATGGTGAGCTACACGCGCAGCCGGGCGGCGTCGAATGCCGTGATCGAGCGGACCATCGACCAGCCTTTGAGCATCTCCCTCGACAACGGCCCTTTGCCGTGGAATGCGCCGAACCGCCTGCTGAGCTGGGGCTATCTTCCGGCGTGGGGCAGAAGCTGGGCGATCGCCTATCTGCTGGATTGGCATTCGGGCTTGCCCTTTTCGATTCAGGATCCGTACGGGCAACTGGTGGGAACCGTCGACGACCATCGCTTCCACCAGTTCTTCGAGTTGAATCTGTTCATCGAACGCCAGCTTTCCGTGCGCGGCTATCGCATGGCTTTGCGCGGAGGCTTCAACAACATCACCGGCCACTCCAATCCCAACGTGGTGGACAATGTGACGGGCGGCCCGACTTATCTGCACCAATACGGCGGCCAGGCGCGCGCCCTGAACTTCCGGCTGCGGTTCCTGGGCCACCGCTGAGCCGCGGTCCGATTCTCTGTATAGATGCTCACATTTGGCGGTTGTGATTTCGGAACTAGCAGGGCCATTACGGGTTAATTAGAGCAGGAGGTCTTTGGAGGCCCAATGCTCGATTCCTCTACACGATCCCTGTCCGGGTTGTTGCATGCCGCCAGCGACGTGGCGATCGCTACGGTTGCCGGCGGCCTGGTCCTTCTGATTCTTTATCCGCTCACGCTGTGCGCAGCGGGAGTGAAAGGCTTACTGCGGATTGCCGGTAAAGGCAAAGAGCAGCGCCGCGCAGCCCAGGAACGTGCCGAACGGGAGCTCGTAGGTGGAGGCGTCTTTGTGGGTGAGCTTGATATAGGCGTAGCCCAGGATGGAACCGCACACCGATCCGACAATCAGCGTCGCCAGCGCGTTGCGCATTCCTAAGAAGGCGCCCACCATGGCGATCAGCTTCACATCGCCGAGGCCCAAGCCTTCGCGGTGGCGCACCTTTTCATAGAGCCACCCGCCGCCCCACAGGAAGAAAGCCGGCAGCCCGGCGCCCATCGCCGCTTCCAGCACCCAACGCACGCGTTCCGGCGGGTTGACGCCGATCGGCCAGAGAAGAAGCGCCTGCGCCGTGACATCCGGCACGGGCACGAATGCGGCGAGCACCAGCGCCACCAGCGTACCGCCCAGGGTGAATTCATCCGGCAGGATGCGCTCCTCCAGGTCGCAGAAGACCAGCGCCACCAACATGCCGGTGAAGATGCACATTTTCACTGCCAGCAGGGTAAGGCCGGCCGTGAACACCCAATAGAAAAACAGCAGGCCAGTGGCCAGTTCCACCACCGGGTAGCGGAAAGAAATGCGCGCGTGGCAATAACGGCACCGCCCGCCCAGCACGACGAAGCTCACCAGCGGGATGTTGTCGTACCAGGCGATGGTTTTCTGGCACGCGATGCAATGGGAGCGCGGCTTTACCACCGATTGGTCCAGCGGCCACCGGTAAATGCAGACGTTCAGAAAGCTGCCGATCAGCAGCCCGAAGAGCAGCGCGAATGAGGCTTCCATCATGCCAACGCCCGGCGGTAAACTTCCATGGTACGGCGAACCATGCGATCGACGGTGAACCGCTCCATCACGTCGCGCCGCGCGGCGCGCCCGAGACGCTGCGCCAGCGCCGGGTCGGCCAGCAATTCGCGGATGGCGGCGGCGATCTCTTCCGCGCGGTTCTCCACCAGCAGGCCGGTCTCGCGGTGGCGGACAATCTCCCGCAACCCGCCCACGCGGCTGGCCACCACGGGCACGCCCGCCGACATGGCCATCAGGGCTCCCGAGCCCAGCCCTTCGCTGTGCGTGATGTAGACGAAGACCGCGGCTTCCTTTAAGTGACGTTCGAGATCGTTGGAAAGTTGGAGCGTCACGCCGGCGAGGCGGGCGGCTTCGAGCGCCAGCGGCGCGCCTTTCCGCGGATCGCCGGCGTAAGCCGGCGCCACCACGGCGGAGCCTTGGGCGGGCGGGAGCAACGGCACGCCGTCGTACACCACGCTGATGCTTTCTTCCGGCACGCCGGCCGATTCGAGGACGGCTTTGACAAACTCCGAGACCGCCAGGTAGTGGCGCGCGCGGCCGTATTTCCAACGGCTGCCCGGCGCGAAGGCCACGCGCCGCGAAACCAGCAGCGCATCGCTCGCCGCCATCGCGCCCAGCGTGTGGCTGCGCGCATCGTGGGCATGCAGCAAATCGTGGCGGCGCGCCAGCAGCACGGTGCGCGCCAGGCCCAGAGGCTCCACGCGGTGGCCCTGGCGGCGCGCGGCTGCAAACAGCGGAGAGCCGGCGCGCGCCAGCAGGGTGGACTCGACTCCCGCCGCCGCAAGCCCTTCCAGCAGGCGAAGCACCTGCCACTGGCCTCCGCGCAACTCCTTCCCGGCGTCGAGATGCAGAATGCGCATCAGCTCATGTTTCTCGCTTTAGAGTATTTCAAGAACACATAGAAGGCCGCCATCTGGGCGATGGTGAGGCCTTCCGGACCGTCCATGAATCCGGCTTGCAGGAAATACGTGCTGACGAACGTCCAGGCCGGGTCCACAATCAGGCGCGTCAACGGCACTTTCACTTTGCCGGCGACCAGTTCCTGCGCCGCCAGAGTGGTGTAGCGGTCCATGGTCTTGACGTGCTCGGAAAGCGATTCGCAGGTGAAGTGCAGCAGGTTGCTTTGCAAGTGTCCAAGGCGGCCCTGCACCTGGACCGATTCGTGCACGAAATCGCCCACCCACTTGGCCTTGCGGCGGTCGTAGAGACGGATCTTGCGGTCCGGATACCAGCCCGAGTGATAGATCCAGCGGCCCAGGTACCGCGCCAGCCGCGGCATGGTATAGCCGTCGAACTCCGCGCCGCTCTTCTTGAGGTTCCAGATTTCGGCCTCCAGAGCTTCGCTGAGGGCTTCATCGGCGTCGAGGGAAAGGATCCAATCGTGGGCGGCCTGGTCGGTGGCCAGGTTTTTCTGCCCGGCATACCCGCGCCAGCCGGCCTCCAGCACGCGGGCTCCGAGATTCTGCGCGAGTTCGACGGTGCGGTCCACGGAGCCGCTATCCACAATCAGGATTTCATCGGCGCAGCGCAGGCTCTCGATGGCGCGCGCGAGGTTGCGCTCCTCGTTGAGGGTGATGATGGTGGCGGTGATCTTCATGGCCGCCTACAGGCCGCCCGCGCGGAGCGGGATCAGGATGAAGCACAGACCGAAGATGATCAAGGCCGCGAGGCCCAGCTTGCGCCGGCCGGCGCCCAAGTCCGTGTCGTCGACGATCATGGGATGGTAGCGGCCCAGCCACAGCATACCAAGCCCCCATAGCATCCATCCCCACCAGAACCAGCACAGCGGCAGCAGCGCCAGCGCCACCAGGCGGGAAACCAGGCGGTGCCGTCCCGGAAAAAACGAATACAGAATGTGGCCGCCATCCAGTTGCCCGATGGGCAGCAGGTTGAGCGCCGTGGTGAACATCCCGATCCAGGCCGCGCGGGCCACCGGGTGCAGATAGATATCGGCCGACGCCGCGCCGGGAAAGATCAGCAGTTCCAGCAGGCGTTCGAGGCCCGGCACGCCGAACTGCAGGCTGCCCTGGTGGACAATCCCGGGTATCACTTTAGAGAACGCGAGGCCGATGGCCAGCGCGGGCAGCACAAACACGAAACCCGCCACTGGACCCGAAACCCCGATATCGAACAAGACGCGCTTGGAATAAATCGGCGAGCGCACTTTGATGAAGGCTCCGAAAGTGCCCAGGAACGGCGATGGCAGAAAGTACGGCAGGCTGGCATCCACGCGGTGATACAGCGCGGCGAGGTAGTGTCCGAACTCGTGGGCCAGCAGAATCGTGAGCAAGGTGAGAGAGAAGGGAAGGCCGCGGAGCAGGAGCGCGGGATGCCGCCAAATCCACCAATAGAGGTCGAAGGCCCGCTCGACGTCGAAGGGAATGTTGTGGTTGAAATCCGACTGCATCGCCGCGCCGACCACCGTGGTGGTGAGGAGCGTCAGCGCAAACAACAGACTATAAAGCCAATACCGTTCGCGCGTGCGAAATTCCGGGAGTGCGCAAGGCTCTCCCGTACCGGCTTCGGCATACAGCGGATACGGCGCGGGAGAGAAATCCTGGGAGGACACAATAAACCGGCCGCGCGGCGCGGCGCCTACTGCAGCGCCTGTAACTCCTTACCGGGCTTAAAGCGCACGGCTTTGCCCGGCGGAATGGATACTTCCGCGCCGGTGCGCGGGTTGCGCCCGATGCCAGTCTTGCGAGGCTTCACGTTGAAGACGCCGAATCCGCGTAACTCAATGCGGTCGCCTTGTTCCAAAGCTTTCTTCATGGATTCGAAAACCGTTTCGACGGCCATCTCCGCTTTGGTCTTCGTGATGCCCGTTCGGTTCACGACTTCATTGATGATGTCCAGCTTGATCAAAACAGCCTCCTTGTCCGGGGACCGGGCGAATCTGCATACCGCATCAGTCAACTACATGATAGGATTGAATTTATCCACATGTCAAGCGAGGGATTCGGCGGACAGGCCGCGCCGCTCACCAGCGAGGAATTCCGGCATGCCTGCGGGCGCTTCGCCACAGGGATTACCATTGCCACCGTGAGAGACGCCCAAGGCACCCCCCACGGGTTAACGGTGAATTCCTTTACCTCGGTTTCGCTCGATCCGCCGCTAGTTTCCATTTGTCTGGGACACGCAGTCAGGCTGATTGAAACTTTTCGCGCCGCTTCTTATTTTGGAATCAATGTGTTGGCGGAAAACCAGCGGGCGGTTTCGGAGCTCTTCGCGCGCAGAGGTTACGACCGTTTCGAAGGCATCGAGTGGGAATCCGGGGCCAACGGAGTGCCACTTATCGCAGGTGTATTGGCTGCGATGGAGTGCCGCGCGGTAGAGCGTATTCGAGCCGGCGATCATGATATCTTTTTGGCGCAGATGGTGACGGCGCGGGTTGTGGAAGGGAAGCCGCTGGTGTATTTTGCGAGCGGCTACCGGCGGTTGGGGGAGTAGAGGAAATCGCCGGCCGGTGTGCGAGCGCTGGCGTTTGTATCACAACCGCGCCGACAAGAATGTCGGCGTTGCAGGCTGGAAAGCCCGCGCCACAGGCGGGGATGAGGAATTCAACGCGGAGGCGCGGAGGCGCGGAGAAAACTGAACTGCCGGAAGACAAGAGCTGAGAGACACTGGTGGCGTGAGATCGAGGGAAAGAGGGCGTTGCGGCGGCCGGGGCTCGCGGACTTGTCGCCGGGCGTGTCTCCGGATTTTCTCGGACCCAATTACGGGCGGCCGCCAATGATTTGAACCGCATCTTCAGGGTTAGCG
>Ga0187874_10000037_pt1 | contig 165638 bp, 148 predicted proteins | sample June2016WEW_16_1_3_FD_132993 | JGI IMG/M metagenome (GOLD analysis project Ga0187874, IMG submission 132993) | Peatland microbial communities from SPRUCE experiment site at the Marcell Experimental Forest, Minnesota, USA - June2016WEW_16_150 | ecosystem: Environmental > Terrestrial > Soil >... | reverse complement strand
GCGGGCAATCTCTGCGTTGCTCGTCGTCAACGATGTCCCCGCATCGCCTCCTCCTCGCGCCTTGATCTTGCCCGCAATACCTATGCGCGCGACCTATTGTACTTTCACCACGGGCTGCTAGGCAGTGAAAGTCTTGATGTAAGGCAGCGTAGAATTCATCAACTCTTGATAGCTGCCCTCGAAACAAATCAACCCGTCCTGGAGCATGATGAAATTTATATTTTGGAGGCAGAGGGAATCTCCGCCCGGTTTAATTTTGGCGCCTCCATCTGTTCCTGCTGATGCGTATTCGGTCGCGATTATCGATGCGGCCTGAAGGTCGTGCGTGACGAAAACACTGGTTACGCCTTCCAGGTCGCGCAGCTTGATCATCAATTCTACTATAACCCGCTTGGTTATAGGATCCAAACCAGCCGTCGGTTCGTCGTAAAGTACAACCTTAGGCGTGCCGACCAGGGCCCTGGCAATCCCTACTCTGCGCTTCATCCCCCCCGAAAGATCCGCCGGCATTTTGTCGATCGCTTCCTCAAGCCCGACAAAACCCAAAAGCTGAAGAACTGCCTGATCGATTTCACTTTCCCCCATTCGGCCTTCTTCGGATAACCGGTATCCAACGTTTTCTCTTACGCTGAGCGAATCAAAAAGCGCCCCCTCCTGAAAAACCATTCCGATGTTCCGGCGGATGCTGACAAGTTCGCGCTCCGTCAGCTGTGTAATGTCTTGCCCATCAATGAATATCTGCCCTGAATCGGGCCGGATCAAACCGAGGATCAGCTTCAGGATGGTCGATTTTCCGGACCCGCTCTCGCCGAGAATGATCTTTGTTTCGCCGCGATTGATCCTGAAGCTGATAGCGCTCAAGACCATCTCATCCTCAAACGATTTGTAAACGTTTTGAAATTCAATCATGTATTGATCAAAGGCGCCAGGTAGATGAGCAGGTTGTTAAGAAAAAAATCGGCCGCAATAACTAGGATGGAGCTGCTGACAACTGCCTGAGTGGTGGATCTTCCAACCCCTTCAGTCCCTCCATGGGTGCGCAATCCCATGTAGCATCCGGTCATCGCTATAATGAATCCAAACACCACCGGCTTGATTAGGGTTCCGACAACATCCGACAGCTGCATCGCGCTCATGGCATCTGACCAGAACTGGCTCGAGCTGATGAGCAGCTTGTAATACGCAATAATCCAGCCGCCCAGCATTCCCATTGCATCGCAGGTGATTGTAAGGAGAGGGAGCATAATGATCGTGGCGATCATCCGGGGCGTCACCAGACGGCGGGTTGGATCCGTTCCCAGAGAACGCATCGCATTTATCTGCTCCGAGACAACCATCGAGCCCAATTCAGACGCAATGCCCGAACCGATGCGTCCCGCGAGCATAAGCGCGGACAGAACCGGCCCCAATTCGCGGATCAAGGTCAACGAGACAAGCTGGCCGGTCATGCTGACTGCGCCGTATCTGCGAAGCGCACCTTCAGACTGGATTGCTAGAACGGCACCGGTAAAAAAGCCTGTTAAAAGCACAATCGTAAGGGAACCGATGCCAATCCGGTCCATCTGAAATATGATTTCCCGCCAATAAATCGGCTTCGTGAAAAGATTCGCAACGGCTCGGCTGGCAAGGAGGGTATAAGATTGGATTTCCCAGATTGCCTTTGTAATAAAACGGTAGGGAGCTTCCAACGCATTCGCAATAGAATTTGCCATATTTTTTGAGTGGCCCCGGTGAAGTGTATTTGTGCGGCCTTTGGGAAGTCAAGGATTTACCTGTTATGGGTTTCGCGTTGGGTTCCCGGTTATGATATGTTCGAACTCGGATGCGGAACAAAAGCAGGAAACCCAAAGGCGGCGGAAATTGTTAAGCAGTCAACTCTTATTGGGTAAAGTAAAAAGATATGCTGAGATACTTAACAGCCGGTGAATCTCACGGAAAATGTCTGAACGGGATACTTGAAGGACTGCCGCGCGGAATCAATGTCGATTTGGATTTCATTAATCTGCAGCTTCATCGACGGCAACTCGGATATGGCCGGGGCGGCCGGATGAAGATAGAGCGGGACGAAATCGAAATCACATCAGGTGTGCGGCATGGATTCAGTCTTGGAAGCCCGATCGCCTTCACGATACGGAATAAGGACTGGGATCACTGGCAGGTTGCCATGTCGGTCGAGCCGGCGCCGGGAGGTGCGGACCTTCATGCCGTTACCCGTCCTCGGCCGGGACACGTGGATTTGGCGGGCGCCCTGAAGTATCAGACTTATGACGTTCGAGATGTGCTCGAGCGCGCCAGCGCACGGGAAACCGCTGCTCGCGTTGCGATCGGTGCTTTCTGCCGGCTGTTTCTGGCTCATTTCGGAATGCAAATCGGGAGTCACGTAATCGCGATCGGCAGGGAACGCATAGCTCAGGAATTCGAACTACCGACAATCCTGCAGGTTCTTGATCTGAATCCGGAATCGGCACTCCACTGCACGGACTTGGAAGCCGAGAAGCGCATGATGGCGTTGATTGATGAGATGGAGAAAACAGGCGACACACTGGGCGGTTCTGCAGAAGTGCTGGCAAGTCCGGTCCCTCCCGGGCTTGGATCTCACGTCCAGTGGGACCGCAGACTCGACGGCCAGGTCGCCCAGGCCATGATGAGCATCCCTTCAGTAAAGGCTGTCGAAATCGGGACAGGGATTGCGGGGGCTGCAAAACCAGGCTCGGCCGTGCATGACGAGATCTTTTATGATTCCGGCGCAAAGCGCTTTTTCAGAAAGAGCAACAGGGCCGGTGGCATCGAGGGGGGCATCAGCAACGGATCGGACGTCAGAGTTCGGATCCATCTCAAGCCGATTCCAACTTTACGAAAGCCGCTGTCGTCCGTGGATGTTCGATCCAAGCAGGCATTTGAGGCTGTCGTCGAACGAAGTGACACATGCGTGGTTCCGGCTGCCGGGGTCATTGGAGAGGCGATGCTCGGAACCGTGCTCGCAAATTCATTTCTAGAGAAATTCGGGGGGGATTCCATAAACGAAATCGAAAAAAACTACGCGAATGTCATGCACCTCCTGGACGAGTATTAATGCCCTGTAGAGCCTGCTGGAAAGTTACTCACTTTACATGGGCCGCGGTGTCCACTAAAATTAGTTTTTTATGATACTGCCGATTTTGAAATATGGAGCCGCAGAACTAAGGACCGTCAGTAAGCCGGTCGATGTCTTTGACGCCGAGCTCGGGAAAATATCCAAGAACATGATTGAAACCATGTACGGCGCTCCTGGGATCGGGCTGGCGGCGGCGCAGATAGGGCTTAACATTCGCCTCGCAACCATCGATCTTTCTGTCGGGGAGGATCCAAGCCAGCTAATTGTAATCTGCAATCCAGAGATCCTATGGACGGAGGGAGAACAAAAAAACGACGAGGGATGCCTCAGTGTTCCGGATTTCAGCGAGCCCGTTGTGCGCCCTCTGAAAATGTCGCTCAAGGGACTGAATCTGAAAGGCGAGGAGATTACATACCAGGCGGAAGGCCTTTTGGCACGCTGCTTCAGCCATGAGATCGATCATTTGAACGGGGTGCTTTTCGTGGATCGCCTGAGTCCTCTCAAACGGACACTCATTCGCAATAAAATCAAGAAGCTGGCAAAAGCCGGCGAATGGTAATCAATGCGAGTTGTCTTCCTGGGCACTCCGAAGTTTGCCGTCCCTGCTTTCCGAAAATTGCTCGATAATTCCCACGAAATCTGTGGCGTCTTCACGCAACCTGATCGTCCGGTCGGCCGGGGACAGAAGCTGCAGCCGGGAGCCGTCAAAACACTTGCTCTGGCGAACGGGATACCGGTGTATCAGCCCGAAAAGATTGGGCTGGAAGAGAATCGCCGGGTGTTCGAGGATCTTCGGCCCGATTTTATTGTCGTGGTTGCCTACGGCCAGATCCTCCCGGATTGGGTGCTCCAGGCGGCCCGATTCGCTCCCATCAATATTCACGCATCACTCCTTCCCAAATATCGAGGCGCTGCGCCGGCCGCTTGGGCAATCATCAACGGTGAAACGGTCACCGGCGTATCGGCGATTAAAATGCATCGGAAACTGGATTCCGGTCCGGTACTGCTGCAGCAACAATGTCCTGTTTCGCTGATTAAAAACGCCGGCGAACTTGGAGATGATCTGTCGGAGATTGGCGCAAGCCTCCTCGTCCAAACTTTGGAGGCGTGGTGCAGGAACGCCATGACTCCTATCGAACAAGACGAGAGCAAGGTTTCGTGGGCTCCAAGGATTACAAAGGCAATGGCCCGGATTTTATGGGAGAAGCCCGCCTTACAAATACACAACCAGATTCGTGGAATGAATCCATGGCCTGGGGCCTATTCGGACTTCAGGGGAGGATGGCTGCACATCTGGCGTAGTATGCCCGGAATGGAGCCCCTCGACATCCGGGAGATTCCGGGAACATTCCTCGGGTTGTCGCAGGACGCAATGCAGGTACAATGCGGGGAAGGAACCATCATCACGCTGACGGAAGTGCAAATGCCGGCAAAAGCACGCGTCACAGGCCGTGAATTTGCAAACGGTGCGCGGTTGCGCATCGGTGATCGAATAATTTAAAAATAGCATACAGAATTCAGGAGTCGAATAGAATGGGGACGCCACCCTGTTTCGCGGGATAGCCGAGGCAAATCCAAACAAGAGCTGCGAAATAGGATGGCGTCCCCATTCTCCCATTCTCGTGACTTCTGAATTCTGCTTTCATATGATCTCGCCTGCTCGAAAACTATCGTATCAACTGCTTTCTCAAATCGAGTCCCGGCATGCCTTCAGCGATGATGCATTGAACTCCGATGACATCGAGCGGCTTGATGTTCGAGATAGGCATCTCACAACCGAAATAGTTTATGGGACTCTCCGCTGGCAGGCGTTGCTTGATTACCTGCTGGCCGGCAAAAGCTCGGTGCCCTGGCAACAAGTGGAGCCGGAAGCGAAAATCCTGTTGAGAATGAGCCTGTATCAAATGTGGCAGATGGACAGGATACCCGATCATGCGCTGGTATATGACGCCGTTGAGTTGGCAAAGCGTAAACTGGGAAGAGGCATCGACCGCTTTATCAACGGCATACTGCGCCATCTGGGCCGGACCCGTCCGTGGACAAATGATGAAATAATAAATGCAGCTCCCGCATGGGTACGCGCATCGCTCCCAGAATGGCTTTGGGAAAGATGGTCAGCCCGTTATGGTGAGACCACTGCAGCGGAGTTTGCGTCGTCGCTCAATCGACTTCCTCAGCCTGCGTTTCGAATTACTGAAAGGAATGCAGAACAGCTGCCAGTAGGGACGGCTCGTTCTGATCTCGTGCCTGGAGCCGGCATTCGTGTCGCCGCGCAGGATGATCGGAACCGCGATCTACGGTATCAGGATGAGGCGTCGCAGATGATACCGTATTTGCTGGGATCAATATCAGGTTGTCGAATTTGGGACTCATGTGCTGCACCGGGAGGCAAAGCTGCTATTCTCGCCGCACTTTGCGGTGAGCGTGGGATCGTTGTTGCCAGCGATCTGCACATAGAGCGCGTCTCACGCATGGCCGGATTGCTTAATAAGCAGCGGCCAAAACCCGAATTGCTTGTAGCGGATGCGGCCAGGCCTGCACCATTCGGTGGGTGTTTTGACGCGGTGATTGCGGATGTCCCCTGTTCAGGGTTAGGAACTCTGCGGAGGAATCCGGAAATCAAGTGGCGTTTTGTGCCGAACGATTTTGCCTCCTTACAGCAGACTCAAAAACGGATTCTCGAATCTGTATCGGGTGCGGTTCGGGGGGGAGGGCGTTTGTTATATTCGACTTGTTCCACTGAACCGGAAGAGAATGAAAACGTTATTGAATCTTTTTTAAGATCTCGTCCCGATTTCAGTCTAGAAAGTCCGTCTTCGCCGCCAGGAGTTGAAAAATGGACGGGCAAGGATAAGATGGTTCGCACTTTTCCAAGTGCGCGATTGTGGGATGGTTTCTTTGCAGCCTTGCTTCGCCGCCATAGTTGAAAGCTGAGGGAGATAGCGGGGATTGAATCCGGGGAATCCGTTCCGTTTCCTTCGATTTGCTTACTTGTTCTGGTACAACCGGTTAGAAGGCTATCGCCTTGAATCGCCTTGAATCCTGTGGTAATCTTCGCCGACACGCGCGATGCGCGGAGGTGGACTGCGAATTGGGACGGAACATAGAAATTGCGCCCTCAATATTGTCTGCGGATTTTGCTCATCTGGCTCGCGAAATCGAAAAGGTAGAGATTGGCGGGGCAAATTTGATTCATCTCGACATAATGGATGGGCATTTTGTCCCCAATATGACAATCGGGCCCCCGGTTGTTGCATCGATTCGCAAAATCACAGGGTTGCCTTTGGATGCTCACCTGATGATCGAGAAACCGGAACGATTCCTCGATGACTTCATCCATGCGGGAGTCAATTGGCTATCAGTCCATGTGGAGGCGGATGCTCATCTGGACCGTACATTGCAATATTTAAAGGCAAACGGGATACGAGCAGGAGTTGCGATTAATCCTGGTACTTCATTGAGTTCATTGGATCAGATCCTGCCTCTCGCCGACTACGTGCTGATCATGACTGTGAATCCGGGATTCGGGGGGCAGACATTTATCCCATATACTCTAAAAAAAACTAAACAGCTAAGGGAATCTATCGTATCCAATGGTTATTCCACCCGGATTGAAGTGGATGGTGGGATTGGTCCGGGAAATTTGCACGATGTCCTCACCGCAGGAGCTGAGATTATCGTTACAGGATCCGCCGTCTTTAGCTCTCAAAAGGATGCTTCCGAGGCGGTCAAAGAAATGAAGGGGATTGCCGAGCGTTACAGCAGAAACCTGAATTTGGCTTAGGCCCAATTTTCAGATTCGGTGCCCTTTAAATGCTGGAGGCAATTTAGGCGATGCGATGCACAGTACGCCATGTTTTTTTATGTTTCATCCTGCTTTATTCCTGGGGATGCGCTCAGAAGACTGCAAAACTTCAAAAAAGTGTAGTGCCTCCGGATAAGACACTCTTCGAAACCGGTTCAGATTACCTGAAAAAAAGCCAATTCCTCAAGTCCCGTTTATCCTTTCAAACCCTGCTGAACACTTATCCCGACAGCGATCTGGCGCCGGACGCAACTCTGGCGGTTGGCGATTCCTACTACGATGAAGGGGGAATTGAAAACCTGCTGCTGGCCGAAGATCAATATAAGAACTTCATCATCTTTTTCCCCACAAATCCCAAAGCGGTAGACGCAAAATTAAAAATAATTTCATTGCTTTACAGAATGGTGCATGCACCGGACCGGGATCAGAAAAATGGACACAAGGCGGAAGCTGAAGAAAAGAGCTTCCTGGCGCAATACCCGGACAGTGATTACGTCCCGATCGTAAAGCAGTATCTTTGGGATACTCAGGAGATTCTTGCCCAACATGAATATGGAATCGGAAAATACTACTATGATAAGGGAAACTACGCCGGCGCCAGAGGGCGTTTGCAGGAAATCATAAATAATTATCCCAGTTACTCCGGGATGGACGACGCTCTGTTCCTTTTGGCGAGCGGACAGGAGAAAAGCAATAATCCTGAAGAATCGGCAATCTATTATGGAAAGGTTTTAAGCGAATTCCCATTCAGCAAGCATGTCGAGGAAGCAAAAGCAAAGCTGAATTCACTGGGCAAACCGATTCCTTCTGTCGATACGACACTTGCGGCTGCGAATCAGTCACGCCTGAAGCCGTCTGAAGGGTTTTCGCTTCTGAAGCCTTTCATAGATGTTGGGAAGACGCTCGGATTTGTCGCCGCGCCTGATCTTTATAAGGTGGCCAAAAAGAGTGTCGAGGAGGAAAAGATAAAGACGGCTGAAGCTGCTGCCAGAACTCCTGAGGGTGGGCCGTCCGGAAGTGATATTCAGATCCAGTCGACCATTAGGAAAAGCGCTTCCGGCGAGACCACGGATACAACGGTTGTAGGAACGAGTGCGGATCCGCCCCAGCCAAGTGATCAAGACAAGAACAAACCGGCGAACAAGCTGAGGAAAAAGAAAGTTAAAAAACCTTCGTGAGCTTCCCATGACTCTAAAGCTGCTTGTTGCAGATGACAGCGCAACCATACAAAAGATGGTCAGTCTGGCTTTCGGCGGTGACGATGTTGTGATTGAAGCGGTTTCGGATGGGAATTCGGCCCTTCAGTCGCTGAAGAGCTTCAACCCGGACATTGTGCTGGCCGACGTCTTCATGCCCGGCTGCAGCGGATATGAAGTATGTGAGCGGATGAAGGAAGATCCGGAATTCAATCATATTCCGGTCATACTGCTGGTCGGGACGTTTGAACCTTTCGACGAGCTGGAGGCTGCCAGAGTCCGATGCAACGGCTATCTCGTCAAGCCCTTTGACACATCCGAGCTAATTCAGACTGTTCAAGCTCAGGTCGCGAAACAGGAAGTTTCAGAAGTTTCCGTGGCCACGGACGAGGGTCCCTCAAGAAAAACAAAACTCTGTCCGCCTCATTCGAGCACCAGAGGCCTGGTAACTCCTGCTGCATGGAATTCATTCCTTGGGGAGGCTCGAATTCTCGAGCTCTTTGATGAGAAGACTTTGGCGTCGGCTGGGGGCAATGAACATGCTTTGTTGGATGCTGTGCAGGCATCATCGTCGAAGCCCGACTTGCAGCTATCGGAGGATTTCCTCAACGTCATTGCAGCCAAAGTTGTCCGCAGGATGTCCACGGACGTTATCCGCGAAATTGCATGGGAAGTTGTTCCGGAACTTTCGGAATCGATTATTCGCGACGCCATGCAACAACGTCAGAAGTCTTCTTAGCACCTTCGAGGCCTGGAGTCTTTGAGACAGCCTCGAGGGTTCAAAGCTAGACTAGTCTCCCCAATTCGAATAAAATCTTAACTCTTGTTCCTGCGCTTATTTTCAACTGTGAAATGAGGTTTTGAAATGTCTCGCGAACCGCTCGCCAAATCTTACAGCCCAAGCCAATTCGAGCAACAATGGTATGCTTTCTGGGAGGAAAAGAGGTTTTTCCAGGCGGACAATACTTCAACGAAACCCCGATTTTCCATTGTGATCCCTCCTCCAAACGTAACCGGTTCGCTTCACATGGGGCATGCACTGCAGCACACGCTGCACGATATCCTGGTTCGCTGGAAAAGAATGAGCGGCTTCAACACACTCTGGCTGCCGGGAACGGATCATGCCAGCATTGCCGTTCATTACGTTCTGGACAAGCAGCTGGAAAAGGAGAAGCGAAGCCGATTCGATCTGGGACGGGAAGAGTTTTTAAAACGCGCGTGGGAATGGAAGAAGACGAGCGGGGGAACAATTCTCAACCAGATGCGGCGCATGGGAGTATCGTGCGACTGGGGCCGTGAACGTTTCACCATGGATGACCAGCTGTCGCGCGCCGTCGTTGAGGTTTTCGTGCGTCTTTATGAAGAAGGGCTTATTTACCGGGGCGAATATATCGTCAACTGGTGCCCTCGCTGCAAGACCGCAATTTCGGATCTCGAGGTCCTTTATAAATCGACTGAAGGAAATGGGAAGCTCTGGCATGTGAAGTATCCAGTGGCCGGCAGCGACGAATACGTCGTTGTGGCTACTACTCGTCCTGAAACAATGCTAGGAGATACGGCTGTTGCTGTCCATCCCGAGGATCCGCGATATCAAAACCTGGTCGGGAAAAAAGTAATCCTGCCGGTCATGAACAGGGAAATCCCCATAATTGCCGATTCATTTGTTGACCGAGAATTTGGGACGGGCGCCGTTAAGGTTACCCCGGCCCACGATCCGCACGACTATGAGGCGGGCATCCGCCATGGGCTAGCAAAAATCACGGTGATAGACGATGCGGGCGCAATGACGGAAGCGGCCGGACTCTACAAGGGAATGGATCGGTTTGACTGTCGAAAAGAACTCGTGGCGCGGCTTGAAGCCGAAGGATACCTGCTGAAGATTGAAAATTATGAATACAACATCGCAAGGTGCTATCGCTGTTCAGCCGTGGTGGAACCGAAGATCTCGATGCAATGGTACTTGAAAGTTGAAAGTCTGGCCAAACCGGCAATCGATGTCGTGGAGAATGGGCGCACACAATTCGCGCCGGATACCTTCAAGAACCGATATTTCGAATGGATGTACAACATCCACGACTGGTGCATTTCGCGCCAGCTTTGGTGGGGTCATCGCATCCCTGCCTGGTATTGCGATGCGTGCGGCGAAATCATTGTGTCCCGAACGATCCCCTCGATCTGCACGCGTTGCGGAGGCAAACTGCGTGAGGAGGAAGATATTCTTGATACCTGGTTCAGCTCGGCCTTGTGGCCCTTTTCAACACTTGGCTGGCCGGATGACACGGCTGATCTTCGCGTCTTCTATCCAACAGACGTATTGATCACGGGGGCTGACATCATATTCTTCTGGGTTGCCAGGATGATTATGATGGGTCTCAAATTTGTCGGAGATATTCCCTTTCGTCAGGTTCACATCAACGGAATTGTGCGGGATGTTAAAGGGAAGAAAATGAGCAAAGTCACAGGCAACGTGATCGAACCGCTTCAGCTGATTGAGGAGTATGGTGCAGATGCGGTTCGATTCACACTTTCATCCATGGCCGTTCCGGGGACCGACATCCCGTTCTCTACAGACCGGATGAAGGGCTACAGCGCCTTCGCCAATAAAGTTTGGAATGCGGCTCGGTTCGTGCTGATGAACCTTCGGGACGAAGATATCGCTGTTGCGCCTGAGGAAATTGACGAACTGATCTTGAAAAAGAAAGGTGACTTTCCTCTGGAGGATTTGTGGATTCTTCATCGCCTGAATCAAGTCTCAGCGGAAATTTCCGAATCGCTTGACAAGTTCCGCTTTCACGAGGCATCTGCGTTGATTTACCAGTTTATCTGGCACGAATTGTGCGACTGGTACATTGAGCTGGTAAAACCTGTTCTCACAGACCCGTCGGTCGCTGCCGGCGAACGGGAATTGCGCATCAAAGTACTGATTCACACCATGGATTTTGCACTGCGGCTGCTGCACCCGTTCATGCCTTTTATAACCGAGGAAATCTGGCAGAAAATACCACACAAAGGGGATTCGGTCATGGTTCAGGAATTCCCTTTGCCTCGAAATATTCGTGAAAATTTTGAGGCTGCTCAGAAAATGCAGGATTTGATGGATTTGATTGGAGAAATCCGTTCGCTGCGCGCTGAAATGAATATCGATCCCAAGCGGTCCCTTGATGCCGTGCTTGCAATACACGTGTCGACCGACAAAGATCTTGTTCAGGAGAACCTGAAAAAGGTTCGGACTTTGGCACGGCTGAATAAGGTTGAATTCTCGGATTCCGCTTCGGGCAACCTGTTGAGGGGTGTTTGGAGACTGGGGGAGTTCGGGCTGGATGTGCACGATGCCATCAATATTGCCGCTGAACGAGACCGCATGGAGAAGGAAATCAGGCGAGTGAAAGAAGAAGCTGAAAAAATCACTCAAAAGTTAAACAGCCCCGATTTTCTGTCACGCGCCCCTGAAGAAGTTGTAGAGGAAAATCGTACGCGCCACAAGGAACTGCTCGAACGGCATCGAAAGCTCGAATCGAACGTCAGTCGGCTGCCGCTGAAATAGCAATGTCCACTTTGAAGACTCCCTCTCTCCTGATCGATTTAGGGCACGTAGGAGACAACGGCCTGCCGTTGAACTCTGCTGCATGGTTCCAGAAGGAACTGGCGCTGTGCAAGGAATGGGGATTCCAACTGAATTATTCCAACAATCGGGTGAGCTTGCAGTTTGATCAAGATCAGCTTGTGCCGTATTGGATTCAGAAGGAGACACCGGCAATTGCCTGGGATTGGCTCAGAGTGCACGGTTTTTTCCGCGCAGGATCCACGAACAGCGAGGCTCTCGAATTGGCACGCAAGGGAACGCCGAGCGGAACATTGGTCTACACCGAAGAACAGACGGCAGGAAAGGGAAGAAACGGCCGTTCCTGGTTTTCAAGCGCCGGAAGGGGACTGTATTTTACGATTGTGATTCGTCCCACCCAGCCTCTTAGATTTTGGCCCCTTTTAACCCATGTGGCATCTGTGGCATTGATTGAGACGTTGAAGGATCTTTTTAGTCCACTAAAAATAATTCCTCATCCTTTAGCCGTTGATCTGAAATGGCCCAATGACGTTTTACTTTCGGGCAAAAAATGCGCTGGCATATTGCTCGAAACAATGACCGAAGGTTTGAACCATGCCGCCCTGGTCGGGTTGGGAATCAATGTCCGGAAAGGGTCTGTTCCTGAATCCCTGGAAAAAACCGCAGCATATCTGGAGAAAATGACAGACGCCGTTGTGCCTCGCCGGCAACTTCTCGTGCGATTCCTCCAGAATTTCCAGGAGTTCTTTCTGATGTTCGAGCAGGGGAAGCACAAGGATCTGTTGGAGCGATGGAAAAGTAATTCCTCGATGTGGGATGGCACGCATGTCTGGATTACCGAAGGAAACAAGCGCCGAAGCGCGATTACCTGCGGTTTGAACGAAATCGGCGCGCTTATGATCAGGACGCCGGAGGGAAATCTGGAAACGGTCCTTGCCGGGGACATCAGTGTAAGCAGGATGGTCGAGGGCTAATATCTTAGAGGCTTCGAGTCTTTGAGCCTTCGTGATTTCGCTAATGTGAATGGCTCGAAGACTCAAAGGCTCAAAGATTCAAAGCAAAGGAGATGGTATGCTGTTCAACCGATCCTCTAAAGAGACACCCGAAAAAAAAGCAGGGTTGTTCGAGAGGATGAAGAAAGCCCTGGGAGCAACCAAAGAGAACCTAGTCAACAGAATCGAGGCTGTCCTTTTCTCGCGCCCCGGAATAGATGAAAATGTGCTCGATGAGCTTGAGGGCACGTTGCTTGGCGCGGATTTGGGCGTTCGGGTTACCGAAAGGATTATGGATGCAATCCGAATGCAGCATAAAAAACAGCTGATCCAAACCCCTGATGATGCCAAAGCGGAGATTCGCAAGCAACTTCTTGCCATACTCAACATTCCCGCGGCGCCCGATCCTTCATCGCCAGATTCTCCAACACAAGTATGGATGGTGGTAGGCGTCAACGGAACGGGAAAAACGACAACGATCGGCAAGCTTGCGGCCCGCGTGTCCGCAGAGGGAAGGAAGGTTCTCGTTTGCGCTGCTGATACATTTCGGCCTGCAGCGATTGAGCAACTGACTATCTGGGCGGAAAGATCGGGCGCCCAACTCATCAAAAGCAAAACCGGCGCAGATCCGTCGGCGGTGCTTCACGATGCGTTGTCTGCTGCGGCGGCACGCGCGATCGACGTTGTAATCGTCGATACTGCGGGCAGATTGCACACGAAGAGCAATCTCATGCAGGAACTCGATAAAATGAAGCGCGTGGCCGGCCGGAAAATTCCGGGCGCACCGCATGAGGTTCTCCTGGTAGTTGATGCCACCACAGGGCAGAACGGTCTTACGCAGGCGCACGAATTTATGAAATTCACCGGGATTACAGGACTCATCGTCACCAAGCTCGATGGAACAGCTAAAGGGGGAATTCTATTCAGCATCTGTCAGGAGATTGGGATTCCTGTCCGGTTTATTGGAGTTGGAGAATCTCTGGAGGACCTGCTGGAGTTCTCTCCTGAGACTTTCGTCGATTCGCTTTTCGTATGAGGACTGTTCCCCCGTTTCGTGTTTTCCGTTTCATTGGTGACGGAGAGGGAAGCGGGAACGGAGAATGATGTGAAGGGCGAGATAATTCTTCACAATGCTGCGGCGGCACACTGGCTTTATTTTAAAAATCCTTACCGGATGATTGAGGCTGGCCGCATCGAGGATGTAATACCGGCTTTGCGGCAGGCCGAAACGCTGGTAAACGACAACCACTGGCATGCGGCTGGCTTCATCAGCTATGAAGCTGCCGGTGCTTTTGATGCAGCACTGTGCTCGCGCCCCGCAGTCAATTTCCCTCTTCTATGGTTTGGATTTTATGCGGAGCCGGAGGAAATCGAAATCCCGGATCCTGATTATAGTGCCTATTCGTTGGGCGAAACGACCTGCACGGTCCGCGAGTCGGAATATGGACAGACTATCTGGAAAATCAAGGAGTACATCACCGCAGGCGACACTTACCAGGTCAACTACACGCTGCGACTGCAGCTTCCTTTTTCCGGAGATCCCTGGCATCTGTTCCTCGCAATGGTCCGAGCCCAGTCGGCCGGCTATGCTGCCTGGGTGGATACGGGTCGTTATGCTATTTGTTCGGCTTCTCCGGAATTGTTCTTTCGCCTGGAGGGGAAACGGCTTACGTGCAAGCCGATGAAAGGCACGGTCAAACGCGGCCGAACTCAACTGGAAGACAAATCTCTTGCCAACTGGTTGCACTTTTCTGAAAAGAACCGCGCGGAGAACCTGATGATTGTGGATATGATCCGCAACGACCTGGGACGTGTGGCCGATGCTGGAACCGTCCGGGTGCCGCGGCTGTTCGAAGTTGAACGGCATCCGACATTGTGGCAAATGACTTCCACCGTAATCGCGGAATGCGCAAATTCCGTCACGGAAATTATGGGTGCGCTCTTTCCCTGCGCCTCAATCACTGGGGCGCCCAAGATCCGGACATCGCAGATCATTGCCGACCTGGAAACGACTCCGCGAGGGCTTTACACCGGCAGCATAGGATTCATCGCACCCGAACGCTCGGCTCAATTCAATGTGGCAATCCGGACGGCAATTGTAGACAGAGATATGGGGCGGGCGGAGTACGGCTCCGGCGGAGGAATCGTCTGGGATTCGGATTCGGAGGACGAGTATAAGGAAGCATTGTTGAAGGCGCAAATACTCAGTGAAAAGCGTCCCGATTTTTCGCTCCTCGAAACCATATTGTGGACGCCGGAGGAAGGTTATTTCCTGCTGGACTATCATTTGCAGCGCCTGACGGATTCCGCCGACTATTTTGATTACCGGTTGAATCCCGAACAAATAAAAACTCAGCTGCACGATCGGGTCTCCGGTTTCCACCAAGTTTCACAGAGGGTCAGGCTGTTGCTTTCAAAAAATGGTTCCGTCGAGATCCAGGCCGCTCCGTTCGAAATGTCAGATGCGCCCGTGCGCGTCGGTCTTGCTCAAGAGCCGGTGAATTCCGCGGATATTTTCCTGTATCACAAAACCACGCAGAGGAGTGCCTACGAGGCGGCGAGGCGAACCGTTCCGGATTGCGAAGACGCGTTGTTATGGAATGAGCGCCGGGAATTGACGGAATCATGCGTGGCAAATGTCGTCCTCGAGATGGATGGGAAGCTGCTGACTCCGCCGGTGGATTCGGGCCTGCTGGCCGGAACGTTCCGCGCGCGATTGCTCGAACAGGGAACTATTCGAGAGCAGACATTGCAGATTGATGATTTGAACCGCTGCTCAAAAATCTATTTGATCAATTCAGTTCGCAAGTGGCGGGAAGCGCAGCTCAGGTAGGTGTAAGCTGCCGGCCGCCCCTAGGAATTCTCAGTCGATTCGAGAAGTGCCTTGTCCTCCAGCAGGGTGATGCGTCGCTGGTTGATCTCGATGATCCCTTGTTCCCGCAGACGAGTCAAAACGCGGGTCACAGTTTCTCTGGAGGTGCCGACCATCTCTGCCAGCTCCTGGTGCGTTATCTTGAAATCTATGATGGTGCCGTGAGCGTCACGAATGCCATGCCTTTTGGCGAGTTGATGGATCCCCATCCGAATTCTGGCATCCGCGGTGCTGGAGCTCAGGCTTTGGGTTTGCCAGACCTGGCGCAATCGGGCGCAGAGCACCTGAATAATCTGAAGCATCACCTTTTCGTTATGCAGCAGATATTTGTGAAAATCGGTGCCGCTCACAGAGATTATCTTGGAATCTTCCATCGCCGAGACGGTTGCCGGGGCCGTTTTACCATCCAGAAGAGACATCTCTCCGAAAAAATCTCCAGCCCGATGAATAGCCAGGATGGTCTCTTTTCCGCCTGCTCCGGCTTTGGCGACCTTTACTTTTCCTGAAAGCACCAGGTACATGTAAGTTCCGGTTTCTTCTTCCAAAAAAATGACCTGGTTCTTACGGTATGCCTTCACAACAAAAATATGAGCGAGCGGACTGAATTCATCGTCAGTCAGAGTGGAAAATAGTGGAACGCTTCGAATCTGGTCAACTTTCATAGCAATTTCAGTTGTGTCATTTCGTCTTGTTCCGGTTGATCAGGCGACTGCTTGCTTCTGTATCTTCTATACATGATGCGAACTAGCGCAAAAACGATTCCTGCGATGATCGCAATTCCTGCCAATAATACGACAAAAAACAGCGATTTAACGACTGTTGTCAAAATTCCGGCCGGTATGCCCCAAACTGTTTTGGGCTTTCCCGTTTTCTGATAAACCCATTTTATCAAGTAGCTGTATTTGATGGAGCGTAGTATTTTGTCCGCAGTGCCGGGATCAAAGGACCCTTCAAGAACCCCGATAATGGGCCCCGCCCTCTTTGCGTAAACCTTCTCTGCACCCTTCCCGGCAGATTGCTCTCCTGCCAGGCCGCCGAGGTAGTCCTCTGCCACTTCGCTGGTTGGAAAGCTCAATAGATAAAGTGTGCCCGTGTACTCATCCACGGCATACTGTGCCTGGGCGATTTCTACATCCGAATCAAGCCGGAAATGCTTGGGCTTAATAGCTCCCGAGTAGGATTGGAAAGACTGTATGCTTGGATAGTAACGCAAACTCGCGGGCTCATAACCGAATTTGGGCAGATGGGAAACAAGCGAGGGTGGCTTGGGCGTGTGTGGACCAATCCGGTTGCTCACCGACATCGCCACTCGTCTATCGAGATCTGCGGAGGCGCCGTGCCCCTGAATGCAGACCCATTGTTTTCCCTGGGCAAAGCGAATGCCGTCCGCCGTTTTGGTGAATGAGTCTCCGGGAGGCCCCTCATAGATATCGCCGCTGCGGAGCAGCGTCAAGACAGAGTAAGCGGCGCGTGCATCGCGAAGCGTTATGATTTCAATTGATAGCGAACCCGAATTGCCGAGCGTGTAAACACGCTTTGCATACTTTTCGAACCCGACATCCGAAAAAAGCTGTCCATTGTCAATTCTCAAAAGGCGTGCAGGATCTGCGAATGTTATTTCCGACGAAATCTTCTGAAGATCGGCAAACTCGGAATCGGCAGGAAAATAGTTATCCGAGACTAACTCGGCCCCGGCCGTCGCGGTTGATATGACGGCGAATATAAGAAGGGAAACGAATGAGAGATGTTTCATTTACCTTGACCGCTTGTCTGGTTTTTTACCAGGTCGGCCCCAAGAGTTTTCATGTATCCATCGATACCGGCGAAAAGCGCATCGATTAAACGTTGCTTCGTCGCTTCTTTGCTTAAGAACTTTTCATCTTTAGGATTGCTGATGAACGCAACTTCTGCAAGCACAGAGGGCATGTTGGCTCCGATAAGAACAACAAACGGTGCGCTTCTGACCCCCCTGTTTTGGGCGGAGGGAAGGATCCGGCGGGTTCCGGCGTAAAGATTCTTTTGTATTATCGAGGCCAGTTCTCTCGATTCAGTAGATTTGTCGGCTTGCGCAATCTTCTTGATCAGATCTTCGAGATCCCGCACCCTGTTGACGGTCGTTGCATTTTCTCTGGCGGCAATTTCACGTTCTGCATCATTTTTCGCAAAATCCAGATAGTAAGTCTCAACTCCGCTGATTGAGTGGATACGGCTCGAATTTGCGTGCAGGGAGATAAAGAGATCCGCTTTGTGTTGGTTAGCAATTGCGGTGCGATCCTCTAATGATATGAACGTATCATCATCCCGCGTCAGAAAGACTTCTGCACCAAGCTTGGCCTGGAGTTTTTTCTGCAGGCCTCGCGCCAATGACAGGACAAGATCTTTTTCCAGCATTCCTCCGGGTCCGATGGTTCCCTGGTCGTGCCCGCCATGTCCCGGATCAATCACGATTCGGCCAACCTTCAGTCCGAGCGTACGCGTCAAACTGCGATCTCCGCGGCTCGTTGGTGCAGCCTGACGAGGAATTGTCACAATATCGGGTTTGGCGGCAGGCGGCGCTTTCGCCGTCGAATCCGCTATCTCCTGCGGCGCTGGACTATGGGATCTTGATCCCTGGTCGGTTGCGAGATCGGTCTGTTTTAGCTTGGAGGGCGCTGGCTGTTCCAATTTTGCCTGGATTTCGCCTGGAGCCTCGGGTTTGGCAGAGCCCGTATCCACCGGCGTGGATGCATCCTTTTCATTTGGCGAAGCCGGTTGGGTTTCTGTTATCGCCATAGGAGCTGCCTTGGGAGATTCAAGATGCCCGGCTTCAATTCGTTTGCCTTTAAGGTCGATGAATATGCGGAAAGGATCGCGCAATTCGGAAATTGAAAAGTCTGCTTTAGTCGAGACATCCAGTACCACGCGGACTATATTGGGGCTTTTCTGGGCAATACGAATCTGCTTTAGTAGTTCATCCTCTATGCTGTAGCTTCGGTTTACCAGGTCACGGTCTAGCTTCGCGTTGAAGATGTCGAGGTAAACCCGATCGGGCTCGAATAATTGTCCCTTCTCATAGGTTGTATTCGAGTCTATGTCAATGACGACTCGTGTGTAATCGCTTGTCGACCAAAATCGGATATTCTGGATAGTGGATTGCGGTCCGGAATGGGATTCAACAGGAGAAATGCCCGTTTCTGCCTGTACCGTCTGCGAGGGTTTTGTCAAAGTCTCAGGCTGGATGGGCGCAGAAGCTAATTTAGATTGGAGAAGATGAATCGCTGCGCTTGAGTACCCATATTGGGTCCTCAAGATCTTATAGGCTTCCTGAGCGGCTTGTTCATCGTGCAAGTGGATGGTGCAGATTGCCGCTAGACGTTTTAGTGCATCCGTGCAGTTTTGGCTTCCTCCATAGTCCTTCACCAGTAAACGGAATCGCCTAACGGCAGTCCGATAGTATTCCGGTTTCGAAAATCTGTCGGCCGCCTCCTCGTACACCAGCGCTTCTTCATAGATCGCATCACTAGCCCGACCGTAATGCGGATCCCGAAGATAGACCTGCCGGTAGGTTCCGGCACATTCAAGATACTGGGCAAGCGTGGGCTGGTTAGTTCGGGCAATTTGAGTGCGTTTTTGTCGAGCCTGCTCGAAAGCGCGAGCAGCAGCCTGGGGACTCCAGCGAGCGACGGCTGAAGAAGGGATTGCATAGAGTGCACAAAAGGTGAAGAAAAGGATTGTGCGCGACGAGACAGCTACGCACCGGGTTACGATCATGGGAGGTATAATAGATGCGATCTGAATTTATGTCAAGTCAAAAGTGTTTAGAAATTGTTGAAAAATAAGGCATTTGCGGCATGAAGCTCAGAGTCATATGCAGAAGAGAATCGGCAGTTGTTCTTAATGAAGCGGCGGGATGTTGGTCAGGTGCGACGTCCCGGACTCATCCACGAAGCGGAAAATGGGCAGTAAGGCAGGAGTCTCCCGCACTTCGGCTTGGGGCCCTATTTCCTTTTTCCCGTAGCGCTTTGTGATGGATTGAACATAATCGCGGGTTTCCTTTATTGCGGGTACTCTTCCAAGCCGCTGAACAAGCTTTTCGCCTGCATTATAGGCAGCGAGGCTTAACTCGAGATTGTTATTGAAGCTGTCCATCAGAAATTTGAAATGCTTTACTCCGCCTTGAATGTTTTGTTCGGGGTCCAAGCTGTTCCTAACTCCAAGCCGGGCTGCGGTTTCAGGCATTAGCTGCATTAATCCCTGTGCGCCTTTGGTTGATACTGCTTTCGGGTTAAATCCGGATTCCTGGGCTATGATCGAACGAATCAAGGATGGATCCAGCTGATAATTGCTCGCATATTTTTCAATGATCGGATCAAAGCTTAGTGATTTTGGGCTGGAGCTGACAGAGAAAGAGTTTGTTTCCGGGGTTCCAGTAATTTTTAAATCTGAGACAGGGCGCGCGGGGGGGATGTTCGTAAGCACGCGATCACCGCTGTCATTGATATACGAATAGAGGGTTTGACTGAAGGAATTGCCGGCATAAATCAAAAAGGCCGTCGTGACGGCAAGAAAACATAAAAAACTCTTCATGCGAATGCAGCTCCCCTTACGAAACAAATGGAATAGATGCCCGGAGAGGGCAAAAAGTCTAAAAAAATCAATTCCGAATACAAAAAACCGCAGCACACAAACGTGAGCATCCTCCTTGCGCTTTGTGCCGTCAAACAGGCCCTAAGCATGCAGGATTTCCTCAATCACGGAATAGCTATGTTCAATCGCATCGGCCAGTTTTGAGCAATCTTTACCGCCCGCTTCGGCCAGCTCGGGTTTGCCTCCTCCCGCACCTCCAACCAGCGGGGCTATTTTCTTTATGATCTGGCCTGCTGGAACTCGTTTGCTAATATCGCCGGTCACCATTGCCACCAGGGCGACCTTCTCATGCTGGGTCGTTCCGAGAACCACGACTCCGGATCCAAGTTTTTGTTTTAGTTCATCTGCGAGATTCCGGAGGCTGGCCCGATCCATGTCCGGAAGAGTATCGGCAAGTACCTTTATTCCATCGATTTCCCTTATCCGCGAAAGCATGCTGCCGATATTGGCGCGCACCGATTGAGCCTTCAGATCCTGGATTTGACGCTGGAGATCGCGAACCTGTCCCTGCAGTTTATCAATGAAGGCAGGGATTTCAAGCCGGGCCACCTTATGATCGTTCTGGATGGATTCCAAGGTGCTTTCGTCGGAGCGAAAACGCGCAAGGGACACAGGACCCGTCATCGCCTCAATTCGCCGGATTCCTGCAGCAATACCTGCTTCGCCGACTATTTTAAACAGGCCGATGGTACCCGTTGCCGGCACATGAGTGCCGCCGCAAAGTTCTTTGCTAAATCCAGGAACCTCAACGACTCTGACTGTTTCCTGGTATTTCTCACCGAAAAGGGCCATGGCGCCCGATTTCATCGCGCTGTCCAAATCCATTAGGGTGGTTTTAACCTCGGCGTTACGCCAGATTTGTTCGTTTACAATGTCTTCTATCTTATGGATTTCATTTTTCGTCAAAGGAGCATAGTGAGTAAAGTCGAACCGCAGCCGGTCCGGCGATACCAACGAGCCGGCCTGCTTGACCTGTGGTCCGAGCACGCGTTGCAGCGCCGCCTGCAGCAGGTGAGTTGCAGTATGGTTTTTCATTGTAAGCCGACGTCTACCCAAGTCCACAACCGCCTCGATCTCATCCCCAACCTGAAGCGTTCCGGTTTCCATTTCGATCAGGTGAGTGATTGTGGTGCCGCGATAAATCGTGTTCAGGACGCATGCCCGGATTTCGCCCGTGGCTACATATCCCGTATCTCCGACTTGTCCTCCGGCTTCTGGATAAAAGGGCGTAGAATCAAGCACAAGCTCTCCCTTTTGTCCTGCTTCAATGGCTTCGGCACGTTCTCCATCTACGATAATTGCCTGGATGGAAGCGCGGATTGAGCCGTCGATGCCGTAGCCTACAAAGCTGGTTTTGCCCTCGAATAATGCCTGTGCGACCTGTTCCCGTATTTTTCCCGAAAGATAGTCCTGGCGCGACCTTTCACGCTGCTGCTCGAATGCCCTCACAAAACCGGCCTCATCAACAACAATGCCGTTTTCCTGCGCAAGATCTTCTATAATTTCGAGAGGCAAGCCTCGAGTATCGTAAAGGAAAAATGCTTCTTCTCCCGACAGAGTCCTGGAGCCGGATGCCTTCAGCTTCCTGGCGCGGTCATAAAAATCCTTCAATCCCTCTCCGAGCGTGCCCGCGAATGAATCCTCTTCTTGCTTGATAACACGCGCAATCGTTTCCCTGGCTGGAATAAGCTCCGGGTAAGCGCTTTTCATGGCCTCCACCACCGCTCCTGAGATGCGATAAATGAATGGCTGGTCGATCCCGAGTCTCTTGCCGTGAACCATGGCGCGCCGCATTATTTTGCGCAGGACGTACCCGCGCTTGTCGTTCCCCGGATACTGGCCGTCACCAATGACGAACGTGGCTGCACGTGCGTGATCCGCAATAATTCGCATGGAGATATCGTTGTTCAGATCGGTTCCATAATCTGTGTTGGCGATCACTGAAACTTCATCTAGAAGAGGCTTGAAAAGATCCGTATCGTAGGTCGAGGTTTTGTCTTGAAGGACAGTGGTGATTCGTTCGAATCCCATACCGGTGTCAATCGAGGGTGAAGGCAGAGGATTCAACGTACCGCTGGAATCACGGTTGTATTGCATAAAAACCAGGTTCCACACCTCAACCCAGCGGCCGCAGGAACAGGTTAGATCACAATCACCATGGTTGGGAAGCGGGCTTTTGCCGAAATCGTAATGCAATTCGGAGCAGGGGCCGCAGGGACCGGTGTCGCCCATGGCCCAAAAATTGTCCGCTTCGTCCAGGCGCAATATCTTATTTTCAGGAATGCCTTCCTGGGTATGCCAGATATTCCAGGCAATATCATCATCACGGAACACGGTCACCCAGAGCCTCTTTGGGTCCACACCGAGGTTCCTTGTGAGCAGTTCCCAGGCAAAATGGATCGCTTCTTTCTTGAAATAATCGCCGAAAGAGAAGTTGCCCAGCATTTCAAAAAAAGTATGATGGCGGAAAGAATGTCCCACATCCTTGAAATCGTTGTGCTTGCCGCTTACCCGCATGCATTTTTGACTGGAGGCGGCTCGCCGGTATGGTCGGGTCTCGTTTCCCAGAAAGATATCCTTGAACTGGTTCATGCCCGCATTCGTGAATAGAAGTGTAGGATCATTAAACGGAATCAGAGATGAGCTGGACACGGTCTTATGGCCGTTATGCTCAAAGTATCTTAGAAACTCTTCACGGATCCGATTGCTGCTTTTCAATTCACTCTCCTGTCTCAAATCGCTGCAACAATGCCGCAGGAATCACTTGGCACAGTGCCCCGGAAATACTGTCTTCTTCGTAGCCGCGCTGACGTAAGTGCGTCACCAATTTTCTCAATCCTTTCAGGTCGGCCGGAAGCCCCTTTTTTTTGCAATAGGTCCTCAAATAGCTTGCGGCAGCTGATTGGTCGTCCAATTCATTCCCGATGCGCTGCAGGGCGCCTTCAACGTTGTTCCGATCAATGTGACGCCGAAGCAGGGACTCTTTTACCCTGGCATGGCTCCATCCCTGTCTTATCCGGCAAAGAGCGAAATTATAGCTATAATCAGCATCATTTAGAAGATTCAGCTGCTCCAGGCGGTCAAGGACCTTCTCAACCGATGCTTTTCCGGAGGTCTTTGCAAGCCTGTCCCGCAGTTCGCCTCGGGTATAGGCTCGTCGGGCCAGAAGAGCGCCCGCTTTCTTCATCAGCAGATCAGGATGCTTGTTTTCCATGATAGCGAGATAGGGATGCTCCCTTTTTTCGCTGGTTGAGCTCATGCCGTTAGTTCTGCAACCAGCCGAAAAAGGGGAGTGTCCCCGTCGAGGCTTATTTTGCCATCTCGTTCTGCATGGCTTCAATAGCGGCATCTTTGGTGGTGTAAATGCCTTGAATTCGGAGCTTGAATTCCTCGGGGTTGGTGGAATAGCTCAAAGCGTCTTCAAGAGATATTCTGCCTGCCTTATAGTGCTCGTAGATTGACTGATCAAACGTCTGCATTCCGTACTGAGAGGTCCCGGCAGCTATGGCTTCACGAAGCAAGCGTGTTTTTTCAGGATCCACGATGCAGCTTTTTATGAAATCTGTGGTTCTCAGAATCTCGATTGCGGGTACGCGTCCGGGGCCGTCGGATCTGCGCATGAGACGCATCGAGATGACGGCGCGCAAAACCATTGAAAGCTGAAGGCGTATTTGTTTTTGCTGATGGATTGGGAATACCGCCGTAATACGGTTTATCGTCTCGACCGCATCCAAGGTATGGAGTGTAGAAAAGACCAGATGTCCGGTTTCCGCAGCAATCAGAGCGGTCTCAATCGTTTCCAGGTCCCGCATTTCTCCAACGAGAATGACATCGGGATCCTGGCGAAGAGCGCTGCGCAGGGCGCCGGCAAAGCTAAATGCATCCACGCCGATTTCGCGTTGTGTTACGAGGCTTAACCTGTCGTTGTAGGAAAACTCGATCGGATCCTCGATCGTGATGATATGGCGCATTGTATGTTCGTTAATATAGTTGAGCATTGAAGCAATGGTAGTGGATTTTCCCGACCCGGTCGTTCCTGTGACCAGAACCAATCCTCGGGGCTCATTTGTGATAGTTTCGAGAATGCCAGGAAGGTAGAGATCTTCAAATGCGAGGATATTGGTCGGAATGGCGCGGATAGCCACTGAAACGTTCCCGCGTTGCTGATAAATATTTACCCGAAACCTGCCCAAGCCTTTTACTCCATAGCCAATATCAACCTCGGCAGCATCCCGGAAACGTTCCTTCTGCTTGTTGTTCATGATGGAGAAAGCCATCATGAGCGAATCTTCTTTGTCCAGTCTGCCCTGATCCGCAAGCGGGACGAGTTCTCCCTGGACGCGAATGTGAGGGAAGCAGCCCACCTTCAAATGCAAATCAGATGCCCCCTTAGAAATCATCACTCTGAGCAGAGTATCCAGATTCATAAATGTCCTCTGTCTAACCTCGCCGTAATGGACGGTTGAGCGGCTCTTAAACTGCATAGAGGCCACATAAGTGCTATCGGCTGTTACAAGGGTTAACAATAGCTTTCCGCATGCAGGGCCAATCTTTCCATCTTTCCTTTCCTCACAGGCGAATTGACTGTGAGAAAAAGGCTTTCACCTTGACTGCCTACATTCCTTTTCGTAAGATTCCTTCCTTATGGAGCCGGGACGCAAACCGAATAGTCAATCGGAAGAACAACAAGCCAGCATGCAGGTTGGTGCGTTTAGAACCTTTACCGCATGCGTTGGCGGAGCGTTCCTCCCCGGGCTAGGCCACGCTTTGCTCGGCAAGTGGGATCGTGCCATTGTCTTTTTCGGCAGTATCACAATTATGTTGGTACTGGGGATCCAGTTGCAGGGCCGGTTGTTCAATCCGGATTTCGGAGACCTTTTTTCAGCCCTAAAATTCATCGCAGATGCAGGCTCGGGCCTTCTTTACTGGATTCCATGGTTTCGCGGTCTCGGGACGGGAGATCCGACTGCTTACACCTATGATTATGCAAACGTCTTCATTTATGTTGCCGGGCTCCTGAACATGCTGGTAATCGTGGATGCTTTTGATATAGCGCTGGGCAGAAAACGATGAAAGATCATGCCACACTACTGCTTATTTTCAGTATTCTAATGTCCCTCGTTCTGACATTTGTTACCAAGGATGGAGCTAGAGAACGCATCAAGTATTTCCTGGTCCTTCTCTGTTCTTTTATCGTGCTTTCAATTTTGGCCAGTTGGCTGATGTTTCCATTTCCTTTCTAAATCATGACACGTATCGCGGTCATTCCGGGCGATGGGATCGGCATTGAGGTAATTGCCGAAGCGTTAAAAGTGCTCCGCGCCTTGTCGGATCTGACCGGCAAAAAATTTGAAACTGTTGAGTTTGACTATGGTGCCGACCGTTATCTGAAAGACGGCACGTCTTTGCCCAAGGATGCCTTGGACCGTTTCCGATCCGAATTCGATGCCATATTGCTCGGGGCTTTAGGCGATCCGCGCATTCCCGACATGAAACATGCAGTGGACATCCTGTTTGGAATCCGGTTTGGACTTGATCTATACGCCAATATACGTCCGGTCAAGCTTCTGGACAGACGACTGGCTCCACTGAAGGGAGCTGTCGAAAGCGATATTGACTTTACGGTTTTCCGCGAGAATACAGAGGATCTGTATGTCGGGATAGGAGGATTGTTTAAAAGGGACACACCCGATGAAATCGCAATCCAGGAGAGTGTGACTACCCGGAAGGGGGTGGAGCGCATTTTGGAGGCTGGCTTCAGTTTCGCGGCGAAACATGGGCTGAAGCGTTTAACCATGTCCGACAAGAGCAACGCTTTGCGTTTTTCGGGTGATTTGTGGCAACGGGTGTTTGTTGAAGTCTCGCGTCGGTATCCCCAGATTGAAGCAGAACACATGTATATTGATACGCTCGCGATGATGCTGGTAAAAGAACCCGCGAGGTTCGATGTCATCGTGACCAGCAACATGTTTGGCGACATCATCACGGATTTGGGCGCTCAGCTTCAGGGAGGTCTTGGCATTTCCGCTTCCGGCAATATCAATCCCCAGAGCGTGTGCATGTTCGAACCTGTTCATGGTTCAGCCCCCAGTTTTGCCGGGAAGAATATTGCGAATCCGTTTGCCGCTATCCTTTCCTTGCAGATGATGCTGGACCATCTTGGTTTCAGAAGCGAAGCTTCTCTGATTGAAGCGACCATCCGGGAATGCATCCGGGAAGATGAGTGCACTCCGGATATTGGCGGCACCCTGGGAACCCGAGAAGCTGGAGATGCCGCCTGCCGGCGGATACGGGAATTTGTCTGATCGGAATATTCAACGGAACTCGATACCGGTGAACCTGAATAACCGAACCGCCATCGTGACGGGAGCCAGCAGAGGCATTGGACATTCGATCTGCCTGGAGTTGGCCCGTCGCGGCTGCAACATCGCCTTTAATTACCTGAAAAGTACCGCGGAAGCACAGCAACTTGCCTTGGAGCTGGCGAGAATAGGGAGAGATGTGTTTTTCGTTCAGGCGGGAGTCGAAAACCTTGCCTGCGCGGAGGAAATGGCGAGAGAAGTCAAGAAGCGGTTCGGGGCTATTGATTATCTTGTGAACAATGCAGGCATTACTCGGGATAAATTGATTCTGCGCATGAATGAAAAGGACTGGGACGAAGTAATCGGAACAAATCTAAAAGGCGCATTCAATTACTGCAAAGCAGTGGCGCCTTTTATGGTAAAGGCTCGCTTCGGATCCATCCTGAATATCACTTCCGTAAGTGGAATTGCCGGAGCGCCGGGACAGACAAATTATTCGGCTTCCAAAGCGGGAATGATCGGCTTAACAAAGGCTCTGGCCAGGGAGCTGGCTGAAAGAAACATAACAGTAAATGCACTGGCGCTGGGCATGGTCGACACGGAGATGACCAGAACGTTGCCGGAGGATCACAGATCGACTATGCTTCGAAACATACCACTGGGGCGCTTTGGCAACGCGGAAGAAGTTGCTTGTGCCGCCGCCTTTCTCCTTTCTGATGATGCCCGCTATATCACCGGCCAGGTGATACAGCTTGATGGCGGGCTCGCCATGTGAATTGACGATTGGAAAAATCCATTCATTATGTTGGCACTTTGATCAGGCGAAACATTAGATTCAAAGAGGCAGATAGAAAGCCTGATAGCTGCTTCCAATCGTCAATCGCCAATGAATCATGGCTTCTGAAATTGCGGATCTTCTAGCCGACGTGCTTGCCAGGGGGCCTGCCAGTCAATCGGCTCACGCAGCGTCAAGGCGCCTTTTGCGCTATTTTGGCTCAGCTCAATCGCTGGCTCAGGCCACTGTTGAGGAAATTCGTCATGCGGGGAAGCTTTCCGTGAGACAAGCGGCTTCTCTGTATTCGGCCCTCCAGTTGGGCCGTCAGGTTTGTTCTGTTCCCCTTCGCGCCGGGGAACGCTTTTGCAGCAGCAGGGAATTATATAACCGTTATCGGGCTCGGTTCTTTTCTGCCAATAGAGAACACTTTCTTTCGCTGCATTTGAATTCGAAGAATCAGCTGATCCGTGAAGTTCTTATTTCAATCGGGAGCCTGAGCACATCGGTGGTGCATCCTCGTGAAGTGTTTGCCCCTGCAGTTCGGGACAGCACGGCTGCCTTGATATTCCTTCACAATCATCCCTCGGGAGATCCGGCGCCGAGCCGGGAAGACAGGGACTGTACTCAACGACTCATTCATGCCGGCCAAATCCTAGGCATTCGGGTGCTGGATCACATTGTCCTTGGCCATGATGATTATTATAGCTTTGCCGATGCCGGTCTGCTGAATGGCGACAAACCACCATAGAACAGATTGGCTTTCGGGATTAATTCCGATTCTGACTCCTGAATTCTGCGTTTCTGCCTTATCATCGTCGCATGAAAATCAAACGCCTTGATAGTCCAAACGACACCTTTGACCTGCAGTTCCCGATGGAAAAGCCCTTCGATGTGGTCGGGTTTGGCACGAATTCTGTGGACCACCTTTGCATTGTTCCGGAATACCCCCAAACCGGCTCCAAAAGCGAGATTGTTCGATATGAGAAGCTCCCGGGTGGGCAGGTGGCGACGGCCGTTGAATTTCTTTCCCGCCTGGGTCTGAAGACAAAGTATATAGGAAAGTTAGGGAGAGACGAGCTGGGCCGTTTTTACCTGCGCAGTCTTGCTTCTGGATCCGTTGATGCCACATCGGTTTTGGTTGAGCCAAGCGCTCGAAGCCAATGCGCATTCATTATTGTCGACAGGAAGAGCGGCGAACGGACTGTTCTTTCCCGCAGGGGAAGCGGGCTGGATTTCCGGAAACACGAGCTGAAAAAAAGCGAGATCTGCGCCGGTCGGATTCTGCATTTGGATGGGTACGATTCCGCGGGATCGCTGAAGGCAGCGAGGTGGTGTCGGCAGCTTGGGATCCCGGTCTGTATCGATTTGGATACGGTTGTTCCCAACTGCTCTGAACTCGTACGAAGTGTCGATTTTCTGATTGTGAGTTCCAATTTTCCTTCAGAGTTTACAGGCATTGGCGATCCTGTAAAAGCTTTTCGGGAGCTTGGGAACTGCCATGAAGGTTTTCTGGCCGTTACGCTTGGTTCGCAGGGAGCGATGGCCTGGGTCGGATCCCAGATTGTCCGGTTTCCCGGATTGAAGGTAAAGGCCGTGGACACAACGGGAGCCGGCGACATTTTTCATGCTGCCTTCATCTATGGATTGCTTCAAAACTGGCCTTTGGGGAAAATAATGAAATTCGCGAATGCCTCTGCAGGTCTCAGTTGCAAATTCATCGGCGCCCAAGCCGGAATCAGGCCGCTTTCTGAAATTTTGCTATCCATGGACAGAGTGTTGATCTAGCTCGAACGAATCTCATCAATAGAAGACCTTTTCCGCGATTTTATTTAAAGCTTGCACGAATTAAGGACGATAGTGTGGATATCCTTGAGAAAAGAAAAGAGTTTTGAGCAAGTCTTATTCTCGAGACGGGCTAGGAATATCAAGGAAATTCATGGGAGGATGATAATGAAGAGAGTTTTGGGAATCTCTTTTGTGGTGGCGGTTATTCTGCTCTGTTATGCCGTGCCGTCTATTGCACAGGAGGGCGAGTATGTGATCGTTGCAAACAAGCAGTTGCAGGGCTCAAGCATAAACTCAACGCAGCTGAAAGGCATCTACCTTAGAGAGATCCGGAACTGGGGGAATGGGGGCGGTGAGATCGTTGTTGTGGACCTTACTAATTCGAATGGCTTTTATCAGAACCTGTTTGGCAAGACCTACGTGCAGATGCAGGCGTACTGGCTGAATATGCGGATCAAGTACAGCGTCGATCTTCCGGTCTCAAAGAAAGACCCCGGAAGCGTGAAGCAGTTTGTTGCCCAAACCAAAGGAGCGATCGGTTTTCTAAAGAAGGCGGACGTCGACGACAGTGTGAAGGTCCTGTCGGTTGTTAATTAGCCCGGGGTCGAGATTCCTTTCGAGCTCTTGGAGATCGGGAGAATCATCCGCTCCAGGGCTCGAAAGATCCGAGCCCATTTTTCCCCTACCAACAATTCCACTCGAATTCTATCTACTTATTCAAAATCAGGCAATTCGCAGAAAGGCAAAGCTCGGAAATTGGGCCAGGACTATACGCCGGCTCTTGTGTTTCTGTTGGGTTGGCACTAAGGATTCCGTATCTGTATAATAGTTTGTGGTGATTTAGGATGAAGAACATCTTCTTTGTTGACGTCGACACTCAGCGGGATTTTATGTTCGCATCGGGCGCGCTTTATGTTCCAGGCGCTGAACGAATGATCCCTAAATTGCGCCGGCTCTTCGATTTTGCGCGGCATAACGAAATATCCATACTCTCCACCGTAGATGCGCACGTAACCAACGATCCGGAGTTCCAGCAATTTCCTGCACATTGCGTGCAGGGGACGGAAGGGCAGCAAAAGCTGGACGATACGCTGCTTCCTCGTCCCCTGAAATTTCAGAATAAACCGGTCGATCGTAATCTGCTGGATGTGATACGAAAGCACCAGCAAGTTATTATCGAAAAGCAGAAACTAGATCCGTTCAGCAACCCTGTATTTGAGCGCCTCCTGCGCGTATTGCCTCAACATGCCATTGTTTTCGGCGTCACGACCGAATATTGCGTCAAATTGGCTTGCCTGGGTATTCGCCATATGGGAGTGCCGGTTGCTGTGGTGACAGATGCCATCCGGGGCCTTGCGCCAAAAACAGAAAAGGAAGCGATCGAGGAGATGCGTGTGGCGGGCGTCGAGTTCATTGCTATGGAGACCCTATTGGGCGCCGGCGGCGCATAATTGAACCCAACGGGCGGGCTCTTGCCCGCCGAAAAGGTATTCAGGGATTTTTGAATCCGGGAAAACGGACACTTCATAGTGACTCTTGGGATTTACATTCACATCCCATTCTGCCAGTCCAGATGCAACTATTGCCATTTTATCAGCATGCCTTATTGCTGCGAAACCGCGGATCGATATGTGCAGTCGCTGCTCAAAGAGTTGTCCTCCTCGATTGATCTCTGTTTGGACAAAGGTGAAATCAATTCGATTTATTTTGGCGGCGGAACCCCAAGTCTGCTTCCTACGGAGTACATTGCGGACATTCTGGACCACTGCCGGCGCCTGCTTCCGATTTCGGAGGATTGCGAAATTTCGTTGGAAGTAAATCCGGGAACGGCGTCGGCAGAAAACGCTTTTGCTCTGCGCCGGGCCGGCGTGAACCGGATTTCGCTTGGAGCCCAGTCTTTTAATGATCAGGAACTATCGTTGATTGGGCGGCTTCACACCGCCGATATCATTTCGAGTTCTCTGCTCGAGTTGCGTAAGGCTGGTTTCTGCAATATCAACCTGGATTTGATGCTGGGCTTGCCGGGTCAGACAGCCGAAACGTGGAGGAAGAATCTGGAAGCGTTAGAGCGCCTGACAATCCATCATGTCTCGGTTTATATGCTTGACCTTGACGACCAGTGCCCTCTATATGCGAGGGTGGCGTCCGGATCCGTCCGCATGCCGGATGAAGATCTGATTTCCGACCTGTACCTTGAAACGATCGAAGCGCTTTCCCGCTCCGGTTTTTCTCAGTATGAGATAAGCAATTTTGCAAAGCCCGGCTATGACTGCCGGCATAATTTGAAGTATTGGCAGCGTGAACCTGTTCATGGCTTAGGATTGGGCAGCCATTCTTTTGACGGGAGCTTACGATATTCGAATTGTTTGGAAATAGAGGACTATTTTGACTCGATAGACAGAGGGAAAAGTCCTATAAACTGGCGTGAGCCGGTCACAGTTGCACAATCTCTGTCTGAATCGCTATTTCTGGGTTTGCGTTTGACACGAGGCTTGGATTGGGCTCGGCTTTGTCATAGATACGGCAGCGACTGCCTGGTGCAGTATGAATCCTGCTTGCGCGAGCTGTCCGAAGAGGGATTGGTTGAATGGAATGATTCCACCGTCCGCCTTAGCCCTGCCGGCATGCTTCTTTCCAACGAAATCTTTCAACGATTCATCTGACCCCCTTATGAAAAACTTACCGATTGATTTGAGAAGCGATACCGTCACAAAACCCACAGCTGAAATGCGGGCGGCAATGGCTGCCGCCGAGGTAGGGGACGATGTTTTTCTGGACGACCCTACAGTCAATCACCTGCAGATGCGGGCGGCGCAGATTTTTCGCAAGGAAGCCGCCCTATTCGTCCCCTCAGGAACAATGGGGAATCAAATTGCGATTAACATTCACACGCGGCCAGGACAGGAAGTGATCACGGAAGCACATGCGCATGTTTTCGAATTCGAGATGGCGGCCATGGCAGCCATCAGCGGAGTTCAGGCCCGCCCGGTTCCAACTCCGGAAGGCATCCTGGATTGGGACAGGATTCGAGGCGCCATACGCCCAAAGATTTATTACAGAGCTCAAACCGGCTTGATTGCCCTGGAAAACACGAACAACATGGCAGGAGGAACGGTCTATACCAAAGCTCAGATTGACGACATCTGCGACCGTGCGCACGCTGTTGGACTGCCTGTACATCTGGATGGCGCCCGGATTTTCAATGCCGCGACCGCACTGAACACGGATGTAGCAAGCCTTACGCAAAATTGCGATTCCGTGATGTTCTGTCTGTCCAAGGGTCTCGCAGCCCCCGTAGGTTCCATGCTGGCCGGTTCAAGAGAGTTTATTGAAAGAGCTCGCATCGTGCGAAAGATGCTGGGCGGGGGGATGCGACAGGTTGGAGTGCTTGCCGCAGCCGGCCTGATCGCCCTTGAAAAGATGCCGGGGCGGCTGAAGGAAGATCATCGTAACGCCCGATTGATGGCGGAATTGCTCAGCGAGGCGCCTGCTTTGGATGTGCAGCCGGAAAAAGTGCAAACCAACATCCTCATGGTTGGCGTTTCCCGCACGGGATTTGACAGCGAAGGGTTGTCGGCTGTTCTTAAAGAAAACGGAGTTCTGGTTTCCTTATTGGACCCGGGCAGGATACGGCTTGTAACGCATAACGATGTTGACGGCGAGCAAATCCGGCTGGCCGCCGGCATTATCAAGAAAGTGACTGGAGAGAAAAGTCGATGATTCCGGATGTGTCGACAGAAGGCAAAATTTTACAGGAGTCAATCCGCAATTTTGCAGAAAAGGAAATGCTTCCTCATGTCATGGAATGGGATGAAGCTCAGCATTTTCCAATAGAAATCGTTCCCAAGATGGCGGAGATGGGAATTCTGGGCGCGATTATCCCAACGGATTTCAACGGTGCAGGACTGTCCTACCCGGAGTATGTTGTTGTAGTGGAGGAACTATCGCGTATCGATGGATCGGTTGGGCTCTTTGTCTCGGCCCACAATTCACTTTGCACCAATCACATTTATCTTTTCGGATCGGAGGAACAGAAACGCTTCTATCTTCCTGAGCTGGCATCGGGCAAGAAAATCGGGGCCTGGGGGATTACTGAAGCAGGCTCCGGAAGCGATGCCGGAAGCATGCGAACTACCGCTGTGAGAGACGGGACCCATTATGTCCTCAATGGATCAAAGCACTTTACTACCAATGCTTCCGTTGCCGGGACTTATGTGGTTATGGCGCTCACCAATCCTCGTACGAAAGAGATTTCGGCATTCATACTAGACCGGGATACTCCGGGGCTGTCGATAGGCAAAAAAGAAAACAAATTGGGTATGCGCGCCAGCGATACAGCGAGTATTATTTTGGAGGATTGCCGCATCCCAGCCAAGAATCTGCTCGGCGGGGAAGGCGCCGCTTTTCAAGATTGCATGCAGATTCTGGATGCAGGTCGGATAGCAATTGCCGCCCTTGGGGTGGGCATGGCTCAAGGCGCCTATGAACATGCCTTGCGGTATGCAAAAGAAAGGCAACAATTCGGCCAGACCCTATCGGAATTCCAGGTCATCCGATTCAAGCTGGCGGATATGGCCACAGAGATTGACGCCGCACGACTTTTGACCTTGCGCGCCGCGGCAATCAAACAGGAAGGGAAAAAGACAACCAGGGAATCTTCGATGGCAAAACTCTTTTCAAGCGAAGTGGCCGTAAGGGTAGCCGGCGAAGCCGTTCAGATCCACGGCGGATACGGATTTATAAAGGACTTTCCTGTGGAGAAATACTACCGGGATGTCCGACTGTGCACGATTGGTGAAGGTACGAGTGAAATTCAGCGCATGATTATCGCGCGAGAGATTCTCCAGTAATTCAACTATGGTCAAAACAGATGCCATTGACGCGCAAGGGAAGGAGTTTATCCGACGGGTTCTCGAAGGAGACTTTCGCGCAATCGCGCGACTTGTAACTCTGGTTGAGAACGGGTCGCGCGAAGCCATCCCTTATTTGCGCGAGCTTTTCCCGCATACCGGTCATTGTTTCAGTGTTGGGATTACCGGCGCACCGGGCGCAGGAAAGAGCACTCTGGTTGATAAGCTTGCGGAGTCCTATCGCGCGTTGGATAAGAAAGTTGGAATTATTGCGGTTGATCCGACAAGTCCATTTACCGGGGGCGCCATTCTGGGAGACCGCATCCGAATGCAATCGCACAGCACGGATCCCGGCACGTTCATTCGAAGCATGGCAACCAGGGGCCACATTGGCGGCCTCACGCGTACAGCAGCAGATGTCGTAACTGTGCTGGATGCTGCCGGATTCGATATTGTGCTCCTCGAGACTGTCGGGGTGGGGCAAGGCGAGGTTGAAGTGGCCAAGACCGCGGATGCGACCGTCGTGCTCATAGTCCCGGGAATGGGAGATGATATTCAGGCAATGAAAGCGGGAATCATGGAAATCGCCGACATATTCGTGATCAACAAATCGGATCACGCAGGCGCCGATCGAACGGAAGCCGAATTGCGAGCCCTGCTCTCGATGAATTGCACCAGGGCCGATGGTTGGATTCCCGCCGTCATCCGCACGATTGCCTCTTCAGGGGAAGGACTCGGGGAATGTTTGCAGGCCATTGATGAATACCGGGTGTTTTGGGCAAACTCAAAAGTGCGGCGCGAAGAAACGGTCCGGCTTCAAATGGAGCGATTGCTGGAACTGGCATGCCAGCAGGCGCGCGAGGACCTTTTAAATGACAGTGCGACGGCATCTCGAATCCACGAGCTTGCGCTACTGATGGCAGATCGAAAGATGGATCCATTCACTGCGGCGGAAGAAGTGATTAAGCTGCACACACTCCGGTGGAAGACCAGCGCGGAGTGTTAAATCCGGCTCTGTCTCCCAAAGGCCTGCATGGGAATTCCTTGCGTCGCTCACCTGCTCTCATTCACCTAAGAGCTTCCAAAGTGCCTCCCGTACGGTTTCCTTTCAAAATACTCTCAGGGCTGCTAAGATGCGCGGGAAATATTTGGGAGATGCGGCAAGCCAGCCCCTTACTTTTGACTTCCTTCTGGGGAGACGAGTCATAATGGAAAACGTAAAAATCGGAATCATTGGCGGAAGTGGACTTTACGAAATGCCGGGACTGACTGACAGGAGCGAAGCGGAATTGGAGACCCCGTTTGGCGCTCCCTCCGATCGCCTAGTGTTTGGCACGCTTTCAGGTCAAAGGACGGTTTTTCTGGCGCGGCATGGTCGCGGACATCGATGGATGCCGTCGGAGCTCAATTTTCGGGCCAATATTTACGCCATGAAAATGCTGGGCGTTGAACGCATTCTATCGGTAAGCGCAGTCGGATCACTTAAAGAAGAACTCGCGCCGCTTGACATTCTTTTGCCCGACCAGTTTGTGGACCGGACACGGAGGCGCATTTCGACATTTTTCGGCGACGGTCTGGTCGCGCATATCTCGTTTGCTGATCCCGTGTGTCCGGATTTGCTTCAGCAGGTTCATCGGGCATCTAACAAAGCAGGGATCGCGTCAAAAAAAGGAGGAACCTACGTTTGCATGGAAGGGCCTGCCTTCTCGACCAAAGCCGAGTCCAATATTTACCGAAGTTGGGGAATGGATGTGATCGGAATGACCAATTTGCAAGAGGCGAAGTTGGCCAGAGAAGCGGAAATCTGCTATGTCACCATCGCGCTCGTCACCGACTATGACTGCTGGCACGAGTCGCACGAAACGGTGAGCGTCGATATGATTGTCGCGAACCTGCAAAAAAATTGCCAGGCCGCACAGTCCATCATTGCACAAACGATTCAGGATCTTCGATTCGAGAGGAACTGCCAGTGCGGGGACGCTCTGAAATATGCGCTGATTACCGATAAAGCGCTGGTGTCCAATCAGACAAAAAAACGGCTCCAGTGCATTATTGGAAAATATTTTTCATAACACTGGTGGAAGATTCCGCTGGGAGATTGGGATGGGAATACTGGTTGTCGGTTCGGTTGCCCTTGATTCAATCAAAAGCCCCTTTGGCAGCAAAGACGACGTACTGGGTGGAGCCGCCACCTATTTCAGCATTGCCGCCAGCTATTTCACTGATGTCAGCATTGTCGCCGTTGTAGGCGACGATTTTCCCGAAGAACATGCCGGCTTGCTCCGCCAGAAGGGAATCGACCTCTCAGGTTTGGAGCGCCGACCTGGAAAGACTTTCAGGTGGAAAGGGGAATACGGGCCGGATCTGAACACCCGCACCACTTTAGACACGCAGCTTAATGTTTTTGCAGATTTTTCTCCGAAGCTGCTGCCTCCCCATCGTACAAAGGATTACCTTTTTCTAGGAAATATCGGTCCTGACTTGCAGCGTTCCGTTTTTGAACAGATGAAACGTCCTATGCTCGTTGGCTGCGACACGATGAACTACTGGATCGAGAATCAAAGGGAGTCCTTGCTGAAGACCCTTTTGCTGATCGATTTGTTGGTGATCAACGATTCAGAAGCGCGGGAGCTGGCTAATGAAGCCAATCTGATCCGGGCTGCACGGCGAATTCTCTCCTGGGGTCCCAAAACCCTGGTGATCAAAAGAGGCGAATACGGCGCATGCATGTTTGGCAGCGAATCGATTTTCATCGTGCCGGCATTCCCTGTGGAGGAGGTACTGGATCCGACAGGGGCAGGGGACTCCTTTGCGGGAGGCATGATGGGATATCTCGCCGCAACCGGGCTTCACGACGACGCTGCGATTCGCAGAGCAGTCGTTTTCGGCTCCGTTATGGCGTCGTTCAACGTCATGGATTTCGGCCCACACAGCCTGAGCAACCTTACCTATCCCGAAATAGTGTCTCGTTATCGCGAATTTCGTAAGATCTGTTTTTTTGAAGACATGCTCCTGAAAACTCCAAGACTCTAAAGCTTGGAGTGCTGGAGCCTTTGAGGCTAAAATCGGGCTTATGTCTATCAACACAAAGCGGTCGCTACTGTTGTCGTTGTTTTCCGTTCTTCTTGCCGGCTGCGCATTGGTGCTGGCGCAGACGGGGACGGCTCAAAAGCCGCAACCGAAAAAAAATGTGACTCTGGAGGACGCTAAGGTCTACCGGGAAGCGATGATCTGGTTCAAAAAGGCAGAAGCCATGATCGGAACTTCAAAAGAAAACAGCGACGAACAAATGGAGTGTTTTTTGAAGGCAATCCAGATTATGCCTGATTTCCTGGAGGCTCACTACAACTTGGGGTTGATTTATGCCAGCCGAAAACAGATGAAGGAGGCAACAACGGAGTTCGAAAAAGTATTGAAGATTGAGCCCAAGTTCGATCCGGGCATTTATTTTCTTCTGGCTTCGGCATACCAGGAATCCGGGAATAGCGACGCCGCCATGGGCGCTCTGGAAGAAGGGCTTCAACGCAAGCCTGGCGATGCCAAGATGCTCAGAGCACTGGCCTATCTACAATTCACCAACCGGAAAGACACCGCTGCCATCCGGAGTCTTCAGCAACTCCTCGAAATGGATCCGACCGACGTGTCATCTCGAATTGACCTCGCACAGCTGTTTCAGCGAAACAATGATCTTGAGCAGTCGATCAGCAATTACCAGGATGCGTTGAGGGTCGACCCGGGGAATTTCTCGGCGCATTCCAACCTCGGTGTGATTTATTTGAAACAGAAGAAATACGCCGAAGCAGCCGCAGAACTCGAGTCGGCGAATCAGGCAAAGCCAGGCGATGCCGAAGTACTCGAAAAGCTGGGGGATGCCTATTCTTTCCAGCGTCAGTACTCGAAATCGGCAACCGCGTACAAAGCGACGCTCGAAAGGGCAGGGGACAGGGCTGCGATTTACGCTAAACTCGGATTCAGCCTGGCAAGCATGAATCAGGCGGCCGAAGCGGCAGCTGCGTTGGAAAATGCCGTGCGTCTTGATCCGAAGAATTCCGAGACCCTTTTTCTGCTGGGCGATTTATACGGAGAATTGAAGCGGCCCGATGATGCGATTTCAGCCTATCAACGTTCTCTGGAGATCAATCCGAAGCAAAAGGAAGTGCATTACAACCTGGGCACATTGTATGCGGAGCAGAATCGACTGGATGACGCGATGGTGGAACTAAATACAACGGTCCAGCTGGATCCGGATTATTATCCCGCATGGGCCAACCTCGCGGCTGTTTCAGAAAAGCTGGATCGGGATACCGAAGCGATCAAGGCCCATGAAAAGCTGGTCGCTCTGGGGAAAGCGCAATCTTTAAACTATTTTCGCCTGGGAGTGTTGTATGCCAAAGTCAATCAACCGGATCCTTCAATTGCGGCTTTCGCAAAAGCGATCGAACTGGAACCGGACAAATACCGCGCGATCTTGCGCGAAGAATTGAAGAAAGTTCATTCAGTTCTTGACAGCGTACGGTATAAGGAAGGCTTTGCCCGCCTTCTCAACTCGCCTGGGCGTTAGCGGTGTTTTCGGCTTGATTCTTCCGAGCTCTCTTCAGGAAACCCTCCAACTCCTCGCCGGACAATTTATAAAGGTTCTGAGGATTGCCCGGTGGCTGGTTTTTCCACCGTTTGTGTCCCCAGAGCCACGATTCCGGTTGGTCACGGATAATCCCTTCCAGGATTTCATTGAAGCGCCTCGTGTTGATTTCCAAATCGCGGTTCATCTCGCCGGTGTGAGTGACGTCGATCGGCGGAAGAAATTTTATCGTATACCGGCCGTTGCGCATTGGCGTTAAATAACCGGGAAGAACGGGAGCTTCCGTTCGAAGGGCAAACAGAGCAACGCTCATAGTAGTTGCTGCGGGAATGCCGAAAAGGTCGACAAATATTCCTTCCTGAACGCTCGTGTTTTGATCCATCAGAATGCCTGCCGCCCCGCCGGATGCCAGGTTCTTCAGAACGGGGCGGGCAGAGTTTTTCTTGTTAATAACGCGATTCCCTTTCGATTCGCGGATCTTTAAGAGATATTGTTCCAAAATCGCATTATCCAGCGGGCGTGTGATAAAGCTGAGCGGATATCCATGCAACGCGTGTGCTGCAGGCAAAAGCTCCCATGAGCTGAAATGTCCGGTAAGGTAAAGAATCCCTTTCCCTTTAGCGTGCGCCGTTCTGTAATTCTCCAACCCCTCGGTGCGATCATATTCAACAAGTGCGGAGATATTCTCCCTGCTGAGAGATTGAAGGCGGCTTATTTCCAGTAAATTCATGCCTGTGTTTTGAAAGCTTTTCCGCGCGATGCGGTTTCGTTCGCGATCCGTCAGGTCGGGGAACGCAATTCTCAGGTTCACTGCAGCGACATGCCTGTGCGCAAAATCCAGATAATAGGTGATGGTCGCCAGGAATCGTATGAGCCTGATGCCCAATGGCCGCGGAATTGTTTGAAAAAGCCAAATGAACAGACGCACCAGACAGTAAATGAGATAGGAATCCAATTTATCGCACCTCTAGAGGATGATATACTCTCCCGACACTATTGAAACTGACCGACAGGAATATGACGACTAGGTTCCTTTTTACCTGCATTCTGGTGGTTGCGGTTATTTCGGCTGCCGCGCCGATCTGGGCTGGCTACAAAGCCCATCCATGGAACATAAACGCGCGCGAAAGCTATCCTGCAACGCTCACTAGCGAGGGAGTTACGATAGCTGTTGAGCCTCTTTTTACTGACGGTCTGGCCGCCCGCGTGTTCGACAAAAACGACATGATTACACGCGGCATTATGCCGTTGGCCTTGATGATTTTCAATGATAACGACTTCCCCATTGAGGTGGATGGACAATCCATCGAACTGATTCATGATAAGGACCAAATCCGGACTCTCTCCCCAAACGAAGTGGTGAGCCGACTCTTTGGGAAGGATAAATCATGGGTGCCTCAGCCAATTCCACGGGCAACGAGATCGGAGCGTAATACGGATGCGCTGGACGATTTTGATGCCAAGTTCCTGACGAACAAAACTGTTGCTCCCCACAACAAAGGGGGAGGTTTTCTTTACCTTCATATCCCGGGTTCCACCGATCTGAATTCATATCTCTCGAATTCTGTTGTTTATATCCCCAACATCTACCGGCGCGACAATGGTTCCCGCATGATTTTCTTTGAGATCGGTCTCAACGCTGCAATTGCCCCTGGGAGTCGGGGATGATTTTGCATCGCCATGACGCACCATGATGCGGAAATAGAATCGCCCTATCGTGAAGTTCTTACGGGCATTCTGGCCTTTTCCACCTTCGCAGAAGCAGAAGAAACGCTCCGAAAACTTGAGATTTTACGCAAGCAGTATCAGTCGGCGGGCGACAAAAAAGGAGTGGAGTATTGCCGCCGGATTGCGGTTCTGGGGCGCCGCCGGGCCGAGATTATCAGCCGCAATAAGAGGGTACGCCTGCAGAAACGGCTTCAGAAAAAGGAAATTGCCAACTGGTTTCGGATATGGCTGGAAACTCCCGCCCTTTTTAAAGACTGGCTGTCATTAAGAATGTGCACGGAAGAATTCAAGAAACTCCTGGAGGCGGACCGTCCGTGAAGAATTCAAAAGGGAAATATGAAGGATGAGTGCCGACGGCTGCTCGCCCTATTGCTTGAGAAAAAATGGCACCGGGCGGTACGGCTCGTGGATCACCAGGGGACCTCGGAAAGCCGGGCTGAATTGAAAGGCAAGCGCTCTTTTTCCGCATCTACATGAACTCTGTGATTCCGAACAATGCCCTTTTCGGCAACTATAACAACAAAACACGGCCTTTAGCGGACCGGGGAAAAGTCCGCGAAGTGAAGACCACCGGCCCCAGTGATGCAATTCAATGCCGGGTTTCGAAAACAATTACCGCGGCCGGTGGAATTTGCTACCATAGCGGATCATTTTCTTGAGGGAATCAAATGGAAGACCGGGTTTTCAATAACCTTCCCGGGACGAGAGATCTGTTGCCCGAGGAGATTGCGTGCTGGCATTTAGCAGAGGATCGCGCGCGGCGTGTTTTTGATCAATATGGATACCTCGAAATTCGAACTCCAATTATTGAGCCTACGGAATTGTTCGCACGCGGAATCGGAGGAGACACGGATATCGTCGGCAAGGAAATGTACACATTTGAGGACCAAAGCAGCCGATCGGTTACCCTCCGTCCGGAAGCGACGGCTTCGGTTGTCAGGGCATTTGTTCAGAATGCCATGTACCGAGGAGGGGGAGTTAGAAAACTGTACTATATCGGCCCCATGTTTCGGCATGAGAAAAAGCAGAAGGGGCGATGGCGTCAGTTTTATCAGATAGGCGCTGAATCTCTCGGTTCCGATCATCCTGCCGTGGACGCCGAAATGATTGAGATGGCTCTGTGGCTTCTCGAATCTCTCGGCATTCAAGCAAGACTTCTCTTGAATTCAATCGGCTGCGGCCAGTGTAGGCCTCGCTATCTGGATATCCTCAGGCTTGAATTGCAGAAATATCTTCCCAGCCTTTGTGAAGATTGCCGCCGTCGCTCCGCAACGAATAGCCTTAGAGTCTTTGACTGCAAAGTGGAAAGCTGCCAACCGCTTATTGAAAAACTGCCGGTTATCACGGATCACCTGTGCTCGGAGTGCAACGATCATTTTGCCAGGGTAAAAGGCTATCTTCATAACGCTCAAATTGGATATGAAATTGTTCCAAGGCTCGTTCGAGGGCTGGATTACTACGTTCGAACAACCTTTGAAATTGTAAGTGGTGATCTGGGCTCACAAAATGCTCTCGTCGGCGGTGGGCGATACAATGGACTTTCCGAAATCCTGGGCGGTCCGCCAGTGCAGGCGATCGGATTTGCGATGGGATTGGACAGGCTAGTAATGGTTTTGCCCAAAGAGCAGGGTGACGCCTTTCAATGGAAGCCGGAACTGTTTCTGGTTTTTATGGGCGAACCTGCTTTCGTGAGGACACTTGAAATCGCCCGATCTTTGCGGAGACGGGGACACCGCTGCGATCTCGATTTCTCCGGGGGAAGCATCAAAAGCCAGATGCGGCTTGCAAACAAGTTCGGGGCTGAGCATGTGCTGATCATTGGGGAAGATGAATTGGCCCAAGACCGATATTCCATCAAGAGATTGGAAGATTCAAAACAGTGGCACGTCACGCTTCCCGAACTGATCGAATATCTTGCTTCACATAAAAAGAAGGAGCCAGGAGCCAGAAGCATGACGCCGGAATAAAAAGCTGAAATTTACATTCTGGCTTCTTGCTTCTGGCACCTTGAGTTTCCCCATGAATAAAATCCGGGTGCTGCCTGAAATCCTCGCCAACAAAATCGCGGCAGGTGAAATTGTCGAGCGACCGGCTTCCGTGGTCAAAGAACTCCTGGAAAACTCCATCGACGCTCATTGTCGAACGCTTCATGTCTCCGTACTTTCCGGAGGCAAACGCCTCATTCAAGTTCGGGATGACGGGGAGGGGATGAACCCGGATGATGCCATCCTTGCATTTGAGCATCATGCAACAAGCAAGCTTCAAAATGCTGAAGATCTGGCCGCCATTGCGACCTTGGGGTTTCGGGGAGAGGCACTCCCCTCGATTGCATCGGTTTCACGCTTGACGCTGAAAACGCGGCCGCAAGATCCAGACTCCATGTCCGGGACGGAAGTTGAAATTCAGGGCGGCGTCATGCGATCTGTAAAGCCGGTGCCCTGGGACAGGGGCACTGAAATAACTGTCCGCGACCTGTTCTTTAATGTCCCGGCGAGGAGAAAGTTTCTCCGGTCGCACGATACGGAACTGGGGCATATTGCAAGGCTGGTGACCCATTATGCGCTTGCGCATCCTGAGATCCGTTTCGCCTTGGAAAGCGACGGGCGCACGCTGATCGACGCGGTGGCGGTTTCAGAACTCGAGGAACGAATCTACCAGATTTTCGGCGAAAGATTCCTCGATAACCTGGTTGAGCTTTCCGGGCAGGCTGGTTCCGTGAAGATCCGCGGCTTCAGTTCACGTCCGCACGAGCAGCGAACGAATACCTATTCTCAGTTTTTTTATGTGAACCGGCGAATGGTTCGTGACAAAGTGATTACGAGTGCGATCCGGCAGGCATATCACAATTGCATGCCGGCCTCGGCGTATCCGGTCGTTATTCTTTTTGTCGAATTGCCTTTTGACGAGGTGGACGTCAATGCTCATCCGGCCAAAACCGAGATACGCTTTCGCGATCAGAGCGCCATTCACAAGTTGGTGCAGGACACCATCGAGCAAGCCCTTGTAAAGAGTGCTTCGGTCCCCCAGTATGAGCATCGCGGTTTAACTGCGCCCGATCCGGCAATACCCGGCCAATCTTATCCGGCGCGCGTCGATACTTTTCAAAATCAAGGTGAGGAAGCTTTTGATTTCACATCTCCGGCTGTTTCGACAAACCCGTTCCAGCGCGCCCTTAATTATCCATTCCGCGAGTTGCCCACGTTTACGCCAGCGAAACACGAAGATCATGCTTCGTTGCGGATCGTGCCCGATATGTTGATCGGATCTCCCGTAGAATCAAGCCGCCCATTTCAGTCAAGCGCTGTGCGGATTCTAGGGCAACTCCAGGACAGTTACATTATCGCCTGCGATAATCAGGGGCTGCTGATCATCGACCAGCATGTGGCACATGAACGGATCCTCTATGAAAAGATGGCCGCAGCAGCCCGGAACAGTACCGTCGAAACTCAAGGGCTGCTGGTACCCCTTTCGCTCGACCTCCCTCCGCACCAAGTCGCATTGCTCGAACGGATGATTCCCGAACTGAACAGAAACGGCTTCGTTGTTGAACATTTCGGCGGAAATTCCGTATTGGTCCGTTCGGTCCCGGCCATTGCGGGGGATTCAGACTGTCGAAAGCTCCTTTCCGAGATTCTCGAGGGCCTGGAACAAGAGGAGAGGATCTTGGATCTGGAACGGATACGGGACCGAATAGCCGTCAGTACCGCCTGCCGTGCTGCAGTCAAAGTCAATATGCCTCTCACAACGGAAAAAATGCAGTGGCTGCTCGATCAATTGGCACTCACGCGCATACCGACCAATTGCCCTCATGGAAGACCGGTCATTCTTCGATTTACGATTTATGAAATCGAGAGGAATTTCGGCCGGATATGATTCCGGTGGTTCGTTGTCGCTGGTTAGTGATAAGAAAAAACATCGCTAACCGCGAATCACTAACAACTAACCACCTGCAACAAGCCAGCCGATATAAGCTCTAGAATATTGAATGGCATTGGTATGGCAGATGTAAATCAGGATTTCACGGAAGACATAAAGACATACATCGTGATCAACAAACCGCTTCAGGTTCGGTTTGTGGATGACCAGAATTCCGCGACCTACTACAGCGTGATCAGGGACATTTCCGAAGGAAGGCTCGTGATTGCCTGGCCTACCCGTGGCGGGACTCGCATGCTCGTGCATAGAGATCAGATCCTGGATTTTTCTTTCATGCACGAAGGTGCACCGCATGAGTTCTCCGGCCTCGTGGATGAAATGAGTGCGGAACCAGCGCCTCAGATCACTGTTATCATGAGCACCGCAATTGCAACAGTGCAGAGGCGGCAGAATTTTCGTGTCAAGTCCATGATTCCGGTCACAATCGGAGGCTCGATAAAGAATGCCAAAGACGGTTCGCTAACGGCCCTGCACATTCGGACTATCGCCAACGATATCAGCGCGAGCGGCATGGCAATTGTATATTCAAACCTGATTCCGGAAGATACACTGCTTGAAGTGAAACTGGCATTGCCAGACAATGCCAGCCCAATCAATATTCCCTGCTGCGCGGTATATTCCCAAATGTCCGGTGAAGAAGCCGCCATGTACCGAATCGGCATTCGTTACCTTGCCGTAAGTGAATCGGATCGAGCGCGGATCGTGCGGTACGTCTATCGCACTCAACTAAAGAGTTTCCGCCTGTAATTCAAAATTCCCAATTCCAAATTCATCCATTTAAAAGTCCCGATTGGGAATCTGGAATTTGGAATTTGAAATCTCAGTAGGTACTTTGTTGAAGTGAGAGGTCTGAAACCGCTCCCATTCGTCGGAATCTGACATAACGTTGGCGCCTGAGCTCGGCGCCCGGCTCTTCCAGCATTGATTCCAGGCAGGGCCTCAGTTGCCGATCCAGGAGATCTGCGGCTGCGTCGTAGTCCGTGTGGGCGCCTCCGGGGGGTTCCGGCACGATCTCGTCAATAATCCCCAGCGATTTCAGATCCGAAGCGGTAATTTTCAAAGCTGTTGCGGCGGCATCAACATGTTCCTGGTCTTTCCATAAAATTGCGGAGCATCCTTCGGGCGTGATGACGGAATAGATCGCGTTCTCCTGCATCAGGATCCGGTTGCCGACGGCAATCGCCAATGCACCGCCACTCCCCCCTTCTCCAACGATGCACGCAATCACCGGCACTTGCAGCCGGGCCATTTCTCGGAGATTGTAGGCAATCGCTTCGGCCTGTCCCCGTTCTTCCGCGCCTACCCCCGGGTATGCGCCGGGCGTATCGACAAAACAAATGATCGGACGAGAGAATTTGTCGGCAAGCTTCATGGCCCGCATCGCCTTGCGATACCCCTCCGGCTGTGCACACCCAAAGTTTCGATGCTGGCGCTGCCTAATATCCCGACCCTTTTGATGGCCCACAATCATTACCGGGGTTCCATGGTAAACAGCCATCCCCGTGACAAGCGCCGGATCGTCTCCGAAACGGCGGTCGCCATGAATTTCTGTGAAATTCTGGAAAAGTCTTTCGACATAGTCCAGCGTGTAAGGACGCAAATCATGCCGTGCCAAAAGTGTCCGTTGATAGGCAGCACCGACGAGGTTTTTGCGCTGCCCTTCCGCATCGGCGCGCAAATGACCTGCTTCCTTCTGCACCGAATCGTTGGCTTCCATCATTGTGCCCCTTTACCTAGGCCCTTTGACACGGCGGCGGGCGAGCGGCCGCTCGCCCAGCTAGTTCAAAACATGAACCGACCCTGGACCGCAGATACTTTCAATCTGCTCGATCAGCTCAGGGCTTGATTTCACTTTTACAAAATCCGCAGACAGAATGTTAACACGGAAATCCGAAGGATAATACAATTCCAGCTCGACCCCGGTCTCCCCGCGGTGTTGTTCCAGCAAGCGATGGAGCATGGTCGCAGACCCGGGAGACAGGTCTGAGAGGCATGCCCGGATGCATAGCGTTTTCGCGTTACGCTCCGCAATGCCTGCGAGAGGCTGCAGATCCGAAGCGATCAGCTTGTGGGTTCTCTCGTCTTCCGCTTCAAACCGCCCTGAAATGAGAATAGGACAATCGGCAGTCATGTAGGACTCAAACTTAGAATAGGATCCGGGGAAGACGACCGTTTCAACGGCGCCTGTAAGATCTTCAAGAGCAAAAACCGCCATCAGGTCGCCCTTCTTGGTCCGTCGTGTGCGGAAATCTGTCACGATTCCTGCAATCCGGCATTCCGTGCTTTTGCCCTCGCTGATCAAATCGGCAATTGTTTTTTTGCTGAAACGCGATAGTTCCGCAGCAAAGCGATCCAACGGATGACCGGAAACATAAAACCCCAAGGTTTCCTTTTCAAATGCAAGGCGCTGCTCTGCCGGCCATTCCGGAATGGCCGGTGGCGCTGGCTCAGCGATCGCGGCGGGTCCGGAGACAAAATCGGAAAAAAGTCCTTTTTGGCCGCTCTCGCGATCACGCCGGACTTTTTGCCCGTATTCGATGGCGGTATCAATCAGAGCCATGCACTGGGAACGCTTCCAGCCAAGGGAATCCAACGCACCGCTTTTGACCAGGCTTTCCAGAACCCTTTTGTTCAACGAGCGCGTGTCCACTTCTTCGCAAAAATGGAACAGACTCCGGAAACGTCCATGCTGAGCCCGAAATTCCAGGACTGATCGAATCGCGGCTTCTCCCACATTCCGGATTGCCAGCATTCCAAACCGGATTGCTGCATCCATAGACCGGAAATCGAGTGCGCTTTCATTGATGTCCGGTGGAAGCACCCGGATGCCCATATCTTTGCATTCGGCAATGTACATCACGATCTTTTCGGTGTTTCCGATTTCACTCGAAAGGAGCGCGGCCATAAACTGCACGGGATAGTGAACCTTCAGATATGCAGTTTGATAGGCCAGCAAAGCGTAAGCGGTGCTGTGCGACTTGTTGAATCCGTACTGCGCAAACTGCTCCATGAGATCAAATACCTGGATTGCCGTTTTTTCAGCGATTTTGTTCTTCCTCGCACCCTCGATGAACTTGTCGCGCATTGATTGCATGACCGACGCCATTTTCTTCCCCATGGCTTTCCGGAGAATGTCCGCCTGCCCGAGGGAAAAGCCAGCCATTTTGCTGGCAATCTGCATTACCTGCTCCTGGTAGACGATTACCCCGTAGGTCTCTTTAAGAATCTCCTCCAGGACCGGATGGGGATAGCGGACTTCGATCAAACCCTGCTTGCGCTTAATAAAATCCGGAATCATGTCCATCGGTCCGGGCCGATATAACGCATTTAATGCGATCAGATCTTCGAACCGTTCCGGTTTCAGGCGCCGCAATTCGGTCTTCATCCCGCCGCTTTCAAACTGGAAAATTCCATTGGTCTTTCCTTCAGAAAAAAGTTCGAAAACCTTGGAGTCGGTCAGCGGGATGAAAGCTAAATCCAGGTCGATCCCTTTTTCCTCCCGGATACGACGAATTGCGCTGTCAATCACGGTAAGGGTGGTCAGAGCCAAGAAGTCCATTTTGAGAAGACCGATGGATTCCAAATCCTTCATGCTGTATTGGGTTGTGATTTCCTCCTTATTGGTTTTCTGCAGCGGCAAGAGTTCGACAAGAGGCTTTGGTGCGATAACCACTCCAGCCGCGTGAGTGGAGGAATGCCGCGACAGTCCTTCCAAACGCTTGCCGATTTCAATCAGGTTCGCGATCTGGGGATTTTTCATCTCCTCCTTCAGGCGCGGCTCCTGTTCGAGGGCCCTGTCGATCGTGGCATTCAGCTCTTCCGGAATCAGTTTCGCGATGCGGTCAACATCGGCATATGGAATATCCAGGCTTCTGCCGACGTCCCGAATGACGCCTTTTGCCGCCATCGTGCCGAAGGTGATGATCTGGCAGACATTGTCGCGGCCGTATTTTTTGGTGACATATTCGATCATGTCCGCCCGGCGGTTCATACAGTAATCCATGTCGATATCGGGCGGGGCAATGCGTTCGGGATTCAGGAAACGCTCAAAGAAAAGCTCATATTGAAGGGGATCGATATCGGTGATGCGAAGACTGTATGCAACCAGGCTGCCCACAACCGAACCGCGCCCCGGTCCGACCGGAATGGAATGGTCGCGGGCATACTTGATTAAATCCCAAACGATCAGAAAATAGCTTGAAAACTGCATCTTCTTGATCATTTCAATTTCGAAACCGAGGCGCTCGTCATAAACGGAGAGAGGATGCTTGAGATCTCCTTGTGCCCAGAGAGCTTCGAGATGGCTGCGTCGTGCTTGGAACCCTTCCCGTACGGTCTTTTCGAAATAGCTGTCGGAAGTAAATCCAGGAGGGACGTCAAACGGAGGCAGCGCTTGCTCCGTTTCGATTTTGAGGTTGCAACGCTCCGCAATCCGAAGCGTGTTCTGCAAAGCCTCCGGAATTTCGCTCCAGAGCAGATTCATTTCATCGAAGGATTTGAAATAGAACTGATCGCTCTCATAACGCATGCGGTCCTGCTGACTCACAAGCTTTCCGGTGCCGATACAGAGCAACACATCGTGCGCAACACTATCGTCGCGCCGCAAATAATGAGTATCATTGGTGCAGACCAGCGGAATGCCGGTTTTCCGCGCTATCTCGATAATTGCGGGATTCACGCGCTGCTGATTTGCAAGGCCGTGATTCTGCAGTTCGAGAAAAAAATTGCCTTTCCCGAAAATATCGCGAAGCTCTGCCGCTTCCGCCAATGCTGCATCAGGTTGTTCCATGAGCAGTTTTTGCGGCACGCCTCCCTTCAGACAAGCGGACATTGCAATCAGACCGCCGCTGTACTGCGCCAGCAATTCTTTGTCGATGCGCGGCTTATAATAAAATCCTTCGAGGAAGCCGTAAGACACAAGTTTGCTCAGATTGTGGTACCCGTCCAGATTTTCCGCGAGCAGCACGAGGTGATTCGATTGATCGCCTCCGCCGATTTTCTTATGGCGGCTTTCCTTAGCGACATATATTTCGCAGCCTATAATCGGCTTCAATCCCTTTTTACTGGCGGTATTATAGAATTGAATCGCGCCAAAGAGGTTTCCGTGGTCCGTCAGTGCCAAAGCCGGCATGCCCATCGAAAGGGCAGTGTCCACCAAATGCTCAATCTTGGAGGCTCCGTCGAGCAGACTGTACTCGGAATGATTGTGCAGGTGCACGAAAGGTGTGGTCTCTGACACGGGCTACTCCCATTCAATAGTTCCAGGCGGCTTTGAAGTGATATCGTAAACTACCCGGTTGATCCCTCGCACTTCGTTGACGATCCGCGTTGATATTCTCTCCAGGACACTGTAGGGGATTTTCGCCCAGTCGGCGGTCATTCCATCCATGCTGGTAACGATCCGCAAGGCAGCGACATTTTCATAGGTCCGATCGTCTCCCATGACCCCGACGCTTCGAACAGGCAGCAGCACCGCAAATGCCTGCCACAGTTCTCGTACCAAACCCTCTCGATCAATTTCCTCGCGAACGATCGCATCCGCTTCCCGCAAAAGCGCAAGTCTTTCGTCCGTGACCGATCCGAGAATACGGACGGCCAATCCGGGTCCAGGGAAAGGGTGCCGGTATACAAAGTGGTCATCCATTCCCATTTCAATCCCCAGCTTTCGAACTTCATCCTTGAATAACTCGCGCAAAGGTTCAATCAATTCAAATTTCATATCCCGAGGCAACCCGCCCACGTTGTGATGAGACTTGATAACCGCCGAAGGTCCGCGAACGGAGGTTGATTCGATCACGTCGGGATAAAGAGTTCCCTGGACCAGGAACGGCGGATTTCCAAGTTTCCGGGCCTGCGATTCAAAAACCCGGATGAATTCCTCGCCGATAATCTTGCGCTTTTTTTCAGGATCTTCTACGTCACGCAGGCGCGAGAGAAATCGCTCCCGCGCATCTACTCCGATCACCTTTAAATGAAAGCGATCACGGAAATTGGCCAGCACCGACTCGAATTCGTTTTTGCGCAGCAAACCGTTATCTACGAACACGCAGATCAGCCGGTCTCCGATCGCCTTGTGCACGAGAAGGGCCGCAACCGATGAATCGACCCCGCCACTAAGACCGCAGACAGCAGCACTCGAGCCGATCCGGGCCGAAATCTCCTTGACGGAGGATTCGATAAATGCCGACATCGTCCATTCCCGTTTGCAGCCGCACGCGCGGGAAAGAAAGTTTTCCAGGATTTTTGTCCCATGATGCGTGTGGATGACTTCAGGGTGAAATTGCAGCCCCCAGATTTTGCGGTGCTCGTCGGCAGCCGCTGCGATGATGCTTCCCGATTGAGCGAGCACTTTGAAACCGGAAGGGAGTTGCACGACACGGTCCCCATGGCTCATCCAACCCTGAAATTGTTGAGGAAGACCGGCGAAAAGCGTGTTGGGCTCCACCACGTCAACGATCGCTTTGCCGAACTCGCGCCGGTCCCCTCCGGGAATTACCTGGCCACCAAGATTTTGAGCAATCAGTTGAAGGCCATAACAAATTCCCAACACGGGAAGACCCGTCGAAAAAAATTCCAGGGGAAGGGAAGGGCTGCCGGCCCGGCACACAGAATCGGGGCCTCCTGAGAGAATGACGCCGACCGGACGGGAACTCCGGATCTTCTCCAGAGCCGAGTAGTAGGGGACGATCTCGCAATACACCGACAGCTCGCGGATCCTGCGGCCGATAAGCTGAGTGTACTGTGAACCAAAATCCAGAATCAGTATGTTTTCGCGGTAAATGGGCTTGCTCCGAGTAACGTTTTGTTGTAATTTGCAGACCTCATAAACTATCGCAGGCGTTTGCCAAATTCAACGGCCAATTGCAAAGTGATGGGCAAACAGCATGAACTACTATTTGTTGTTCTATCACGTGGGCGACGATTATGTAACACGACGAGCTCCCTATCGGGATGAACACCTTCGCCTAGTCAAGGAAGCTTATGAAAGGGGAGAGTTGATCATGGCAGGGGCGCTGGCAAATCCGGTGGACCAGGCGATCCTCGTCTTTCATGTCCCTGATAAAACTCCCATCGAGAAATTCATCCGTGACGATCCTTATGTCCGGAACGGACTTATAAAACAATGGGAAACTCGTCAGTGGACGGTTGTAATTGGGAATGTATAAAGGCACCCACTTTAAGGTGGTGGCAGGCGGCTGCATCTTTAAATGCGTGGGAAATAATCAAATGAAAATGGCGGTTTTAATGCTATTTGCTCATGTAATACATAATGTATCTGCCCGCCGGGCGATTCAATGAAGGGAGAGGGGTTGGTCGTGCCGATAGATTTGAAGCGCCTCGTGCGGAGTCGCGGAGGGAGCGGAATCCTGTTCCGCAATCTCCGCGCCGCCGGATGAGACAACAAATCATGCTATTAGCTTATTCAGCGGATATTCGATAATTCCTTCGGCTCCGGCTCTTTTCAGATCGGGAATCATCCGCTTTACAATTTTTTCCTCCACAACTACTTCGAGCGCTATCCAGCCCGGCAGGGTTAGCGGACTGACTGTAGGCCTTTTCAAGGATGGAAGAATCGCCATAATCTTCGGCAGATCGCTTTCTTTGAGGTTCATCTTTAACCCGACCATTCCTTCGGCCGAAAGAGCGCCTTTGAGGAGGATCGCAATGTTTTCCATCTTCTGCCGTTTCCATTCATCATTCCAGGCTTGTTTGTTGGCGATGAAGCGCGTTGTAGACGAAAGAACGTCTTCAATAATGCGAAGTTGATTTGCTTTCAGCGACCTCCCCGTTTCTGTAAGCTCGACGATCGCATCTACCAGGATTCCCGCCTTTGCTTCCGTGGCCCCCCAGGAATACTCCACCTTGGCCTTCACCTTTTGCCTGGCAAAATACTTCCTGACATAGTTCACCAATTCGGTTGCTACAGTTTTGCCCTGCAGGTCTTTCAGCGACCGCACCTTCGAGCTTTCCGGAACGGCCAGCACCCAGCGTACCGGCTTGAACCCGGATTTCCCGTAAACGAGCTCGCAAATCTGCTTCACACTAACGTTTGTTTCCAGGATCCAGTCTTGGCCGGTGATTCCGGCATCAAAGTGCCCGTCTTGAACATACTTACCCATTTCCTGGGATCGAACGAGCATAACTTCAATTTCGTCGTCGTCACAAAAAGGAAAATAGGACCGCTCGCTGGAATAGACGCGAATGCCTGCTTTTCGAAACAACTCGATAGTGGATTCCTGAAGGCTTCCCTTCGGCAAGCCGAGTTTTAGTATCTTCTTTGCTCTAGACATGCACTCTCCTTACGTGGCAAATGGGAAAGAATAATACCTGTGCTTCGGAAATTCCAATGGAAAGAAATGATAGGTTGCAATCAGTGTCGTAATCGTTATCGGCTTTTGGGAGCGATACCGATTCTAATGGAGATCGGCATTTCATCCTCGGTCGCGCATGTGTTATTTCTTTTATACCAGCCAGGGAGGGACCATGGACAGCAATGAATATATTCAGCTGGAAGAAAGCTATGGGGCTCACAACTATAAGCCGCTCGATGTTGTCCTGACGCGGGGGGAGGGAGTCTGGGTTTGGGATGTGGATGGAAATCGATATCTGGATTGCCTTTCGTCCTATTCGGCCTTGAACCAGGGGCACTGTCATCCCAGGATAATGAGAACAATGATCGAACAGGCTCAAAAGCTGACTCTGACCTCACGGGCTTTTCGAAACGACCAGCTTGGCCTCTTTTACAGGGAAATCTGTGAGCTGACTCATTCTCATAAGGTTTTGCCGATGAACAGCGGAGCCGAGGCTGTGGAAACCGTAATCAAAGCGGTTCGAAAATGGGGCTACCAGATAAAAGGGGTTCCGCGCCACCAGGCCGAAATCATCGTGTGCGCCAACAATTTTCACGGAAGAACCATTACCATCGTGAGTTTCAGCACAGACGAGTATTACCGGGAAAATTTCGGCCCGTTTACTCCGGGATTTAAAATCATTCCATTCGGCGACTCGAAGGCATTGGAAGAGGCAATCACGCCGAACACCGTTGGATTCCTCGTCGAGCCAATCCAGGGTGAAGCCGGAGTCATTGTCCCCCCTCCCGGATATTTGGCCCAGGCTAAGGCTATTTGTGAGAAGAACCGCGTCGTGTTTATATTGGACGAAATCCAAACCGGATTAGGGCGAACCGGCAGGCTGCTGGCCGAAGAATACGACCACGTTGAAGCAGATCTAACACTAATTGGAAAAGCCCTCTCCGGAGGCTTTTATCCGATCTCTGCGGTGCTTTCCAATATTGAAGTACTCGGCGTGTTGCGTCCGGGAGAACACGGCAGCACGTTTGGGGGCAATCCTCTCGCATGCGCAGTAGCAAGAACTGCCTTAAAGGTTCTTGTGGAAGAAGGAATGATCGAAAACGCCGAAAAGATGGGCGACTATTTCTCGGCAAGCCTTCGAAAAATCAAAAGCCCGCTTGTCAAGGAGGTGAGAGGCAAGGGGTTGCTAATCGGCGTTGAGCTTCATCCCGAGTCAGGAGGAGCAAGGCGATTCTGTGAAACGCTGATGGCCAAAGGGGTGCTTTGCAAAGAAACTCACGAGAACATGGTTCGCTTCGCGCCTCCGCTGGTAATCAAAAAAGAAGATATTGATTGGGCGCTTGAGCGTATTGAACCCGTGCTCATGTGCGAATAGCCGTTTACGGGTTTACGCGTTAACGGTTTTTCCTTTGCTTTATCTCAGCCAGGATCTCACGGATGCGCCGTTCCATCCCCTGGTCCGTAGGGTGGTAGTACTGACGGCCACGAAGGGAATCGGGAAAGCACTCCATATCGGCCACCTTTTCCTTCAGATCATGTGCGTATTGATATCCTTTGCTGTAACCCAGTTCCTTCATTAGATTGGTCGGGGCATTGCGAATGTGCAGCGGCGGAGGTTCATTCAATGTGTTCTGGACATCCGAGACAACACTGGAATATGCGGTATACAGAGCATTCGATTTTGGCGCAACCGAAAGGTACACGGCGGCCTGAGCTAGGGCCAGTTTGCATTCCGGCAACCCGACAAGCCGCACGGCCTCAGTTGCATTTAACGCAACGCTGAGCGCCCGGACATCCGCCAGCCCGACGTCTTCGGACGCAAAACGGACCATCCTGCGGGCAATATAGACCGGGTCCTCTCCTCCTTCCAACATGCGACCAAGCCAGTAAAGGGCAGCGTCGGGATCGCTGTTCCGCATTGATTTGTGCAACGCAGATATAAGATTATAGTGTTCTTCCCCTGCTTTATCGTACTGCAGAATTTTCCGCTGCAACGCCGATTCCAGGTCGCCGGTAGTAAGGATCGCTGCTTTTCCCTGCGCACGCATTTTGGCAAGCGAGACGGCTAGCTCGAAAATATTAAGCGCAATGCGTGCATCGCCATTTGCATAAACGGATAACTGCTTCATTACTTCGTCGGGGACGGTGATCCGAGCGCTCCCGAGCCCGCGCTTTTCATCGGAAAGCGCACGCCTCAGGATTTCTTCAATCTCGACCGGCCTCAGCGGATTCAGAACATAAACTTTGCACCGCGATAGCAACGGCCCAATTACTTCGAACGAAGGGTTTTCGGTTGTGGCGCCGATCAGAATGATGACACCTGACTCGACGTAAGGCAGAAATGCGTCCTGCTGTGCCTTGTTGAACCGATGGATTTCATCCACAAAAACAACCGTTCTTCCCTGATTCCTTCGAAAGCAGGTTTCCGCCTCCGCCATGACGCTTTTAATTTCCTTGATACCCGCGAGAACCGCACTATAGGCGACAAAAGGAGACCTGGTTTGTTTTGCCATTATCCGGGCAAGCGTCGTTTTTCCTGTTCCAGGAGCCCCCCAAAGAATGACCGAAGTCAACTGGTCCTGTTCCACCATCGCCCGCAACACTTTCCCCTCCCCAATCAGGTGTTCTTGTCCGACGATGTCATCCAGTGTCCGGGGGCGAAGGCGCTCCGCAAGTGGAGTATCGGGAGTAATCGGCGTTTCTTCAGCTTCGGGGAAAAGTGATTTCTTCATACAAGTAATCCCGGATTCGAGATTCGAAATCAACCGTTGAGGTTTGAATTTTGAATGTCGAATCTTGAATCTCGAATCTTCATGCGTTGCCTGCGCGCTTCGAAGAGAATGATTGCTCCTGCGACCGCGACATTTAGAGATTCTATCCCTTCAGCCATAGGTATATGGATCGACTGGAAGGCTGAAAAATCCGCTTCGGAAATACCTCCTCCTTCATTTCCAAGCAGGATTGCGCAGGGAGACTTCAGGTCCGCCTCTGTATAGATGATTCCCTCGTGCGCATCCGTTCGATACGGGCGGATCGCATGAATTTCACAGTAGCTTCGAAAATCGGCTATTTCCGTTTGCTCCACGACGGGAAGGCGAAAAAAAGACCCGGCGCTGGATCGGATCGCTTTCGGGCTTCGTGCGGAAACAGTTCCTCTGGTCGTGCAGACCACGTCCGCTCCTGAAGCGGCTGCGGCGCGAATCAAGGTTCCGAGGTTTCCGGGATCCTGGATTCCGCAGGCATAAACCATCAGCCAATTTTGCAAGGGAACAACCGAACGAAGAGCAATATCGGGGGGTTTCACAAGCGCGATTGCACCCTGGGGAGTTTGGACGGTCGACAACGACTGAAAAAGCTTTGCTTTTGTTTTGTATATTCGAATCTTTCGGTAGCGCCACGCACTCAAGAGTTGGCTTTCTCTCGGGGCCGAACCGAAATCCTCTGAAATCAGAATCGCCTCTATTTCATGTCCGGCTTTATTCACCTCTTCGAGCACACGGAGCCCTTCTGCGAGGACGATTTGATTTGGGGCACGGCGCGAGCCGGAGGAAATGAGACGGATCGTTTTCAGAAGCGGGTTGTCTTTACTGGTCAGCTCCAGGATTGCCATCAGACTATGTGACGGAAATGGAATTAACTCTTCCTTGCAATAAACTCCCGAATACCACGCGTCCTACGGGAAAATTGCCGTTATGCAAAATGGCATGTGCCAGATCCCTGGCGGCCGAATCCTGCGCCGGACCGTCAACCTTACTAATGAACGGAATAATTGTTGTACCGGGCTTCCAGTCCTTGCAGACCCCGTCTTTGTGCATGAGGATTCTGGAGGCCATTTCCGGCGTAATTCGTTCGCCGGCAGGAAGCGCAAAGTGGTCGGCCAGCATGTTGAAGCGAAAAACGACTTCGGGTCCCAGGAGTTGGTACAGACAATCGATCCCGACAACCGGGACTAGGTACTCTGCATGCTCCATGAGAACTGGCTCGCCACCCCGAGGTATCTTGATAGAAAAGCTCGCGGCACCATCGGCCTCGTTCAAGAGAATGGGAAACGATTCACGGGCAAGTGCGTTGTCAAAATCGGGAGGAACGCCGCGGAGAAGGTTGGGAATCATAAAATGGCGGGTGACGACCAGTTTGTACGGACGGTTTGGACAATTGCGGCTGACGCGGTCCACCATTGTTTTTAGAAGAGGAAGGTTGTCACTTGAAATAACGGCCAATCCTTCGCTCGGATCCGGAGGGTGAATTCTCGTAGTGGTTGTATAGAGGACGGGGCCTTGCGTGCAGAATTCCTCCATCAACTTGTGGATCAAAAGAGTTTTTCCACCGCCTCCCACGAAATTAACCAATGTATGCGGCTGAAATGCAAATTGCTCGGAGAACAATGGCATCCCTCTCCCTTATTTGCGACCGTCAGGCCGCCCATAAACAATCATTATAGTCTGCGATCCCGGCCTAATGAATTACGAATTACGATTTGCGGATGAGGAATCAAACTCATGACAATTCAGTTTCAAAAGTGGCCAGTTGCTGCCGCATCTCTGTTCGATTGCGGAAACAAATGTACACAATTCCCCCAGGTATGGAGGTTAAAACGATCGTAATCGTAGTCAGGATACCCAGCGCGACGCAGGAGGCATGGGGAACTCCGATTGCGCCAAACAAGCTATAGAACGCATACTCCCGCAACCCCATACCGTTCAGGCTGATCGGAATCATTGAAATCAAGGTAATAACCGGAACAAAGACTAGGACGGAGGACGCAGAAACATGAATCCTAAGTCCCAAAGCCATAATCCAAGTGTTGAAAATCACCAGCAGTTGATTGAAGAAAGAAATTGCCAGGGACCAAATAAGCACGGATTTGTGTTTACCCATAATCTGGAACGCATTTGAGATAGTGTCAACTTTCGTTGCTATCTTCGATAGACCCAATCGGCGTAGAAACCCGGTAAGAAGGCGATGAAAGTAGGGGGAGAATATCCCGATATTGCCGAGAATGAATGCGGCGAAAGCGCTCCACACTATCAGAGACACCGGAATTTTGGGCACAATCACCGGGGATACGAGAATCGCGATGCAGGCAATGATCATCATCGCCAGCATGCCGGCGTCCCGGTCCAGAAATGTTGCCGCAAAACTTTGTGCGTATGATTTTGAGGGACGTCCCGCATAATACATTTTGACCACATCACCGCCGACCACAGTCGGAAACGTCAGGTTGAAAAAAAGCCCGATACAATAAATCCCGAATAGCTGACCGAGAGTGAGAACCGGCATCAACGGACGCATTAACATGCGCCAGCGATAGATACAGATATAATGTCCTATCCAGAGTACGAGGAAAGAGATCAACAGGATCCCCAGCCGGGCGTTTCGAAGCGTGGCGACAAATTGATGGAAATCTATCTTCCGGAAAATGTATAGAAAGAGCAGCGTTGTGATTGTCAGCTTTATCAAGGCAAATAATTTAGACTTCATAATCTGGGGCTGCTCCTGCCGGACTTGCGTGTTGAATAATTCTGTTCAACACGGAAAGCAAATCCTCTCCTGAGAGAATTGTGGATTCAGCAACGCGTCCCTGCGCACGCCAAAACGCATGTGCGGATCCGAAATATGAATTTTCGAGTTCTTAGCCTCGATACAATAGCCACACTCCGCAACGCAGAGGACCAAAGAAGATAATAATAAAGGCAATACAGCCAAAAAACCATACATCCCGGTTCGCCTTTAGAAGCCGGGAGAAGGATACCTGAATCGGGCCATCCATATTTTTTCTTCCGGTTCCTGGCTTCTTATTCAAATAACGATTTCTGCATTTCGTCGAGAACCTCGTCCGCCGATCGCCGGCGCGCGCGTCCCGTGAGATCTATTTCTTTTCTTTCTAGGCGCTCTAAAATTCTATTGGCCCTGATCAGCACTTTGTGTGGCATACCGGCCAGCCGGGCTACTTCAATGCCATAGCTTTTGTCCGCAGCACCTGGTGTGACCTTGCGCAGAAAGATGATTTCTTTTCCTGCTTCCTGGATTGCCATGCAGTAGTTCTTTACGCCGGGATGCACTTCCGACATTTTTGTCAGCTCGTGGTAGTGCGTGGCGAAGAGAGTTTTGGCCCTGTGAGAGGGGTCCTGGACCAAGTATTCGGCTATCGCCCAAGCAAGGGATAAACCGTCAAACGTGGCGGTACCGCGGCCAACCTCATCCAATAGGATCAGGCTTCGTACGGTGGCCGTATTCAATATGTTGGCCGTCTCAATCATCTCCACCATGAAAGTGGACCGTCCTTTTGCCAGGTTATCCGAAGCCCCCACTCTCGTATAAATCCGGTCGACGCATCCGAGGCGCGCTTCTTTAGCAGGGACAAACGAACCCATCTGGGCGAGGATCAGGATGAGCGCGGTCTGGCGCAGGTAGGTAGATTTGCCTCCCATGTTTGGCCCGGTTAATATGATCAGCTGATCAGTCGTGGCATTCAGGTACAGATCATTGGGAATGAATGGGCGGCTTTGTAATTCTACAACGGGATGACGTCCTTGCCGGATATAGATTTCATCGCCGTCCGTCAGCTGGGGCCGCACAAATTCATTTTTCATCGCAACTTCAGAAAGCGATACATACACATCCAGTTCGCCCAGGAGCCGGGCAGTTGCTTGAACACGGAATCCTTGAGCGCCAACTTCTTTTCGCACCTGGGCAAACAGCTCTCTTTCGAGGGTGGCAATGCGCTCTTCCGCTCCGAGAACTTTTTCTTCGTATTGCTGAAGCTCCTCAGTTACAAACCGCTCGCAATTTACCAGGGTCTGCTTTCGAATGTAGTACGCCGGTACCAGAGGAAGATTGGAATTGGTGACCTCGATGAAGTATCCGAAAACCTGGTTGAATTTCACTTTTAGGGAAGGGATTCCGGTTTTCTGGCGCTCGCGGGCCTCGAGGGAAGCGATATATCCTTTGCCGCTGTGTCGAATGGATCTCAATTCGTCAAGCTCTTGAGAATAGCCGCTCCTGATGATGCCAGGTTCGCTAGCTAAGGCGGGGGGATCGTCGGCAATGGCAGTTTCGACCAGCGTGACCACATCGACCATTGGATCGAATTGGTCCCGGATCTCGCTGATACGCAGAGTGGAGAACTCCCGCAAAAGATCTCGAATCGCGGGAACTACTCGGAGCGAGTCGCGCAGAGCAAGAAGTTCCCGCGGGCCGGCCACTCCGATCATTACACGGCTGATCAGCCTTTCCATGTCATGGACCTCGGCCAGTTTCCCAGCAAGCCGACCGTGACTCTGAATGCGTCCGGTCAACGCTTGGATGGAATCCTGACGGCGCTCCAGTGCGGGGATCTCCAGAAGCGGAAGGAGCAGCCAGGATTTTAGTAACCTGGCGCCCATTCCGGTACGGGTGAGGTCAAGAAAAGATAACAGGGAGCCCTTTCTTGAACCGTCCAAACTCTGGATCAATTCAAGATTCGTAACAGTCGAGGCATCCAGCTTGAGGAAATCGGACGGTTCGAAAAAACGAAGGGTTGCAACTTTTCCCAAAGCGGCCAGTTGCGAGTCCCGAAGATAGTGGATCAGGGCGCCGGCGGCACAAACAGATAGGGACTTGCCTGCGGCTCCAAGCCCGTCGAGGCTGGCCAGTCCAAAGTGTTCGAGAAGAATTCTCTGTGCATAATCATAGTTGAAGACCCATTCATCCACCGGGCTGGCAACCCATGCATCCGACCATTCACGGATGAGTTTCTGGCGTGTCTCATTGCTGGATTGTTCGGCCAAAATCAGTTCTTTAGGCGTAAAACGGCTTAATTCGTCAATCCCTTTTTGCCAGGCATCGTCGCTCGAGAATTCCGTTGCCAGAAAGTCTGCGGTCGATAAGTCCATGAACGCCAGACCGATCCCTTGTTCGGTGAGACAAAGGCTCCCGAGGTAGTTGTGGTCTTTCGGTTCCAGGAGCATTTCTTCAACGACGGTACCGGGCGTCAGCACGCGGGTGACCTCTCGGCGTACCAGTTTCTTGGCAGTTCGAGGATCTTCGACCTGCTCGCAAATGGCGATTTTGTGGCCTTTCTTCATCAGCCGCGCGATATATCCGTCTACGGAATGATACGGGACGCCGCACATAGGGATCGGAGAGCCGCTTTTGTCCTTATTACGGGAGGTGAGCGTAATTTCGAGTTCGCGGGAGGCAACGATCGCGTCCTCATAAAACATTTCGTAGAAATCGCCCAAGCGGAAGAAGACGAGCTTGCCAGGGAAGCGTCGCTTCACCTCATGGTATTGCCGCATCATGGGTGTGAGGTCTTCCATCACGTCGGGCTTTCCGAGGGGGATTGAACCGCTGATTTTCGCAAACTTGCATTCCATGCAAATCTGCGGGTTTGCCCGAACAGCCGGTCAGAACAAACCTAGGCACAAATCCTTGCATCTAAAGAGGCTGAAGTATATAATCCCTTTCCTGCTGTTGTCAACGACGATGCCCGAGAGCCTAGCCCCGAAAATATTAGCATTTGACACTTCTTCCGTGCGGGGAAGTATTGCACTATTGGAAGGAACGGAAACACGCGCAGAGCTTCGGTTGCACTCCCTTCAGACCCATTCGGCACTCCTGTTGAGCTCGATTGACTTCCTGCTTGGCAGGATCGCCTGGAAACTGTCCGATATCAATCTCGTGGCCGCAGGAATTGGCCCTGGTTCCTTTACCGGAATCCGGATCGGCGTTGCAACGGCTCTCGGTTTCGCTCAGTCGCTCTCGATCCCGTTCGCCGGAGTTTCGGGCCTAGATGCACTCGTTCATCAATATGTTTTTCCGGACGGCCATATCGGAGCGGTTTTAGATGCCCACCGTTCGCAAATCTATTATGCGGAATATGTCAGCAGAAACGGCAAAATCCGTCAGGCAAAAAAACCGAGGCTTGTCTATGTTTCAGATCTTGAACGCGAGCTGGCGGACAGGCATTTATATATAGTCGGAGATCTGAAAGATTGCCGGCTGGAGCGATCAAGAGGAACGTTTCTGAAAGGCTCCGTCCCCAATTCTGATTTATTTCTGGCTGCGAGCATCGGCCGGCTGGCTTTTTCGAGAAAGAGGATATGGCGCTCCGGCAGTTCCATTGTCGCCGAACCGATGTATATAAGGCCTCCTGATGCACTCAAGAAGAAAAGCGGAAAGCGCTGACATGATTTCCAACCTTTATCTTGCCCGTCTTACTGTAGAAGATGTTGTTTCGCTGCAGCCACTCGAAGACAAGGTGAAGCTGGCTTTTTGGGGTAAAGACAATTACCGCCGTTTTTTGGAAGAATTTCCGGAATATTTTGGGTGTAAAGCCGTGCTGAGTTCGGATTCCGGCGATGAGATACTGGTCGGGTTTTTTCTTGCCCGTTCGATTTACGACAATTTGGAAATTCTAAAGCTTGGAGTTTCGCCGGAACACCAGCGCCAGCGAATCGGAACCGGCTTGATGGAAACCGCCTACGCGGAGGGAGTCCGGCGCGGCTGCAACCGGTGCTTTCTGGAAGTTCGAAAATCCAACCAAACCGCCATTCAGTTTTACTACAGCCATAATTTCAGGATTGCCGGCACCAGGCTCAACTACTACACCGAACCGGTCGAAGATGCCTGGATAATGGAACGCGTTCTCTAATTGACGATTTACGATTGACGGTTGACGATTTGCGCAATTTGCAGATCGCGGCTATCCTTTATCTTTTTACAATCCGGAAAAACAATCGCCATCGTCAATCGTAAACCGTCAATAGAATGTGATACTATCCCTTTTCCTGCGAGGAAACCGTAATGAACAATCCCGATGCTCCCGACCCCAAGGAAAATGCGACGCCTGAGCCGCTCACCGGATGGCCATCCTATACGATGGTCGAAGAACGGATGAAGAAAATTTACTTCGACTTCTACCAGGAAACCTATAAAAAATCCAAAATCGACCGGAAAACAAAAGAGCTCATCGCAATCGCTGCATCCCTGGGTTTCAAGTGCCAAGGGTGCTTGAATGGGCACATCAAGAAGGCCAAAAAATTCGGCGCCACTCCGGAGGAGATCAGTGAAGCGATCGCCATTACGATGGGTGTAGCGGCAGCTTCTGTAGTCGATCAGACCGACATCGCTGCTGAACGTCTGCAAATCAAACACTTCGAATAACTTCTGCATGCCACTCGGACGTAGGGAAGATAGAACAGTTATTGGATGCCTCTTCTTCATTCTTTTTTTGGGCGTGGCCGATAATCAAATCCTGAGTCCGCTGTTGCCGGCAATCCGAACGCAATTCGGCAGTACGTCCTCCGAAATGGGATTCCTGTTTACCGGGTATGCTTTCTGTGCCGGATTGTCTGTCCTCGTTTGGGGACCTATCTCGGATGTTTTTGGTCGTAAGAACGGATTGCTGACCGGGTTGATGATTTTTTGCGCCGGCTCCTGCATTTCTTATCTTTCTGCCGGGTTCTGCACACTTTTGACAGGCAGGATCGTTACCGGAATGGGCGCAAGCATGCTGAGCCTGAACACCCTATCCTATGCCGCTGATTTTTTCCCATATTCCAGCCGTGGCTGGGCTATGGGTTCTATCTTTTCATCCTATTTTGCGGCCCTGATAATGGGTATTCCCCTCGGATCATGGCTTGGCGAACGATTCGGGTGGAATGTCGTTTTCGGCGCCATGGGAGCGACTGCGCTTGCATTACTTGTCTTCGTTCAGCTGCTGCTTCCGGCTCTTGGCGCAAAATCCAGCGGCATTCGGCGCATGCCGGTATCGGAATACGTCCGCCGGTATTTCGGTTTTTTTAAGATGCAGAGCACGATCAGTGCCTTGCTTGCTTCACTGTTTGCTTCAGCCGGGACGACCGGTTTTCTTGCGTTCCTGGGCGTTTGGCTCCACGATTCATACGGAATTTCCGGCAGCAGGATCGGGCTTGTCTTTCTGGCTGCCGGTGCGGGGGCTCTTTTGGCCTCTCCTCTCGCCGGATCGATTGCGGACAGGATTGGCAAGCGCCTGCAGTTTATTGCCAGCAGCGTTGCGCTGGCGTTGTTTTTATTCACTTTACCCAGGCTGCATTGGGGAGCAATCCTTTTTGGGATATTCGGTCTTCTAAGCTTATCGGCGGCTTTCCGACAAGGTCCCATGGAAGCGGTGCTTACGGAAATTGTGTCCTCCGGTTCCCGTGGGACTTTCGTTGCGCTGAAGAATTCATTTTCTCAGTTGGGCATAGGATTGGCCGCCATGCTTTCGGGAATGCTGTTCGAGAGAAACGGCTACGGGGCGGTCTGCCTGTTAGGCGGCGTTTCCTGCCTCGTGGCGGCGGCAGCTATGGCATTTACCTATAAAACACGCGATCTGTAACAAGAAAGCCAGGGGATTAACTCCCTACTCTGCGGACAAAGTGCGTATGATGGAACCAATATAGGCTTTTGAGGTCCATTCTAAACGAGGATATGCACGGGGTTCTGCCAGAAGGAATGTTGAAAAAAGCTTTGGTCGTTGTTCCAATTTGGCTAGAATACCCATGCCATAGTGTGTACATGCAGTTGGGCCCCTATGACTCCCGAAGGAGGTAAGACTTGCGAATCCCAAAGTGCACGATTTTGATGATGGTCAGCCTGATGCTGATCGCGTTCGGATGCGGTAAGAAAGAGGGCGATGTTCCAAGTGCTGCCGAAAACATGAAGAAACACAAGAAGGTGACTATTCTTATTGATCCTGTGAATGCGCCGTTTGAATACGGCTCAGGCACCAGCGTCCAGGGACTGGGTGTCGATATCGGAAATGAAATTGGGAAAACCCTGAATATTGAGGTCAATTGGGTCATCATAGGTGACCTTGAAAGACTAAATCCAAATTCTGTGGTCAAGGGATACGACCATTTGTTCGAATTGCTTAAGAAAGGTGAAGCGGAGATCATCATTTCCTCTATTGCCATTGATCCCAAAAGGACCAATGAATTTACCTTCTCAAATCCCTACTACGACAGCACCGACGTCATTGCTCATCAGCGCGAGGTATATGAAATCAAAGATCTCGCCAGTCTTTCAGGCAAGAAGGTGGGCGTTTGCGCGGGACGTCCCGGGGACACCTTCATGGCTGCACAAAAGACGGCCACGAACGTGACCCTCAAAAAATATCGGTCCCTGGATGATGCGTTGGGCGCTTTGAGCAGCACCGAAATCGATGCCGTCGTTGGTGACGAAGTTATAATGGCAAACAGCGTATTCAACAATTTTTCGGGCACAACGCTGGAGCCGAACCAGGTTAACAAGTATCAATACGCTGTCGTAGTTCGGAAGGGTGAGAACGAACTTCTGGCCAAAATCAATGAAACCATCGATCGGCTGAAAACGTCCGGAGAACTGGATAAGCTGAAGGACAAATGGGTCGGCAACATCGTAAAAAAAGCCATAGGACGGGGGCAGGGGGATATAGCAGAAAAGAATAAAAGGGAGGCGCCTAAAACCATCAATGTAAAAATCACCAAGGTCAGCGGCGCATGGAGTATGGATCGCCTGGACGGATTCCAACTCCTCCTCGAGGGGCCGACCGGCAAATATCAATCAACTCCGATTCTGACTGAAGGGAATCGTGGCAACTGCAAATTCACTAATCCGGTAAAACCTGGAGAATACAGGCTGCAGATGCCGATTTCACGGACGCCCGCCAATGTATCGGTTCCTGGTTGGGCAAAGACTTCTCTCGATATGGACATGAGCATTTCCGGCGGCACTATCACTGTTACTGTTAAATAAAAAGGAACCCTTCCTGAGCTTGCTCATCCAAGGCTCAGGAAGGGCTTTTTAAAATGAAACACCCTGTACGACTCGTTATCCTCGTGGCTTTGCTGTCATGTTCGGCCACCATTATAGCGCTGCGATGGGATCTCCTTCCAGGATATGGCCGTAATGAAGGGGCCAAGCCGGCGTTTGCGTTTGCGCCTGCGGGACAAATTCACCTGAGCAGTGATGAGGAGACGAATGTCCGAGTCTACGAACAGGTTAGCCCAGGCGTGGTCAACATCACAAAAACAGTCCTGGAGTATGATTTTTTCTTTCAGCCGGTGGCAAGCGAAGGAACGGGAAGCGGATGCGTACTGGATACGGATGGGAATGTTCTGACCAATTATCACGTAATTGAATCGGCGGACAGGCTTGAAGTCTCGTTGCCGGACAAAACCAAGTACCACGCGAAAGTCGTCGGAATCGACAAGCAAAACGATCTCGCGGTAATCCGCCTTGTGGATGCTCCCAAGACACGCCTGCATCCAATTGCCCTAGGAGATTCCACGGCATTAAAAGTCGGGCAGAAGGTGCTCGCTATCGGGAATCCTTTGGGCCTTCAGAACACCCTCACCGTGGGGATCGTGAGTTCAATCGGAAGAAGAATAAAAACGGAATCGGGGGACCTGGTGGATAACGTTATTCAGACTGATGCCGCTATTAACCCAGGAAATTCGGGCGGACCGCTTCTGAATACGGCGGGTGAAATGATCGGCATCAACAGCTCGATTTTCACAATCGGGGGCGGGAATATCGGAATCGGTTTTGCAATTCCTGCCAATACGATCCGCAGGGTTGCGACTGAACTAATAAAGAACGGCCGGGTCCTGCGGCCGTGGTTTGGCATTGACGGATACTCGATTGACGAGGATCTTGCGTCGGAGCTGAATCTTCCGGTTAACAGCGGGATTTTGGTCGCCAGGGTGTATCGCAACAGTTCGGCTTATAACGCGGGCATCAGGGGGGCGAATGAAATGGCCCTTTTGTACAACCAGCGGATTCTGATCGGCGGCGATATTATAACGGAAATCGACGGCAAGCCGATCGAGTCTCCTAAGGAGCTGGATCTGATGCTCGAAGGGAAGCGTCCGGGAGATACAGTTCAAGTGACAGTTTATCGCGGCCGGTCGAAAAGCGTAAAGCCCGTGCCATTGCTGGAAGCGCCACGGCAGGGTGCGAATCGCATGTAATTCGATTCGGGATTCGAATGTAGAGATCTAAGATTGATAAAGAGATTCGCGGTTTGCAGCTGTCTTTTCCTTGCCATGGGAGGGGTGTTTTGTTCTCATTCTCCCGCAAAGGAGAGTTCCGAACTTACCAAACTCGCCGATAATGTTTATGCGCAAATTGTGAACCCGGACGGGAACGCCGTCAGCAACTCGGGTATTGTAATTCTTGAGCATTCCGTCCTTGTATTCGATACGCACTTCACGCCCGAAGCCGGCCAGGCTTTGCTCACCGCAATCCGATCCGTCACGCAAAAGCCTGTTTCGTACGTGGTAAACAGCCACGCACATGCCGACCACACGCACGGAAATCAGGTCTTTGCAGATGCCCAACTGATCGGCAGCACCGCTGCGAGAAGGGATGTGCTCGAGATCGATTTACCGTCGCTGAAGCAGACGGTCGGGATCGCTCAGTCTCAAATAGAAAAGCTTCGCCGCGATATGAGCAAGGAGACGGATGTCACCCAGACAAAAGCTTTGAATGCGCAGACAAGGTCGCGAGAAGAGTATCTGCGGACCATGTCTCGCCTCAAAATAGCGGCCCCATTCGTGACCTTGGATGACAACTTGAAAATTCAGGATGGCAAACAGGAAGCGCGAATTTTATACCTCGGGAAAGGGCATACCGATGGCGATGTTGTGTTATTTCTGCCGGCCCAGAAAATCGCATTTGTCGGAGACCTTTTTTTCAACGATGCAATACCGAACGTTCAGGATGCATTCGTGCTGGCGTGGATGAAGACATTGGAGGAAGTTCTGAAGCTCGAAGCCGACAAGTTTGTACCCGGCCATGGCGCCGTTGGGTCCAGGAAAGACGTGGAAAAATTCCTGGCCTACTTTCAAGAGCTTCAGTCGATCGTGAAAGAAGCGGTCGATCGCGGAGACAGCATAGAGCAGGCGACAAATGCAATTGTGATGCCCGCGAAATTCTCATCGTATCGCTTCCAGAATTTTTTCCCGTCCAACGTGCAGAAGATGTTTGCCGAACTCAAGGCCCTTCAAGCATCCAGTCCACCATCCGACGGTGCGCCAACAACGGAGAAAAGCGCCAAATAGTTTTAGTGAAAAGATCGCGGATTTTCACGGATTCCGCGGCGGCGTTTGTGTTAAGCTGAGCTTTCAATGAGCACCGAAACCCCGACATCAGAAATTTGTCCTAAGTGCAGCGGGTCCGGGTGGGAACCGATTGAGGGAGGAGTCCGCCGCTGCCGCTGCATGGAATCTGCGAGATTCGAACGGCTTATTGCCGACGCACGCATCCCAAAACGCTACGAGCATTGCGACCTGGATTCCTATGTGCCAACTCATGATTCTCAAAAAAAGGCCAAGATCTACGTCCAGAGATTCCTGGATAAATACCCGCAGATCGATACCGGTCTCCTTTTTCTGGGAACATGCGGAGTGGGGAAGACGCACCTTTCCGTCGCGCTCTTGAAACAGGTGATGGTGACAACTGGCGATGGCGGGCTCTTTTATGATTTCCGCGATCTTCTGCGGGAAATTCAGGCAAGCTGGAACTCGGTCTCACAGACTTCGGAATTAGACGTGCTGCGGCCGGTGCTGGAAGCTAAAGTGCTTGTACTGGACGAACTGGGTGCAAACAAGCCTACGGAGTGGGTGCGCGATACAATTGCCCATATAATCAATTGCCGGTATAACGAAAAAAAACTCACGATCTTCACTTCAAACTATCTGGATACCCCGAGCAAGCAGGGCGAGGAAAGTCTGACGGACCGCATAGGTGCGCGTCTGCGTTCACGCCTATTTGAAATGTGCACTGAAATAGATGTCCGGGGAGAAGATTTCCGACAGGAGGTCAAGAAAGGGAAATACCGCTTTTAATTGAAAGGAGCCAGAAGTCAGGATGATCCGGATTCTTCTGGCTCCTGGCTTCCGGCTCTTCTTTTAAAACACTGCGATCACCGGAGACGTCTTTTCAATCACCTCTCCGACCTGCATGGCAGGGCAATCCGCTTTTGCGAGCAGAGAACGTGCTTCCGCGGCGTATTCAGGCTGGACAGCGATTAGCAACCCTCCCGATGTTTGTGGATCAAAAAAGAGTTGCTGCAACTCCGGTGAAACTGCCGCAGCGAATCGGGCGCACTCCCCCACAAATTCTCTGTTCTTCTTCAAACCACCGGCGATATATCCGTTGCGCACACATTCGAGAGCGCCGTGGATCAGCTCGACTTTGCTGCTGTCCAACCGCAGGCTGACTTGACTTGCAGTGGCCATTTCCAGGGCATGCCCGAGAAAACCAAAACCGGTAACGTCCGTTACCGAATGAATTGCTCGATCGAGCGAGCCCAAGGCGGAGGAGGCATCTTTGTTCAAACGGCTCATGGCGGCAACCGCGGCTTCCGTCCATTCGGGTTCCGATTTTCCGGCTCTGATGGCCGTAGCGATGACGCCGGTCCCCAGAGGCTTTGTCAGCAGCAGAATGTCACCCGGGCGGGCGCCTGCATTGGTCCACACTTGATTGGGATCGACGGTTCCGGTGACTGCGTAGCCGAATTTTATTTCGGAATCTCGTACCATGTGTCCACCGACAACTGTGCATCCTGCCTCCATCATTTTATCCAGTCCGCCCAGGAGAATGCGCTCGAGCACATCCAGATCGCCGGTCTCCGGATAGCAGACAATGGAGAGTGCCGTTAACGGGCTGCCGCCCATGGCGTAAACATCGGAAAGAGAATTGGCAGCTGCAATCCGGCCGTACTGAAATGGATCATCGACAATCGGCGTAAAGAAGTCGGTTGTCTGAACCAGAGCAAGACCATCGTGAACCAAAAAGACTCCGGCATCATCCTTGTTCCGGAATCCGACAAGAAGACGTGGGTCTTCCTGTCGCGGAAGTTTGGACAGAACACGGTCCAGCACCGCCGGACTCATCTTGCTGGCTCACCCGGCCGAGCTGCTGCATTCCGTAAGCCTTATTTTGGGGGATTTTTCAGTCACCATGACAAGAACCTCGTCTTGTGCGACGCAGGATACAGGATGCAAGATCATCCGCAAGGCAGCTCTATATCTTGTGCCTCCTGCATTGTGGATCCGTCTTTATCCGTAATGCGCGATTAGAAAGGAATGTCGCTATCCGTGATACCGGAGTCGCCAAACGCCTGATCTGCATCCGTAGCGGGCCGAGCAACAGGCTCCATAGGCTGGACACCTGCCTCTGCGCCCTGGGGACGGCTGCCCAGCATGACCATTTGACTTGCGATTATCTCCGTAATACGCTTCTTGACTCCTTCCCGGTCCGTGTATTCGCGAGATTGAATTCGGCCTTCGATATAGACCTGTCGCCCTTTGGATAGAAACTGTTTGCAGATATCCGCCAGCTTGTTCCAGGCCACGATGTTGTGCCATTCGGTGCGTTCCTGGCGGGTTCCGCTTTTATCCGTCCAGTTTTCGCTTGTTGCCAGGCTGAAGCTCGCGACCGGGGAACCGTCCGGGGTATATCGGATATCGGGGTCCTTCCCCAGACGCCCAATAAGCAGGACTTTGTTAAGAGAACTCATGAATGTTTACCTCACTTGGATTTCCGGCGAGTTTCCTTTGCCGGGGCTGGTTTTGCAGGATCATTTCCCAGGTTCCGGAGTTCTGTCTTCGCTTGCTCTGCCTCCGGTGAAGCTGGGAATCTCCCAATAATGTCCTTGAAGTCGGCGACGGCATTATCGGTCTCCCGCATCGCTAACTCCGCTCTGCCACGCTTGAAGAGCGCACTGGCAACCTGGTCCGAGCCAGGATAGTCATTGATGACGCGCGTGAACGCGGCGATTGCCTGCGGAAGCTTGCCCTGCGCACTATAGGCATCTCCCAAGTAAAACTGCGCAATGGCGGCCTTTTCTCCTCCGGGAGAACTGGTCAGGTACGCAGTAAATTCCTGAATTGCAAGGTCAAAATTCCCCTGTACGTAATCGCCGTATGCCTGATCGTAGGCAGAGCCGCCGGGTGGACCGCCTAACGAATTTCCCCCCTGTACCAGAGGCTTGGCTTGTACCTTTAAATCAGCCACTTGTTGCGCCAGAGCGGAAATCCGTGTCCCTGCTTCATCGATTTTGCCTGAGAGAGCTCGAACTTCCTGAAGCAGGGTCTGGTTGACAGACTGCCTGTCGGAAACCTGATTCTCAAGCGCTTTTGAAACCTGATCGAGAACCTTGTTGGATTTCGCCACCTGATCAATCAGCTGGACCACAAGGCTTTTAAGGCCATCGGTTTTCTCATCAAATTTTTTGTCGAAATCACGAATCTGGTTCTGCAGTGTGAGGACGTCATTCTGCAGCCGCATGATATCTTCTTTGGTGCCGGCCATGGTCAATGGTGTTGCCAACATAACGAAAATCAGCAGGCAGAAGATCGTTTTTTGCCTCATGAGATCTCTCCTATAGGAAATTCAGCCTCCGATTATCCCAACAGAGTGCAGGATACAGGTTGCAGGGTTCAGGAGGAGAAATTAGAGCTATCCTGAATCCTGCACCTCGATCCTGCATGCTGCTTTTACCGCATGACCAGATGTGCTCGCCGGTTCAGTTGCCAGCATTCTTCATTATGCTGTTCGCAGACATTTCTCTCCATGCCATAGGAGATCGTATCGATACGGCTTCCGTCGATTCCCTGGCTGACCAGGAAATCTTTCGCAGCGTTGGCGCGTCGGTCACCCAACGCCAAATTGTATTTTTCGGAACCCCGTTCATCGCAATGACCTTCAATGGTAACCCGGATTCCGGGGCGTTCCCTTAGGACCCGGGCATCAGCCTGCAGCGCGGCACGTGCATCATCCCGGATGTTGTATTGGTCATAGTCAAAAAACGCGTCTTTGATGTTGTGGGAAAAAAATTCAGAATCGCTGATCGCAGGCATAGGAGGCGGAGTTACCGCTGTCGGAGCAGTGACGGTGACTCGCGCTTCAGCAACCGCGCTGCCGCCGGGGCCCGTGGCCCGAGCCATGAAAGTTGTAGATACTGAGGGGCCGATGGCTCGGCTTCCTGAAGCTTCCACGGTTCCAACGCCATTGTCAATCGTTACAGTGGTTGCGTTGGAAGAATTCCAGGAGAGAGTGGTCGATTGCCCACTTTCAATTGCCGATGGTGATGCATTGAGGGAAATCGTCGGAGCAGGCGCCGGCGGCGGTGGAGGTGGAGGCGGAGTTTCTTTAGCTACGGAGGGAGGGGGTGCGGTCACCTTTTTTCCACAACCCGCTCCCGAGACCAGTAAAGCGAGCAGCACCGCTGCAGCAGCAAGTGCATACAATGATCTTCTCATTACCGTTTCTCCTTAATCATGTATCTGATGTTTTGTGAGGGCCGATATCGCAGTACTCCGGGACCTGGAAATATATCCGATCACATGGAGTATATCACGCTGCACGAAAGTGAAACATCCATCGTTACAAAATTTCTATTTTTGTGTTTCTCTTTGAAAATATCCGCTCCATGCGGGACTGGTGTTATTCCCCTGCTTCGTAATCATTCGTAGTTCCGAGCTGTCAAGAAGCATAATGTACAACTGAATGGCGCCGGTGCGATTGGATTGAAAAGCCAGGTGCCGTCCGTCGGCCGCCCAGGATGGATACTTATTACTGCCGCTGTCGCTAGTCAACTGCGTGATTCTCCCGCTGGCGACATCTGCGATAAAGATGTCGTACGTTGTGCTCAGGCGCGGCTTCCAATGAAATGCAATCCATTTACCATCCGGCGACCAGGCAGGGGAGTCGGCGTCCCCGCCTTCCTTGATGATTCCCCGGACATTCGAGCCATCGACGTCGCAGATATAGATCTGGCTAATACCAGGTTGCCGGCGATCCGATACGAAGGCGATTTGCCGGCCCGAGGGCGCCCAGGTCGGAGAGGATTCGATTGCCGGGTTGTCGGTTGTATCGCGTCGGTCGGAGCCATCCAGTTTGGAAATGAAAATATCTGCATCGCCGCGCGGCGTTCTCAAGGCAAACGCTATCTCCGTCCCATCCGGAGAGATCGACGGATTCCCGGCATAAGAATTGAAAATTGGGAATTGAATGCGCGAGCCGTCCAGATAGGAGTACAGATTGATTTCCGGGTGCGGGCGATAGCTCATGAAGGCCAGTTTGGAATTATCTGGAGCCCAATTGGGTTCCAGGTTCAACCCTCCATTGTGCGTGAACTCACGCGCATTGTATCCGTCATAATCCATCACACAGATTTCCTTCGCATTTCCTTTCCTGGAAACATAAGCAATCTTCGTCGAGGCAATTCCTTTGGATGCGCCGGCTGTCAATCTGTACACGATATCGTCAGCCCAACGGTGCGCCATTGCGCGGATCTGTTCCTGATCGCCTGAGACCTCCAGCCCAAAGCTCTCCGACCGCGATTTCATGTCGAAGATGCGAAGCTTGGCCCGCAACGATCCTTCAATAGAATCAAGCGTTCCGGCCGAGAGATATGTAACCTTGAACGAAAGGCCGTTCCATGCATCATAATTTAAATTTTCAGGACGCACAGGTTGCGGCGGATAAAAGCTCTTTCCAGCCATGGTGAAGAATCCCGAGAACGAGAGATCATCCCAAAGAACCTGATTGAAAGTCTTCAGAGATTCCGAAAGCTCGGCAGCTTTGTCAGGGCTTGCAGGCTGCACATCGGCAACCGCAAGGATCGGCACTTCCTCAGGCCGCGGGCGAAGAATCGGCACTTGCGGTTGCGTGCATAGGGACGGCAAGGCAGCGCTGAAGAGCAACAGGGCAAAGGTTAGCATCTTGGTGGTCATTTCATTCCTTTGAATCCAAAGCTATGGATTCAGTGGATAGATAAACTGAGCAATAAACTGAATCGGTCGGCCCCGGAACTCCGGAGGCGGAGCGGGCAAAGGATTCGAGCGAGAATTCAAAAGCTGAATCGCACGCTCTGCAGACGAATCGATAAGCATGTTGCCCGACGATTTTTCGAGTTTAATGCCGGCAACAGTTCCATCTGGTCGAATATAGAAGCTGTAAACCATTTCGACGCGCATCCCTAAAGGGCGTGCCCAATTTCGGCCGATTCTATCTTCAACTGTTCGCGCATACCATGAATCGCCAAATCCGCCTGATCCCAGGCCGATAGAAACCCCGTTTCCTCCTCCAAAACCGCCGCCACTCCCTCCGCTCTGTCCCCCGATTCCCCCTGAGCCGGGCTCGGGAGTAGTCGGGATAACATTTGAATCCGGAACCGGTTTTGTGTTCTTTGCCTCCCTGGCGTCTGTTTTTTTCTTCTTCGGTTCTAGAGTTTGTGGGAGCGGGATCGCTTTGCTTTGATCTGAAGGAACTGGTTTTTCCTTCAGTGCGGGCGGCTTCGGAACAAGCGAGGGCTTGATCATTCCAGCGCCGCCGGAAAGTTCGTCGATAACGCCAACCGTTGAGACATCTCCTCCCGTTCCGCCTCCGGAACCGCTGCCCGGTTGGATAACTGTGGAGGGAAGAAGGTATCCTCCAAAGAGGATCAATAGAACCACGATCGCATGGATTCCAACCGAGGCTAGAAAGGAGACCCCATATCTCTCCTGAATTAACGGGATCCCCAACAGCGTTCCCCTGCTGCTTTCTTTATTCATGGCAACCGGGCTCTTACTGGTTCCGGAATTCTTTGAAGGGCTTCGTCACGAGTCGTATCTCGGTAAAACCTGCTCCGCGGATTGCATCGATGACGGAAACGATGTAGTTCCACTTGACGTCTTTGTCGGCCCTCAGAAAAATCGAATCTTTCGGGCTTTTGGTATCTCTTTTCAAACGGGCCGGAATTGTCGAAAAATTGATCGCATCGGAACCGTAATAGATGAGTCCCTCACGGCTGATCGAAATAATGATCCGCTCTTCGGGATTCACGTCTTTTACGTTTTTGGTCTCCGGCAGTTCCACATCAATGCCTGTCTGCAGCATCGGCGCGGTTACCATAAAGATGATGAGGAGCACGAGCATGACGTCGACCAGCGGCGTCACATTGATTTCTGAAAGGGAAGTGGCGGTTCTTCCCTGATGCGTTGTAAATGCCATTTAGCTGAAGCTCCGTTCCACGAGGTTCAGAAACTCCGAAGAGAAATCGTCCATTTCGGTTGCGATGGCTTTCATCCTGCTGATGAACTGATTGTAGGCAATCACGGCCGGGATGGCAGCGAAAAGCCCGAAGGCTGTCGCGACCAAAGCCTCCGCAATACCTGGAGCGACTGCCTGGATTGAAGCGGTCTTTTCCATCCCGAGTCCCTGAAAGGCGTTGATAATCCCCATCACCGTTCCAAGCAGCCCAATAAAGGGAGTCACCGAGCCCGTCGTGGCTAGCCAACTCATGCTTTTCTCAAGTGTGGACAATTCAGCGGCTGAAGCGCGCTGAAGCGCCCGTTGAATACCAGCAAAATTCCGGTCCGACAGAACGGGATGACCGGGATTTTGCGGACCTAGCGCTTGGATCTGGGCATTAAGCTCTTGATATCCCGCGCTGAAAATTCCCGACAAGGGGGTGCCGCGGTACATTTCGCAAGCCGAGCCGATTTCGCTCAGTCGGGCGCTTTTCCGAAATAGTGCCACGAAAGCCTGGCTTTTTTGTGCAATTTGGCGGAAGGTCAGCCACTTCCGCAAAATAATGGTCCAGGAGAAAACGGAAAAGGCCGCCAGCAGTATCAGAATAGCGAGTGCAGTTCCGCTGACATGCCCGATCTGGCCGAAGAGAGAGCTCTCGAATGGAGCTGAAGAAGGCACCTGAAAGAGAAGTGGCGAGTTGATGATTTCAGCCTCCGCGAAAATTAAAAGCTTAAACTGCAGAAGTAACCACAGGTTAGGAACCATGTCAATAGTCGCCAGCCGTCAGTCAAACTTTGATCGACCGACGCTCGCACTGCAATATAGATATCGTATGAGCTTGAAAAGTTGAACGAGAATCCTAAAGAGCACACTGGTGACTGACGGCTGACGGCTGCCAAGTAAATATGCTAGACTCACTCTGCGCGCATTATCTATCCATGTTTTTGTTTATAGGTCAATTCAATGCTTCGTCTTCTGAGGATCCGCAATCTCGCCCTGATACGGAAACTGGAGATTGATTTCGATCGAGGGCTGAATCTGTTAACGGGTGAAACCGGATCCGGGAAATCAATCTTGGTCGACGCGCTTGGTTTGCTTCTCGGAGCTCGGTCTTCGCAGGAGATGATTCGCTCCGACTGTGACACGGCAGTGCTCGAAGGTATCTTTGAGATTGAATCCTGCAAGTCGGCTTGCACGAAACTCGCCGAATCCGGCTTCGAGTCCGAGGATGGCTGTCTTCTGATTCGAAGGGAAATTTCTGCCTCCGGGCGCAATCGGGTTTTCCTGAATAACCATATCGCCTCTGTAGCGTTGTTGAAGCAAATAGGCGAGATGCTGGCCGACATCCATGGGCAGCAGGACCAACGATCCCTTCTCGACCTTTCTACGCATCTGGAGTGGCTGGATGAGTTCGGCTCGAACACAAAATTGCGGAAAGAAGTGAAGGATTGCTATCGAAGCCTTCGCGAAACAGTTCGGCAGCTTGCAGCTGTGGAAATTAATGAACAGGAGCGCCTGCGGCGCATCGATATTTTGAATTTTCAAATCGAAGAAATACGGAATATAAATCCCCAGCCGGGAGAGAAGGAAGCTCTGGAAAACGAAAGGAACATTCTTTCGAATCGCGAAAGAATTTTGGCTCTGGCGACCGAAGCACACGCCATGCTTTATGAGAACGAAGGCTCCATTCTCCGGGAAGTCAGCCATGTGGAACGAATGATTGGAGAGCTTCAGCGCTTTGACAAAAGCTGGAGTCCACATCAAGAAACTCTTCAGGACGTCCGGTACAAACTGGAAGATTTGGCATACGCGGCCAGAGATTACGCCGCGGTGAGTGATTTCAGTCCGGAACGCCTGGAACAAGTTCATCAGAGGTTGTATGCACTGGAGAAGCTGACCAAAAAGTATGGAGCCTCGAGCCGCGATATCCTCGAATATTTGGATCAGTGCACAAAAGAACTGGAGCAACTGCTTTCCTGCGCGGAATCGGCAGAGAGCCTCTCTAAACAGCTTCAGCAGGATTCACAAAAATATCGCGCATTGGCAGAGCAATTATCGGAAAAGCGACACCGGGATGGGGAGCGGCTGGAAACTGAAATCCGGAGGGAGTTCGCCGCTCTGGCAATGGAACGGATGGAAATGCGGGTGCATTTTCATCCACGTGGTGAAGAAAATGCTCATGATCGTATCCCGAGTTTTTATGGACTCGACGGCATCGACCATGTAGAGTTTTTAATAGCGCCGAACAAGGGCGAGGACATAAGGCCATTGGCAAAAATCGCCTCGGGAGGTGAACTGTCGCGCATTATGCTTTCCATCAAATCTCTTTGCGGGAGCGAAGAGGTTGAGCGGACGCTGGTTTTTGACGAAGTGGACGCGGGCATTGGCGGAAGGGTCGCCGAGGCTGTGGGAAAGCGGTTGAGAGATATCGCGGACGCAAATCAGGTGCTTTGTGTAACACACCTGCCGCAGATCGCTGCTTTTGCCCGTCATCATTTCCGAGTATACAAGGAAGTGGTCGGAAACAGGACGGAAACGATCGTGAAGCAGTTGAACGAATCGGAGTGTGTGGAGGAGCTTTCGAGAATGCTGGGAGGTGAAACAATTACCCAGACTGTTCGGCGGCACGCCCTGGAAATGCTGGCGCATTCACGAGAGCCCTGTCCGAGGAAGGAATCACGGCAGCGTTGATATGAAAAGATATTTGATCGAAACTTTTGGCTGCCAGATGAACGAGCTCGATTCCGAGAAAATCGGCGGAAACCTCCGGAATAGCGGGATGGAACCGGTGGATGATCCTTCCGAGGCGGACGTCATCATCTTGAACACATGCAGCGTCAGGGAAAAGGCCGTCCAGAAAGTTTACGCCCGACTGGGGGAACTCAAAAGGCATAAAGTCCAACGACAGGATTTGGTGGTCGGCGTTGTGGGATGCATGGCGCAGCTTGAGGGAGAGAATATCCTGAAGAGGGCTCCATTCGTAAACATTCTTGCCGGCCCACAAAAAGGGCATGTCATGAGCGATCTCGTCGGACGCAGTATCGATGCAAAATCTGCGATCGTCGAACTGCGAATGGATGATGAGCCCGGGCCCATCGAAACCGCCTATGTCCTTCACCAGAATCCATGGCGTGCGAGCGTCACTGTCAGTGAAGGCTGCAACCGGCAGTGTGCCTTCTGCGTTGTCCCCCTCACGAGAGGAAGAGAAAAAGCCAGGGCAAGTGCGAACATTTTGAGAGAAGTGAAAGATCTGGTCGCAAAGGGATACATCGAAGTTGTCCTTCTGGGCCAGACGGTCAATTCCTATGTGGATCCGGCAGCCGAAGGAATGAATTTTGCGCAACTGCTTAGAAATATTTCCGAAGTTCCAGGACTCAAACGAATTCGTTTTACCTCTCCGCACCCCTGCGATTTTTCTGATGAGCTTCTCGATGTAATGGTTTCCTGCCCCCAGGTCTGCAATCAAATTCACCTGCCCGTCCAGTCCGGATCGACCAGGATTTTGCGCGCGATGCGGCGGGGATACACGCGCGAAAGCTACATGCGCACTATTAAAAGGATTCAGAATGCAGACCGAGAGGTGGCTATTTCTACGGATCTCATTGTCGGGTTTCCGGGAGAGACGGATCAGGACTTTCTGGATACTCTCAGCCTGCTCGATGAGGTACAATATGATAGCGTCTTCTCCTTCAAATATTCCCCGCGGCCGAATACCGCGGCCCTGAACCTTCCTGACGAGATTTCAGACGAGGAGAAGAGAAGTAGACTCGAAATTTTGCAGGAGCGCCAAAGGCAAATCCAATATAAGAAGAATGCAGCGTATCTGGGTGGGATAATGGAAGTTTTGGTTGACAACAAAGCTCGCAACCGTTTCAGTCTTACCGGACGAACCAGCAATAACAAGATCGTCAACTTTGACGGACCGGAGGCTTTAATGGGTCAGATCGTTCAGGTTGAAATTACGGGCTTCAGTCCGAACAGCCTGAAGGGGGTCTGGATTCACTCGGAGGATGAAAAGGTGCCGGGCGTCGCCTAACATCACATTACCGGTATCATGGGCGCGCGTGAGGCGTCGAATTGCGCCTGATTTTTAAAATCTGGGCCGGGGGAGGGATCATGAAGGAAATTGAATTCAAAATAAAAGGTCTGATGATGGATCCGCTAACCAATTCTCCGATCGTTGTGCTTCAGGAAGCTTCGAGTGATACCTTGCTGCCGATCTGGGTGGGAATTTTTGAGGCAAACGCCATCGCTCTGCAGATCGAAAAGGTGGATACGCCGCGTCCAATGACCCATGACTTAATTAAAGGGCTCTTAAATCATTTGAATGTAAAAGTGACGAAGATAGTCGTGACCGAACTTAAAGAAAATACTTTCTATGCTCTAATCTTTTTGAATGCTGGGGGAAAGGTCATTACAGTTGACTCGCGGCCATCCGATGCAATTGCGCTTGCGCTTCGAACCGACTCGCCAATTTATGTAACAGATGAAGTCCTTTCAAAATCCTCCAGCACCACCAGTTCAACATTGTCCGCCGAGCGCAGTTCGCCTGAAGACATCAGAAAATGGCTTGAAAACCTCAATCCAGAAGACCTAGGCAAGTATAAGATGTAGTTGCTTGGCTCTTGGCCACGAATTGCCTTGATCCGTCAAAAGCGAGGAGCGGAAAGGGATCGCAAATTGAGGCTGTTCGCGGCCATATTCCCACCATTTAGTTTACATAAGATATCTTATCAGAAATCACTGATTTGGCGTTAACCTCAAACGACCCTCTCCAAACTCAGACAGAAAAACCTTTGTTTACAAGAACTTGTGTAATTTGCTCGCAACTTATGCTAGTCTTCCAACGTCATGCGCAAAATTGACAAACTCCTTTACCGCTCCATCGCTCCGCCCTTCCTGATCAGTCTAACAGTCCTGACCTTTGTCCTTGTCGTGCGTTCTCTCGGCACGCTCTCCGAGCTTCTGATAACCCGCAACGCTTCGCTTGGAGTTATCTTGATCATCACAGGCGCCATTCTTCCCGCAGCGCTGATTTATTCGTTGCCGCTTTCGTTTTTGATCGGTGCGCTCATTGGGATCAGCGGCTTATCTGGAGAAAGCCAGATTACGGCTCTCCGGGCAGGCGGCGTTCCTATCCGGACTCTATTGCGCCCCCTTCTGCTGTTTGGCGCTGCAGTTGGAATCCTGACCTCCTGGTTGACCCTGACAATCATTCCAAGAACGAATGACATCATCGGCGGAGCCAAGAATCGAGTCAGTGTGGCCCAGGCAATTTCGCAAATTCAGCCTCGGGTTTTCAACGGCGGAGACGAGAACTTTCCCACTATCGTTTTTTACCTTGCCGATATCGCTGAAGACAAGCAGCATTGGTCCCGGGTCTTTCTATCAGACAATTCAGATCCCAAAGCCCCCCGCACTGTCATGGCCCTTTCGGGGAATTGGGTTACCGATTCAGCAAAAAGACGCCTTCAGCTTCACCTTGAACGAGGCGCAAGTTATTCGATCGATCCCGCCGATCCAAGCAGAGACAATGTGAGCCTCTTTGTCTCAACGGATATTCCCGTCACCATGAGCTCACGATTATCTTCCGATACAGAGATCCGCACCCGAAAGGTCGCGGAACAAAGCACGCCATTTCTCTGGAAGGATTTTCGTAAGGCGGCATTGCCTCTAAAAACTGAAGAATTGATTGAGTTAAACAGGAGAATCGCCCTTCCCTTTTCGATAGTTCCATTCGCGCTTCTCGGCCTTGCGCTGGCGGTCACCACGCCTAAAGGAGGACGAACTTCCGGCTTTGCCATAAGCCTTGTGCTGGTTCTTCTTTTCTATATGCTGTTTTTTAACGGTATCCGCTTGGCTTTGGTTGGCAAAGTGACACCGTGGTTCGGTGCGTGGGGTGCGAATGTCTTTCTGACCGCTCTGGGCCTTGCTTTCTTTTACCGGGTCGAACAAAGCCATGTGATTGGACAGTGGATTTCGCTTGCTTTGCCGAAGATCCACTGGAATGGCCTGAACCGATTTTTTCGACTGGATAAACTTAAAACCCGAATCAACGAGCTCGATAGATCTCTGATTCAATCGACTGCAGGGGTCGCCAGATACAGGTTTCCAAAAGTTTTGGATATCTATATATCCAGAGGATTTTTTGCTTATTTTTTCTGGTCTCTGAGCGTCTGCGGCACTCTCTTTGTCTTGTTTACTCTTTTCGACCTGCTCGACGATATCATTCGAAACAAGATCCCGACTTCAACTGTTCTTGATTATTTTACTTTTTTTACTCCGCAAATACTTATGCTGGTTGTGCCGATGTCCGTTTTGTTGGGCGTGTTGATTAACTTCGGGATTTTGGAAAAGAATTCTGAAATAACGGCAATTAAAGCCGGCGGATGGAGCCTTTATCGTATTGCAGTTCCAGTTTTCCTGATGTCTTTCGGGCTCTGTGTCGGCCTGTTTTTGTTACAGGATTACGTGTTGCCCTATTCCAACGAACGCCAGGATGAACTGCATAACCAAATCAAGGGCAAGCCGCCCCAGACATTCACGCGCAACAATCGGAAATGGATCTTCGGGGAATTGAACCGGATCTATAACTATGAATATTTTGATCCGAACTCAGATTTCTTTTACGACCTAAACGTCTATGATATTGACCTTGCGAACATCAAAATTCTCCGCAGAACCCATGCTGCGCGCGCCCGTATCGATCGCAGTGGATTATGGACGCTGGAAGATGGCTGGGTCCGCGATTATCAACCACAGTCCAGATTCAGACGCATCAAAAATGAAATAACCAAATTCCCGGAAAAGGCAGCCTACTTTAAGAAGGAAATTTTCCAGCCCAGAGAATCGTCGAAAATGACCTATGCGGAATTAAGAAGTTACATTACATATCTAATGAAATCCGGCTATAATGCTACAGAATTAAAGGTTGAACTTTATAAAAAAACATCCTTCCCGATCAGCTGCCTGGTTATGGCGCTGTTGGGAGTGCCGTTCTCTTTTTCTACCGGCAAAAAAGGCGCTTTCTTTGGAATCGGAATTAGTATCGCGATCGCGATTTCTTATTGGGGGATAGCCGGGGCATTCGAAACGATGGGGGCGTATGGAATCCTCATACCTGCTCTTGCCGCCTGGGCTCCAAATCTACTGTTTGGCTCCGTCGGCCTTATCCTATTATTCACCATCCGCACATAGCTTTGAGATAAAGAACGGATGTGGATAAATAGGTTCCACGTAATCGTCAATCGACTTAGGCCCTGGGGTGGAATTTTCGATAGATTTGCTTCAAGCGCTCGCGGGTGACGTGTGTATAGATCTGAGTAGTTGAAATATCAGAATGACCCAGCATGAGCTGGACCGCGCGAAGGTCTGCTCCATTTTCCAGCAGATGAGTCGCAAAGCTGTGGCGGAGCATATGCGGAGTCAACGGCTTTGTTATTCCCGCCTTTAGGCCATAAGAATGTAAAGTTTTCCAGAAAGCCTGACGGCTCATGGAAGATCCTCTTCTGGTTACGAACAGATAGTTGCTCTTTTTTCTATTCAAAATCTCGGACCGGTGCTTTCTCACGTATTCCGCCACGCTTTCCCTTGCAACAAAGCCGATAGGCACAATCCGCTCTTTGCTTCCCTTCCCAATACATGTCACTATGCCGAGGTTGAGATCCAGTTGCGTGATTCCGAGCTTTATCAGTTCACTGACACGAAGGCCGGAAGCATAAAGCACTTCGAGCATGGCTCGATCCCTGCTTCCAATCGGAGTATCAGGATCCGGCGCTCTGAGCAGCGTTTCAACTTCATCTCGATTGAGAAACCTTGGCAAGGGTTTGAAAACTCTTGGAGTTTCGAGATGCTCTGTAGGATCCGAGCTTATGATTCGATCTCCCATCAAAAACCGAAAGAAGCTGCGCGCCGCATTCAGAGCCCTGCCGGTCGATCTTGGAGAAAGGCCCTTATTCAGCAAGTCCTGAGTCCACCCTAAAATATCTTCCTGCCTGAGCTGGGTAAGTTTCAACCCCCGATTTTCCGAATAACTTTGCAGTTTCTTAAGATCTTGTGCATAGGCGCCTATGGTATTGCCTGAGAGCCCTTTTTCAACCCGCAGATAAGTCTCGAATTCAGCCAGAAAATCACGGTTCATCGAATTCTTCCAATCAGCGCGCCGATTAGGCGCGTCAAATCCTTCACTTCTTCAACCTTGAGTATTCGAAAAAGGGGAAACAAGGCAGCTATGGCGGCCAGGATTGCAACGGTCAAGCGGAAGCCTTGCGCCAGCACCCCGGAACCAGGGCAGGCCACCCGGATGCCTTGAAAAACCAGCAACGACAATACTCCCATCAGCACAGATGCCAGGACGATCCGGAGGTAACCATTCAGTTCTTTGATACTCCAGGCAACCGCCATCTGACGCCGAAAACGCCTGAGCAGCAGGCCAAAATTCAGCCACGAAGCGATGGTAGTCGAAAGTGCCAGACCAAGGAACCCGAGGGGAATTATCAGTGCAAAATTCAGGATAATTTTCACGATAACCGTGATCATGCTCGTGCGAACAGGCGTACGAGTGTCGTTGAGAGCATAGAATGTCGGAACGAGAATTTTCACGGCGGAATAGGAAAAAAGCCCGATGGCGTAAAACAGAACTACCTGGCTTGTCCTCTGGGTATCTGCCGAAAGAAAGGAGCCGCGCTCATAAATAAGTGCAACGATCTCCCGGCGGAAGATGATCAATCCGATCGTAGCGGGAAAAGTCAGACACGCGGCCAGCCGAAGACTTGAAGCCACAGTCCGGTGCAGTTTTCCGATTTCATCCCGTGCAACATGATGAGAAACAGAAGCCAGTGTCACGGTGGCAATAGCAATTCCGAAAACTCCGATTGGAAATTGCATCAGCCGAAAACCGAAACCCAGCCAGGACACCGGGCCATTTCCATACGTGGAAGCAATCTGGGAGTCAACGGCTATATTGATCTGAGTAGCTGAAAGACCGATGATGGCGGGTAACATGATATGGGCAATGTGGCGGAGCCCGGGATCCGAAAAATTTAAATCAAATCGATAGCGAAATCCGTAGCCGCGCGCCGACGGCACCATTACCAGGAACTGACTTGCGCCCCCAATAAGGGCCCCGACAGCCATGGCTACGACCGGAGGAAATCCCCAATGGGGCATCAGAGGCGAAAGATAAATTCCGGCAAGAATGCAGCAGATGTTAAAGGCCGACGAAGCCATGGCCGGAACGAAGAAAGAGCCGCACGCATTTAAGATCCCCATCGAGACCGAAGCCAGAGCCACGCATAACAGGAATGGGGACATAATCCGCGTCATCTGAACCGTCAGCTCAAATTTTTCCGGAATCCGGGCATATCCTGCAGCTAGAAGATAAACAAATCCCCGGGCGCCAAAGAAGAAAACAAGCGTAAGCATACCCAGAATTACCAGGAGAGCATTGATGATCCGATTTGCTAGAACCCAGGCAGCTTCTTTGCCATCCTGGGTCAAACGCCGGATAAATGTGGGGATGAAGGCAGAACTCAGGGCGCCTTCGGCAAACAGGTCTCGCAAGAGGTTCGGTATCCTGAAGGCAATATTCCAGGCATCCGTATACAGACCCGCACCAAAGTACTTCGCTTGGACTTGGTCCCGCACAAGACCCAGAATTCGACTGATCATAACAGCGGCGCCTATGCGTCCGGCGGCTCCCATAAGCCTGGATTCCGTTCTCTGCGCCTGTTCCAGCAACTGCTCCAAGATCAGCCTCTCCTTGACGGTTGCAGGGGCATGATACTACCATACCTCTTTGATCCGTTAACGCTTTGGAGATTGACGATTTAGGATTGATAATTGACGATTGTCATCTGCAAATTATTTGTGGGGTTTTATGAAGCTTTCTGAAATCGCGCGAGGAATTGACTGTCGGATGATTGGAAACCAGGATGTCGAGATTGTGCGGGTCGCAGGTATCGACGAGGCCGGTTCTGGTGATCTCACTTTCGTTTCGAACCGGAAATATATCAGCCATATTAAAAGCACCCAGGCCTCCGCCATAATTCTGGGTGAGGATATTCCCCCGGTCAGCATCCCAAGCCTTAGGACTGCGGATCCATATCTTGCTTTTGCTCGTGCGCTCGAAATCTTCTTCATCCCGCCCCGCCCCGATAGGGGAATACATCCGACGGCGTCCATTGCCGAGGATGTAACCACCGGATCCGATGTCAGCATCGGCGCTTATGCTGTAGTCGGCAAAGGGTGCCGGATCGGTTCCGGCGTCGCCATCTATCCCCACGTCGTGCTTTATCCGGGCGTTTCCATAGGCGATAACTCGGTGGTTCATGCCCATGTGATCATTCGTGAGGGGTGTGTAATTGGAAATAGGGTTGTTCTTCAAAACGGCGTGGTCATCGGCAGCGACGGGTTTGGCTTTGCGCCCACAAAGGATGGAAGTTTTTACAAAATATGCCAGACCGGGCGAGTCATCATAGAAGACGACGTAGAAGTCGGAGCCAATACGACTATTGATCGGGCTGCGGTTGGAGATACCTTGATACGCCATGGGGCGAAATTGGACAATCTAGTGCAAATAGGACATGGTGCCCAAGTAGGTCCGGACTGCGTCCTCGCCGCTCAAGTGGGACTAGCCGGATCTACTCATTTGGGCAGAGGGGTTTGGGTGGGTGGACAGGCCGGGTTTGCCGGACACCTCGAAGTGGGGGATAAGGCGATCATCACGGCTCAGAGCGGCACCTCGCACGATATTCCCCCAGGAACAGTCATGTCAGGATCTCCGGCATTCGAAAATGCGGCATGGCTGCGTTCGACGGCCGCCTTTTCACGTTTGCCGCAACTGGTGCACCGAATACGCGATCTGGAAAAAGAAATTCAGTCGCTGAAAAATGCCCTAAAATAAATTGAGGCCAAATAAGGCCTGTTTCAATTCCACTCATTGCCGATAAGAAAAGCAGGCTATTCGAGAAGCTAAACTCAGCTTGAGGCCGATTTGCTCCGGCTTGCCGGGGCGTCGGCCCCAGGTTGAGATGCCCTTAAGCCTTTCCCGTTCCCCGTTTGTTCTTCACATTTGCTTCCATTTTATTGATCAAGTGCTATACCATAGCAGCCAAGCAAGAGGAGCCCGGCAACAATGAGGCCTGGTTTCAGAATATTAAAATTGTTGTGCCTGGCGCTTCTTATGGCTTGCGGCGGCGGAAACACCCAAAATGTGACTGTAACCGTTCTACCTGCTTCCGCTACACTCGATGCAGGCAGAACGCTTCAGTTTTTGGCAACTGTCACTGGAGCATCCGATAATTCTGTTGTTTGGTCTGCAACCTGCGGCACTATTTCCTCCAGCGGTTTATATACTGCGCCGACTTCACCGGCCACCTGTATAGTTAGGGCAACGAGCCATGCCAATACCGATAAATATGCCACAGCTTCTGTGACGGTAACGCAGCCGTTATCGGTTTCCATTTTTCCGAACTCCATAACCCTGTACACAATGCAGACCCAGAAATTCGCGATAGTGGTCAGCGGCACAGTTGATCAGGCCGTCGCTTGGTCGGCAAACTGCGGCGCCATTTCACAGGATGGTTTGTATACTGCACCTCCGAGGCAGACTACCTGCACAGTCGTCGCTATCAGCCATGCCGACGCGACGAAGTCGGCGTCTGCAACCATAACGATTACGGCCTCACCCCTTGCGGGCAATTTCGTTTGGCTCAAATTTTACGCCCCTCAAAATGGCACTGCATCCGGCAAAGCTGTGGCGGTTACGGCAAACGGCACGATCGTAGCGGGCATCGATTCTGTTTATGAAAACGCTGCCGATCCTGTGGCAACGCTGGCCTTTTATGTAAGTAGCGGAACGCAGCAGAGTGTCTGGTCGAATGATATTCCCTCTAGTATTACATCGATGACCTACGATCCTGGTACCGATGTTGTCGCGGCAGCCGGATATACAGGTGGCGCCCAAACCTCTGGCGCCCGCGCAGGAATGCTTTTGCTTGCTTCGGCCAATCCACCCGGGATTCTCCTCAATAAGACATTTCAATTGGAAGGAATGAGAACCGAGATCCGGGCAGTGTTGATTGGAAGCGACGAAATCTTTCTGGCGGTAAATTCGGATTTCCAACAATGCGGTCTTGCACAGGGAAACTGCAGCGGCGACTGGATTGTCGTGACAGATCGACAGGGCGCCATCCTTCGAAAATTCGCAGTCGGAAATGCGGCAGCAATTACATTAGGTCCAACATCCATCACCGGCTTGACTCTAGCCGCCGGTTCACTATTCGTCACCGGAGATCTGCTTTCTGGTAGTCCTATCCCTCCTCAAGGTTCCTATCTTGAGGTATGGTCGCTCGATGGGCGACTCATGTCGACTTCGGTGCCGGTTAATTCTTTTGCTGCAGGTGCGCTGCCAGTCTTGGACGGTCCGGGAAATCTGTACGTGGCCGGCACAACCTTCATGTCGGCAGGTTTATGGCGCCCGGAGCGGGAAAGTATTTATGTGGGCAAAACGGATCCCAATACTCTTGTCCAAACCAGCGAATTTTTCTGGGATAGAATCAGCTATCCAAGCCTTACCATTACAAACGGCGTGACCCCTCTGAATCCAGGTGGCTTGACTGTTGTAGGTTCGGTTATGTTGCAATCAAACTGGACAGCCGGTGCAGTCTCTCTGGATCCTGACCTGAATGTCTTGTGGCGACAACAATTTGACAATCTGCCTACCGGCACAGCATCGTCTTGGAATGCCGTAGCCTACGATACTGATGGACAAGTTTTGCTGGTCGGCACCGGGTCGACAGGAACAATAAGTCCCGCTGCTGTGATTGGCCGGTTCTGTACTCCAGCCCCTTGAAGATACCGCTCGCCCTCAAACCGGAAACGGAGAACGCTTCGGTCCGGAACCTTTCTGTTCGGAACCTTTCTTTGCTCGCCACACTGTTTTGAGGTACCATTAAAGATTCTTTCTGTGGGAATAATCAGAAATTCAATGCGGGAGACCAATACATGTCCATCAAATACGTTTATTTATTCGCGAACGGAGAATCAGACGGAAATGGTGAAATGAAGGATCTTCTCGGTGGAAAAGGCGCCGGCCTGGCCGAGATGACAAATGCGGGATTGCCGGTGCCTCCTGGTTTTACGATTACTACGCAGGCGTGCAACGCCTACTATTCGAGTGGAGAGCAGTTTCCCGAAGGAATGTGGAACCAGGTTTTGTCGGCTCTAAAAAAGGTCGAGGCTGCGACAGGAAAGGAATTCGGAAATCTTTCGAACCCGTTATTGGTTTCTGTGCGCTCAGGCGCGAAGTTCTCGATGCCGGGTATGATGGACACGGTCCTCAACCTGGGACTCAACGAGGAAACGCTGCAAGGTTTGGCGAGCTTGACATCAAATGAGAGGTTTGCCTTGGACGCCTACCGCAGGTTCATCCAGATGTTCGGCAAGATTGTTTTAGGAGTGGACGGCGAACTTTTTGAACACGCATTGGAGAAGGTAAAGCGTTCCGTTGGCACCAAGATGGACACTGACCTTAGGGCGGCCGATCTCGCGCAAGTCTGTGAGGAATTCAAGAAAATCATCCGAAGCGAAACCGGCTCCGATTTTCCCTCCGATCCTTATCAGCAGCTTGAGGAAGCAATAAAAGCCGTATTCGGGTCCTGGAATGGAGATAGGGCAAAGGCATACCGTCGCCGGGAAAAAATACCTGATGATCTCGGAACTGCCGTCAACGTGGTAACGATGGTTTTTGGCAACATGGGAGACGATTCGGGAACGGGTGTCGCATTTACCCGGAATCCCGCAACCGGGGAAAACCTGCTTTTCGGCGACTATCTTGCCAATGCACAGGGGGAGGATGTCGTGGCTGGCATTCGAACTCCGAAGCACATCGATGAGCTGAAAGAAGACATGCCGGCGATTTACAACCAGTTTGTTGAGGTGGCCCAAAAGCTCGAAAAGCATTATCGCGATATGCAGGACCTTGAGTTCACGGTGGAGCGTGGCAAGCTCTGGATGCTGCAGACCAGGAACGGAAAGCGAACCGGCCCCGCGGGTGTTCGAATCGCTGTCGAGATGGTAAAAGAGGGACTGATTGACGAACGCACCGCGCTCATGCGAATCCCGGCCGGTGATCTGGATCAACTCCTGCATAAAATGGTCGACCCAAAGGCCAAACTGAACGTGGTGACTAAAGGAATCAATGCCAGTCCGGGAGCGGCTTCAGGAAAGGTTGTCTTTACGCCGAAGGAAGCCGAATTGGCGAAGGAAAAGGGAGAGAAAGTCATTCTTGTGAGGCGTGAGACTTCCCCGGAGGACGTCCGGGGAATGGACGCCGCTCAAGCTATTTTGACTTCGACGGGCGGCCCAACCAGTCATGCGGCTGTCGTTGCCCGCGGTTGGGGCAAGCCCTGCATCGTGGGCGCCGGAGACGTCGCGATCAATTACGCGAAGAATGAATTCACAGTCAACGGAACGCGGGTGCGTCGTGGAGATTGGATTACCGTCGACGGAACCAGCGGACAGGTCATTTTCGGACAGGCTCCTCTGATCGACCCTGAGTTGGGCGATGATTTCAAACAGCTGATGAAGTGGGCCGATAACGCCCGCAGCATGAAAGTGCGCGCGAATGCGGACACTCCGGCCGACGCATCCATCGCGCGCAATTTCGGCGCCCAGGGGATCGGCCTGTGCAGGACTGAACATATGTTTTTTGCCGGGGACCGGATTGACCATGTGCGACAGATGATTCTCGGTTCTCTCGATTTCAAACGGCTCGAACGCGAACTTCGCGCATTGGACTCGGAGTTGAGCCGAGGGATTTCTTCCGGCAAGCGCAAAGAACTTCAGGAGACCCGCAAGAAGCTGAAGAAGGAAATGGAAGAGCCGAAGAAGCTTTATAAAGGCGGCCTCAGCCAGCTTCTCAAGCTGCAGCGCAAGGATTTCGAGGGGATCTTCCGCGCGATGAACGGTTTGCCCGTCACGATCCGGACCCTCGACCCGCCGCTGCACGAGTTCCTTCCGCACGGCGAGGAAGAGACGCGCAAGCTGGCTCGCAAGCTGAAGGTCAATGCAAAGGGTTTGTGGGATAAGGTGCAGTCGCTCCACGAAGCCAATCCAATGCTTGGCCACCGCGGGTGCCGTCTGGGCGTGGTATTTCCCGAGATAACGGAAATGCAGGCGCGCGCCATCTTCGAAGCCGCCGTGAACGTGCGGAAGAAAGGGATCACCGTACTGCCGGAAGTCATGATTCCGCTCGTCGCAGATGTCAATGAGCTGAAACTGCAGGCGGAAGTGGTCCGGCGGGTTGCTTCCGAAGTATGCGAAATGTCTAAGAGCAAAATCGAATACATGGTCGGAACGATGATTGAACTGCCGCGCGCAGCATTGACGGCGGACCGAATTGCAGAGGTTGCAGAATTCTTCTCTTTTGGAACTAATGATCTGACGCAGACTACGTTCGGCATTTCTCGCGACGATTCCGGAAAGTTCCTTCCCTTCTATATCGAAAACCGCATTTTTAAAGACGATCCGTTTCAGGTTCTCGATCAGGAAGGAGTGGGCCAGCTAGTGCAAATGGGGACGGAAAAGGGACGAAAGACGAGGCCGGACCTTAAGGTCGGGATTTGCGGAGAGCATGGAGGTGAGCCCTCATCGGTTCAATTCTGCAGCCGTGTCGGGCTAAATTATGTGTCCTGCTCGCCATACCGCGTGCCCATTGCCCGCCTTGCTGCGGCACAGGCTGCATTGGGATCCCAACAAACGATCAGTCACACTGCATAAAAAACAACGCCACGGATTCCACGGATTTCACTGATTTTTGTTCGGTTAATCAGTGAAATCCGTGGAATACGTGGCGTCTTTATGAGCCTTCCAAAAACCAAACAAACTAATCGTAGTATTCCAATCCGAGATGGGTGATTAACTCTTCACCTCTTAAATAGCGCAAAGTGTTTTTAAGCTTCATCAGCTGGATAAACAGATCATGCTCCGGGTAGAGTTCCGGCGCGCACATCGGGCTTTTGAAATAGAACGAGAGCCATTCCTGGATGCCGCTCATGCCGCAGCGCTGAGCCAAATCCAGGAAAAGTACCAAATCCAGAACCAAAGGCGCAGCCAGAATCGAATCCCGGCAGAGGAAGTCGATTTTAATCTGCATGGGGTATCCCAGCCAGCCGAAGATATCGATATTATCCCAACCCTCTTTGTTGTCACCTCGCGGGGGGTAATAGTTGATCCGGACCTTGTGGGTGTAATTGGAATAAAGATCCGGATAGAGCTTTGGCTGAAGAATGTGTTCCAGCACGGAAAGCTTGCTTTCCTCTTTCGTTTTGAATGCATCCGGGTCATCCAGCACTTCCCCGTCGCGGTTTCCAAGAATGTTCGTCGAAAACCAGCCGCTCAACCCGATCAGCCTCGATTTCAGCCCGGGAGCCAGAATTGTCTTCATCAATGTTTGACCCGTCTTGAAATCTTTTCCGCAAATCGGAACATTGCGATCCTTAGCGAGTCGCATCAGAGCAGGAATGTCGGCGGAAAGGTTTGGAGCGCCGTTTGCGTAAGGAATTCCCGATTTTATAGCCGCATAGGCGTAAATCATGCTTGGAGCGATTGCAGGATCATTATTTTTCAATCCCCGCTCAAAGCTTTCGACGGTCTGATGGACTGCTTCAGGTTTTAAAAAAATTTCAGTGCTTGCGCACCAGATCATCACGGTGCGGTTTAAGTTGTGGCGCTTCTGAAAAATTTTGATATCTTCCTGAAGTTGCTCTGCCAACTCCATCTTATTGGCGGCTTTTTTCACATTCGTGCCGTCGAGCCGTCTCACATATGATTTGTCAAAAACTGCCGTCCAGGGGCGTATCGCTTCCAGAGCAGGTTTGACGCTATCCAGCAAGCTTCGTTCCAGCACGCCGGCCTTCACTCCGGCCTGGTATATATCATCGGAAAATATATCCCACCCTCCGAATACGAGGTCGTCGAGAGACGCCAGCGGCACAAAATCCTTGATTGCAGGAATTCGATTTTCGGTGCGCTTCCCCAAACGGATTGTCCCCATTTGCGTGAGAGACCCGATGGGCTTGGCGAAGCCTTTTTTTATTGCTTCCACTCCTGCAATGAACGTTGAGCTTATGGCGCCCATTCCGGGAATAACGATGCCCAATTTCCCCGTCGCAGGCGCAATTTCCATTCCTTTGGAGATCATCTTTCAATTCCTCAAGAGAGACGACGCAGCCAGCTAATGACTCTGCTGCCCCATCCGGTTATTGTGAAGCTATCCCGGGGGAAAATGCCAATAAGAGGCAGAATCTGATTTTCCCCAAAACCAAAGTGCTTTGGAATTATTGGAGCCCTTGCTGTTGGAATGAAGCAAAGAGCTCGAACAATTTCAAAGGGTGTTGTTGATTTCGCGGAATTCGTCAAGCGCCTTTTTCAAGCACAATCCTCGAAATATCCGCAATGCTCTTGAAAAGCTCTGAAACAGTACAAAGCAGAGATATCCGGTTTCTACGAATCGCAAGGTCGTCAGCCATGACCATGACTTCTTTGAAAAACTCATCGACTACGCGGCGCATGGAGGCAAGAGAACGTAGCGCCGCCCCATAGTCATGATTTTTCCTCGCCGCCTCAACTCCAGGCCGGACTTGAAGATAACTCTGCCACAATGCCCACTCGGCCGGATCCTTGAGCATTGACTCATTCAACTCGCTGCTCGCGTCTCCCGCCTCGGACAGGATATTCGCCACCCGCTTAAAATTGGAAGCCAGCGAAAGAAAATCAGGCTCCTGACGCAATCCCTGTAGAGCGCGCAACCGCTCGAGAGCGTCGAGCGGATTGTCGCACCCGGCGGCCAGGGTGGCGTTGATGCAATCATAGGCATATCCCATTTCGTCAAAAAGGAATCGCACCCGCCCGTTAAAAAACTCCCGCAATTCTGCGGAGATCAGATCTCCCTTTCTGCCGTAGGCTGTGAGGCTCCATTGAATCATATCTTCGAGAGAAAGACTCAGCCGATGATCGAAAATTATTTTGAGAATACCGTTTCCCTGTCGGCGCACCGCAAATGGGTCCCCTGAACCGGAAGGAATCAGCCCGACACTAAAACAGCCGCACACGGTATCGAGACGGTCCACCAATGCCAGAATGGCACCCGTTTCCGAGCTCGGCGAGGCAGAAGCGGTGGATTTGGGATCGTATTGCTCATAGATGGCTCGCCAGACAGAATCCGGATAGTTTTCGGCTCTGGCATAGAGTCCTCCGACAATCCCCTGCAAGTCCGTAAACTCCTTTACCATTTCAGTGATCAAGTCGCATTTGCAGAGATGAGCTGCTGTTTCGAGAGCGGAAATCAGATCACTCCGTCCCAACGCATTCGCGACCAGAGGAAGCAAAGCCAGTACGCGTTGCGTCTTGTCGTAGTACGATCCCAGTTTCTCCTGGAAAAGGACGTGCTGGAGGGCTTGTTCCCGCTCGCCAAGCATCGCTTTTCTATCCGTATCCCAAAAGAACGCCGCATCGGCGAGTCTGGCACGCAAAACTCTTTCATGGCCGGCCTGAATGATGTGATCGCGATCGGATTGAAGATTTACAACGGCAAGGAAGACGGGCAGCAGTTGGCCCGCTTCATTGAGCACCGAGAAATACTTCTGATGCTCTCTCATCACGGTGATGAGGATTTCTTTGGGCAATGACAGAAACCGGTTTTCAAACGCCCCGTGAACGACAGAAGGAGACTCATTCAGGTTTACTACCGTTCTCAAGAGGTTCGGATCCTCCAGCAGACGTCCGCCACAGAGCTCAGCCTCATGCTGCAGTCCCGATGTGATTTGAGTCAGCCGTTCCTCGGGATCCACAAGCACTGAATTTTCGCGCAACCTGTCGCGCAGCGAATCCAGAGAATCAACCCGAATTCCGGATTTTCCAAGGAACCGATGTCCCACCGTGCTGTTGGATGAAGTAACGTCTGCGATGCTGAATCGAACGGTCTTGCCCGCGAAAAGAGCCACAATCCAGCGCAATGGACGTGCGAATCTAAAATGATCCGAACTCCAGTGCATGGTTTTCGGAAATTGGATTTTCGCGATCGATGCAGGTATGAGGCGTTCGAGGAGCTTGTGCGTTTTCTCTCCCCGCACTTTTCGCACGATCGACAGATACTCCCCCTTGGGCGTCTGAGTGATCTTTATCCGCGAGATGGGAACGGCATTCTTTTGGGCAAAAGCCAGCGCCGCTTTGGTAGGAACGCCAGAACTGTCGTATGCGACGCTTCTGGGCGGACCGATAATGGTCTCACTCAAATCATCCTGTCGCAGGGGGATGTCCCGAATCCCGACAATGATGCGCCGAGGGGTATACCATCGGGTGACAAAACCCGATGCAAGTCTCTGCCCCTTGAGCGACTCCAAAAGAATATCCGCAAACTGGCGGGAAGCATCCTCAAGCATTGAGGACGGGATTTCCTCCACGCCCAACTCGACGACGAGCTCCGACTTTTCCATGTTCAATTAAGCATGCTCCGGCTGTGATGCAGCGCGCGATTCCAGCAGAGGGAATCCCTGCTTTTCACGGCTCTCGATATAGCGCCGAGCGACTTCGCAGGCCAGCTGCCGCACCCGCGCGATAATTCCGACCCGTTCCGTGACGCTGATTGCACCTCGAGAATCAAGAAGATTGAATGTATGCGAACACTTTAAACAATAGTCATAGGCGGGAAGGACTAACCCCATTTCCAAAAGGCTTTTGCTCTCTTCCTCGTATAAAGAGAAAAGTTTGAACAACATGTCTACGTTCGCTGCCTCGAAATTGTATTTGGAAAACTCCACCTCTTCGCGGTGCCGAATGTCCCGGTATGTTACCCCGGAGGCCCATTGCAGATCGTATATGCTGTCTACCTGGGCAATAAAAGTTCCGATTCGTTCCAATCCATACGTGATCTCGGCGCTTATAGGATCCAGATCCAGCCCCCCGGCCTGCTGAAAATATGTAAACTGCGTTATTTCGAGTCCGTCCAGCAGCACTTGCCATCCGATTCCCCAGGCTCCCAGTGTGGGGGACTCCCAGTTATCTTCCTCAAACCGGAGATCGTGTTCCTTCAAATCGATTCCAAGAGATGTCAGGCTTTTAAGGTAAAGGTCTTGCACGTTTTGGGGAGAGGGCTTAAGAATCACCTGGTACTGGTGATGTTTTTGAACCCGATTTGGATTGTCTCCATACCTCCCGTCCGTAGGACGGCGAGAAGGCATGACGTACGCTACACGGTAGGGTTCGGGACCCAAGACACGCAAAAAGGTTTCGGGCGCCATAGTGCCCGCTCCGACTTCAATATCGTAGGGCTGCTGCAATACACAGCCCTGACGGTCCCAAAACTGCTCAAGAGCCATTATGATTTGCTGTATGTTTTTCGGTCGCATCGAGATCTTCTGGCAATTAAAGAGCTTCTTTTAAAATCCGAAAGGATTTGAGTTCCCTTTCCAAGTGCAGCCCGAGAAGCCTCTGAGACAAGCGCTCAATTTCTATCGTAGCATTGTGAGCGAGCGGTTGATCCACAAACTGCCGGGGACTCTGCCTTATCATTGCGTCCAAAGCCGAAGCCGCTTCTGCTCCAACCCGGATTCCTCTTCCCTGACCACACGCATAGCATCGCACCTGACCTGATTCAGGCCAGGCAAAAAACCCTTCATCTTTAACACACTTGCCGCAATTCGAGCAATAAGCATAATTGGGAAGCAGGCCGCTTAATTTCAGGCTCCAGACTTCATAATAACGCACCAGCGAGCGCAGAGCCGTGATCTTTTCTCCCGTTTCAACTGATGCCAGTAAGAGTCTAAATAATGCAGGGTTCGGTTGGTTTTCCTGAACTAATTCGCTGGCGATTTCCGCGAAGTAACTGAACGCATAGAGCCTGTCTACAGATGTGTTCTTTCCCAAAAAAGCATGGATTAATTCAGCATTGTTGACTTGATGCAATTCCCTTCCTTCCCTTACAAAAAACGCTAACCGTATATGATTAAGAGGCTCAAGGCAACCGGCGATCCTGCTTTTGGGCTTTTTGACCCCTTTGGCTACAGCGCGAACTTTGCCATACTCTCGCGTAATAAACACAACGATGCGGTCGGAATCGGATAACGAATACTGGCGGAGAACTATGGCTTCAGCTTCGTGTACAGGCATGGTAGCAAAATTACAGAATTCAGAAGTCAGAATACAGAAGAAAAAAGAGCGCGGATTGGCAGACATGTATCGGAGTCCAACTCCGCCCTGCAAGATTCTGACTTCCACATCTTGAATTCTGTTTTTATTGATGATGAGGTGAATCAGCCAGCGTCATTCCCTCTCCCGCTTTCCTGCGGTGCACGATCCCATAAAGCCGGGCGACCAGGCCTGAGAGAACATAGACTACCGCGATAGCCAGCAACGTCTGCTTTGAATAGAAAAATCCCAAGGCAACAAGCATCGCGATAAGAAATATGGTCAAATGAGACTTCTTGCCCAGAGGCAGGTGTTTAAGGCTGAAGTAGCGGATTGTGCTGATCATCAAGAATGCAAGGAGAAATACACCGGCCACAGTGAACGCTGAGCCCAACGGACTTGTGATGGGTTCGCCGACAAAGTGGACAAGAGCGGCAATTGTTCCTCCCCCCGCCGGTATGGGCAAACCCACAAAATGTTTAAGATTTCCCGCTTGAATATTGAACCGGGCCAGGCGCATCGCCCCGCAGATTGTGAAGGCAAATGCCGCAGTCCACGCGAGCCGCTGATCGATGTTCGAAAGGCCCCAACACAGTGCAAGTACCGACGGCGCGATGCCGAACGAAATTACATCAGCAAGCGAATCGAGTTGCAGTCCAAATCCACTGGTGGAATTCGTAAGCCGGGCGATAAGTCCGTCCAGAGAGTCCAGAACAATCGCGATTCCTATGGCATAGGCCGCCTGTTCGTAGTTGCCGCGCATGGTCGCCAGAATGGCATAGTACCCGCAGAAGATGTTCCCAACTGTAAAAAGGCTGGGGAGCACAAAGACGCTACGGCCTAAGCGCCTGCGCCGTGGTTGAACCGGATCGATAAATTTATTCGCATCTTGAGGCTCGCTCATGCATTTTCTCCGAGGACAGAACTGCCGCCCCGAACGTGATCGCCCACTTTTACCAAAAGTCTCACCCGTTCGGGAACTACAATATCAACCCTGGATCCGAAACGAATCAGTCCGAACAGTTCCCCACGTTGAAATGTGTGGCCGGTTTTTTTCCAGCATATTACGCGCCTGGCGATCAGTCCGGCAACCTGCCGCACGACTACCTGGATATCCTGCCCCTTAATGGTGAGGATGTTCTGTTCGTTTACGCGAGATGCCTCCTCGTCATAAGCGACCTTGAATTTGCCGCGCTTGTATTCCAGCTTCTCGAGTTTGCCGGAAATTGGAGAGCGATTTACGTGTACATTGAAGATGCTCAAAAAAATGCTGATTGTCTGCTCACCGTCGCCGTTCTTGGTAATGTTGATGATTCTTCCGTCTGCAGGCGAAACCACCAGGTTGTTTCCCTCAGGTATCTGGCGCTCGGGATTACGGAAAAAAAAGCAGACGAATCCGGCAACAATGAAAAACGGAATGGATATGTAAGACAGGTGCAACAGAATAAACACTACACCCGTCACGGCAACCGGAATTACGAACCTATAGGCATCGTGCGCCATTGGCTTTCCCTTCGATCATGCCAAATTGACAGTTTTTAACCTGGGCATCCCCGCGGGAGGGGCCGGTATAGCGCCGGCCACCCTCCGCAGATACGAAATCACTTGCCCCCTGAAGCTTGCCGGGAGTCCGCTTCCATCTGTTTGCGGATTTTCTGCACAATCGAGTACATCTGATCTTTCAACAACAGCTTCTTCTTTTTCAGGGTCCGCTCCTGAACCTGTTCATCCTCGTTTAAGAAATGCTTGTTTGTCAGACCTTCCAACTGGTCATCACAAGACTGATGTTCGGCGGCCAGTCGCCGATATTCCACATTCTCTCTCAATAGTTGATCCCGGAGTTCCGCCTCAGGTATCAAACAGCTCATAGGCCTAACCTCCTGCCGGCCCGCCAGGGGCCTGCCTGGGAATTGTGTGGACCCCCTCCAATTCTCAGACACGCTCTCAGACTTGGTTTGCCAGGCGTTAATTAAGTGATTCATGATTTTTAGATTGAAATCCTGCGTTCATTTTTTTCTTGGAAACGTTCCTGTCCTAAACGAACGAGTTCTCGAACCAATTCTTCAAACTGAATTCCGCTAGCCGCCCAAAGCTTGGCATACATGCTGATGGGAGTGAATCCTGGCATAGTATTGATCTCATTGATCCATACCTTGCCCGTATTTCGCTCCAGGAAAAAATCCACCCGAGCGAGATTGGAGCCATCAATCGCCTTGAACGAGCGCACAGCCAAATCTCTAATCTCTTCGGATTTTTTCTCGTCAATCCGAGCAGGAATTTCAAGTCTGCTTGCCGGACTCACATATTTAGCATCATAATCATAAAATTCATTTGCCGACAATACCTCTCCGACCACGGATGCGCGTGGGTCATCGTTGCCCAGAACCGCACATTCCAATTCTCGGCCGTTAATCCCCTTCTCGATCAAAATCTTTCGGTCGAATTCGGCCGTATGCCTAACCGCGGCTTCGAACTCCTCCTCTGAATGAATTTTGCATACTCCAACCGATGAACCCAGATTCGCGGGTTTGGAGAACATCGGGTACCCAAACTCCTGCGTCAGAGACTGCTTCAGCTCTTTCATTTTTGTCGTTAGGTCGCACGTCAAAACAGTTCTGGAAGGCGTCGCTGGAAGTCCTGCCTGCAGGAAGAGTCTCTTCATCACATCCTTATCCATTCCGACCGCGGAAGCCAGCACACCGCAACCGATATACGGAAGTCCGGCAATTTCCAGCAAACCCTGGATTGTCCCATCTTCTCCATAGGGACCGTGCAATAGAGGGAAGATAATCGAGGGAGGGTTGCGGGAACCCGCAGGCTCTTCGGCAAGGCTCGATGTGACCTTTATTCCCGAGTTGTTTGCCTCAAGAACAGGACTTGCTTGCACGCGCGGCAGCAGGCCAGCTGGAAGCATTGTGCGTATTTCTGAAGCGCTGGCGATTCTGCCGCTTTTTGTAATCCCGATCACTGTTATCTCAAACTCCTCCGGATCCAGGGCGCTGATTACGGAAGCTGCAGATGTCAGTGATACCTCGTGCTCGCCCGATCTTCCTCCGAAAATTATACCCAACTTAGTCTTTCGACCTTTTGCCATTATTCGCGTTTCCCTCGGAGCGCATTTCCCTGTCAGCATGCTGCTGGTACGCTTTGATAATCAGTCTCACCAAGTGGTGTCGAACAACGTCATTCTCGTTGAAATAGCAAAAAGCCAGTCCCTCAACGTCCCCCAAAACTGTTCTAGCCTCGATAAGCCCTGAACTCCTGCCGACGGGAAGATCTATTTGGGTGACATCGCCTGTTATGACAGCCTTGGATCGCATGCCGATCCGGGTTAGAAACATTTTCATCTGCTCCGAAGTCGTATTCTGAGCCTCGTCGAGAATGATAAAAGCATCGCTCAATGTTCTCCCACGCATGAAGGCTAGCGGAGCGATTTCGATCGTGCCATCTTCCATATAACGCTGGATTTTTTCGCTATCCAAAAGTATGTGAAGCGAATCGTACAAAGGACGAAGGTATGGGTTAATCTTCTCTTCAATATCTCCAGGGAGGAAACCGAGTTTTTCTCCGGCCTCCACCGCAGGCCTTGTGAGCACGATTCTTGAAACGCTTTTTTCAAAGAGGTATGTGATTGCCATCGCTACGGCCAGGAAAGTCTTTCCTGTTCCTCCCGGGCCTATTCCAAACACGATATCGTTGCTTCTGATTGCCTCGACGTACCGTCGCTGGTTGATGCTTTTGGGAGTGACCTGCCGTTTTCCTGTCGTCAGCAGCTGCATTTTCGGAAAGAAATCGTGCAGAGACAGAGCGGCATCTTCGGCGATCTGTTTAAATGCCGATTTCAGGTCTCCGTTGGTGATCGAATGTCCCTTGTCGACAAGAGAGGAAAAATCCACCAGTATCTTTTCCAGTGCCGATACGTCGTCTTCTTCGCCGTCAATTGTCAAAGAAGAATCCCTCGTTTGAATCGTCACACCGAAAAGATTTTCCAGGAATCGAATGTTTTCATCGAGAGGCCCGAACAAAAGCTGCAGACTTCGGTCAGACAGCAGAACTTTTCTCATCTAGATATTTGGCTTGACCTCCCATGTGGCAGGAAATTCAGTAAGGGTATGCATACCCTAAGCTTGGCGTACAAAAGACTTTTCGAGTTTCTCGCTCGCATGTCTGGGAAAATTCTAGGTCCGCAAGCGGTTGAAGTCAATGAGAAAATATGAATTGACAGTTATCTTAACTGATTGTAAAGTAAAGAGTTCATAGGACTCGGGTCTCCGTATCCTAGGCTGTATTCTTAATCCAAAGGAGCTATTCAGGATGGCCAATCACGCATCGGCCCTCAAGGCACACCGGCAAAATCTGAAGCATCGAAGCACAAACCGAAGCAACCGAAGCAGTTTGCGAACCTTTCTAAAACAATTCAATGACCGGCTGGAAGCCGGAAAGACTGAGGAAGCAAAGAATTCGCTGGCTGAGCTCTATGCAATGATCGATAGGTCACAGCAGAAGAAGGCAATCAGCAAAAACGCGGCAGCCCGGCAAAAATCCCGCCTGACAAAACGTTTGAACAGCGTGCTGACTGGTTCCTCCCAAGCCTAAATCATTCGCGAGAAAGCCGCCTTAAACAATATCAGTTCCAAAAGGGGATGCTGACCTTTTTCCCACTTTCCGTGGAATGCCTAAACTTTCGCTGAAGGAGGCTGAGCGTCCCCCGATTTAAACCAGCGCACAGATCAAGCCTTCAATCAACATGCGCCCATCAGCCGCTGACGATTTCAGGCGCCGGTCAATGTCCGCAAGCCTTACGAACATCTGTCGAATCGTTCCGGAATCCGTGGATCGCGCCTGACGTAGAAACTGGTCAAGCATGAATGGAGGAATTTGCGCGGCGCTCGCGATCTCATGCGTTGGGCTGCCATGAGCAAGGTGCTCCCTTGCAATCATCACCTGACGGCAGTGACGCGCCATCATCGCGACAACAACCAACGGATGTTCTCCCATGCTCAACAGATTCGAAAGCGATCTAAGTGCTCCGCTTCGGTCTCGCCGTCCAACAGCATTGATCAGTTCAAAAACACTCTGCTGACGGTTCCCTTGCACCAGTTCATCCACAACGCTATCGGGTACGGTTTGGGATCGCCCGGAATACAAAAGTAGCTTATCCAACTCCATGGACAAATTCTGTAAGTCAGAACCCGCCAACTCCACAATCTTCCTGATAGCCGAGGATGAAATCCGATATCCCTGCCTCCGAACAAAAGCCTCGGCCCATCCTTCGAGCTCAGCGCCTTTAAGTTTCGGGAATTCCACAACACAATGGGCATCCCGAAACGCCTTGTAGAATCTCTTTCTGTGATCTAGCTCGTCGGCTGCCAAAATTAAAATGCTACGGCGAGAAAGACCTTGGATCGTCCCGACAATAAAATCCTGCTCGGAATCTTTCAGGCGCTCCGCCTGATTCACCAGCACCACCTTACGGCCGCCGACCATTGGGAAGGTATTTGCCGCCGCTAAGATTTCATCGATTGGAATCTCCCCCGCAATAAACTCAGCATAATCGAAAGCAAGAGACTCGGAGGTGAGGGCCTTGTTTTTCAGAAGACTGATGGCTTGGCGACAAAGGTATTGCTCATGACCCGTTATTAGATAAACAGGCCGGAACTCACCTTTATTTACTTCCCTTTCCAGTGCTTCCAGGCTCTGATATATCAAGGTTTTGACCGATTGAGGATTGAACTCACCAGCGTGGCGGCAAAACTGTGCGCAAGCCTTTCCAGGGCCGGATTTTCCTCTGAAAAGAAATCCTGAACATTGCTGTTCAGAACGTATCGCTCCATATAGAGAAGATCTTCGTTTTGCCAGAGGATGCTGGAATCCCGCAGGCGCACTAACTTTACGCCAAGCTGGACTTTAACCAAAAAAGTTGAACCGTATGTCTGCGACTGATCTGTTTGGGTGTTGAAAGTTACGGGAGCAGAGCTCACACTCTTGATTTCACCAAGCAGGACCAAGTCGACACCTGAACCGCTTGAATTAACAGTTGCACGAGTACGCATCGAAAATTCCTTCAGTACTGCGCCTGAAATTAGCTGTTCGATCTTGTACTGAGTTGTGAGGTTTTTAAATGTCGGGATGCCTATAGAGTGAGCTTCGGAGGGAAGCGTTCCAACAGAGCTGCGCACTCTATATCCGCAAGCAGAATATGCCAGTGTGACTGCCAGCAGAAACCCGAAGACGCCAAAGGCTGGACGCTTATGTGGCTTGTTTTTCCGGTTCGTCATGCCGGATTCCTTTCTCGGGGTTTTCAGAGCAAGCACCTCCGACCGCGTGACAATGCAAATTTTTGCAGCTGATCCGACAGTGATCACACACTGGACAACTTTATCTGTTGCTGGGCTTGGTATTTCCCTTTGCGATCCGAATACGAGGTTTTACATTCAGATTCTGCCCGTATGAAGACCAGTTGGCCGATTCCCTCGCCTGGATATATCCTCGCAGGCACCGTTGATGTGTTTATAAGAGACAAGGTTATGAAACCCTCCCATTCCGGTTCGAGAGGTGTCACGTTTACGATGACCCCGGTCCGAGCATAAGTTGACTTGCCCTGGCATATAACAATCACATCGCGCGGAATGCGAAAGTACTCAAGAGACCTGCCCAATATGAAAGAATTCGGTGGAATTCGGCAGGACCCTCCGACATAGTCCCGGAATCGAATCCGGTCCATCTTTTTGGGATCGATCTCCTTGGTTTCGACAAAATCGGGGATTTTGAATTCCCTGGCCAAACGGAAATCATATCCGTAGGATGATGCCCCATAGGAGATTCTCCCGGCTCGTTTTCGCTGGTTTGCATAGGGTTCAATCATGCGCTGGTTTTTTGCCATTTCACGAATCCACGTATCCGGCAATACAGGCATGAGCCAACTCCTTGTCAAAAGCGACAAAGCTGACTTTCAGAGGGGCATGATTCGCTGTCGCTTATCAAGCGGGAGTCTATCATTCAGAGAAAATCCTGTAAATAGAAATGGCTTGACAGCCCTAGGGACCACAAGTAAAATCCTCTCACTAACTTATGGGAGGTTCAGCGTGATAAAGCAGGACATCGTAAACCGTGTCGCAGAACAATTGAACATCACGAAGGTAAAAGCGGAAATTGCGGTGGAATCTGTATTCAGCTCGCTTAAGAATGCGCTGAAACGTGGCGAGAGGATTGAGTTGCGCGGCTTTGGGGTTTTTATTGTTAAGCCTAGGAAGAGCGGAGTGGGAAGAAATCCTCGAACCGGTGAGGAGGTCGCCATTCCTCCTGGAAAAACAATACGTTTCAAGCCCGGCAAAGAGATACGCGCGGACAAGATTGCACGCGGTGTGACAGAGTAACCGTTCCCTCTCGTACTCAAGAAAGCTCTATATTGCTGTGAGCAGTGATCTTCCGGAACTCTCGCCTGCACCATCATCTTGGGACGCCGGTTCAGTCTACTCCAATTTGCGCTTTCCCGCAAAAGGCCCTGCCACCAGCCAGTATGTTTTATCTGCCGTCCTGCTCTGCGCCACCATCGTGAGTACATCATTTGCCGGACTATCCCAGCTCGCAGGCATTGACCTGGTTACGGCCCTCCGCATTTTTATCGTAAAGCCCAGCATGATCCTGCAAGGACTGCCCTTCTCAATTCCGCTGATCTCGATTCTACTTGCCCACGAACTGGGCCATTTTTTTGCCTGCCGCTATTATGGGATGCGCTGCACTCCTCCTTTCTTTATTCCGTTCCCTATTTCCCTTGCCGGCACATTTGGCGCATTTATAAAGATAAAATCTCAATTCCTGCACCGGCGCGCCCTGTTCGATATTGGCATCGCCGGACCGTTGGCTGGTTTTCTTTTTATTCTGCCGACTTTGTGCATTGGAATCAGCCTGTCGAAGCTCGTTCCAAAGGGCGGGCTTCCGCCCGGCGAGCTGATCTTCGGAGAACCCCTGATTTTTCGCTTGCTTGGCGCCGTTATTCTGGGTTACGCGCCAGATAGGCAGGATATGGTTGCGCACCCGATGGCAATGGCAGCATGGGTAGGGCTTCTGGCGACGAGTTTGAACCTCTTGCCGATATGGCAACTGGACGGCGGGCACATTTCCTACGCCATATTTGGGCCTTCACTCCAAAAAAGGATTTCAGTTTTCTCGATTGTCGCCTTGATTCTGGTGAGCTTTATGGGATGGCCGCCATCCATTACATTGCTTTTTTTTGCAGCCTTGCTTCTGATTATCTGCGCAAGACTGCGTTTTTTTCACCCGCCGACCCTCCAAGAGGACGATAGGCTTGGGCCCGGACGGGCTTTCCTGGCGCTGATCGCTCTCTTGATTCTGATCCTTTCATTCACGCCGGCTCCCGTTACAATCAAGTGAAATGCCGGCTTTTCTATGCACTTTAAAAAATAAAACGCCACGGATTTCCTCGATATCACGGATTGAGATCTAGGAGCCTGTCCGTGGAGTTCTGGGAACCCCTGGCGTTTTCCTTTGTTCGCTATTACAGCTCTCCCCGTTTCTGGCGGTATTCGGCCTTGGAAACCGAAAACTGCTTCTCGATTTTTTCGCGGAAAACGGGACCGGAGTTGTATGTACAGAACGGATAGAGACGACCGTCGGGCGTGGAATAGTTGATGACACAACGCTTGACCCGCTCCACTTCGTAATTGTAGGAGTCCATGAAATGCATGCCGGCCACCATCAGGGTCTTGTATGTGTAGGTGCCGTCATTCTGGCCACGACCGGCCTTCTTATCGAGCAATCCCTCGATGGTTTGTCCGAGTTTGGCCAGGGTCAACCCCTCGGGGGCCTTGCTCTGATCGAAGTGTTTGTTAGCGCTGCTGAACAAACTGAACTTGCTGAGGTTGTTGTATAGCGACTTGAAAGTAGTCTTGTCCCGGAGTTTTTCGGCCTGCTTCTGGATATCGTCGAACAGGCCCTTTATGTTGAGAAAGCGGGTTACCGGCGTCGGCTTCTTGTCCTTATCCACGAAGAAGTAGGTGCCTATACCGCAAAGTGGATGGCAAGAGACCATGACGTTAGGTTCGTTCCTTAAGGCCTGGATTAATTCAGTAATCGGGGTGGTACAGGATAGCGGGAACCAGTCTTCTTTAGTCGTATATCCGAGTTCGTTGACCCGGTTTGCAAGGTCGGATAGAGTGAAGCGCATCTTTTCCCGCGCAGCCTCATCAATCCGGCCGGTGATGGATACGGGCTGGAAGCTGATGCCGGACGAGACGTCAATGGTATCGAGCGCAAATTGGACGATCTTCGGAACTTGGTCGTCATTGAGTCCGCCGACGATGGTTGGAACATAGACAATCTTGAGACCAGCCTTGCGGACATTCTCGATGGCTTTCATCTTGACATCCAAAAGCCCTTTTCGGCCGCGGATTTTCTCGTACAAAGCCGGATCGACGCCATCGAACTGGAGATAGAGGGTGTGAAGCCCGGCTTCTCTGGATTTCTCCGCGAATGAAGGATCCTCCGCGAATTTTAGGCCGTTGGTGGCGCACTGCACGTGGGAAAAACCCATCTCGCCGGCTTTTTTCAGTATCCGGAACCAGTCGGGGTGAAGAGTGGGCTCGCCGCCCGCGAACTGAACGACCCGGCCCGCGACGGGCCGCGAGTCCCGAAGTGTTTGCAGCATCTGGACGACTTGCTCGTAGGATGGTTCGTAAATGTAATCCTGAACATTCGCATTGGCGAAACAGATTGGGCAGGAAAGGTTGCAGCGGTTTGTCAGGTCCACGTTGGCAAGCACGGTATGGCTGACATGCAGGTTGCAGATCCCACAATCATCGGGGCACACTTTGGCGTCCGGGACCGCAGGATTGGAAACTCCACACCCGACATCACGGTTCCAGGACATCATGCGATGATAGTACTCAGCGTCCGATAATAAAACCTCTCTGAAGAAACCATGTTGAGGGCAGGTTTTTTCCATGATGATCTTGCCCTCTTTCTCAATCACCCAGGCTTCCACTGTTGTCGTGCATTCCGGGCAAAGGGAAATGGTTTTGTAGGGCACTCCGAAAGGCAAAGGATTGATGGGGGCGCCGGTCAGCGTTTTCCTTTCGGACGGAGTTTTTTTAGCCATGAATCATCTCCTCAGATACCTATCTCTTACGAATTTCCAAGAAGCGGAATATACCATGAACGATGGGGATTGAGGGTAAAAAATAGGAGAGGAAAAGCAGGCAGATGAATTGCCGGATGCGTCGAAAGCGATTTCCGAAGCCGAATCGATGCGCTTTACGCTTTCTGGTTTCTGGGGATACCCGAATTCGACCGGCCCTAAAGGTTCTTTGTGCGGTAAAGCGAAAAGGCCGACCGACACAATAAGCATCCGGCCCGTATTATATGCTTTGCGGCTTGCCCAGCTTGTTCAATAGCAATAAAAGCCCTGGAGAGTTCTGTCTGAATTTGACCGCAAACACTCCTACTGTACCTTGCCCCGTGCTTTTGCAGTCACGGCGTACGACCCTGCTCTCCAGGATAAGCGGAGTTTTTGTAAATGAAGTATCCACCTTTATCGACAGATCTGCGGCGGGTGGCGGCATGAACGCGGACCAAAGGAATGCACCGATGGGCGATATGTCCTTAATGAATGCCTGATGCTCGATTCCCTTGAAGGTGAATCTGCAGCCTAGATGCACCTTTATCCGCAAAGCCGCTCTACGCTCTGGTGTTGGACGTCTTTGAGTTGCCATAGTTTATTTCTCCACATTATTTGAATCGGAAACAAATGATGGAAGAATTAGCTTTTTCAAATATGCCTATTTGTCCTATGGGTTAGACCATGCCTTGGTTGGCCGGCCCCCCCCTATACAATCGATTTTGAATAATGGGTCAGAAACAGGCTTTGTCCTGAATTGAGGGATTAATTGAGGGAGTAAAAAGGAAGCGGATGATATGGTGCCGAAGGGGGGACTCGAACCCCCACGAGCTTAAGCCCACTAGACCCTGAACCTAGCGCGTCTGCCAGTTCCGCCACTTCGGCAACCTGGAGCAGCTATCTTATTGGGGAGTTACAGCCTTGTCAAGACATCCACAAAACGACCTCATTGTATTTCAATGGCTATGGTTGAGAGTTTTGTCTAGCTTCAAAATTTAAGAGCACCTGGGACCATAATTTGGGATCTTCGGCCTGAAGCTTTTCCGTATTAACTCCTAACTCCCTAGCCTTGGCAATTGCTGCCAATGCTCTCTCGTTATCGCCTTGCGTCTTGAGGACAATGCCGGTCAGGAACTGCAGCATCCCATTCTTCGGGTGCAGTTGTACGGCGTCTTCCAAAACGCTGCGCGCCGCCGTATCGTTCCCTTGCAGGTGCCGAATTAGAGAAACGTTCAGCAGAACCGTCGAATCTGTACGCGCCAGATTCCTTGCATCCATGAAACTGCTCACCGCCAGCGCCGTGTCCCCTTTACGCAGATATGCTACTCCCAGGTTATTCAACACCTCAGCAGAGCGCGAAACCTGGAGCAGGTTCCAGAGTGTTTGAATTGCCAGAGTGGGCTGGTCGACTTGGATGTAACAGGTTCCGCGCATAAAATCGCCGTCCAGCTGAGTGCTCTTACTGCCGCGGCCCAAGGCCAGATGCGGGATAGCACTCCCGCAATTCCCCCTATTAAAATAAAGACTGCCAATCCGAAATTGGGCTTCGGGAAAATCCCGATAAATTTCAACAGCTTTTAACAAAAGGTGAAGCTTATCGTCCTCGCCGGAAGCCTCGAAACTTTGAACATAATATGCATAGGCCGTATTTGGAACTTTGCGCGTCCTCCCCTGAAACCTCTCTCTGGAATATGCCGGCGCCAAGCTATTGTTGCTGAGGATCAACCACGCCAGTTCGTTCTCCATCTGAGTCAAAGCAGTAAACGGACCATTGGCAACCATTTCTCCGCCCAATTTCAAAGCCTTGACATCAAGGACCCTGACAGAGATTTTAAGATTCTGTTCCCTGCCCGAAATGACCCCCATGACCAAAAAATCTGCGCCGGCATTCTGAGCGACCCGGATCATGCTTCCGCGGCTGAGTGGGGCGCCTGGAGGAAGGTCAAGGCCTTCCACAAGCCGGAGCAGTTCAACGCGATCCACTGCGCTCAAATCCTGAGTATCCAACTGGTCCGAAATAGATAAGGCAATTCCCTCGCCCAACCATTGGAGGCCTGCACCTTTCAACTGCTTTTCCAATGGAAAAACGATAATTTTCGGCTTATCCACTGCAAACATTGACGCAGGCAAGGAAATCAAAACCAACAGAACGGTCGCAGAAATTTTCAAAACATTGCTCTCCTGATCAATTATGCATACCATGGGCGGACGCCCTCGTAAAGCTCGATGGAACCATCCATGGGTTTGGATGAATAGATCCGTGCTTGACTGGCTTGACGCAAAGGATTATTGATATTTCGGAAGAGGGCCAAATGAAAGAAGGATAGACAAGGCATGATGCTCTATATCGGTGATCCTGCATTACGAATGCATGAACCTTCCTTGCATCCCCGCGCTCCAATAGGCCAGGAGCAATCCAGGGGATAGGATATTCGTGCGGACCGCCTGAAGGATTTAGCGACAGAAAATGAAAAAATATGCGTTTCGGATTTCTATTCTTTTTCTCACATTCTGCTCGATCACTCTGGCCGTGGAGTCCGACATGTATCGCCTCCTCTCAGTGTCAGACTCCGAGAAATTGATACTGGTTTCTCAAATTCCTAGTAAAACCAAGTACCTTCTTGATGCTGCATCGGCCAAGATTACGGTAAATGGAAAAGCTGCGGAGTTCAAAGAGCTAAGGACCTTTTCCGTCATCCAGGTAAAAGTGGATCTTCGCAAATCAAGCAAAAATGGGATCGGACTTGACGGTTCTGCTACTGAAATCCGCATTTCCAGTCCGGAGAGGCCCAAGTGATTGCTGCCTTCAACATCATATTTATTTTCATATATTTACGCGAAACAACATTTCCCTATAAAACCTCTTCACCGCACCAGTTCCATCTAATATAATCAATCGTTCAGGCGTGATAGCCAGGGGCGCCCGCAATTCCTACGGTCCATAACGGCCCGTAAATCCTCCCCGAGTACTTGAAAATGGCAACAGATCTGCAATTTGAGCTGAATTGGGAAACGGAACGATATGCGCTGCTGAATACCAGGGTCTGCGATCTGGAGCTCAATCTCGAGCAAACGCTGCTATTCCGATGTATTCAAAAGCTTTATTCAGAACTGGAAGCCAAGAAGCTTCTGTTCAAGCCTCCTTATTACTTTACCTGCGCAGGTGACGAATGGGGATGTCCGGATTGTGTGCCCATCATGGGAATCCCGTTCCATCTTGCGGATAACAGACTGGTTCGAATAGAGCGGGAAATGGGCTATACCGTCTACGACAAGAGGGATCTCATGATTCTGCTTCGCCATGAGGCCGGCCATGCCATCAACTATGCCTACGAACTCTACAACGAACCAGCGTGGCGGGAGATGTTTGGTGATTTTTATATCACTTATCCTACCAATTTCAGATTTAAGTTTAATCCCTTCAGCCGTTCCTACGTAAAGAGCCAGGGAGAGCCGAGGTATTATGCGCAGGCGCATCCCGACGAGGATTTTGCAGAGACTTTTGCAGTCTGGTTAACACCCCGATCAAACTGGCGGAATGCCTATAAAAAATGGCCTTCCATAAAAAAGCTGGAGTTTGTCGATCAGAGCATGCACGGGCTTCGCAATAAGAAGCCTTATGTGACCGCTGGACCTCTTGATTCTCCGTATCATTCGAAGACCTACACCCTGATCGAGTATTACGGAGAAACGCTCGATCATTTTAAAGACAAGGCGCTTGGCATCTATGACGAGGACCTAAGAAAAATCTTTGCCTCAGGATCCAACGGGCGCAAGCGAGGCATCCCTGCGAAGGATCTCATCCGCAAGAATCGGCGATTCCTTGTCAAAACGATTTCCCGCTGGACTGGCGCCCGGGAAAAAGTCGTTGCTCCCGTGATCGGAAGATTTTTTCTGCGCTGTCGCGAACTGAAATTGTCTCTTGTCCCCAATGACGAAAGCTATAGCCTCGCTTCCCTGGCGGCGCTCGGAACCACGGTTGTAATGAACTACCTGCACACTGGCCGCTACATCGCTGATTAGGTTCCCGATTCCAGAATCCAAATTCTAACTTGAAGGAGAAACTTGGATATCTATTTGGGATCTATAATCTGGAATTTTGAGCTTTCAGCCCAGGAACAGCTTGATGGAGCCGATGGTCAGCTGTTGAATTCGGCCCCAAAACAGCATGAGACCGACTGTAGGAAGCAGCATAATCCAAACCATGACATGGCTGGTCCAGGGGATCTGAATTATCGAGGTGTCTTCATTCGTTTCAATGATCATCGTTTTGATGACACGAGCATAGTAATACACAGCCACGACGCTATTGAGGGCGCCAACGACGGCAAACCAGACCAGGTTTGCATTAACGGCTGCGGCAAAGACATAGAATTTGCCAAAAAATCCGGCAAAAGGAGGAATTCCCATCAGAGAAAGCATGAATGCGGTCATCGAAATAGTCAGAAAAGGAGACCGCCGATAGAGACCGCGGTAGTCCTTCAGATCAAAGCTTCCAGTGCGATTGAACACCTCGATGACGACCAGAAATGCTCCCAAATTCATAAACAGGTAGGTGATCAGATATACAAGGGTCGCCTGCAGTCCCTGTGCTGTCAGCACCACAACTCCCATGAGAATGTAGCCGGCGTGTGCAATTGAAGAATATGCCAACATGCGTTTCATATTGTCCTGACGCAAAGCAGCAATGTTGCCCAGCAACATCGTGATGATGGAAATCACAAGCACCAGCGCACGCCAATCAATGGAACTAAAAGGAGTCCAAAAGCCGGGTGCTCCGGAAGAGTTGGAAAATCCGGTGAAGAAGAATCGAATCAGGATTGCAAAGCCGGCCGCCTTTGGCGCTACGCTCAAAAATGCGGTGACCGGAGTTGGGGCGCCGGTATAAACGTCGGGGCACCAGAAGTGAAAAGGAACAGTGGCGGTTTTGAATCCGAATCCCGCAAGGATCAGAGCGGTTGCAACCAACAGCATTGTGGAGTTGTTGCCGGTGGCAGTATTCGATGCCAGCGCATCGCGAATTGCCGCGAGTTTGGTGGTCCCGGTCAGTCCGTAAAGAAGCGTGATGCCGTACAGCATGGACCCGGTAGCGACGGCGCCGAATAAAAGGTATTTCAAGGAGGCTTCATTTGACTGACGGTCATTTTTAAGGCATCCGACCATGATATAACTGCCGACCGATACCATTTCCAGCGACAGGTACAGCATCAGCATATCCACGCTGGATACGAGTAGAAGCATCGCGAGCGTTACGCTCAGCAGCAATGCGTAAAACTCGCCCAGCGGCCCTTGCGAAAGCTCCTTGGATCCAGGCGTCGCAAGCAGAACAAGGAATGAAGTCAAAATCAAAAAACATTTGAAAAAAACGGCCATTTGATCGATCGCAATCACACCATAAAACATCGTTCCCGGCGGAGCGCTGCAAAGCGGAATACAGGAGAGAAAAGCGAGAATCAGCCCAAGACCAGTTATCACGAAGGTGAGATTTCTGCGAATGCGGAGAAACCCGACATCAGCAATGATGACGCAAAGGATGGTAGCGGTAAGAATGATTTCCGGATAAAATTTCTTAAGATCCCAAAGAAGCTGTGGATTCATGACTATCCCTTCAGAGTATCCGCGCGATCGAGATTGACAGTCTTGACGATCCGGTACATCGAGAGAATTATGGAAAGACCGACCGCAGCCTCCGCCGCTGCAATCACAATGACAAAGATGGCGAAAATCTGGCCGCTGATATTTCCTGCAGAGTATTTCGAGAAGGCGACCAGATTGATATTTGCGGAATTCAGAATCAGCTCGATCCCCATCAGGACGTTCACGGCGTTCTTTCGCGTAAGAACTCCCATGATGCCCAGAGAAAAGAGCGCAGCGCTTATTACAAGATAGTGGCTGAGTCCAATCATTCGGATCTTCTCCTGACAATCATCGCCGCTCCGATCAACGCAACCAGCAGCAGAATAGAGGCTGCCTCGAATGGGAGAATGTAATCCCGCATCAGAAGCTCTCCGATGACAGCCGTCGTGGGTACCGCAGGGCTTTGACCGCCTCCGTGCCAGCGGGTGTGCAACATGGAGGTCGACAGTATCCCAAAAGCGCACAGAACGGCCATCACTGCCGGCAGCACCTGGAAAGTTTCTGATTTAAGGTTCAGATCATATAGTTTGTGGGTAAGCATGACTCCAAACAGCAGCAGCACCAGAATTCCGCCGACATAGATGACCATTTGGGTCGCCGCGAGGAAATCCGCTCCCAAGAATACATATAGCGCCGCCACGCCGAAAAATGTGAACAGCAAGGCAAAGGCAGAGCGGATGAGGCTGCGTGCAAAAACGACAACGGCAGCGGAGCCAACGGTCAACACGGCGAAAAAATAGAAAACGATTTGGGTGAGCAGATTGTTGTCCATAGAAAATTTCAGGCTATTTCGACTTTCTCCTTCGGAGCTTTGCTGGTTGCAAGTTTATCTTCGGCAAAATGGTAAATGTGCTCATCCTTGTCGTAGACGGAATATTCATATTCTCCCGTCATGGTCAAGCAATGCGTCGGGCAAGAAAAAGTACAGAGACCGCAATAGCAGCATAGTGCCATGTCGATATCGTATGTGAGTGTGCGGAGCTTGATCGCCGTTCCGTCGGACGCGAAAATTTCAGGTTCATCTTTGCCGCGCTTCTCGGTCTTGATCGTGATGCAGTTTGTAGGACAGGCACGAACACACTGACCGCAGCCGATACAGTCCTCAATCTTGTTGAAGAGCCGCGCCCGGCTTCGCTCCGGCATGGTCCACTTCTCCGTGGGGTATTGGAGCGTCACCGAACGAGTAAACAGATGACGCCAGGCAACTCCCATCGATTTCAGCACGGTAACGCTTCCGAGCCCGAGGTTCTTGAAATAATTCAACATACAATCCTCTAAAATTCCTCACCAGTAGACGGCGAGCCAGCCGACACTCAATACCAGCACAAGAGAAATCGGCAAAAGCACCTTCCAGCTCAGATACATCAACTGGTCAACGCGCAACCGAGGGAGCGACCAGCGCAGCCACATCTGCAAGAAAATAATCACAAGCACTTTTAAGAAGAACAGAATCGGTCCCGGGACAAGCTGCGGCACAATGGAGGCGGGAATAATCTGCGTCCAGCCGCCGAGAAACAGAGTCGTTGCCACACTCGCGACCAAAAACATGTTGGCGTACTCGGCGAGGAAGAAAAACGCGAAGCGCATCCCCGAATACTCGGTGTGATAGCCTGCCACAAGCTCGGATTCCGCTTCAGGAATATCGAACGGCGTACGGTTCACCTCGGCCAGTGAGGCAATAAAATAAACAATGAATGCCAGGAAAATAAACGGATTTCGGAAGAGAAACCAGTGCTGGATTCCTCCCTTCTGTGCATTGACGATATCAACCATCGACAAGCTTCCGACCGGAATGATGACGGTCATGATCGCGATCGTAGAAGGGATCTCGTAGCTGATGATCTGCGCAGCCGCACGCATTCCGCCATAAAGCGAATACTTGTTATTCGAAGCCCAGCCGGCCATGATGATTCCAATCACGGAGAGGCTGCCGACCGCTACGATATACAGGACTCCGATATTCAAATCGCTCACAAACGAAGAGGCACCAAAGGGCACAACCACAAATGCTGCAAACGCGCCAAGGAATACGATGAACGGCGCCATCTTATACAGCAACCTATCCGCCGATGCCGGAACGATGTCCTCTTTCAGAAGCAGCTTCAATGCATCCGCCAGCGTTTGCGCCCAGCCATGCCAGCCGCCGACGTACATGGGACCCAGGCGGTCCTGGATATGGGCGGAGACTTTTCTTTCCAGCCACACGGCAAACAGCACGGCAATGGCAAGAGCCGCAAATATAACAACGCAGCTCACCAAGACGGGAAGCAATGCTCGCACAATTCCCGGAAGCGCATCGTATCTCGGTATGAATTGCAGAAGTCGCGCAATAGACTCCATCAGAACTTTCCTCTGCTAACGGTCAATTTCGCCCAGCACAATATCGAAGCTGCCTAAAATAGCAACAACATCGGAAATCATCGTCCCTCTGCTCACTTCCCGAAAAGCGCTCATGACCGTGAAACAGGGGGATTTCACCTTGAGCCTGTAAGGTTTGAGACTCCCGTCGCTGACGATGTAGTAGCCAAGCTCTCCGCGGGGGCATTCTGTGCGCATATAGATGTCGCCGGCCGGGGGCTTGACGCGTTTCGGAATCGATTCATGCACATCGCCAGGCGTCAGTTGAGCCACAGCCTGCCGAATGATTTTGCAGCTCTCTTTAACCTCGCGAATCCGGACCATATACCGGTCCCAACAGGACCCGAGAGGACCGTATTCTCCCTTCCCGACAGGTATTTCGAAATCGATGTCCTGGTAGCCCAGATAGGGTTCATCCTTACGCACGTCGAATTTCACTCCGCTACCTCGCAGGTTTGGGCCGGTCACGCCATAGCTGATGGCTGTTTCGGGAGACAGGATTCCAACCGCAGCTGTGCGTTTTATAAAAATGTAATTGTCGGATAGGAGAGTATTAAGTTTATCGACCTGAGGTTCAAAATAATCGATAAACTCGATCAGCCTCTTTTCAAAACCCGGCTTGAGGTCGTACATCAAGCCGCCAATCCAGTTGTAGTTGTACAGCAGCCGTGCGCCGCAGGTTTCCTCGAACAGGTCCAAAATCGTTTCACGGTCCCGGAAGCACCACAGAAACGGCGTGAAAGAACCAATATCATTGCCGTAGGTTCCGGCAGCTATCAGGTGGCTCGCGATGCGGTCCAGTTCCGCCATGATTATCCTGATACAGCGAACCCGATTATTGACCTGAATCCCCATCAGCTTCTCCACTGCGAGGACATATCCCAATTCCATGTTCATTGCCGCGCAATAATCCATCCGATCGGTATAGGGAACCACGGCCGGATAATCGACGTTCTCGACATGCTTCTCAAAACAGCGGTGCAGATAACCGATGTGCGGGATGGCGTCGGCGACGATTTCGCCATCGGTCTTGAGCTCGAGACGCAATACGCCATGCGTTGAAGGATGCTGCGGCCCCATGTTCAACGTCATCACATCGCCGCTGTAATCTACTTCCATCAGTCCTCCTAAACAGGCATATCCCGATAGCTCTTGGGAGCTTTGTAGTCTTTCCGCAGCGGGTAGCCTTCCCAGTCGTCGGGGCAAAGGATCCGGCGCAGATCGCTGTGGCCGTCGAAAACGATTCCGAACATGTCGTAGGCTTCGCGTTCATGCCAGTTGGCCACGGCCCAAACCGATTCGACTGTGTGGATGACAGGCGCTTCTCGGGGCAAGCGGCACTTCAACGTGTACCGATGCCGGTGTTTCATCGAATACAGGACATAAACAACTTCAATACGGTCTTTATAGTCCACCCCACCCAGCAATTCGAGGTGATCCATGCTCAAACGATCGTCGGCTCGGAGAAACTGACTGACTTCGAGGATAGCGGCCGGTTCGACAGCGCTCCATGGATTGATCGCGTCTGGCTTGGATTCAAGGATCCGGCTACCGAATCTTTCTGTTATCAATGCGGCGATTTCCTGGGGAGTCATGAGGCACCCGATTTTTTCTTTGCGATCGTTTCGCGCTTGATTTTTTTCTGCAACTGAATGATTCCCTCCAGCAGAGACTCGGGACGAGGAGGACACCCCGGGACATAGACATCCACCGGAATAATCTGGTCCACTCCCTTTAACACATGATAACCATGCTGCCAGTAAGGCCCCCCCTTATTGGCGCAGCTTCCCATCGATATCACGTACTTGGGAGCCGGCATCTGATCGTAAAGCCTTTTGATGCGACTGGCCATTTTCAGAGAAACAGTACCCGCTACTATCATAACGTCCGCCTGACGGGGAGTGCCGCGGAAGACTTCAGCGCCAAACCGAGCCAGATCGTAGCGGGAAGCGCCGGTCGCCATCATCTCAATCGCGCAGCATGCCAATCCAAAAGAGAGCGGCCAGGGAGAAGAAGAACGGGCCCAGTTGAAAATCCAATCCAGCGATGTGATGAAGACGTTGTCTTCAAATTTTCCTTCCAGAACTCCCATTTGCTCCCCCTATTCCTTCATTGCGTCCAGATCGCCGGATTTCACCCATTCCAGATCACCCTTCTTCCAGACGTAGGCCAATCCCACAACAAGAATGCCAATGAAAACAAGTCCCTCAATAAATGCAAACGAGCCCAGTTTCTTGAAGACAACGGCCCAGGGGAGCAGGAAAACTATTTCCACATCGAAGATGATGAAAATGAGGGCAAAAACGTAGAACCGAATATTGAAGCGGATCCATGCCGATCCTTCGGGAACCTCGCCGCATTCATAAGGTATATATTTATCTTTTCCCGGCGTGCCCTTGGCTTGAAGCAGGCGTGAAAGCAGAAGCGTAACTGCAAGGAAAATAAAACCAACCACTAGGAACAGGAGAACGCTGGCGAAGCTGAACAGCATAGGCTCACTCCATGCCTGGAGAACTCATGCACCTCCAGGTTCTTAACCGCTCCCTAACCCATCAACTCGCTGTTCTCCAAGTAGGCTTGAGGGCTGAATCGGGGCATTAGATTAGCGGAAATAAAAAATAAAGCTTATATAACCGATGCAACATCGGTCAAGCACAAAGATAGTACGGTGCGTGCAGAAACAATGCAGGCTTCCCGGCCACCATTTTCACGCACCGATGGAAAAGATTGACAGTGCGGAACCGGAAACTTAATCCGGTATCTTGTATCCTGGGTCTTATTGTATGCTGCGTCAATCGTGAATTCTGTATTTTCGCTCAGGCTTGCCGCATTTGGCACGCTTTTCATCGCAGCTTTCGGTTTCTTCAGCTATACCATCATTCGCCTGGTCCGGCAGTTGGCCCTCGGACAGCCGGATCGGCGCTTCAGCCAACCGGCGCTCAGGCTGAAAAACGTTCTAATGATCGCTTTCGGACAGTCCAAACTTCTGCGCGATCCTGTTGCAGGGCTGATGCATTTCTTTATTTTCTGGGGTTTTATCATTTTGCTCTCCGCAGTTTTCGAGGCGAATGTCCAGGGGATTCGACCTCAGTTCACGCTGAAGATACTCGGTCCACTTTTCCCTCCTCTGGCGGTCGCGCAGGAAGCCATCGGAGCCATGGTTGTCTTTTCTTGCGCATTCGCCCTGAGCCGATGGTATCTGTTTCCTCCCAAGCGATACTTTGGGCGCGAAATCAGCAAGCACGTTCGCTTCGATGCCACTATCATTCTTGTCTTGATCTTAACCATCATGGTTTCAATGTTCGGGACGAATGCTGCGCGGATGCTGGAATCCGGCCATTTGGAGTCAGCCCGATTCATCTCAGTTCCTATCGCGCGCCTGCTTGGCCACTCAAACCGCATACACCGCTACGTTGATCTCTTCTGGTGGACCCATATTCTGGTTATTCTCGGTTTCCTAAACTATCTTCCCTATTCGAAGCATTTGCACGTCCTCACCAGCATTCCGAATGTTTTCTTTGCCTCATTGAGGCCCCGGGGCGAACTGACAAAGCTGAACTTTGAGGACGAATACGCTGAAAGCTACGGTGCGGCGGACGTACAGGACCTGACTTGGAAGCAGCTTCTCGACGGATTCACGTGCACCGATTGTGGCAGGTGCACCGCCGCTTGCCCGGCGAGTATAACGGGGAAACCGCTAAGCCCGCGCAAGATTATTATTAACGTCCGGGAACGCGTTTCTGAGCTGGCTCCAGTGCTTATGAAAAATAGGCAAGCGAGCCACAGGGAAATTGTTGATCACAGGCTGCTCGATTCTTTCATTTCGGAGCAAGAGTTATGGGATTGCACAACCTGCCGCGCATGCATGGAAGAGTGCCCCGTAATGATCGAACACATTCCCGTGATCCTGCAGATGCGCCGCTATCTTGTGCTGACGGAATCCCGTTTTCCTAAAGAGATGACACCGGCATTCAAGAGCCTGGAAACGAGCTACAATCCGTGGGGGTTCAGTCCCGAGTCCCGGAAAGACTGGGCGAAAGGGCTTGATGTTCAAACAATGGCTCAGGTCGATGGGGATGCCGAAATTCTTTACTGGGTAGGTTGTGCCGGATCTTTTGACGCCAGATATCAAAAGGTTTCAAGGGCCATGGTTAAGTTAATGAATGCGGCGCGCGTTCGATTCGCCATATTGGGAAACGAGGAAAAATGCAACGGTGATCCGGCCCGCAGAACCGGCAATGAATACCTTTCCCAGATGCTCATTGCCGACAACATCGAGACGCTGAATCGTTACAAGGTTAAGAAAATAGTGGCGACCTGCCCTCACTGTTTTAACACCCTGAAGAATGAATATCCGCAATTCGGTGGCAGGTACGAAGTCTTGCATCACACTGTTTTTCTATCCGGACTGATCCGTTCAGGCAAGCTTAAGATCAGAAAGCGCAAGGCAGAACGAATCACTTTTCACGATTCCTGCTATATCGGTAGACATAACGAGATCTACAATGCTCCCAGGGATCTGATCGCACAATGCGGAACACCTGCGGTTGAAATGAAACGCTCCCGAAGCAGAGGGCTTTGCTGCGGTGCCGGAGGCGGCAGGATGTTTATGGAAGAACAAATCGGGAAACGAATCAACGTGGAGAGGATCGAAGAAGCGTTAGAACTGAATCCCAAGACCATTGCGACCGAATGCCCATTCTGCATGACTATGCTGACCGATGGAATCAAGGCCAAAAATGCGGATGAACAAGTCCATGTTCGGGATGTGGCCGAGATTCTGGCGGATTCTCTTGAATGACGCAGTTCAAATCCAATCTGAATCAATCCTACCTGCCATCCACCGATTTCGAGAGCCTGAGGCTGCAGCCGACCGACCGGGTCTCCGGCATAGAAATCGCACCTCCTGACAGAATTGCATCCAATGCATCCGCTACATAGGCGATTCTTCCGTTTTCCCCGAGGTTCTTGTTGTTATCCAGAGCGCCCTTGTAGCGCAACACTGCGCCGCCATCGAGGATGAATGCACTTGGCGTGTGAGTTGCCCCCAATTTTTCCGCGACACTCCCTTCGGAATCCAATAAAACGGGGACCTTCATATTCAAGTTGGCAACGTTTGCCCGAATTTCTGCCGCAGTTTCGTCTGGACTTGAAGCAATCCCGAGCACTACAACCTTTTTCCCTTCATACTTGCTGCGAATCTCCTCGATTCGATCAATATAGGCAAGAGAGACCGGGCATTTGAAGGACCAAAAAACAAGCACAACGACATTGCCCGAGTATTCAGTCAGAGAGTGAGTCTTTTCAGCCGTATCCGACAGTTGGAAACTGGCGATTTTGGATCCGATGTCGGCAGCGCCGGCGTATTGGCCGATCACAGCCGTCATCCCGAGGCACCCGATCGAGATTATCAGAAATCTCGATATAAACTGCCGTACGCTCATCGCCTTCTCCCTGGACTGAATCAGTCAATCCATCGCGTCCAGGCTTGCAGGCGTTCCTTCAGCCGCGCCATAAAACGATCCGCGACAGCACCATCAATTACGCGGTGATCGAAACTGAGTGAAAGACATACCATTGAGCGGATTGCAATGGCATCGTGAACAACCACGGGACGCTTCTCGATTCCACCCACTCCAAGAATCGCCACCTGGGGCTGGCTGATGATTGGGGTGTTAAATAAGGCGCCAAAGGTGCCGGGGTTTGTCATGCTGATGGTTCCCCCCTGCACATCATCCGGCTTTAGCCTCTTGGTGCGTGCACGCTCGGCAAGATCCTGTATCGCAAGTGCGAGTCCCGTGAAGCTCTTCAGATGCGCATTCTTCACAACCGGCACAATCAATCCCGTTTCCAAAGCGACCGCAATTCCCAGGTTGACCGGCTTTTTGTAAACGATATTCTCGCCCACAACTGAAGAATTGAGAATTGGAAACTCCCGGACGGCATCTATCAGCGCTTTTGCAAAAAAGGGAGTATACGTCAAGGGAATGCCTTCCCTTTTTTCAAATTCCGCCTTGCGGGCTTCACGCAGTTGAACGACCGGAGTCATCTCAACCTCGAAGACCGTGCTTACATGCGCGGATGTTCTTCTGCTGAGGACCATATGTTCTGCGATCGCCTTGCGCATGGGCGTCATGGAAACAGTTTCGGTTTCACCAACAAACTGGGGCGTCTCGTAAGCGGCCACTGCTGCTTGAGCAGGCTCCAGAACGGCAGGCGCAGGACTGACCTGGATGCGTGGCTGCTGCTCCGTCTCCTCCAACTGGAGCGGCACGGCTGGTTCCGGATGCGGGCGGGCGGATTCTGCCTCCTCAGGGGCCGAGCGCTTTGCCAAATAATTCAGCACGTCTTCTTTCGTGATGCGTCCCTCTAGGCCTGTGCCGTGAATTTCGCCAAGATCGATATTGTTTTCCCGCGCGAGCCTTCGAACCAACGGAGATGTTCGAATGTCCTGCGCTCGAATGCCTGGGGAAACCTCGGTTGGCGTGGTCGCTTCAGGGGCCGGAGGCGGAGCCGCTTCGGTTCTCTGCGGCTCGGGATGCACAGGGGCTTCGGGCTTGGTCGGCGCTTCCTGAGGGATCTCTTGGACCGCAACCTCACGCGAAGGAGTAATCGCGGATTCTTTTTCCTCAGCGCCGGATTCAGTGATGATTGCCAGGATGGTATTGATTTGAACGGTTTTGCCTTCGGGGACCAGAATCTGGCTCAGAACTCCGGAGGCCGGCGATGGGATTTCCGAATCCACTTTATCAGTTGAAATTTCAAACAGAGGCTCATCACGCACAACGGTGTCGCCTGCTTTTTTCAGCCATTTTGTAAGAGTGCCTTCGAATATGGATTCTCCCATCTGCGGCATTGTCACTTTGGTCGTCATCGATCCATACCTCCCAATTAAGAATGCGGCATCATCAAAGAACCGTATTTGCGCGCTGCATATCCCGCGCTGCAAACCTCGCAGGAATCACACCCCTGGAGCGCCGGGGGAAGTGCCTTTACCCACTGCTCCGGTTGCCCCGGGCAGGCGCCGGAGTTCATCGCGGAATTCGCAAACCTTCATCCAAGTCATACGGCGGCCGAAAGTGGATCCGAATTCAACCGCATACCGATCTGCAACCTCCTGCATATCCACAGTGCGCATCAGGCGCATTTGCATTGAGGTTACGCTTTTCCCAATGATACCGCAGGGTACAATCAGGTCGTAATAACTCAGATCGGTGTTGACATTCAAAGCAAAGCCATGGCGAGTTACCCAGCGGCTTATGTGGACTCCCATGGCCGCAATTTTTCCATTCCGAGTCCACACACCCGTAAGCCCCTGAACACGCTTCCCGCCGATTTTGTAGATTGCGAGAAGCCGAATCAACGATTCTTCCAGTTTCCGCATGTACCCGTGAACATCGCGCTCGCCCGGCCCCAGGGACAAGATGGGATAGCCTACAAGCTGGCCTGGACCGTGGAATGTAATGTCGCCCCCGCGGTCTACGTCCCAGAGTTCAACTCCGCGAGATTTCAAAAGTTCCTCGGCGACCAGCAGATGATTCCGGTTTCCATTTCGGCCCAAAGTGATTGTCGGCGGGTGTTCCAAGAGAAGAAGCACATCTTTTTCAAAGCCAAGCCTCTTCAACCTGCAGATCTCCATCTGCAGTTCGAGAGCTGCACCATAGGAAACACACCCATACCAGGCAACGACACAATCTTTTAATTCAGTCACGGGCCGCTAAATATGGATTGCGGCCCCGCTGTATAACGCATGAGCCGCTTCCATGATTCCCTCCGAAACGGTGGGATGTGGATGAATCAGATGGGACAGGTCGGCGGCCGCAGCTTCAAGGCCGATCAAGGCGGCCCCTTCGGCGATCAATTCCGTCACATGCGGTCCGATCATGTGGAGACCCAGGATCTGTTTGTATTTTTTCTCGCTGACTAGCTTTACAAATCCTTCATTCTCACCCAGGATTGTCGCCTTGCCGACGGCCGCGAAGGGAAACTTGCTCGTAACAACATCGAACCCTCTTTCGCGTGCACCAATTTCCGTGAGCCCCACGCTTGCAACTTCGGGCTGGCAGAAGGTGCAATTGGGAACCAGGTCGTAGTTAATGGGCCAAGGATCTCTGCCCGCGATGTATTCCATCGCCAGTATCCCCTCATGCGAGGCAAGGTGCGCGAGGGCTTGTGTGGGGACCACGTCACCAATGGCAAAGACACCCGGAACATTTGTCTGCATATTGGCATCGATATTTACATACCCGCGCGACGTGACGACGCGGAGCTTTTCGAGCCCGATTTCTTCACTCATCGGCCTGCGCCCGACGGCGATCAGCGCTTTTTCCGCCACAAGATTTTTGGCTTCGCCATCGGAATTTACGATTTGCGCATGAACCGCTCCATCTTTGACCCGGACATCCTCGAGACGCGCACTGGTGAGAATCTTGATTCTTTTTCTGGTCAGCAACCGCGCTATTTCCTCCGATATCTCTGGATCTTCCAGCGGAAGAACGCGAGGAAGCATTTCAACCACCGTAACATCCGCACCAAATCTTGAAAAAATTGAGGCGAACTCCATCCCCACCGCTCCAGCGCCTATGATCAGGAGAGACTTGGGAACACTTTCCAGATCCAGGATTTCTTTGTTGGTCATAACAAACTGGCCGTCCAAATCCAGACCCGGCAAGAGCCTTGCCTCGGATCCCGTCGCAACAATGATGTTTCTGGCACGGACTTCGGCCGATGGTTCTCCCTCAACTTGCACAGTTCCGGGAGTAGTCAGCCTCCCTTTTCCGTGATAGGTACTGATTTTATTTTTTTTCATCAGAAAATCAGTCCCCATCGAAAGCTTCCTGACCAATTTATCTTTGCGTGCCTTTACCAGATGAAAATCCAGATTGATTTCTTTGTATAAAATTCCAAATTCCTTCCCATTCAGGGCCTTTTCATAGATGTCTGCATTAAACAATAGTGCCTTTGTTGGAATACAGCCCCAATGCAGGCAAGTGCCGCCGAATTTGGAATATTTTTCGATCAACGCCACTTTGAGTCCTAGCTGACTGCCTTTGATAGCGGCAACATAGCCCCCTGGACCGCTCCCAATAACCGCAACATCGTATAAAACGGACTCTGTACTCAAGATCACCTCTTCCGCATCAGCGGGGGATAGTTGAATGATAGGGACTATTGTACTTGTAGGACCGGAAGCATCCCAAGGTCACCGAGTCACGCAAGTTTGGGATCCCGAGATTAATTCCCATGAAGAACTGTGCCCGGCGTAAGCGCCCATAAATTGAGCAATTACAAAGTTTGCATGATACATCGCCCATGTGTAGGAGTCAAGGAGAAGGAGCCAACGACAGGGGGTAAGACGCCGAAAAGGCAGGCGAAGACGATTGAAGTATCGGGGATATAATCAGCAGGCTCAAAAAGCCCCTGCGGTTCCGGAGATCTGTGTTCTGCTAATTCGTATTTATGTTTCTGCTGCCCGCATTATCTGAGTAGTTGATCCATCCTGTATATCATTCCCTCGCGTGTATAGGAGGCAAGTTCGACAATGCCCGTGTCCATGCGGATTGCGTCTTCCGGGCATGCTTCCACGCAAAAACCGCAAAAAACACAAACACCGATATCGATGTCAAAAATGCGCGGCATCTTTTCGATATCCGGATCCGGGTTTTCCTCAGCGATGATGTGGATGCAATGAGCGGGACATATTGTTTCGCACATCATGCAAGCCACGCATCGCGGAGATCCGTCCTGCCGTGTCGTTAGACGATGGCGCGTTCTCAGCCTTCTTGCAAAAGGCCGGCGTTCCTCCGGGTACTCTATCGTGACCGTTTCCCCTTTGCCGATCTTCATGCCAAAGCCGCGAAGCACATGGCGGGGAAAGTTCACGGCAAAATGTCTGGCCGTCAAAGCCAGGCCGCGGATGATTTCGACGAGGTAGATCTGTTCGATCCGATTAAGAGGTTTTTGGATCATAAGAGCTCTTGATAATGCATCTGATTCCCGGCTTTCAAACGGTGCTTGACGCAGGCACCAACTCTTCCAGGCGTTGCCTCAGAAGATCGCCGTGAGCATTTTCCTGGCTGGCGAAATTGATCAAGATCTGCTTGCCTTGAGTTTCCTCAAACCTGTCGGCATATTTCTTAAAAAACTCGGCCGAGTCGCGGATTAGAGAAATTGCAAGCTCTACAGACGCTTTGGCATCCAGCCGAAACTCGCCGCTCCTTTCGAACTCGGCCAGATCCGGAACCACACTTTCCAGCTCGCATGGATCGAAATGCAGAAAGACAGGCGCATGTTCCAGATCTTTCTCCTGCTTAACGATTCCTTCCAGTTTGCCGTTCAGTTCAGCTATATGGTTTTCTTCCTCCTGCACCATGTGCTCAAAAACTCCTTTACCGCTCGGATCCTGGTTCCGTCTCGCTGCATCGTGGTAAAAATCAAGGCACCGAGCCTCCATGCTGAGAGCCATTTTAATCGCATCTCTCGCGAACATTCGCTCGGTGTCCTGCTTTTGGACTTCCACAGACGGGCGATGCTCGCGGCAGTCCTCGCAAATTCCGTAGGTCTGGAACCGATGATGAATTGGCTGGAAGTGATAGCGTTGAATGATTGCGTCTTGAATCCTCTCCAGTTCCGGGCACACAAATTCAATCGCTCTGTGACATTCGGTGCAGACGATATGATGGTGATGGGGATGGTGATAGCAGTGCTCGAAACGGGTCAGCCCGTCACCGAGCGTAATCTCCCGGGCAATGCCGCATGCCGTCAACGATTTGAGGGTGCGAAAAACTGTTACAACCCCCACTTTTTTGTCCTTCTTTTTAACGAGCGCATAAATATCTTCAACGCTAAGATGTCCCTCAGTATTGAGAAAGGTCTCCAATATCAGGTCTTTCTGGTAGGTCTTCTTAAGCCCATTCTGACGCAAGTAGGCATAAAAGAGCTCCGTCTCTTCCTTCAGTTTTCTGAGTGACATTTCTACAGTCCTCCCCCGTTGAACGGCCCTTTTATCATAACACCACTTTGCAAATGATCTTCAACAAAGATTTAGTCCTTTAATCCTTCAGAAACCTGTATTCGAGAACAAAACGGTGACAGTCCGCCGTGTTGCTAGGATTCACGGCTGGCAAGAAAAGTAAAGCTGATTCGGTGCCGTTCACTTTCGAGAATGCTGAATCCTCGAAGCCGCAACTGCTCTCTAAGTCCGGATTCATCGAAAAACCCGAACCGTATGAATCGTTCGAGGAAAAATGCAAATCCGGCTGACCTTGCCGGGCGGATGGTCGTCTGCACACAAAGATATCCGCCGGGCTCCAAAACTCTGCGGATCTCCGTAAGGGCGGCATCCGGCCGATCAAACAGATGAAGCGCCCCGCAGCAGTTGACGTAGGGGAAAGCAGCGTCAACAAACGGCAGACTAAAAACAGATGCGCGGATGAAAAAGAGATTGTTCAAGCCTTCTTTCTTCAGAAGTCTCTGGGCCCGCATCAACATCGGCCACGAAAGATCGAGTCCGATGACCGTGTTGCCGCTCAGGCGCGCCAAAGGACGCGTGAATACGCCTGTACCGCAGGCGACGTCGAGAGCACGCGTCGCGCATTTCCCTTCCCCTATCCGCAGTACAGTTTGCATCTCCTCCCCAAAAGGGCGCGAACTGGCGAGGTAATATCCGACGCGGCGCCAGAACTTTTCATAGACAGACACAATCAGCGGGGTCTGCATTAACCGTTGAAACGGCGTAATAATCTCGCCTGGTTGATCGCCAAGCATATCCAATATTCCGTTTTTTGCCGGATACTGCGTCAAACAGGAATTGCAGGAAACTCCAGCGGGAAGCGCATGCAAACCGGCGCTGGAGCAACGAGGGCATCGAAGGTAGGGTAGGATTCCGGGTATCATCAATGGAGCTATGCCGACTTTGTGAGAATTTCCGGGCCATTTTCGGTGATTGCCACCGTGTGCTCGAAATGCGCCGACGGTTTGCCGTCGAGAGTCACAACAGTCCACCCATCGGAAAGAATCTGAACTTGGTCCGTCCCCATGTTTACCATCGGTTCAATAGCTAAGACTAGTCCCGGCCGGAGCTTTATCCCGCGCCCATTTGAGACATAGTTGAGCACCATGGGGTCTTCATGCATGTGCCTGCCGATTCCATGTCCCCCAAATTCTTTCACAAGGCTAAAGCCATGAGCTTCTGCATGGACTTGGATGGCCCTGGAAACATCGGAGAGATGGTTTTCCGGCACCGTTTTCTCAATTCCAAGATAGAGGCATTCTTCCGTAACCTGAAGAAGCTTCATTGTTTCAGGAGCGATCCTGCCAATGGCAACGGTGATGGCAGCATCACCGAAATAACCTTTATGCAGGACACCAAAATCCAATCCAACAATATCCCCCTCTTTCAAAACGGTTTCGCCGGGAATTCCGTGAACCACCTGATGGTTTATCGAAGTGCACAGTGCTCGGGGATAGCCCCGGTATCCTTTGAATGCCGGCTCGGCGCCTTCCCGCAACGTTCGCTCCTCCGCCACGCGGTCAAGTTCTTTGGTGCAGATGCCGACTTTGCAGTGTTGCCGCAGTTCTTCCAAGACGGCGGCCACAATTCGGCCCGCCTCGCGCATTATTTCAATTTCACGTTTTGACTTGAGGGTGATCATAGGTCGTTTTGTAGGAGTTGGAACCGGCTCATTGCCCAGCGCCCTTCCAATGATCAATCGAGCGGCGCAGGTTGTCAACAGGACCGGCGTCAAATGGGAAGCTCGCCTATTTCGCCATGGGACCTCGTCTTTTCAACACGGCTGGCCGACGAAATAGGTGGGCGTCCCATCCGCTTAGCGGTCCAATTCCCCTGCAATCATATTGATCGAGCCGAATGTGGCAACAATATCGGCCACCATGTATCCCTCCAGCATCTTGTGAATTCCAGCCATTGAGAAAAAACAGGGCGGCCGAACTCGAACCCGATAGGGTCGATCTTTGCCGTTGCTGGCGACATAAAACCCCAATTCCCCATTCGCGCCTTCAACCGCAAAGTAGGTATCACCTGCAGGAGGGCAAATTCCATGCGAATCCATGATGAGCTTGAAATGGTTCATCAGTCCCTCGATGTTGCCGTATGTATTTCCCTTGTCAGGCAGAGAGACTTTTTTGTCCGCAGTCATGATCCGCTCATGGAAAGGGCGCTCTGAACCTTCCAGAGTAGGTTCCACCGTTGCGCTGGCATTCACTAATCCGGCCGTATGCCCCAGTTTGGCCTGATCGACCAGATCGAAAGACCGGATAGCCTTGTCGTTCGCATCTGCGTTGACCGGACCGCCCGGAAGATCGCGCACGCACTGGCGAATGATGCGGATGCTTTGTCTCATTTCCTCCATGCGCACGATATATCGATCGTAGTTGTCGCCACGTTCACCAAGCGGCACTTCAAAATCGACCCGGTCATAGACGCAATAGGGAAATGCCTTGCGTACGTCATAGTTGATTCCCGAAGCACGGCCCAATGGACCCGTTATCGCGTAGCTGACCGCATCCTCCCTTTTCAACACTCCGACATCGCGCGTCCGATCAACGAAGATCCGGTTCCTGGTAAGCAGTTTGTCCACTTCCCTGATTTCCTTTTCGGTTTTAATCAGGGCCGTTTCCAGCCTTTCTTCCAAGCCGGCGGGGAAATCCCCCTTGACTCCACCAATTCGCCCGTAGGAAATGGTTAACCTTGCTCCGGTTACCTCTTCGATGATTTCGTAAAGGTACTCCCTTGCCTTCATCAAATACAAAAAGGCCGTCATCGCGCCTAATTCCATTGCGGAAGCCGCAATGCATGTCAGATGGTCGGTAATTCTGGAGATTTCTCCCATTATCACGCGGATGTACTGGCATCTCTCGGTGATCCGGATTCCCAGCAACTTCTCCACAGCGCCACAGTACCCGAAATTGTTGATGAGCGGAGAAACGTAATTAAGGCGGTCCGTGTATGGGATAGCCTGTGTCCAGCTCGAGTTTTCACAGCTTTTTTCGAACGCGCGATGAAGATACCCGATCTCCGCTTCCACCTTGACTACTTTTTCCCCTTCCAGTTCCGTTATCAGCCGGATAACTCCGTGCATTGCAGGATGGGATGGCCCCACATTCAGGAGCATGTTTCTTGTTTCTGTATTTCCGGTTGACGCAGTCATGATTTACCCGTGAGAATCTGCTTCTGGTGTTCTATTTTGGTCTGAAGCTTCATTAACCCGTCTAAAACAGCTTCCGGTCTTGGAGGGCAACCCGGTATATAAATGTCCACCGGGACGATGGTATCGATTCCCTGAACAGTGGCATAGTTGTCGTAAAAACCGCCGGTGCATGTACACACGCCGAACGCAACAACCCACTTCGGTTCGCACATCTGGTCGTACACGCGCCGGAGAATGGGAGCAATTTTGTGGCTAATGGTTCCAACCACCAGCAGGACATCCGCCTGCCTGGGGGAAAAACGCGGGAGCCCGGCGCCGAACCGGTCCATGTCATAATGACCGGAGGCGGCCGACATGTATTCCATTCCGCAGCAGGCAGTCACAAACGGATAAACGAATATGGAATACTTGCGAGCCCAGGCGACCGCATCCGACAGCCTGGAAACGATAAAACCTGGGGCTTCTGCCGAAAGGTTATCCACTTTAATTCTCCATTGATCTGAATTGTTGAACCTCAAGTCACAATATATCCAATGCTGAGGCATTCAGTACAGAGGAAATCGATGAAATGCCACAGTTGAAATGAAGCTCAGAGGAAACAATCGGTTGAGGCTTTTCAGCCTATGACCGCCGACTGACAACGATGAGGAACGCGGATCCTAGTCTGCCATCCGCGCACGTCCGTGTTGGTCCGCGCAAGTCAGCAGTTGTCTTCGGCCCCTTGCCGCCCGAGTGTGCATAGGCAAACACACGTTCAACGCACCATGCCACCGGCTTCTGGCACCTGGTTTTTCTGAGGATTCATGCAGGAGGATATTGAGTAGCTCCGGGATTTGGAGTTTGCGCGGCAATCTGCTGTACATGCTGCAATCCTCGAGTCCAGCAGCACGCCGCGCCCGGCCTTCCTGGCCTATTTACCTATCTGCATACAGGCGCATAAGAAGGGTCCGGGCAAAGCCCAGGATCAAGAATCCTCTACCTCGACTTCGACAAAATCGATCTGGTCGAGCAGGCTTGCAGGCTGTTTTCGCACTTTGATGGACACGCGGTTTACCGGAAAATTCTGCAAAACATTTCTGACGGTTTTATAGGCCAGGGTTTCCAGGAGGTTGTATTCCTGCGCACGGGCGGTCTGCTGCACAACGGATAAAACACGGGAATAATCAACTGATTTATCCAGGGAATCGGTGGAAGCGGCCGCTTCAAAATCCCCCCAGAGAACCAAATCAGCCTGGCACTCCTGCGGAGAGGACCTTTCTTCTTGGGTAGTACCGATGCGTGGATAAATCTTCACGCCCGCCAGCATGATCCGATCTAGCCTGCGAACCAATTTGTCCCCTTCAATACCGCTTCAGCATTGATTAACGCCTTTGAAGACTAAAAAAAATGCGGGTCATCCAGACCCGCATCCACTTCGCGACCATCAGCCGGCATTAAGCGTCGAACGATTCGCCACAACCACAGGCAGCTTTTGCATTCGGATTATCGAACTTGAATCCGGATCCATTTGAACCGTCAACGTAGTCCACATTCGTTCCATTGAGATAGAGAAGTGATTTGGTATCGACGTATACCTTAAGCCCTTCCATATCCAAGATTTTGTCATCCTCGCGCGGTTCCCTGTCCAAGGTCATCTGATACTGGAATCCCGAACAACCTCCGCCGACAACGGCAATTCTAAGGCCCATCTCTTCCTCTCTTTCGGCAAGAATTGATTTGACCTTGGCAATTGCCCCAGGCGTCAATGTTATCATTCCTTCTCTTCTCCTTCCTCACCGAACTGTTCGATAATCCTATGAAAACCGGCTCGTCAAAGGGAAAATTATCTAAATCTTACTCTAAAGTCAATGTTAAGCCGGCGATAGAAGCGAGCAGGCGCAATCCTTCACTACAAATTCCTCTTGCTGTGTAGCATTGTATGAATTGCGGAGTTGTGGGCGCCAGGGAGCGGATTCTTTCCGATTCCTGCCAGTCCCGGCTATCCTCCCGAGGAGTGTATGCTTGCTCGCATTCTTGTGAACTTTGTCATCACACTCTCTTTCAGCGCTCTTTTCTGCGCTCCCAAACCAGCTTCCAATCCTGAGGTCTCGCTTGATCTCCAGGAATTTGTTCGACTGATTGCAGACTTATCGGAGCCGGAGGGGTATTTTGATAGCGATAATTTTGTTTCGAACGAGGGGGCCTATTTGAAAATACTCCCCGACCTAAAGCGGCAGGGTATTTCCGGAGGCGCTTACATTGGGGTCGGCCCCGACCAAAACTATTCGTACATTGCGCAGATCAAGCCTCAAATTGCATTTCTCATCGACATCCGGCGACACAATGCACTTGAACACCTCTATTTCAAAGCCCTGTTTCAGCTGAGTTTTAACCGCCTTCAGTACCTCGAGCGGCTGTTCGGAAAAAATCTCAAAGGTCCGGTTCAAGCGCCTCAAAACTGCAGCATCTCAGAGTTGCTTCGATTCGTTGACGCATCTTCTTCCGACAAAGCGTTTGCCGAAAAAAAATTGCTGGAGGCAATCCAGGTCATCCGCTCCTGGGACGGCCGCCTGAACGAGGCGGATTACGAGTCGATTCGATTTGTCGCCCAGGCTTTCATGGCGCAAGGCCCTGATCTCAAATTCACGAGTTTTAATCGTCCGCCGCGCAGCCAATATCCGTCATACCGGCAGCTGCTCGAGGAGACAGACTCGGAAGGGACCCAGGCGAACTATCTGGCGACGGAAGAGAATTTTCTGCTGATCAAAAAACTCCATCGTGAGAATCGAATCATCCCAATAGTCGGCGATCTCGGGGGCTCGTACGCTCTCGCACATACAGGCGATGAGCTTCGGCGCCGCAAAATTGCGCTTACCTGCTTTTACGTGTCCAACGTTGAATTTTATTTGTTCCGAGGAACGCGATGGGATTCCTATATCGGTAACCTGAGTAACCTGCCGCGTGCACAAAACGCTTTATTGATCCGATCGTATGCTAATTTTGGGAGGCTGAGCGCGCAACCGTCGTCGGGATATTATATGGAGACGACCATTCAATCGATCCAGCAATTTCTCGCGCAGGAATCGGCAGGTCAAAACAACAGCTACTGGAACCTGATCCCGCACTCCCCGCAGCGTTGATCGCATGATGGATGTCATGAGATATTTACTATTTCAACTGCCGTCCGGATTAGAAGAGTGATGGGGAGCAAAACAAAGTTCTCTGCCAATGGAACGATGGATCAGCTCGAAGAACTGGTTCAAAAAGCCGGAGTCCGGCTTAAATCCCGGCAACCGCCCTCCCCTTCCCCCATACCGGAATCCAAACCGGCCGTTCCGGCAACTCATCCGGAAATTTCCGATGAAAGGCTTTTTGTCGAGGCGATGGACGGCGTGCAACAAGTCGCATGGAGGCATGATCCTCATCCATCATCCAGGCTGTCGCGGCCCGCTGTGCACGACACCGAAGCCGAGGAACAAAGACTCATGCAGGAAGCGGTTTCTGGAGAGAATCCCATCGAGACCTTGGATCATCCGGAATATATTGAAGGATGGGTTGGTGCAGCGGGAAAACGGTTTTTACCCAAGCTTCGCACCGGGCTTTACTCCATTCAAGGACAAATCGATCTTCACGGTTTGAATCGAACAGAAGCCCAGATTGCCGTTGAAGACTATATAATCCGGATGTCCCGATTCCGTCCCTGCTGCATAAAGATCATTCACGGCCGGGGAATCAACTCTCCCGCCGATCGCATTACATTGAAGGAGAGTCTTCAGAGTTTGCTCTCAACCCGCCGAATGTCCCGCTATGTGGTCGCCTATGCCTCTGCGCCTGCCCGCGACGGCGGCGTTGGAGCTGTTTATGTTCTGCTCAGCCGCCAGTAAGGGCCTGGTAATGAATAAAGGTTGCATTATGGCGCGAGCGCCGGGCGGGCAGATGCGAGGCGCCGCGACGCAGGCGATGCGGTGTCATCGTCGAAGAGCGGCAACGAAGCAGATGCCCGCCCGCCGCCGCGCCCCCTTGGGCTTGCGGCCCGCAGGCCCGCTGGCGTTGTTGCTCGCTCCTAACATGCAACCCGGCATGCTCGTCGCTCGCGCCTAGCCAGCGGGCCTGGGGGCCAGCAGCAAAATGTAACCTTTATTCATTACCAGGCCCTAAATATCGTCGTTAGTCGTTAGTAGCCAGTCTTCAGTCACCAGCGGGTTCAAGTCAAAAAGATAATGAGGTTGAGAACCTTGCGTTTTAGTTTTTGCAGATAATGGTCTGACGACGGATTCAACCTTTAGGAATTCGGGCTTTGAATCTGCGCAGAGCGCGGGTGATCGATGGAGGAATTTCCTTTTTGAGATTTTGGAAGGATTCTTCGAGCAGTAGAGGCTTTCTGGACGCTACCTGAATGAGAGCTTTTGCGGCGACCGCGCGAACAACGCGATTGTCGTCATCGAGTCGCGAAATCAGGTCGCCCAGGAAGACGCGCGCCTGAGACGGGGAGTATGAGCCCAGTTTTCCCAGAGTATAGACCAGATACCACCGGACATAAGCGGAATCGTCCGCAAGGGCTTCCCGAAGCCGCAAGATTACGCGCAGCAGACGCGCAGGATGCGATTCCCCCAGTCGGGCAACCGTAGTTGCCGCTCTCCCCCGCACACCGCGGTCTTTATCTTCCAGCATCCGCAAAAGCTCTTCGAGACGCCGGGGATGATCGACAACCGTCCTGACTGCATCCGACGTGCGCAGTTTGGATAAGGGGACCAGGCTTTTTTTGCGGTTGCGTACAACGCGTCGATGGACTCTTGGTTCCGTCATATTTCAGCGCTTTATAGTGGCCTGTGATTTCGCCATTCGAGCGCATTCCACCCGGCTGCCACGTCCGGGATAGAAGCGGCAACTCAGTATGAAAACATCCAGTCCAAGCTTCCCTGCGCAGTATGCCTCGACAAAAGATCGATGTCAATCATCGAGGGCTCCAGTTTTTGCGCGTTGCGTTAATGCAGGGGCTCTCTGATAGATCTTTCCGTTTATCACGATTTTGGTTACCGACGCTTTCCTCTCAGCCAGAGATTCGAGATGTCATGGTTGCGGGGACAATCAAGAGCCGCTCCGGCATCCTTTGAAGTATATCGTCGGCCGTGAACCATAACTTTATTGACGTACGAACACGAGGGAAAAATCTGCACAAAAACGCTTTTAAACCTGAACAATCTGGGCCTATACGGAATCGCCTCTTTGTGCTATATAGGGAGTGAGGATTAGGAAATCCAGATTCGCGCCTCCAACCATCATAATGATCGGCGAAAAGGTAGGCAAATATACCATTCTCGATATTGTCGGTAGCGGCAGCATGGGCTCCGTCTATAAGGCGGAAGATCCGGAGGGCCGGCTTGTCGCCGTCAAGGTGGTGCGATCCCAGGTTCTCTGCAGCATGGAAAAGCGGGAGCGATTTCTTCAATGCCTCCTCGTTGCCAGCGAGATCCGGCACGCGGGCATCTGTCCTGTTCTCGAAATAGGCGACGATCACGACGACTTTTTCATCATCATGCCGTGGATCCAAGGGCAAACGCTGGAGCACTACATGGAAAGGAAGCCCATTCCATGGCGGCATGCCCTGGAAATCGCACTGTCGATCGGCTCCGCTCTGGAAGCGATTCACAACGCCGGCGCCCCGCACCGCGGATTGAAACCTGCGAATATCTGGATCCTCCATAACGGTGAGCAAAGCGTCCTTCTCTCCGATTGTTGCGTTGCCCGCTTCACGGAAATTGGCACGCCGGCAAAAAGCCGTTCTTCGATCCGGTGCGTGAGTTTTGCAGACACGTGGATTCCTTTTGGAGCGCTCGCCTACATGTCTCCCGAGCAGGTGCGCGGCGAGTCCGTAGATTGCAGGACCGATGTTTTCTCCTTTGGTGCAGTCCTGTACGAGATGTTAAGCGGCCGTCATCCGTTCGATGCACGCAGCTCCCTTTCCAGGATCAGTGCAATCCTGGAGGCTGAGCCTGTTCCGCTTGCTTCCAAACAAACCTCCATTCCAACACAACTGGATTTGATCCTTCGCAAAGCGCTTGCCAAAAACCGCGAGGAACGATATCAAAGCATGCGCCAATTATCGGCGGATCTCCGCTCCGCCTGCCAAAACACCTTGGCCCCGCGCCAGCGAAGCGCGGGATCATTCGGATTTCCTAAATGGTTTTTCTCTCGATTCGGGCGCACATTGAGCAAATAAAAGGCCGCCTCTATTCTCCTCAGTCGTTTGGTGCAATAATAAGTCAGTTGCGGATGATTTGGTGAGACCTGAAGACTGGAGGTCAGCATGCCCTTTTGTCCAGCGTGCCGCGCGGAGTATGAGGACCGGACCGACAGATGCGAGAGCTGCGGAATTCGATTGGTAGACGCCCTGCCGGAAGAAACTGCCGATAGAGAAACCGCGGGTATCGAACTGGTTGATCTGGCAGATTTTTCCAATGTGTCCGAGGCGGAGATGATCAAGGAGATATTGGAAAAAAACGATATCCGGACTATCCAGACAGGCGAAGTGGATCCTATTGGCATAACCAGCGGCGCGGCGCCGGTTACCTTACTGGTTGAGCAACGATATCTTCCGCGTGCCCGGGAGTTGTACGAAGCCTATTTTGCAGGGACTGATGTCGGAGAATCCCTACCCGATCAGGAGTAATTGCACCAACCTTCCATTCAATCCAGGCGAAAAACTGATGCACTTCGAAGATCCAATTCCAGAACAGAATTCCTCATGCTCCGTGGTGGAATCCAGGGAGGAACGCCCCGCCCCTGCTGCTCCCGCCAGGCAAGGCACGCCCGAGCCCATTCGAGGCGGGAACCTTCGTGTTGTCGAAAACATGGAAACCAGTCTCTCCATCCCGACTGCAACATCCTATCGCACCATCCCGGTAAAGCTGCTGGAGGAGAATCGAAGGATTGTCAATGAGCAATTGGATGCAGGCGGTTTGGCAAAGGTTTCCTTCACACACATAATTTGCTGGGCCATCGTACAGGCTTTGAGTGCATTTCCCTCTATCAACGCTTCCTATGAGATCATCGATGGTCTGCCCCACCGCAGGACAAAGCAGGACGTCAACCTTGGGATCGCGGTCGATTACACGCGCAAAGACCGAACGCGCACCCTGCTTGTTCCCAATATCAAGAGTGTGAACAAGATGTCCTTTGCGACATTTCTAAGTTCCTATAATTCTATGATCGAGCGCATTCGCAAAGGCATCATTGAACCCTCCGATTTTCAAGCTACAACGATCACTTTGACAAACCCGGGAACCGTAGGGACATTCTCCTCGATCCCCCGCCTTATGAAAGACCAGGGCGCCATCATCGCCACCGGTTCCATCGGATACCCGGCTGAATACCATGCATGGTCGCCGCGGGCACTCTCGAGCCTGGGCCTGAGCAAGGTAATGACGATCAGCTGCACGTACGATCATCGCATCATTCAGGGTGCGGAATCCGGTGAATTTCTGGGCCGAGTGAAGGAACTGCTTTTGGGGCAGGATACCTTTTATGAACGGATTTTTGATGATCTGCGCCTGCCGGCAGTTCCAATTCAATGGGCACGAGACCATCACCCCTCATTCGCCGGTGCGGCGCCCACACGCGAGGACTCGGAAAAGCAGATCGGCGTATTGGAGCTGATTAATTTATATCGCGTGCGCGGACATCTGATCGCGAAGCTGGATCCCCTTGGCGGACATCAAATCTATCACCCGGAACTGGATCCCGCGAATTTCGGCCTAACAATGTGGGATTTAGACCGGGAGTTTGCCACCGGTGGATTGGGAGGACTTGAACGCGGAACGCTACGTCAGATATTGGCATCCCTGAGAGAAGCATACTGCCAAAACGTCGGAGTGGAATACCGCCACATTCAGGATCCGGATGAGAAAGCCTGGATTCAGGAACGCATCGAACCTCCGGAAGCGAGGGGCCCGTTGGACCCGGCGATACGCATTCAAATCCTCAAAAATCTGGTGGCCGCCGAAGGGTTTGAAAAATATCTGCACACCAAGTTCATCGGACACAAGAGATTCGGCTTGGAGGGAGCGGAAATCACCATCGCGGTTCTCGCGACGATCCTGACGGAAGCCACGGCCATCTCCGTTGACGAGGCGGTTATAGGAATGGCTCACCGGGGACGACTGAACGTCCTTGCCAACATCATCGGCACGCCGCTCGCCAAGATACTCTCGGAGTTCGAAGAAATCACCGATCCGATGGCGATTCAGGGCTCCGGAGACGTCAAATATCATCTCGGCTCTGCCGGAAAATTCCGATCTCCGGATGGACGGGAAATTGCGGTTTCTGTGGCGCCGAACCCCAGTCACCTCGAATGGGTGAACCCCGTAATCGAGGGAATTGTCCGTGCAAAGCAGGAACGCCGCGGCAACAAAAAACGAGACCAGGTTTTGCCCATCTTGATTCACGGCGACGCCGCTTTCGCCGGCCAGGGAATTGTCTGGGAAACGATCAACCTCTCGCAGCTTTACGGCTATCGAACAGGCGGGACGATCCACGTTGTCATAAACAACCAAATAGGATTCACGACTCCCCCTGAAGAGGCGCGGTCGTCGCCATATCCGACGGACCTCGCTCGATCCGTGCAGGCGCCGATTTTCCACGTCAATGGAGACGATCCTGATTCCGCGGTGCGCGTGGCCGCCTTGGCGATTGCGTATCGCCATCGATTCAATAAAGACGTTGTCGTCAATATCTTCTGTTATCGCAGGCATGGACATAACGAAGCGGACGAGCCCAGCTATACCCAGCCGCTTCTTTACAAAAAGATCAGCGAACGGCCATCGGTGTTGACGTTGTATTCGCAAACACTTGAGCGCGAAGGAATCGTCAGCGCGGAAACTGCAGAATCCATGCGCCGTGAAATGCGGGACCGGCTGGATCGGGCTTACCAGGAAAGTCTAACCGGAGACCATCGCTTTCAGCCGGATATCCCTCTTGCCGTGTCGGAAGAAGAACTCCGGGAATTCCAACCCACCAGCGGAACCAATGTCGGAATGGAAATGCTCCGAAAGGTGGCGCTGGGACTTTCGATGCTGCCGGAAAATTTCCGGCTTCATCCGAAGCTCACCAGCTTCATGGCCAAACGCCGGGAACTGGTAGAGGGCAATCCGCAGATCGACTGGAGCTTCGCCGAAGCGCTGGCATTCGGAACCCTTGTTTACGAGGGGACGCCCGTCCGCCTGAGCGGGCAGGACTGTGCTCGAGGCACTTTCAGTCAAAGGCATGCAATACTCTCCGATATGGAAACCGGCATCCAATACATCCCACTGAAAAACATCAGCCGCGATCAGGCGCAATTCGTAGTATTCGACAGCCTTCTATCAGAAGGGGCAGTCCTCGGCTTTGAATTCGGCTACAGCGTGGCAGACCCGCTGACTTTGGTGTTGTGGGAGGCGCAGTTTGGCGATTTCGCTAACGCAGCTCAGGTCATCATCGATAATTTCATTGCCAGTTCCGAATCAAAATGGCAGCAGCCCTGCGATCTTGTTCTCCTGCTGCCGCACGGCATGGAAGGACAGGGTCCTGAACACTCCAGCGCACGGTTGGAACGCTTTCTCACACTCTGCGCCGAAGACAACTTGCGGGTTTGCTTTCCAACAACCGCTTCGCAATATTTTCATATGCTTCGGAGACAGATGCGGGATGCAAAACGGATCCCGCTGATTGTCATGACTCCCAAGAGCATTCTGCGGCACCCGAAATCTGCATCCAGACCTGAGGAACTTGCGGACGGCCAGTTCCATCTGTTGCTGGGAGATCCGAACATTCAAGATCCACAGAAGGTCCGACGCGTACTTCTATGCACAGGTAAAATTTATTACGATCTTTTGAAAGAACAGGAAAAACGTGGAAGTTCCCATATTGCGATCCTTCGTGTTGAAGAGCTTTACCCGTTCCCGGAGTGGAACTTGTCCGAAAATCTGGCGGCCTTTCCCCGCATCCAGGAACTCTGCTGGGTTCAGGAAGAACCGCAAAATATGGGCGCCTGGAATTTCGTGCAGAGGCACATCACCCACACTGTTTCATTCGGCCGCGATTTTCGTTATATCGGCAGGCCTGAAAGGGCCAGCCCCGCTGCAGGCTCGTTCAAGCTGTATTTAAAAGAACAGCAGGCTCTGGTAACTGAAGCCTTTGAATAGCAATTTGCAAATGGGGACGCTCCCCTATTTTGTAGCATGGCTCCGGATCGGTGCAGCCGTCCGACCAAATGGGGGAGCGTCCCCGTTTTACAAATCCATGGGAGAATTTTGTGAAGATCGGAATTACCTGTTACCCCACCTACGGAGGAAGCGGAATTGTCGCAACGGAACTGGGCAAAGAACTAGCCGACAGAGGACACGAGATCCATTTCATAAGCTACGCTCTCCCCATGCGCCTTAGCACAGCGCAAGCCAACATTCAGTTTCATGAGGTGGAGGTCACAACCTATCCCCTATTCGACCATCCGCCGTATGCACTGGCATTAGCAACCAAGATGGCCGAAATCGCGGAAGTTCATCATCTGGATCTATTGCACTGTCACTATGCCATTCCGCATTCGGTGAGTGCATTTCTGGCAAAATCCATGCTTCTCCCGCAACGCCTGCCGGTCGTTACAACTCTTCACGGAACCGACATCACGCTGGTCGGGTCCGATCGCTCCTACCTGCCGATCACGCGTTTTTCAATTGATCAATCGGACGGAGTGACTGCGGTGTCCCACTTCCTGAAGGAACAGACGATCAATGTCATCGGCGCAAAGCGGGAAATTGAAGTGATCTATAACTTTGTAAATTGTAATATCTACAAGCCATCGAACAACCAGGAACTAAAGAATCATTTGGCCCCGAACAAAGAGAGAATTCTGATCCACGTCTCCAACTTCAGAGCCGTTAAACGCCCTGCGGACGTGGTGGACATCTTCGTCCGGGTGCAGAAGGAGATTCCTGCAGTCCTCCTCATGGTTGGAGACGGCCCCGAACGAAGCAATGCGGAATGGGCTGCGCGCAACAGCGGCGTCGAACAGAAAGTTCATTTTATGGGCAAGCAGGACAACATTGAAGAATTGATCTCCCTCTCCGATCTTCTACTGCTGCCCAGTGAAAATGAGTCTTTCGGATTGGTGGCGCTGGAAGCCATGGCCTGCGAGGTGCCCGTCGTCGCCTCGCGAGTGGGAGGGCTTCCAGAAGTGCTGACCGATGGCGTGGAAGGGTTTCTGGTGGAGCCGCGGGATATTGCCAAAATGGCGGAATGCTCCCTGAAGATCCTCGCCAGTCCATCCTATCGGAAGGAAATGGGAAAGCGAGCGAGAGCGAAAGCCCAGTTGCAGTTTTGCTCGACCATAATTATTCCCTCCTATGAAAGCTACTATCAAAAAGTAATTGATCGCACCTGATATGGATGCAGGATAAAAGATGCAAAATCTGCTCTGAGTGACACATCAACGACAAAATCACCCAAGCGGAGGAGAAGATGGATTTCGAAAATTGCACCACAACCCGAAGGGAATTCGTTCGGAATATTGCAATTGGGATTGCGGCATCTGCTCTAACACGCCCGCTGACCGCCCGTTCTCGGGACATCCCCGCCGTAGTTTCTCCCGATTGGCTTTCAAAAAATCTCGGTGATTCCAGGATTGTCGTGATCGATATTCGCACCGCCGAGCAGTACAAAAAGGGGCACGTTCCAGGAGCAATCAATGTGCCGATGGCCTTGTGGGCCGTGTCTAGGAATGGCCTTTCGCTGGAGCTGCCGCTCGAGGATGCACTGAGCGACCTCATAAAAAAAACGGGGATGAACGCCGGCTCTCATCCTGTCATCGTGAACAGATTTGACACGGATTTCAACCGTGCCGACACGACCCGAGTCGCCTGGACCTGCGCGATCGCCGGCATCGAAAATGCGGCCATTCTCGATGGGGGTCATAACCGCTGGGTCAAGGAAATCAAAACCCTGTCGACCGAGGATGTAAATGCCACGCCGAGCGCATACGCGTTGAAAATGAATCAAAGCATTCTGGCTTCGAAAAGATATGTCTTGGAAAAAATCGGCAAAGCTATTCTTGTGGATACCCGGTTGCCAGAGGAATATTTTGGCGTCGCGTTGAAACCCGGTCACATCAAAAGCGCTGTCAATTTGCCGACTCCGTGGGTCTTTGCCGGCGACGGGACTTTCAAGAACGAGGAAGACCTGTTGGCAATGGCTTCGGGTGTGATCGGTACAAACAAGTCAAAGGAAGTAATCTTGTACTGCGGCTTCGGCGGCTATGCCTGTACCTGGTGGTTTTTATTGACCCAGATCTTTGGATACCAGAACGTAAGCGTTTATGACGGATCCATGGAGGAGTGGGTTAAAGATCCCGCAGACCCCGTAAGCGCCTTTAGCTGGCACTGAACTCAGAGAAAATTTTACGAAATCCTGGAATACTCTGGGAGCCGGTTCGATCTGCCCTGCATGCTAATTTTAGTTGCTGCGTTGAGCCCTGCTGGGATAGGCTGCCTCATCTTTTTGATCTGGAAAGGTGGGCCGCAACACAGATATGCAGGATTTAAACGCAACATCGATCGAGAATCAGGGGGCCAACAGGCCTGCTTCTTCCCGTCTTCTTCCCCTTCTGATCCTGCTTTTTTTCGGCAGCGGGTTTGCAGCGCTGATTTACGAAATCGTATGGCTGCAGTTGCTGGAACTCGTGATCGGTTCCTCCGGAATCTCGCTGGGGGTACTGCTGGGAACGTTCATGGGGGGCATGTGCCTTGGCAGCCTGGTGCTGCCGCGCCTGATTTCAAACAGGTTTCATCCGCTTCGAGTTTATGCCGTTCTTGAGCTTGGAATCGGGTTGATAGGCATTCTGGTGGTGTTTGGAATGCCGCATATGGCCGACTTGTACGCCCGCCTATACTGGCACGGCGTGTTTGCCCGGACTTTTATTGCCGCTGTCTGTCTCATTCCCCCCACTCTTCTGATGGGAGCGACGCTTCCCGCCGTTGCCCGGTTTGTGGAATCGACCCCGGAAGGCGTTTCGTGGATGGGCTTTTTCTATGGCGGAAACATCGCCGGCGCTGTGGCCGGGTGCCTGATTGCAGGTTTCTTCCTGCTGCGCATATTCGATATGCCTTCGGCTACCTTTATCGCCGCTGCAATCAATGCCCTGGTTGCGGCAATCGGGCTTATGCTTTCCAGAAAGAGCCCGTATGAGCCCGTTTCCACCAACGCATCCGAAAAGGCTCGACCCGACTCGCTGCGAACGCTGGTACTGATCGCGATTGCACTTTCCGGTATGTCTGCCCTGGGCGCCGAGGTGGTCTGGACCCGTCTCCTGTCCCTTCTGCTTGGAGCGACGGTCTATTCTTTTTCGATTATTCTGACTGTTTTCCTTGTTGGATTAGGGATCGGAAGCGGCGCCGGTTCTCTGCTGTCCCGGACGTGCACCCGACCGCGTCTTGCACTGGGCGCTTGTCAATTCCTGCTTGCGGCAGCCGTTGCCTGGGCTGCGTTGATTATTGCCAAGTCTCTTCCCTATTGGCCCGTAAATCCAAGTATCTATACCAATGATCTGGGTCCCTGGTACATCTTCCAGCTCGACCTGCTCCGGGCCGCCTGGATGGTGCTGCCCGCCACGATTTTCTGGGGCGCCAGTTTTCCTTTGGCGATCGCGGCCGTTGCCTCGCGCAACCAGGACCCTGGACGCATGGTGGGTGGAGTCTACGCGGCAAACACCATCGGCGCCATCCTGGGTTCACTCGCGTTCAGTCTGTGGATTATCCCGCGATTTGGAACTCAGTGGGCGGAGCGGCTGCTGGTGTTGATCGCCGCGCTTGCAGCCCTTCTGGCGCTCTCATCTTTCGCAATGATGCGCTCTGAAAAAGAGGAGAAACACAGATTCTTTTCCCAGATTTCCTATCGAGGGGTTGTCCTCGTTACCGTCGCTCTCATCATCGTTGCTTTGTTGGCCGGAACTGTTTCCAGGGTTCCATGGGTAATGATTGCATGGGGCCGATTCTCCGCGACCTATGTGGCGCAGGCCGACCCCGAGATTGTCGACGAGAACAAACGGCCGTCGAAGGGGCCTAGTCCTTCGCAATGGTATTGCACCTATGTTGGCGAGGGAATGAACGTCTCTGTCGCGGTCACCAAAAATTCTTCCGGCTCGCGCTTCTTCCACGGCGCGGGGAAAGTACAGGCATCCAGTCAACCTCAGGATATGCGGCTTCAACGCATGCTCGGTCATCTTTCGGCGCTGGCATGCAGGAGCCCCCGTGAAATCAAGGACGTTCTGGTGGTCGCCTGTGGCGCCGGAGTGACTGCAGGCTCGTTCGTGCCGTACCCCAGCATCAAGCGAATTACCATTTGCGATATCGAACCTCTCGTGCCCAAGGTGGTGGCGCCGATGTTCGGGCAAGAGAATTATCACATTGTCGACGGGATTGATAAGTCCAATCCACATTTCGTGAACGGCAAGGAAGTTTCCGTAGTCTACGATGACGGCCGCCACTACATCCGCACTCTTCCGCCTGATGCCAAATTCGATGTCATCACGTCAGATCCGATTGATCCCTGGGTGAAAGGGAGCGCGGCTCTCAATACGGTTGAGTTCTACCAGATGTGCAAAAGCCATCTGAAGCCCGGCGGAGTCATGTCCCTCTGGATGCCGCTTTACGAAAGCAATCTCGACTCGGCGAAGAGCATGATTTCGACTTTCTTTCAAGTCTTTCCGGACGGAATGCTCTTCAGCAACGATCAGCATTATGAAGGCTATGACGCCGTCCTGCTTGGGCAAGTCCAATCCTGGAAGATCAATCTTGACGGATTGCAGGAGACCCTTGCTCGCAACGACTATCTCCCTGTGGAAGAATCTCTTTCCGAGGTGGGATTCGGAAACGGGGTCGCACAAGGTGAATACACTGAAATGGGAGTTGTCGTCGATCTGCTTGCAACCTATGCCGGCCAGGCATCCGATTTGCGCCCCTGGACCAGAAACGCGCAGATTAATCAAGACAGGGATTTGCGGCTCCAATATTTGGCCGGAATGTGGTTCAACTCATACCAGAGCACAAGAATTCTCCAGGATATTCTTTCCTATTATCGCTTCCCCGAAAACCTGTTCACAGGATCGAGCGAAAGAATTGCAATGCTGAAGCAGGCGCTCTCGCTTGCCGGCCGCCGTGAAAAATAAAAACGGGGACAGCGGTGGCTGTCACCGTTTTTCTCGCTTATTCCTGCGCTTCCGTGACAAGCGGCAGTTCCTGCCGCCGGAAAGCCTTGAGCAGATGGTCATTCAGCGTCGGCTTCTTCTTCATCCTGGCGACGCTCCTTGGAGCTGTTTCCACATAGAAGAAAGAAACGATGGCGATAAAGATGGGTGCGAGCGCCGCCATCCACATCGGAGCGAAGAGGTTGATGCGGTCGCTCAGTACGCCGGCAATAGTCGGCATCAGGGCTGCGCCCAGAGTTTCACCCAGCGCAACCGGTATTGCAACCGCCACACCCGCAATTGCAGGCGGAACGGATTCCGCAGGAAGGGTCCCGAGATACATCGGGTACATTCCGGCTCCAAATAGCCCAAACAGGAAGAAGACGATTCCAAAAAGCAGCGGCGAGGTCCCAACGGGCATCATGGCTACCGTGATCCCGAATACGGCGCAGAGACATGCGGATATAATGAGCGCCTTTTTGCGTCCAATAAAATCGGAAATGGATCCGAGAATAAACTCCCCAAGGAATCCGCCCAAACCGGAAGCGGAAATGATAAGCCCGACGCTCCAGAGATCGAACTTGTGAACCTTTGTGAGGAAAAGCGAAGAAAAGGAAGTATATACGTAAAGCCAACCCATGACGGGGATGCTGTTGATGGAAGATAGCAGCACATTCTTATACTTCAGTGCATCTCTCAGCCTTACCGGCTCCTCCTTATTGGATTTGTCGATTTTCTTGCCCGCCTTTCGCCTTTGGATCGATTCAGCCACTGAGGGCGCTTCGCGCATAAAAAGCGCCAGAAGGATGCCAATCAGAATTGCCGGTATCGAGACCACATAAAACACCGGCCTCCACGATCCGAACTTCCCAAGAAGCCAGACTGCAACCTGCGAGCCTATGCAGACACCCACCAGCATGAACGACCCGGTAACCAATCCGGCATTCATGGCTCTTCGGTTTTCCGGCGATTCTTCAGCAAGCGTTCCCATCGCCGGCGCATACGGACCGCCTTCAAAAAGCCCCAGGAATCCGCGAATCGTCAACATCTGGCCGACACTGTGAACGAAACCCGTCACCCATGAAAAGACTCCGGCCATGATGGTACAGAGAACAATCATCGGTCGCCGGCCAAAACGATCGCCCAGCGCTGCCCAGATGACGGTGCCAAGCGCCCATACCAGCCCCGTAATCGCGACGACCAATCCGACCTGCGTATAGCTAAGCTTTAAGTCCTCCTGAATGTTCGGCATGATGACCGAGATAATGATTCTCTGAATCCCGAGAAATCCCCACATTAAGCAAAAAAGCAGCGTCAATTTTTGGTAATACTTCATAGTCTCTTCCGTTTGAAAAGAGGGTTAAAAGCTTGTTGCACAGTGCGCTAGACTTACCCAAGCTTATTTCTCTGTCAAGCACAATGTAAATTGAACCGCGGATTTACACGGATCAACGCTGAAAAAGCCGATCCGTGTGCATCCGTGAAAATCGGCGGTTGAGAAACCAGCGAAGAAGCCTACAATGAGATTATGACCCTGAGCGTTGAGAAACTTCTTACCAAAAACTTGGCTGATTTGAGAGAGTATTTTCTCACCCGGGAGATGACCGTCCCCGGCGGATTCCTGGACGCACTCGAAAACGATCCGAGAAATGGCGCCCGACAGCTTGCATCGCTGATTCGAAAGCGTAGATTAAGAAATCGCAGAGAAGGGCAACGGCTCCATCATCTGTTTCGCTTCGAACTGGAACTTTGGGAGCAGGGGCTGCATCTGATTGCCGGAGTCGACGAAGCCGGAATGGCCCCGCTGGCCGGTCCCGTTGTTGCGGCCGCCGTGATCCTGCCCCGCAACTATAAACTTCGCGGACTGGACGATTCGAAAAAGATTAACGACATGCAACGCCGGGAGGAACTCGCCGCACAGATCAAGCAGGACGCCGTTTGCTGGTCTGCAGGACGCGCGGAGGTCGAAGAAATCGATACCATCAACATCTACCATGCCGGTCTACTGGCCATGAGGCGCGCCGTCGAGGGATTATGCACGCAGCCGGAGTATCTATTGGTCGACGCGCGCACGATTCCGTATTGTCCCTGCCCGCAAAGGGGCATTATTCACGGCGATGCTCTCTCCGCAAGCATTGCAGCCGCTTCCATCATCGCCAAAACCACGCGCGACCGGCACATGCTTGAGATGGACAGCATCTATGCAGGCTACGGCTTTGCTTCGCACAAAGGATACCCGACTCTTGAGCATTTGCAGATATTGAAAGATCGCGGGCCCTTGCCAATCCACAGGCGCAGCTTTACGCCTGTTCGCCAGGCATTGGGCCTCGATCCGATCCAGGGTGAATTGTTTTAGGAACAGCAGTCAATATTCAGAATAGTGTTTAAAGATCCATCATTCTGACCGGGAGAGGGCAGCTATGGGAAAAAAAGAAACCAGCAGTACACGAAGGAAATTTGTCAAACAGGTTGCGGCAGGAACCGCGGTCGTTGCTGTGACGGGGACCATTACTTCAGGTTTCTCGGCGCAGGTCACCAAGGAATCTCTTGAATCAAGAATCGACGCACTCGAGAAACGGCTTCAGCCGGTCGAGGATGTACAGGCCATTCAAAGGCTCCAGTATGCCTATAACTATTACGTCGAACATATGATGAAACAAGAAGTAATTGATTGTTTCTCCGACAGTCCTGATGTGCTTCTGGATTGGCTCGAGGGCAAATGGAAAGGTAAGGCTGGGGTACGAAAATACTTCGATGTGACCAAGGTGCCGCCGGTTGGATTCCGGCATCAACTGATCCCGTCAGCCGGTCTCATCACACTCGCTCCGGACGGCAAGACTGCCAAAGGACGATGGTACGCCTTCGGCGGAATCATGACCCCGCTTCCGCAAAAAGAAGGGGATCCACCGGCATTCAGCCGCCGGTTCATCGATGGCATTTATGAAATGGGGTATATCAAGGAAGATGGCATTTGGAAGATTTTGAGCATCAATTGGATTATTCCGTACGGCGTGAATATCAAAGACGGATGGATAATGCCGGAAGATATTGCCGGTCCCATGCTGAAGGGCCAATCGGCGCCGGGCGGGCCTCAAATGGTTGCCGACATTCCGATGGATAAAAATGATCTTCGCTATGTCACGGGGTATATCTTCCCGTTCCACTTCAAACATCCGGTGACCGGCAAACCCAGCAGCGAAACGACGCTGAATGCGCGACTGAAACCAATAAAAACGTAAAAATAAAAACCGTGGGGGGCCGGAGCGCCGGCGTCTCGCCGGCTCTCTCATAGCCTATATAGAACAATGCAGGTCTCAAAACGCTGCAAAAGAGCCGGCGAGACGCCGGCGCTCCCGGGGCGAAGATCCGCGGCTGAATAATTACGGCTTCAATACTGCTTTCAACGTCTTCCCTTTTTCGGAATCTTCCGCCGCTTCGTTGATCTTGTCCATTGAATAGAATTTCAACAGGCGGTCGAACGGGAAACGTCCCTGCTTGTACAGTTCGATCAGCTGCGGGATGAACATTTCCGGTATGCAGTCTCCTTCGACGCACCCTTTGATGGTGCGCCCATCCAGGATGTGCTGCATCTCGAGGCTTACTTCCACGCCGACAGGCGCAACGCCGATCAGCCCGCAGGTTCCGCCCATCATGAGCGAGTCAACCGCCTGACGGAAGACTTTTGGAATTCCTGTGCATTCGAGCGTATACTCAATTCCTCCACCTGTAAGTTTCCGTATTTCGTCGACCGCGTTTGTCTTTGCCGAATTGATGATGTCCGTGGCACCGAATTCTTTCGCCAGCTTGAGCCTGTCATCCAGGATATCGACCCCGATGATCTTCGTGCAGCCGCTCACCACAGCCGCCATGATTGCGCTGAGCCCCACCGATCCGATTCCGAAAACTGCGATGGAGGAACCAGGCGACGCCTTCAGGGTATTGATGACTCCGCCCGCGCCGGTCTGAATCCCGCATCCCATCGGGCTCAGGATTTCCAGCGGAACATCCGATGGGACTTTGGCAATGCTTCGTTCTCCTACCAGCGCGTGCGTACCGAAGGTGGATTGCCCGAAGAAGGAACCGTAGATCGTCTCGCTCCCCTTTTTCATGGTTGCCGAGCCGTCGGGGCGTCTTCCGCCGAAATTCAACCTTCTGAATTCTGTGCACCATCCGGGTTTCCCCTTCTTGCATGCCGGACAAGAGCCGCAGGACATAAAACTCGTTGCCACATGGTCACCGGGCTTTACTTTGGTCACCTGGGACCCCACCTTCTCGACAACTCCCGCCCCCTCGTGACCGAACACTCCCGGCAACGGTATCGGCAAAAACTGCATACGGGCGACCAAATCCGTATGGCACAGACCCGAGCTTACGATGCGCACCAGAACCTCGTCAGCCTTCGGTTCATCAAGCTCGACATCCTCAATAACGAACGGTCCACCCTTCTCGCGCACCACAGCTGCTTTAATCTTCATGATAAACCTCCGTATGTTTGTTCATATCCTGCCGCCGAACCCGGTATCGGCCCTTGTCGAAAAACCCAGTGCTCCATTTTGCGGCGACCCTTACTTATAGGACATTCCGCTTCGGGACACAACCATAGATTGACAGGTGGACGATGCAGGATTAACTTACGTGAACGAGGCGGATGATGGCTGCCCGCCTCAATCGAGCAAATGCAAAAAAGTGAGGGAAAATGAAGATTAAAGCTTTTGCGTCTCTAATACTGATCCTTCCCCTGCTCTCTCTGATTGGCACTTTCTCTACCGCTGCGGCAAAGGATGAAGTAGTACTGCCGAACATTCCCCGGATCAGCGCGGAAGATTTAAGGCAAATGATCGACAAGGGGGCCGACTTCGTGACACTGGATGTGCGGGATACCGGCAGTTATGAAGCCGGGCATATTAAAGGCGCCGTCAACATCTATTACGATCCAACCGCCGATCCGACGGACCGGCAAATGATGCTGATCGCGCTTCCCATGGACAAATTGATCGTGACGTATTGCGATTGTACGGACGATGCCAGCAGCGCCAAGATTGCCGACGAACTTTACAAGCTGGGTTATGATCGCGACAAAGTGAAGGTATTGAGCGGAGGGTCGCTTCGCTGGGTGGAACTAAAATACCCAATGGTCAGTAAGAAGTAGTCTGTGGAAATTACGAATTATGAATGACGAATTACGAATGGAAAATTCGTAACTCGTCATTCGTCATTCGTATTTTTTTTAAACGCCCCAGCCTACGCCTGCACGAGCCACAGACGCCCCTGAGACATCCACGATCGCAGCACCACCGTCAACCATCAGAACCGCGCCGGTAATGAATGCCGCATCATCGCTGGCCAGGAACGAGCAGGCTCCTGTCATCTCATCAGGTGTTGCAGCCCTCCGCAACGGCACTGATTCGGCCAGTACTTCAAACGCATCCCTCTTGATCGCCTGCGACAGGCCTTTCATCGCGTTGGTCAGCATCTCTGTTCTGGTCGCCCCGGGAGCGACGACATTGCTCCGGATTCCTTTGGGACCGTATTCCAGAGCACACTGAAGGGCCAACTGAATGAGTCCGCCCTTGGATGCGCAGTATGCCGGCATGGACGGCAGGCACCGGACTCCGGCAAGAGAAGCAATGTTGACGATCGACCCGCCGCCCTTCTTGATCATCTCGGGGATCGCGGCTCTCATGCACAAGAACGGCCCATTCAAATTTACATCCAATATCTTCTTCCAGAGGGCGATGTCGATGTCCACAATGCTTCCGCCGGGATCAATCCCTGCATTGTTCACCAGAACGTCGATCTTTCCCCCGAATTTCACAGTCGTAGCGACCATTTTCTGAACGTCATCCCAGTTTGTCACGTCGCCCGGGCACGTTACCACCCTTCCCGATGGCAGCGATTTGGCAACGCCTTCCAGCAGATCCTTTTGAATATCGCTGATGACTATCTTCGCTCCGTCGTCGACGAAGCGTTTTGCGATCGCAGCGCCTATGCCCCTGCCGCCTCCGGTGATAAGTGCTACCTTCCCGTCAAGTTTACTCATATTGTTCTCTCCTCGATTTTTATTAACAGAGCCCTTATAAGTGGCTCAGATGGTGCGGAGCCTGCGCCAATGTCAGGTTCGTCTAACAAACATTAATGCCTTGCGTCGGCGATTTTTAGCACATTCCCAACCGCGACACAAGCAGTGTATCAGTTTCACGCGCTGCAAGCTTGCGTACTTCCGTAGCCGGTGCTAAAAGTAACACCCTTATCGGAGGTAGAGCCACAGGCTGAAATGCAGTCACAACCTTTCCTGCAATTGATACGGATCGCTCTGCGGGCCAATAATCGAATCCTGTTTCGCAACACGAACTGGACATTACTCCGGAATCAAAACTGGGCTTTGATCGGAGGCAACGGATCGGGCAAAACGCTTCTGGCTCGCGCCCTTGCGGGCGAGGTGCCCGTTGTAAAGGGCGAAATACGCTACAACTTCCGCCTGCCCGACGGAAAGCTTCCCGAAGATAGCGTTCGACTGGTTTCGTTTGAACTGCAGAAGGCGGTCGCAGGGGACGCGCCGGCCGCTGCCCGCTGGTTCAGCCTTGAACAAGATGAAGCGCCCTCGGTTTGCGACTTCCTATCCCAGGAAAGCGTCGAAGAGATTAATCCGTTTGAGGTGGAAGCCCGCAGGGAACAGCCGCCGCATGCATTTCGGCAATACCGTCAAAGGATCCTGGACCTTCTGCAGATCCAATCTTTGCTGAACCGTTCTCTTCCCTCTTTATCGAATGGGGAAATGCGGAAAATCCTGCTGGCCCGGGCATTGCTCCGAAAGCCTCGGCTCTTGATTCTCGATGATGTTTTTGCCGGACTTGACAAGAAATACCGAACGCACCTGAAACAGATTCTCGAGAAGCTGATGAAGCGCGGATCTGTGCGGGTTCTGCTTGTTAATCCGCTTCCGGATGAATTGCCCAGAAGCATCACGCACATGCTTTGTGTCGAAAATTGCAGGGTGGTTGCGCAAGGATCTCGAACAGAAATGATGCGCCATCCCCGCGTGCTCCATCTGTTTCAATCGGCCAGAGCGCCGGAAGTCCGCCGCACAGCCGGCACACACTTCAGCCGTGGAAAACCTGATAAAGCGAATGAGGAATTGGTGAAGCTGGAAGGCGCATCGGTCCGATACAACGGACGGGATATCCTTTCACGCATTCATTGGACGATCCGCCGCGGCGAAAGCTGGGCACTGATCGGCCCGAACGGCTCCGGCAAAAGCACTCTCCTCAGCATCATCAGCGGAGATAATCCGCAGGCCTATGCAAACGCCGTGCATATTTTCGGCCGCCGCAGAGGCAGCGGTGAAAGCGTATGGGACATTAAAAAACGGATCGGCTTCATTTCGTCAGAGCTGCACCTGCATTTTCCCGAAGATCAAACATGCCTCGAGACCGTGATTTCCGGATTCCACGAATTCAACGGTTGCTATCGCCGGCCATCGTCAGAACAGCGCATCGCCGCACGGCACATTCTTCGCCGTTTCGGCCTCCTCAAGTCGGCAGCTCAGCCTTTTGGTTCACTGTCAGCCGGATCCCAGCGAATGGTTCTTTTGGCAAGAGCCTTGGTAAAATCTCCTGATCTGCTGCTCTTGGACGAGCCCTGTCAAGGACTCGATCTGGCTCACCGTACCACTTTTCTCCGGATCATCGAATCGCTGATTCAACAACAGGTCACAACAATCGTCTATGTTACCCACCGGCCCGATGAGATTCCTGAAGGGATTCAACGGCTGCTGAAACTGAAAAATGGCCGCGCAATTAAATCGGAAAGGATTGCAAGGGCCGGAAAGAGGGGGTGATGAAGATCGAAACCATTCTCCTAAGCCAGCATCCAACAGAAATAGTCCGCTTTTCCCGGTCACGCCTTTGTTTGTCTCCATCCTGCTTGCCACGGGGCTGGCGGCTGCAATTCGGTTGCTTGTTCGGAGTTTTTCAATAAAATCAACGCTGGTACCATTGCATTAATGGAAGGGGTCACAGGAAATGAAGGCATGCAAAATCGGCGACAATGTATGGTGGGTGGGAGCAATTGATTGGGAACGCAAATTATTCGATGGGCTGATACCGCTCCCGGACGGAACAAGCTACAACTGTTACCTGGTTCAAGGATCAGACAAATCGGCTCTGATCGATACCGTTGAACCGTCCATGAAAGAGACTTTGTTCGCCCGGCTCAAGAGCCTGAATGTTTCGCGAATCGATTATGTGATATCAAACCATGCGGAGCAGGATCATTCCGGTTCCATTCCCGACGTTCTCTCTGCGTTCCCTATGGCCAAAGTGGTCACGAGCGATAAGGGCAAACCACTGCTGCTGGAAATGCTCCCCATTCCCGAAGACCGGATCACTGTCGTCCGAGATGGCGAGATGCTCGATTTGGGGGATCGATCCCTTCAATTTATTTACTTCCCCTGGGTGCATTGGCCCGAGACGATGCTTACTTGGCTTCCCAAACAGAAGACCCTGTTTACCTGCGACCTGTTCGGTTCACATCTGGCATCCGCAGATTTGTTCGCTACCGATGAAGCGGCCGTGCTTTCTGCGGCCAAGCGGTACTACGCGGAGATTATGATGCCGTTCAAAACCGCCATCGAGGGGAAGTTCGGCGCCGTAACAAAATTGGAACCTCAGGTGATCGCACCAAGCCACGGCCCCATTTACAGGCGCCCGCAAATGATTCTCGACGCTTATCGCGAATGGACTTCGGGCCCGCCGAAAAACCTCGTATTAATTCCATACATTTCCATGCACGACAGCACGCGCCTCATGGTGACGCACTTTGTCGAAGCCTGCATGGACCGAGGCATCCAGGCGGAGCAGTTCAACCTTGCCGATGGCGATATCGGCAAATTCGCCATGGTTCTTGTCGACGCGGCAGCAATCGTGTTCGGCTCTCCGATTGTCCTCGGTGGACCGCATCCAAAAGTTGCATATGCAGCCCTGCTGGCCAACGCATTGCGACCTAAAGCAAAGTTCCTCTCGGTCATCGGTTCCTATGGATGGGGAGGCAAACTGGCGGAACCGCTTCAATCCATGCTCTCAGGCGTCAAGGCTGAATTCATTCCACCTGTGCTGGCAAAGGGTTTTCCGCGACCGCAGGACTACGCGGCATTGGATGAGCTGGCAGAGGCGATCCGAACCCGGATTACACAAACACCGACGGCGGCGCCACCACAACCGGAGTCTTCACCCCAAAGCGATCAGACAAAATATGTGTGCCAGGTCTGCCGCTATGTCTACGATCCGGCTAAAGGGGATCCTGCAGGTGGAATTCCTCCGGGCACACCATTCGAGAAGATTCCCGATAACTGGGTTTGCCCGATCTGCCGCGTTCCCAAGAGCATGTTCAAACCTGTATGGGCTGTCCCGGCTGCTGCACGATGATTTGAAATTCGGCGGCCAAAGATTTCACAAATCATAGAAGACCTGCTATGTGCAATCTGTGGCTCGCTTTCAAAACCTGCCTGTAGCTACCGAGGCAATTCGACTCTGGCCAGATAAATGCTGGCTCTCCCCTCATGAGAAGAATAGTAACTGACCCAGAGAATCTCTTCGTGCCACCGGAGACCGGCGTAGCTCGTGTCTCCGCCTGAAGGCAGCATTAGAAATTCAGTCAGGCTCCCTTTGACTGGATCTACCCAGTTGAGAGAAGTCCAGGGTTGTTTTCCATACCGCCTGATTGCGGCTACGATACGTCCGTCCGGCAGAATGATCAGGTTGGGTCCACCGATTCTTATTCCCAGGTCTTTCCAATCCCACTGTTCATAGCTAGGCAGGGATTGACCCAGGAACGCTGTAGCGGAACCGGCGTCGCGCCGCAGCAAGCACAAAGCCGTGCCGTCTTCCTGGAATGCAATCGTCGCTTCGTTTGGGAAATTCTCCACGGAAAGCCTGTCCGCCAAAATGTCGTATCCGACTCCGTCGCGACTCGAGTACAGTCGTGTGCCCAGCGGCTCAACGGTGCTATAGGCAATTCCGTAAGCCAGGTCCCCGTTCCACGTCACTCGCCAGAGCCAATAATTCGGATCACAGATACTTGCGGGACGGCTCCAGTTAATTCCATTGTCCGAAAACCAGACGAATGATTGATGTCGCTGGGGACCGGGTGCGTTGAGGGCCCCTCCTGCATTGAGCATCAGGCGTCCCGATGGGGTTATCGTAATTTTGGGGTCGCGCAAATCAATGTCGGGAATGGAAATCAAACATTCCGATTCCCAGGAGAAGCCGTCATCAGACGTGGTGATCCGTATTTTCCCATCGGGCGATACATGATCGGTCCCCTCACGGAAAACGCAGAACCAATGATTCTGAAAGCGAATCAGGTCGGTCATTGCATTGTGCGGCGCACGATCCCAGATTTTCAACACGTCAATCATCTGGCTTTGCATAAGATTTCAGCCTGAACCGGTCGGCCATCAAATGGCCTGAACTACCGGGGCAGGTTAACCCCCTGCTGGATTAAGTTTGCCTGTAACTCCTTGTAATCAACTTTGCGCGGTTGAATCCCTGATCGTGCCGCAAGCGCCGCTGCCGTGCCCGCTGCCTGTCCATAGGCAATGCAAGGCGGGATAATATTGAAATACTGGTTGACGCTGTTGGTCGAGGAGAACGCGCGGCAGGCAACCAGCAATCCGTCTGTTTTGACCGGCACAAGGCATCGGTATGGAATACACAGGGAGGGATGCTTGGCCGATATTTCCCCATTATCGTTATTGGCCAGAACCACGATTGTGTCCTCGAACACTTCATCCGATTCCATATCCTTGGGAGAGAGTATATATTCGCCGATGACGCGCCGTCCCCCTTGCGTTCCGAGTTGAGGAGCGGTCTGCATGACAAAGCTTTTCTCGCAACCGGGCATATATTTTCGCAGAAACTCGTAAGTAATCATCGCCCGTTTTCGGCCCCTCACATCCACACGTGTCAACTCTTCAACGTCCTGCGCGTCGGATGCTTCCGGCTGAACCTGAAAAGTGTGAAACCAGAGAACCCCTTCCTGGTTTTTAAGGATGCCGTTGAAATAGTGCGTGTAGCCGCCAAGCATTGTGAGTTCCTGCATGAGTTCGGCGTGTTTAAACGGCTGAGATTTTCTGAACTCTTCAACTTTGTCGATATCGACGTTGGCCATCCAGAAAGTGAAAGCAAGCCATGCCGTCCGGATGTTGTTATCCAGTTCGTCGTCAAACTCGGCGCCGGCGCCCACGAATATGTCTCCATCGCCCGTGGAATCGATGACGACTTTGGCGAGGATCGCCCGCCTTCCAGATTTGCTTTCAAAGAAGACTCCCTTGACCGTGTCGCCATCCATGATTGGACGTGTGCCCCAAGAATGGAGCAGCAATTCCGCTCCCGCCTGTGTGACCATATCGTTCAGCTCATCCTTGAGCACTTCAGGATCCAGGACAGCGGTGTAGAGCACTCTTTCCTGCCCGCCGATATTTGGATCTTTGCGGATATAGAACCAGGACATGTTCGCGCGTGAATAGTAGTCAACCACTTCCCTGTCCGTGGTCCCCCAATGTTCCTTTTTCGGATAGAACGCGGCGCCTCTGGCTTCCATCCGGCTGACGATTTCCTGGTTGAGCCCGAAGATATGCTGCTTTCCACTGATGTCGCTGAGATTCGGAAAGATATTGATCAACCCGCCGGTTGCCATTCCCCCCAGATGACCGTACCGTTCGAGCAGCACTGTTTTCGCACCCGTCCTGGCGGCGGCAATCGCCGAAGCGACACCTCCAGGGCCGCCGCCCACCACGACCACATCAACATCTCTCAAAACCTCTGTGTCGCGGGCCGGTTCGCGAACAAACCCGGATGTCTTGTGCGCTGTCATTTGATCCTCCGAATTCAGAGCCTTGGAGTCCTGGAGTCTTTGAGTTAAACACGAAGACACAAAGACACGAAGCCTCCAAAATTAATTATGCGTTTGACCGCGCGGCGAGTTTGAAGCGGGTTAACCCGTAAACGCGTGCACGCATAAACGTCTTTAGTTGCTGGTAGACTGCCACCATCTGTTTGAGAATGCAATATTCCTATCCCAGCGCCTAAAAATCGTGTATGCTGCCTTTCACAAAAGGAGGCGGCTCATGAAATATTTTGTGTTTGCTGTAGCATTGTTGCTTATAGCTGGGATCGCGCTCGCCGCAGATGTTGACGGCAAATGGACCGGAACAGTCCCCGGAATGGATATCCCGGTTGCCTATACGTTCAAAGCGGATGGAGCTACTCTGACCGGCACTTCATCAGGTCCCAACGACACGACAGTTCCGATCAAGAACGGCAAAATCGATGGCAACAATATTTCGTTTTCCGTCACATTCGATATGGGCGGACAGGAGATGAAGCTCGATTACAAGGGAGTCGTATCGGCCGATCAAATCAAACTCAGTTTCGATATGATGGGACAGACGACCGAGATTCTTGTAAAGAAAGCCAAGTAGCCGGCCATTCGCACAGATTTCATACACGGGCCGTCCCTCGGGGCGGCCTTGCCGTTTCTATCCAAGCATTATTGTGACGCGCCTTACAGAGTTCACCGGATGCGCTCCCATCGCAAATGCCCTGCCGGAGCCTCAACCGGCGTTAGTATTAATCGCCCGTCCGAATCAAATTCATACCGGCGGACCAGGTCGACGCCAATCATTCCCGGCGTCAGGCTGCCCTCGCGGTGGTGCGTTACAGTTCGCGCTTTTTCGTCAACCGTGAAGGTGCCAAAATATGCGATGTAACCGGTGATTGCCGATTTGGCTTCCTCCGGAGTCGGTATGGCCTCTGCGAATTTTGGGCGCAATCGGTCCGGCATTATCTGCACTGCCATGTGTCCGGTGTTGTCATAGTAGATCATTCCAACGGGATGGTCGCCATAGGCCCGATTAATTTGGCCGTTCGAGATAATCGAGACAAGCTTCCATGTGCCCAGGAAACGCTTGGCCTCCTCGCTCTGTGGAGTTTTGGTCTGCAATTCAGCGGCTCCGAGCGTTAGGACCCCAACGGACAAAATTCCGATAGCGCCTGCAATCAAGGATTTCATGTGCGATTTCTCCTGCAAACAAAACAGAATTTTCCTTTGTAGTACTCTGGGCGCGCTTCCCTCAGGCCTTCAGAGCACGGCGTTAGGAACTGCTTTGCCATCATTAGCGCATTTACGATCCAGACAACAAGCATGTTTTTCGAGGTATCGAAGCGGTAGGATTGGCGTCCCATAGTGGACGAATTCAGCAATTGGGCCGGATCTTATCTTCACTATCCGTATCGGGAATTCCTCTGGAGTTGCTTGCTCGATCAAGCTACATCCAGCATCTTGTTTGCGTAGTCTCTTCCTGAGGTCGGCGGGGGCAGAGGCTTATTATCTTTTTTGTAGATCTCAATGACTTCTTCTACAATCGAGCACAACTCTTCAAAGACCTGCTTTTCATCGTCTCCATGGCAGCCACCATAAATCAGCCCTGGACAGCTTCCAACAAAGCACTGGTCTTCATCCGACCATTCCACTATTTTTACATACTTTGCACTTTCCTTCATTTTTTCGATTCCTCAATTGCTAAGCGGACTGCAGTCTCCTGATATGCACGTGCATCATCGCCAGATTTCCCTGAAATTGTTACTGGCCTGGAAACCTTCGGATGTACAAAATTGCGGTGGCTTCCCCTTCCCCCGCGATCAACAAAACCAGCAGCCTTTAGGTCCTGTATCAGCTCCCTCAATTTTCGCGGCATATCCGTAAATTACTCTTATCTTTCAACGCCTTTTGACCATAAATCGAGAATATTTGTGGTCTATTTTGCTGATTATATCCCACGACGGAATTCGAAACCAAGAGCTTAGAAGGTTTTGCGAGTGCTGGCGTCCCCAACGGGATTCGAACCCGTGTTGCCGCATTGAAAGCGCGGTGTCCTAGGCCAACTAGACGATAGGGACTCGGTCAAAAGGCGTCACATTCTTGCACTTTTGCCCCGCCGTTGCAAGATCTTGTCGCCACCTTTTAAAACCCTCCCACACTACTTCAGCCGGCATGCATTACGGCTGACAGGCAGCATCACAAGTGAGGGACAAAATCCACTGTATCAGTCAGCGTTTTGAGAAACCCTATACCGGGACTTTCTCCCAGAAAACGATTTCGTCCAGCGACTTGCGCGGCCGCGGTTTTGGATCCTCATCCGGATACCCCAGGATGAAAAAGTCATGGACAAACCAGTTGTCCGGCAACTGCATGATTTTATGGGCATCGTTGGGCGAAATGGCTCCAGCCCAGCAACTGCCCAATCCCTGGTTAACCGCTTCCAAAGACATAAACGCGATGGAAATCATGAGCTGTTCGCTTGCCTTTATCCTCATCACCTGCTCGCCGAGACGATAGGGGGCAAACACATCGCTTCCCAATACCACCTGGTCAAGCAGTTCATCCGGCCAATCCATCACACCCGCTTCGATGAGCTGCTTCAGCGATTCCCGGTGCATTTTTCGCGAGAATACCTCCGCGACGCCGCAGCAGACAATCACGACAGGAGCGGTGCCGATTTGGGGCTGTCCTCCTCCGGATTTCGCCAGCTCACCTATTTTCGCTCTGTCTTGGACGACAACATATCGCCAGGGCTGAACATTTCCCCACGAAGGCGCTTTTCGTCCCGATTCGAGCACCCGCGTGATTTTTCCCTTCTCTACAGGCGTCTGCTTCCATCTTCTTATCGTTACTCTTTTCTGAATTGCCTCTGTAACTTCCATCGTTCCCTCCTCCAGTGGAAACAATCAACAGGCAGCATTAACGATCGCAACAGAACAAAGGACGATTCACCGCAAAAAAATGTTTAGATGATTGATCTGAGTCCGCGCGGTTGCAACAAAAAACTTCCGTCGCTGACATTCACCGTCCTTGAAGCCTCGAACCATCCTGCAGGAGATCCTTGGTCTTGCCGATAATTATCTTGGACCTTTTGTATGAAAGCAGGTGAGGAGAGCAAATGCGGAAGCTTCTTATCAAATTATTGATATCTTTTACGGTGCTTTCCCTAATTTCCTATGCAGGGATCAATCTGTTGCTGGAGCCGGTTTCGCAAGAAGCCATGAGGTTTGCTATTGAAAACCTGCACATCTCAAATTACACGCTGAGCGAGCCGTCATTCAGCAATGTAAGAATCAGTTCATACAATGCAATTACTTGCGAAGACCTCTTCCTGACCGCAACCCAGAATCCGCAGGATGTGTCAAAAAGAACGCTGGTTTTCAGCGTGAAAACCCGAGAACTCACAGTGGAGATGGCCAAGCTTTTTGACGGTCTTTTCGTCATCCATCTGAAAGGCCTGAATATTTCCGCCGAATATCTTCCAAAGCAAGAGTCGGAAAACACAAACGATGTTCCGGAAGCCGTTCGGGAAGTCAGCCTGGCTGTGCCGATCAGGCTGAATTTCATGAGCGTGAGAACCGCAGCTGCCCAGATACGGATTTTTGGCTCCCGCTTAAAAGAATTTTCGGCAGAAGGCAAAACTCCAATGCCCATCGAACTCTCGGGAGTGGGAATCATCACGATCAAGGGCGCGGCTCATGCCGTCAAATTTTGGGTGGAACACAGGAGCGAAGATTATCGCCTGGTGGCGGATAGGGTAGATTTAAAACCAGTGGCCGAAATGATATTGCCCAAAACGGATGTTCCGACTCCTGCCGACATAGAAATGATAGCAGAGAATCCTGTGAAGGCGCCGAGGCTTTTAAAGACATGCTCGACAGCGTCTGATACAGCCGCAAATGCTCACGAACAGAATCCCCGGGTCCCGGAAGATGCCTATCGGCATGTCTTGTGGAGCTTTCTCCTCACCAGGGAATATGGGCCGGATTTCGCCAGGGAGGTCACCGACGCTCACGAACTCACGGACGATCCGGAAGAGAAACACGATCCTGATGCCGAACCCCACCACAATCGCGACCTTAATAATAACGAAGTTGGAAGAAAATATGCCGCCCTCGGATATAGCGAAGCAGCCATCCTGAGTCACGTCATGACCGATCCCACAGTGCTCCGCTGAATCGAGTAAAACTACGCGGACTAAATTTCCGGATGGAGATTTGATTTCATCGCTCGGGCTGGGGCGACTCCGTATTGAGGATCGATCCTTGGATTCAAAGTGTTTCAAAAGAATTGAATGATCCGCGTTATGTTGGACATGCATTAATCAATAACGAATGCCGCTTGAGGGTTTCTACGACTCGCCTCAGCCCGTTTGTACCAACCGTCGTCGACGTGTTCTGATGGAGCTTTAAACTATACAGAGCGTCACAAATGAATGCTCATATGGCAGTAAGGCCCGAAGGGCCGAAAGGCAATAGGCCCGGCCGTCAGGCCGGGATAGGCTTGGGAAGCAATAGAGCGCTGAAGGCGCGGCACCATTGGCGCTTCACGTGCCGCACCTTCGGCGCTCTATTTCGTCATATCCTTTACCCCGGCTTGACGGCCGGGGCTATTCACTGGCGGCCCTTCGGGCCTCAAACGACATGAGCATTTATTTAGGACGCTCTGTATAGCGGATGGTTCTGGTCTGCTGTGCTGCTTTTGGATCTGCCTATGCTCTTCTGACCTGCCGCCCTTAAATAAAACCGGTCCAGATGTTATATTTGATTTTGGACCGATCGGGGAGGCCAAATGAGTAAAAAGCAATTCACAATTGAGCAAATCCCAACCAGGTTGAGGGAAGCCGAGGTTTCGCTTTCCAAGGGGTCGACAATTGCAGTTGTCTGTCGACCGCGATCGGCTTTTCGATGCCGATAGCAATTGCGATCCGGAGCCCAATTCCGATGGTGGGATTTGCGATCAGCAGGAATGAGCTCCTTTGCAATGTCCTTGAGGCCCTCCGCATTTTGGCGGTAAGATGCTCGAATCCGGAACAGGAACTGGACTTAAAGGAAGTAGGATATTCGTTAGCTTTTTAATTTATCTTCACAGATTAACGGCAAGAAGGGTTTCCTATGACTATCTCAAGGCGAATTCTCAGGTTCGTCGGCGCCGGACTGTTCAGCATCCCTTTTGTAACGCTTTGTGGCTGCCTTTCGAATGCAGTCGCCCAAGGCGTTGAAGCCCAGCAAAGACCTCCGGCTCAAGGCAGGCGGATTGCCGACCCTCTCGCGGTTTTCCCCAAGGACCGAATCTCACAAGAGATCGGTCGCCGTGCAACTGTCAGGCTCTCGGGCCACGTTCATCGGCAGGCGCGGCCGGAGTTTTATGCAGGTCCAGTGGCAGCTGAGACAAAGATGCCCGGCATGATTCTCGTGTTGAAGCGAGACGCGGAACAGCAGGAGGCGCTCGATGAGCTTTCTGAAGCCCTGGAGGATCCCTCATCTCCGATGTTCCACCAGTGGCTGACGCCGGAGAGCTTCGGCTTGCATTTCGGGCTCTCACAAAATGACCTGGATCGGATCACAGACTGGCTGCTGAGCGAGGGCTTCACGATCGATGATGTGCCCGCGGGACACTGGATGGTCGTGTTTAGCGGCACGGCTGCCCAGGTGGAAAGCACATTTCGCGTAAAGATGCAGAATTACCGGATTGATGGGAATCTTTACCTTGCCAATTCTAACGACCCCGAAGTGCCGCAGGCGTTGTCTGGAATTATCCAAAGCATTTCCGGCTTGCATAATTTCCCGCCGACGCCCGCATCGGGAAAACCCACTCCACAGCCTGTCTTCGCCAACGGCCCAAACGGCCCATATTTTCTCGAACCCTCTGATTTCTCGACCATTTACAATATCAACCCTCAATTTGCAAACGGCATCCGGGGCAATGGTGTCAATATAGCGGTTATATCGCCTTGTGCAGCGGCAAGCAGCGTTGCGCCCGTGGCGCAGGCATTTTGGGCTCTGGAAGGGATTTCCAGGCAGAGCCTTGCATCTTGGTACTACAACGGGACGCCGCAGACATGCCAGAGCCCTGATATAGGGGAAGCTCAATTGGATACCGAATGGGCTGGCGCCATTGCGTCGGGCGCCCAAATTTGGTTGGTCAGTTCAGGTTCTTCGGATTCACTGCTTGGTGCTGTGACCGGCGTTGTCAACTCAGGCGTCGGCGCCAGCAATACATTTGCGCAGGTCATCAGCATGAGCTATAGCTCGTGTGAATCGCAGCCTTACGACCTGACTTGGAATAGTCTGTGGCAGCAAGCACATACTCATGGTATCACAGGGATCGTGGCCTCCGGAGATTCTGGTGCTGCGGGTTGCGATGCTAGTACCGCAAGTTCCGCGACCCACGGATTAGGAATCAACGGGTATTGTTCCTCAGGGTTCGCCGTTTGCGTTGGGGGCACCCAATTCAATGACGTATCGAGTCCCGGCTCTTACTGGTCAAGTGGGGGAAGTGCAATAGGCTATATACCGGAACTGGCATGGAATGAAAGCCTATCGAGCGGCGGTAATGGCTTGTTGTCTTCAGGTGGCGGTTACAGCACGTTCAGCCTCAAACCCACATGGCAGACGGGGAATACAACACAGTACCGCGGAGTGCCGGACATAGCTCTCACAGCCGCGGCGCATGACGGATATCGTGTTTGCGTCGATACCAGCGACTGCAGCACTTCTCCTAAGTTCCTATATGTCGACTCTGGAACTTCAGCTCCGGCGCCTTCTTTCGCAGGCATCGTCGCGCTTTTGGTGCAGCAGACCGGGCAACTGCAGGGAAATCTCAATCAGACCATGTACACGCTGGCCTCAAGAAGCGATCTCAACATCTTCCACGACGTCACGCAGGGAAACAACACGGTCCCTGGGCTGACTGGTTTTTCCGCGGGCCTAGGATGGGATCCAGTCACTGGTCTTGGATCTATGGACGTGAACGCCATGATTTCAAACTGGTCGGCGTCTAGCAACCCGCTCCCGGCCGTGACCTTGTCGACCAGTCATCTGAGTTTTGGAAATCAAGCAATAGGCACTACGAGTGCGGCACAGAACGTAACTCTGACCAACAGTGGCACGGCTGCGCTTACGATCACAAGTATCAGCATCGGTGGATATAGCCCGGGAGATTTTACACAGACCAACAATTGCGGGAGTACAGTGGCATCCGGTGGATTCTGCACGATTGGAATTTCTTTCATGCCGGTTGCCAATGGCCCGCGAACCGCTTCCCTGACGATCAGCGACAATGCTGCCGGCAGTCCGCACACTGTGAGCTTGACGGGAATCGCACCTAGCACGTATCACGTATTTCCCCAAATTGCGGACGGATATGCCAGCGACGGATCCTATATTCAATCGACAGTGATCGTCATCAACTCCGACCCCTCTACGGCCTCTCCCAGTTGCACACTCCAATCTCATGGACTTTCCATTGGCGGCCAAACTTCGGTTTCTTTCACTATTTCCGGAACCTATTATTTGTACACCACCCCTGGCAATACGCAGGCGATACAAGCGGGCTATGCATCGCTGCAGTGCTCGTCAAATGTCGAAGCCCAATTGTTGTATACATATTATACTCGTGATGGGGCTAAAGTTTCTGAAGCAACCGTGTTTTCGTCTCCATCGGCAACTTCCCTCCGGATCTTTGCAGATGAACGTGGAGGTATGCAACTGGCCCTGGCGATCGCGAATGATTCGAGCCAGCCCGCCAACTATACAATTAACGTCTATGACAGCAACGGCGTAACTCGGATCGGCACGACGTCGTTACCGACAGTTAATCCGGGCCAGCACCAAGCTGCATATCTGGACCAGCTTTTAACAATACCCCAAAATTACTTTGGCATCGTTGATATCATTGCCAACAGCGGGACAGCCAGTGTTATCGGTGTCAGTTACACGGGGAATCTATTTACCACTATTCCGGCAGCAATAATAGGCTCCACGTCGGCTACAGCAAGCACGTATCACGTATTTCCCCAAATTGCGGACGGATATGCCAGCGATGGATCCTATATTCAATCGACAGTGATCGTCATCAACTCCAACCCTTCTACAACCTCTCCCAGTTGCACACTCCAATTTCATGGACTTTCCATTGGCGGCCAAACTTCGGTGCCTTTAACTAATAATTCCGGAACCTATTATTTATACACCACCCCTGGCAATACGCAGGCGTTACAAACGGGCTATGCATCGCTGCAGTGCTCGTCAAATGTCGAAGCCCAATTGTTGTATGCATATTATAACAGTGCTGGGACTAAGGCTTCTGAAGCAACCGTGTTTTCGTCCCCATCGGCAACTTCCCTCCGGATCCTTGCAGATGAACGTGGAAGTACGAAACTGGCCCTGGCGGTCGCGAATGATTCGAGCCAGAACGCCAGCTATACAATTAACGTCTATGCCAGCAGCGGCGTAAATCTGATCGGCTCGACGTCGTTACCGGTTAATGCGGGCCAGAACCATGCTGCATATCTGGACCAGCTTGTAACAATACCCAGCAATTACTTGAGCATTGTTGATATCATTGCCAACAGCGGGACAGCCAGTGTTATCGGGATTAGTTACACGGGGAGTCTATTTACCACTATTCCGGCAGCAATATTAAAATAATCGGGTTGACCGGACCCCTGTTTGAAATAGACAGCCACCATCTTTCAGCCGGGAGGGGATTGCCATCCAGGAATCCTCTCCCTCAGTCATCTGCGCAGTTTCTGCTTTAACGGTTCCATCCTGAGGCTTGGTCGAGCCCGGCACAACGAAGAACTGAAAGGCGCGGCAGTTCCCTTTCACTTCCGAATTGAGAAAGATCCTCGCAGTAGAGGTATTGCGGCGGGATAATGGTGGATCAGCCGAGACAACGGCGTGTTTGACCCCTGTTTCTATGTGTTCCCAACACCGATTTGATTTACCCCCCCCAAGGTTGTGCTACGCTGTTGTGGCGGCAAAGTTGTTTCCCGCCAACAAACCCGGAGGCATTGTCATGGAACATAAGTTGATTCACAAGGTTAAGGGGGCGCCAGATGAAACCCGGTTGTTCAAGGCTAACAAGGGCAAGATGGAAGTATTCTATCTTGGTGATTTAACGGTTGGTCGCGGGGAGTTTAAACCCGGCTGGCGGTGGTCTAAGCACGTAAAGCCCATTGCTAAAACTCCGTCGTGTCAGGCCACACATACCGGATACATTCTGGAAGGGCGAATGGTTGTCAAAATGGACGACGGAACTGAAACAGAGTATGGTCCCGAGGACTTCTTCTGTATGCCAGCGGGACACGATGCCTGGATCGTCGGCGACAAACGTTGCGTAATTCTGGATTTCACGGGTGTTGCAATGTACGCCAAAAAGACTAGGAGTCCGTCCGAGTAGCAGCTGAATTTTGTTGACCGAAACGAATGTCTTGCCTACTTTATCGGGCATGGCTAAAACATACCGTCCTTACAGTCCAGATCAGATGCTCCTGCTGCCGCCGAGCCTGCGTGATTGGCTTCCCGAGAATCATCCGGTCTACTTTGTCAGCGATGTCATCGATAACCTGGATCTTGGTGCAATAGAATCCTTTTACGAAAAAGAAGATCGAGGGTATCCTCCGTACCATCCGCATATGATGACGAAGGTTCTGGTGTACGCTTACTGCATTGGAGTCTACTCGTCTCGCAAAATCCAAAAACATCTTGTGGAAGATGTGGCGTTTCGCGTTTTGGCCGCTGGCAATCAACCCGATTTCCGCACCATATCGGATTTTCGCAAGATTCATCACAAGGCGCTGGAAGGTCTGTTTCAGCAGGTTCTCCGCCTGGCGATGAAAGCCGGCGCCATCAAATTGGGCCGCGTAGCGCCGGATGGCAGCAAGGTGAAGGCCAATGCTTCGAAACACAAAGCGATGAGCTATGGACGTATGAAGCAGGAAGAGCGCGCGCTGAAAAAGGAAGTTCGAAGGCTGCTTGCCCAAGCGGAAGCCGCGGATGATGAAGAGGACACTCGCTATGGAAAAGACAAAAGCGGTGACGAACTTCCCGAGGAATTGAGCCGACGCGAGACGCGTCTGCAACGAATTCGCGAAGCCAAACGTGCCCTGGAACAGGAGGCCCGCGAAGAGGCCAAGGAAGACGGCAAAGATGACGAAGAAGCCGAGCAAACTAAACCAGAGGATAAGGCTCAATATAATTTTAGCGATCCGGAATCCCGTATTATGAAAGGGCCGGATGGTTTCGTGCAGGCTTTCAACACTCAGGTTGCAGTCGAAAGCGTATCCCAACTGATCGTTGGCCAGACGGTGACGCAGGAACCTAACGACAAGCAACAAGTGGCGCCGATGATGGCAGTCATTGAGCAGCAAGCCGGAGAAGTGAACCCCTCAAAACTCTCCCGAAGTCGCAATCGAGGAAGTAATCCAACGGACGGCAGGTGATCTCCGGGTAGGAGGTGGCCATCTCCCATATGGCCGTTTCGCGGGAACAACTGGCACTTGATTCTCTTAAATGCAGGTGAGACCAAGAGATAAGTTGCATTACCGTGATAAGAAAAAGCTGGAGCAATCGAGTAAGGAAACTGTGCGATAATAAAAGGCATCCAATTGAGCGACGTTGCCCGATTCGTATTCCTAAACGGTGATTGAGATGTCAGCTG